>Ga0302319_10002959_pt1 | contig 36036 bp, 35 predicted proteins | sample Bog_T0_2_FD_203319 | JGI IMG/M metagenome (GOLD analysis project Ga0302319, IMG submission 203319) | Peat permafrost microbial communities from Stordalen Mire near Abisko, Sweden - Bog_T0_2 | ecosystem: Environmental > Terrestrial > Soil > Wetlands > Peat | place: Sweden: Abisko, Stordalen Mire...
ACATTCCCGTGCCCGCCGGCCAGACCGGCGCCGGTGGTGGCGGTGTCACGGACGTAACTGCCACGACGGAGGCGGGCGGTTCGACCTCCGCGATCGAGACCAAGCCCGATGCGAGGTTGAGCCAACACGACCCGAAGCCGGCGGCGCCAGGCGCAGCCACTCCCGCGACGGAGGCCGAAAAGCAGCCGCAGCAGCCCACTGTCGTCCCGGGAAAGAACGGCAAGCCAGTCAAAGTGAAGCCGGCCAAGGTGAAGCCGGGCAAGCGGCCTGAGGCGCCCAAGCGGCCCAAGCCCTCCAAGCCGAAAAAGCAAAAGGCCATTCTGCCCTCCGAGAGCGCGGCTCCGCCTCAGGAGAGTGCGCCTCCGAAAGATCAGCCGAAGCAGTAGTATGCTTGCTCTGTGATGACCAGTCGAATTCTGCTTGCCGACGACAGCCCGCACGCGCAGCGTATGGGTGAGCGAATTTTACGCGAAGAAGGCTTCGAAGTCGTCTGCGCGTTGGACGGCGATGCCGCCCTGGCCCGAATGGAAGAGATGGAGCCGGACGTAGTTCTGGCAGACGTATTCCTGCCCGGCATGTCGGGCTACGAACTTTGCCGCTGGATCAAGACGAGCGAGCGGCACAAACACGCCGGCGTCATTCTGATCGCCGGACTGCTCGAGCCGGTGGACGAGGAAGAGGCCAGGCGCGCCGGTTGTGACGGGGTTTTGAAGAAACCGTTCGAAGCCTCGGCGATCCTGGATGCAATCCGTCCGCTGGTCGACAAAGCGCACTTTGCCCGAGGCCTTTTTGTGGATTCGCTTCCAGAACCGAAAACCGCCGAATTGCCGGCTGGAGTCTCGCCTGCCGCTCCCGTCCGTCCTCCGCTGGACCCCGAAGCGGTCCGGGCCGCGGTTACAATCGCTTTAGACCGGAGCCTTCCCGCTCTGGTCGAAGAGATCACCGAAAAGATCCTGCTGGCGCTCGGCTTTTGAGCCGCGCACCTCTGGTTTAACCCTATGCCCGACAATAGTTTCGATATCGTTTCTGAAGTTGAGATGCCCGAAGTCGCCAACGCCGTCCAACAGGCGTCGAAAGAGATCGCTCAACGCTACGACCTCAAGGACTCGAAGAGCGTCATCGAGCTCAACGAGAAAGACAAGACCATCACGCTCCACTCGCAGGACGATTTCAAGGTCAAGGCGGTAGCCGAGATCCTGGAAAGTAAGCTGGTGAAGCGCAAGGTGCCGCTGAAAGCTCTGAAATACGGTGACATCCAGGCCGCCGGCAATTCGCGAGTGCGCCAGGAAGTCACGATCCAGGTCGGGATTCCCATCGAGAAGGCCCGCGATATCGTGAAGTTCATCAAGGACACCAGGAAGAAGGCGCAAGCGTCCATCCAGGGCGATCTGGTTCGTGTGGCCGCAAAGGACCGCGACATCCTCCAGGAGATCATCGCGGCGCTGCGCGGCAAGGACTTCGGCATCGACATGCAGTTCATCAACTACCGGTCGAACTGAGGCTGAGCCCGGCGTGCCGCGTAGAATCGAGTCTTTTTTCGTCGCCGGTCCTGCTGGACGTCTGGAAGCGATTCTGGAAGAGCCGGAAGGGGCAGCGCCGCGCGAAGCCGCGCTGGTTTGCCATCCGCATCCGCTGCACGGCGGCACCTTGCACAACAAAGTGGTTCACCGTCTGGCGCGCGGTCTCCGGAGGTCCGGTTGCGCCGTGCTGCGATTCAATTTTCGGGGCGTCAACCTGAGCGCCGGATCCTATGACGAAGGGCGCGGCGAGGTGGAAGATGCGCGAGCCTGCCTGTTGCAACTGCGTCGGCGCTATCCCGCGCTGCCTTGGACGCTAGCCGGATTCAGCTTTGGCTCACGCGTAGCAGCCGAGCTGGCGGCCGACCTCGGCGGAGACGGGCCCGGACGGCTGATCGTCGCCGGGTTCCCCACTGTTTTCAAGCAGTTCCAGGCTCTTGAGCAGTACAGCGGGCCGCGCATTTTCATCCACAGCACGCACGACGAGTTCGGGCCGCGCAACGAGCTTCAGTTGTTGTATGACCGGCTATGGGAGCCGAAGAAACTCGTCTGGATCGAAGCCCGGGATCACTTCTTCGCGAGCGCGCTGGATGAATTTGAACGGGCGGTGACTGCGCTCGGGACGCTCTAAAACAAAGGCGGCCTCGAACGCGCTCAGGAGGCCATACGATGGGTTCGCATGCGGCGCGCTACCAATCGGGTAGCCCGGCGGCTGATCAATGTGGCAACGTCGCCGAGCAACTCCGGAACGCCTTGCGGCTCTACAAGCATCATGGCGTCGGGGAATCCCGGAGCTTCTTCCTCATTGCGCCACGCGGTTACCAGAGCCGTGGCCGGCTGGTATTCCTTGAGCCGCGCATGAGCGAGCACCTTCAGTCCCGCCTCCGGGCTCTCCATGGCCAGGTCGGTTAACACCAGCGCGTACTCTTTTTCGTCCATCAACCCCACGGCCTCAGCGGCGGTGGCGGCCGAATCGACTCTGTAACCACCAGCCTCCAGAACGGTCTGGAGGGTCAGGCGCGAAGTGGGATTCTGGTCGGCCAGAAGCACACGCGCCATGCGCGGCATCTTACGGAGTCTGACGGGTGCGGCTACGGGGGGACACATTATCACGTTTTTCACAGGTACTCACCCGGTTGGACGAGGAGCTTTCTTCAGGGGTTCCTACTAGACACAGTTTATCCCAACAATGGGAGATTCGATCCCATTCTTTGGATTACTACAACTGAGAAAGTTTAACCCTCGATTTCGCCGAATACTCTGTGGAAGATTGCGTCTACATTCTTCAATTGTCGTTCTACGGAGAACGCCCACGCGATCTGCTCGGCAGTCAGGTGCGCTCTGACGTCCGGATGCGCCTCCATCGCGGCGCGGAAGTCGGCTTCTTCGTGCCAGGCCTTCATCGCCTCGCCCTGGACCACCTTGTAGGCCTGCTCGCGCAGCATTCCCGCCGCTGCGAGGTCGAGCAGGAGTTGCCCGGAGAAGACCAGGCCTTTGGTCGATTCCAGGTTGCGTTTCATGCGTTCCGGGTTCACCCGCATGTTCCCGATCAGCCAATCGGTCTTGGCCAGCAGGTAGTCGGTGAGGATGCAGGAATCGGGCAGAATGACCCGCTCGACAGACGAGTGGGAGATGTCGCGCTCGTGCCACAGGGCGACGTCCTCAAATGCGGCCTGGACGTTGGCGCGGACTACGCGCGCCAATCCGCAGATCTGTTCGGAGACCACCGGATTGCGCTTGTGAGGCATCGCGGAGGAGCCCTTTTGGCCTGCGGCGAATGGTTCCTCGGCCTCCCGAACTTCAGTTCTCTGCAAGTGTCGGACTTCCAAAGCGCATTTTTCGCACAATGCGCAGGCCAAAGCCAGAGCGGACACAAACGCAGCGTGCCGGTCGCGGGCGAGCACCTGGCTGGCGATCGGAGCGGCCTGCAGGCCCAGCTTCTCGCAAATGGCTTCTTCGGCGTCGGCCGTCAGATGGGCGAGCGTGCCAACGGCGCCGGAGAGTTTCCCGTAGCGCAGGTCCTCGCTGGCGGCTTCCACCCTGCGCCGGGCCCGAACCGCCTCGTCGTACCAGAGGGCGATCTTCAGCCCGAAGGTGATCGGCTCCGCATGCACGCCATGCGTCCGCCCGATGGCGATGGTGTGCTTGAACTCCACGGCGCGGCGGCGTAACGTCGCGATGAACTTGTCCAATCCGGCCAGAATCAGCCGAGCGGACGCCTGAAGCTGCAGTGCTTGCGCCGTATCAACAACGTCGTTTGAGGTAAGACCAAAATGCAGCCAGCGGGAGGCCTCTGGATGGCCTGCAGCTTTCATCGCTTCTGCTACAGAAGTAGTAAAAGCAATGACGTCGTGACGGACTTCCTTCTCGATTTCGTTGATTCTATCCACCGAAAAGCCGGCGTGTTGCCGAAGCAGGGCAGCCGCCCCCGCCGGGACCTGTCCCCGCTCCGCCAGCGCCTCGCTGGCGGCCAACTCGACCTCAAGCCATTGCTGGAACTTGTTTTGTTCACTCCAGATATGACCCATCTCGGGCCGGGTATAACGCTCTATCATAATTTCCTACAACTGAAATAAAACACCTTGTTTACGGGGTTCCGCGACCACCAAAAGCGGCTCGCGGCCCCGGCTCATCAGAGCCTGTCTGGCCACCAGATCGGCCTGCCAGATGGAATTGTTCTGCTCGCTCAGGTGGCCGAGAACGAGCGTCTCCGTCTCGTCTGGCAGATCCGTGGCGATGTAATCCGAGGCGGCCTCATTAGACAAATGGCCGCGGCGCGAGAGGATTCTTTGCTTCAAGTGCCAGGGATAGGGGCCGACCTTCAGCATCTCCGGGCAGTGATTGGATTCGAGCAAAATAAACTGGCTCCCACGCAGGTTCCATTTCACATTATCCGGCACGTAGCCGAGATCCGTGGCAACCGAGACCTTCGTGCTCCTACAAGTGACAGTGAAGCCTACCGGGTCGCGCGCGTCATGAGGGATGGAGAAACTCTGCACGCGCAGGTCGCCGATCTCCAGCCCCGTTCCCGCCGCGAATTCGACGATCTCGGGTTGAATGCCGTTCCACTCGAGCGCGCTGGAGGTCAGCGGCGTTGCGAAGATCGGCGCTTTGACCGTCTTCATCAGGACGGGCAGCCCTGCAATGTGATCCGAGTGCTCGTGGGTCAGGAAGATCCCATTGAGTTGGAGGGCATCTTCGCCGATGGCCTGCAGGCGGGCAAGAATCTCCTTCCGGTTCAATCCTGCATCGATCAGGATCCGGGTGGTGTGGCTCGCGATGAAAACGGAGTTGCCCGCGCTGGACGAAGCGAGCACGCAAATACGGACTATGGCGTCCTCCTGACCCCTCCATCGTAATCCAGTGTCCAAGCGCAGTCCCAACAAAATCACGCTAAATGTTTGAGCCTTCCGATTCCGCCGCGGAGCCGGGCGTCGCGCCGGGCATATAATGGCATCCGGTTTGAGAGAATTCCCGATGAAACTGAACGCGAAGAGACTGATTGCGCAGAGACTGCTCGCAGCGACGGGTGGGTTGGCGCTGTGCTGCTTCACGGCGCTAGCGCCGCGCGCCGCGGCCCAACCGGTGGCGGACGTTCCGGCGAACCTGGCCCATTACACGAGCTACCGGGCCTCGGGACCGATCAAGATAGACGGGAAGCTGGACGAGCCCGATTGGCAAAGGGCGCCGCGGTCCCACGCCTTCGTGGACATCGTGACGGGTAAGCCCGCGTGGTTCGATACCCGTGTGTCGATTCTGTGGGACGAGAAGTACCTGTATTTCGGCTTTCGAGTGAAAGAGCCGGACGTGCAGGCGACGCTCACCAGGCACGACTCGCAGATCTGGAACGACAACGACCTGGAAGTGTTCATCGCGGGCCGCGACGCGTACTACGAGTTTGAAATCAACGCGCTCAACACCGTCTACGACGTGTTCTGGATCTGGCAGGACATGTATCGCCCGGGGAGTCCCTACAACGTTCCGGAATGGAATCCCGAGGGGCACAATGTCATGGTCCTGGATGGCGTCGGTGGCCATGTTCACCCGCGCGGCAAACGCAACGGATTCATCGACTGGGACTTTCCCGGCATGCTGCACGCGGTGCATGTGGACGGCACCCTCAACAATCACGGCGATAAAGACACCGGCTGGACGGCCGAGATCGCGTTTCCCTGGGAAGGGCTGAAATGGTTGGCCGACGGCCGGTCGCTGCCACCCAAAGACGGCGATGTCTGGCGCATCGACTCCTCGCGCTTCGAGCACTTCGGCCCCGATGGCAAGCCTGTTGAAAACTGCGCGGGCTGGACCTGGAACAAGCACGGCTATTACGACTCGCACATCCCGGAGACCTTCACCTACGTGCGCTTTTCCAGCCAGCCGGTTCCGGGCAAGCATTGAAATGTGGGGCGGCGCTCCAGCGCCGCGTGGGGCCTCCAGGCCCCGCCCGTAACAGGCCTTGAACTGACGCGCCACTATTGCGTCAGGTCTTGACCTGCCCTACCCGCTTCCCCACCTCGTTTATGCTGGTAGGTATCTCCATGAAAATCCACGTGTACGTCACCCCGAAAAAGACCGTCCTGGATCCACAGGGCCAGACGATCCGCCGCGCGCTGAATAGCATGGGCCACCCGGAGATCGAAAATGTCCGGCAGGGCAAGTTCTTCGAAGTGGAAGTGGCGGACCGGCTTTCGCCTGAGGAGGCCACTTCGGTGATGCACAAAATCGCCGAAGAGGTGCTCTCCAACCCGGTGATCGAGGAGTACCGGGTCGAGATCGCCGACTAACTGAGATCGCGCCGGATCGAACAAATTACAACGTTGCGTGGTGGTCCGCTCAGACGGAGGAGGAGCCTATGTGTGGAATTATCGGCTACGTCGGGCACCATAAACCGGTGCCTATCATCCTGGACGGACTCCGGCGCCTCGAATACCGCGGCTACGATTCCGCCGGTCTCGCGGTCGTCGACGAGCACAACGTTTTGTCGTTGCGCCGCGCCGAGGGCAAGTTGCACAACCTGGAGGAGGCGGTGCGGCTGAATCCGGTCGACGGCTGGTACGGGATCGGCCATACCCGCTGGGCCACGCACGGCCGGCCGACGGAGGAGAACGCCCATCCTCACCGTGACTGCCACGGCGATGCGGTGGTGATCCACAACGGCATCGTCGAGAACTACCTGACGCTGAAACGCCAGTTGCAGGCGGAAGGACATATCTTCGTGACCGAGACGGACACGGAGGTCATCGCCCACCTTGTCGAGAAAGCCTTCAACGGGAATCTCGAAGACGCCGTCCGGGCGGCCATCGCGCAAATGCAGGGCGTCTTCGCTCTGGTCGTGATTTCGCGCCTTGACCCGGGCAAAGTGGTCGCCGCGCGGAACGGCCCGCCTATCGTCGTCGGACTGGGAGAAGGCGAGTATTTTGTCGCCAGCGACATTCCCGCCATTCTCAGCCACACGCGCGACGTCTTTTTTCTTCAGGATGGCGACGTTGCCACGCTCACCATCGACGGCGTGACGCTGACCGACCTTGCCGGGCGTCCGGTGAAGCGGCAGGTCACCCACATTCTCTGGGATCCCATCATGGCCGAGAAGGGCGGCTACAAGCACTTCATGCTCAAAGAGATCTTTGAGCAGCCGCGCGCCGTTCGGGATACGATTCTCGGCCGCGTCGGACAGGAGACGGGCCGCGTCTTCCTCGACGAGATGGAGATTCAGCCGCGCGAGTTCGCCGCCTTCCGCGCCGTGCGAATCGTCGCGTGCGGCACGAGCTGGCACGCCGCATTGGCCGGCAAGTTCATGATCGAGCGCCTGGCGCGTATCCCAGTCGAGGTCGATTACGGCAGCGAGTTCCGCTACCGCGACCCGATCATCGGCCCCGAGACGCTCACGGTGCTCATTTCGCAATCCGGCGAAACCGCCGATACCCTCGCGGCCCAGCGGGAGACCAAACAGAAGAACTCGCGGACGCTGGCCATTGTGAATGTCATGGGCTCCGCCATCTCGCGCGAAGCCGCGGGCACGTTGCTGACCCATGCGGGCCCTGAGATCGGCGTCGCGTCCACCAAGGCGTTCACCGCCCAGCTCACCGCGCTCTTCATCCTCGCCATGGCGCTCGGGCAGGCGCGAGGCGCTCTGACTTCGGAGCAGTCGCTCGACCTGGCGCAGGAACTCTTTCTGATCCCCGGTAAGCTTGAGGCAATTCTTACGGCCGACTCGCAATACGAGGATCTGGCCAGGATGCTCTTCAAGTCGACCGATTTTCTGTACCTGGGCCGCGGCATCCACTACCCGATCGCATTGGAAGGCGCGCTGAAGCTCAAGGAGATCAGCTACATTCACGCCGAGGGCTACCCGGCGGGCGAGATGAAACATGGCCCGAACGCGCTCATCGACGAATCGTTGCCCACGGTCGTCCTGGCTACGATGGATCCGCAGGACGAAGGCAGCCGGCTGCGCTACGAAAAGACGCTCTCGAATATCCAGGAGGTGAAGGCGCGCGGCGGCAAGGTCGTCGCCGTGGCTTCGGAAGGCAGCGAGGAAGTCGCCAGGACCGCGGACCGGATCATCTGGATCCCGTCCACGCGGGAATTGCTGCTGCCCATTCTCGAAGTCGTGCCTTTGCAATTGCTGGCGTATCACATCGCCGTCCGCCGCGGCTGCGACGTCGACCAGCCGCGCAACCTGGCCAAGAGCGTGACGGTGGAGTAGCGCTGTGCGGCAGGCTCAACACGAATTCGTGATCGAAACGCGCGGCCAGGGCCTCTACGAATTCACTGGAGAAGTCCAGCGCTGGCTGCGCGGAGAAGGCATGGAGGCGGGATTGCTGACGCTTTTCTGCCGCCATACTTCGGCTTCGCTCGTCATCCAGGAAAACGCGGACTCGGACGTGGTCCGCGATCTGGCGGCGTTTTTCTCGCGCCTCGTGCCAGAGGAGAACGCCCCAGAAGACAATGCCCCGGAAGGCGACCGGCTTTACCGGCATACCGCCGAGGGGCCCGACGACATGCCCGCGCACATCCGCAGCGTGTTGACGCTGGTCTCGCTGTCGATCCCGGTTTCCGGCGGGCGTGCGGCGCTGGGGACGTGGCAGGGCATCTACCTGTTCGAGCATCGCAGCATCCCGCACAGCCGCCGCATTGCCGCGCACCTGCTTGGGGAGTAGCGTGGGGTGATGTGGCGCGGCGCTCCAGCGCCGTGCGGGGCCTCGAGGCCCCGCCAGATGTTATAACAGAACAGACACTCAGGACGCGGAGGACCAACACTCCGCACCTGAAACTTCACAACGGATGTAAGATTTATCCATGAAGCTCACGCGCAGGAATTTCCTTGAATCGGCCGCGCTCTCGCCCCTCGCGATGCAGGCCGTGGCGGCAGTGCCCGACCCGGTGACCGGCATGCCCATGCGCAAGCTCGGCCGGACCGGCGAAAAAGTCTCGATCCTCGGATTTGGTAGCGGCAGCCGCTTCCTGATGTACAAGGACCGGGAGCAGGGACTCGAAGCCCTCGACACGGCTCTGAAGGCCGGCATCAACTACATCGACAGCGCTGCCAGCTACGGCGACGGGCAGAGCGAGAGCTGGATTGGCGAATACCTCCGCAGCCACAAGAAGAATTTTTTCCTGGTGACCAAGATCGAGCCGCGCAAGGGAGACGCAGCCATGCGTGTCATCGAGCGTTCGCTCAAGAACTTCGGGGTTTCGCAAGTCGATCTGATGCACGTCCACGGTCTCGGCGACGAGGCTGACCTGGCCGCCGTCGAAGCATCCGATGGTCTGCTGAGCGTGCTCCACAAGATGCGCGATCAGAAGGTCGCCCGTTTCATCGGCGTCACCTGTCACCAGAATCCGCAAGTGCTTAAGACCGCTCTCGAGCGTCACGATTTCGACTCCACGCAGATGGCGCTCAACATCGGCCAGATCGGTATGATCCCGCCGTCCGACAAAGCGGGGCAGGGCATGACTGGAGCCTCCGGCTTCGAAGCCGTCGCCATGCCGGTCGCGCTCCGCAAGGGGATGGGGCTGACGGCGATGAAGGTCTTCGCGCAGGAGAAGCTGCTGGGCAAAGCCGCGCCGGAGATGCTCGTTCGCTATGCGATGACCCTGCCAATTTCGGCGGCGGTCGTCGGGATGCCGAAGCTCGAATACCTGAAGGCGAACATTGCCGTCGCCAAGAGCTTCAAGCCGCTCAGCCACGAAGAAATGCAGTCACTGCCCAAGAACGTGTCGGAGCAATTGCGTGCGTCCATCGACAGGTTCTTCAGCGATCATGTGGATTGCTGAGGCGCGGGCCGCGGAGATGGAGCGCGACGGCGCCCATCTGGAACTAGCCGCCGAAGCTAACGGTGAGTTGCGATCCCAAACCGGCGAGGACCTGGAGATCGCTTTCGAAGCTGGTTTGTGGATGCACAGGGCGGGGAAGTTATGGTTCCCCGACGGGCCGCGTTTCGCCTATGACGACGGTTGCTGGGCGAAGTGGCCCGGCCGCGAGGAGAAGTTCCGCCGCGACGCCGCTGACTATTGGTTTCACGTTTACAAGCCCAACCCGGGCGACGTGATTGTCGACATCGGAGCCGGCCGCGGCGAAGACGTTTTCGCCTTTTCCGAAGCCGTGGGTCCGACCGGCACGGTCTGGGCGATTGAGGCGCACCCCGGCAGTTACCGTTTGCTGGAGCGATTCTGTTTGAAGAACGGTCTCTCCAACGTGCGCCTGCTGAACTGCGCCGCGATGAACCGGCGCGGCACTTTGCAGATTCAGACGATGGCGGTCTGGGAGTCGAACTTCGTCTACGAGGGGCCTGCCACGCCGACGAGCCATGTAGTCGAGGCGCTCCGCTTCGATGAGGTTTGCGAGCGGCACGGGATCGATCGGATCGATTTCCTGAAGATGAACATTGAGGGCGCGGAGCGCTTCGCTTTGCCGGGCATGCCCGAGTCGCTGCGGCGGGCTCGTTTTGCCTGCATCGCCGCTCACGATTTTCGTGCCGCGCGCGGCGAGGGCGTTGAGTTTAAAACCCACGATTTCGTGCTAAAAACGCTCCAAAATGCGGGTTTTTCGCTCGTTTTACGCAGTGACGATCCGCGATATTACGTGAAAGAGCACATCCACGGATTTCGGGTGTAGGGCCATTGTGGGGCGGACCCCCTGGTCCGCGCGGGTCCCCCTGGACCCGCTTCCGGAAGGCTGCACAGAAGAATGGTGCACAAGAGGCCGACGTGGGCGTCGGCCCCCATTTCCGGAGGTGGCCTGGGGGTCCGCCCCACTTCCGGTCCGCCCCACTCCAGTGTTTAGAGCAGTTTCACATTTTCTGTAGACCGTAGCCCGTCCGCTTTTACCTAGCGCCAGCACCGAGCCGCGAATGCAAAGAGCGGCCCCATGCGCACAGCGACGGCTGGCCGCTCTCATACGTGCGGGGCTCTGTGCTGGCGGCGGGAATCAGTGGACTACAGAAGATGCGAAACCGGTCTAGCCGACAGTCTTCTTGAGCAGCCAGGCCATGTTCCGGCCGAGGACCTTCATGGTCCGGATGCCCTCTTCGTCCTTTTCCACCTCGCCGATCTCGCGCCCGAATCCGATGTTCCAATAGGTCGAGCCGGGGATGATCATCTCGGTGATCAGGAAGAAATGGTTGAGCGTGTCGAGGGCATGCATGGCGCCCGCGCGTCGTACCGCCACGACACCGGCGCCCACTTTGCGGCGGAAGATCCCGCCGTTTGCGCCCGACACCATACAAGCCCGGTCGATCAGCGCCTTGATCTCCGGCGAGACGTCGGTAACGTAGGTGGGCGAGCCTAGCAGGACGCCGTCTGCCGCTGCCATCTTTTCTATGAAGGCGTTGCCCTCGTCTTTCTTTTGAGCGCAACGCCGGTCCTTGTTTGCCGAGCACTCGCGGCACGCCAGGCATCCGTGTATTCTTGCGCCGCTCAACTCCACGAGTTCGGTCTCAATGCCTTCCGCCTCCAACTCGCGCAGCACATAGCCGAGCAGGATCGCCGTATTCCCGCCCTTGCGGGCACTGCCATTGAACGCAACAACCTTCATGTTTGTATATCCGGAAAAACAGAGTAGAACATCCCATTATCCCGCGTGGAGCGGCGGGTGCGGTTCGATCCACGGCAAAGAGAAATTTTCGGCTGCAGGGATAGCGCAGCTTCGTCGAAAGGCACTTTCGAACCTCGCCGCTCGCGCGGCAAGAAGTGCCGATCTGGAGATCGGCGATCCCGGGGCTATTCGGTGCTGACGATCTCGGCGCCGAGGGCGTGGAGTTTGGGGATCAGGTTCTCGTAGCCGCGCTGGATGAGGTTCGTGTTGGTCAGCGTCGACGTGCCTTCGGCGGTGAGGGCCGCGATGACATAGGAGAAGCCGGCGCGCAGGTCGGGGATGTTGATCTCGGCTCCATGCAGGGGCGTGGGGCCGACGATGACGGCGCTGTGCTGGTAGTTCCTCTGGCCGAAGCGGCAGGGGATACGGCCGAGGCACTCGCGGTAGATCTGGATCTGCGCCCCCATACGATTCAGAGCCTCGACGTACCCGAAGCGTTGCTCGTAAACGGTCTCGTGGACGATGGAGACGCCCGTCGCCTGGGTGAGCGCGATGACGAAGGGCTGCTGCCAGTCGGTCATGAAGCCGGGATGGACGTCGGTCTCGATGACGGTCGAGCGAAGACCCTCATCGCGGCGCCAGAAGGCAATGCCTTCGCTGCCGATCTCAAAGTCTCCGCCGATTTTGCGGAACTGGTTGAGGAACGTCATCATGTCCAACTGGCGGGCGTTGCGCACGAAAATCCGTCCGCCGGTAGCGGCCGCGGCGCTGGCCCAGGAAGCGGCTTCCAGGCGGTCCGGCACGGCCGCGTGGTCGTAGCCGTGCAACTCCGGTACGCCTTCAATCGTGATCACGCGGTCGACGTCCACGCTGATGATGGCGCCCATCTTTTGCAGCGCCATGATCAGGTCCATGATCTCGGGTTCGGTCGCGGCGTTGGACAACTCCGTCTTGCCGTGGGCCAGCACCGCCGCCAGAATCACCTGTTCCGTCGCGCCCACGCTGGGGTATTCGAGATGGATCTTATTGCCGTAGAGGCGCTCGCAAGTGAGGCGCGCGTCGCCCGCCTCGTCGTGAAGCGTAGCTCCCAGGTCCTGCAGCGCGCGAATGTGGAAATCGACCGGGCGAGTCCCGATGCGGCAGCCGCCCAAACTAGGCACGACCGATTCGCGGAAGCGCGCGAGCATCGGAGCGCAGGCCAGGATCGGGATGCGGCTCTTGCCGGAGAAGCTCTTGAGCACCGCGCGTTCCATGGGCCGCACGTTGGCGGCGCAAATGGACAGAACGCCGGGCTCCTCCTCGGTGACCTCGCCGCCGAGCGCGCGGATGAGATCGGAGACGATGGTGACGTCGGCGATGCCAGCCACGTTCCGGAGCGTGCAGCGATCGCCCGTGAGCAGCGCCGCGACCATGATCTTGGGGAGCGAGTTCTTAGCGCCGCGCAGCGTTACCTCGCCCGACAGCGGGCGCCCGCCGCGCAGGATCATACGGCCGGTGGTGACAGCGGTTGCTGCAGTCATCAATACGATTTTCTCTCACGCCGCAGGATCGGAGGCGTGTCAATGTCGTCGAGCGTGAAAACGTCGTCGCTTTCGGCGCCTGGCTCCGGTTCCGCCATCGGACGGGAAGGCGGTGGCGGAGGAGCGGAAGGCACCGGGCTGCGTTGGAGATCCGGCGGAGCATAGCGACTGGCCGCGGGCTCGGGTTCGTCCGCGAAATCGAACGCGGGTTCATCTTTGACCTCCCGCTCGGCTTCGCTTGCGTAGTCCGTGATGGGGATATCGAGGATGGGCGGGGGGCCGGGTTCCGCAACAGGAGCCGGCGCCGCGGAGAGTTCCGCTGGAGCGCTGAACGACACGTGCGGCGCCTGCGCGTCCGGCAATCCCTGACGCTCGAAGCCCGTGGCGATCACCGTCACTTTTACCTGGTCGCCGAGCGATTCGTCGGGCACGACTCCGAAATTGATCTGGACATCCTCCACGCCAGAAGCCATGCGGATCAGCTCACACGCTTCGTACATGTCGTGCAGCGGCAGGTTGCCCGAGGCGGAGATGTTGACCAGGATTGCCCGTGCGCCCTCCAGGCCCGCCTCGTCGATGAGCGGGCAGCGGATAGCGGCGCGCGCGGCTTCCAGGGCTGCATTCTCGCCGCCCGCCGTGGCGGTGCCCATGATGGCGAAGCCCATGCCGGTCATAATTGACCGCACGTCGGCGAAGTCGCGATTGATCAGCCCCGGCGTCGTGATGATGTCGCTGATGCCCTGTACGCCCTGCCGGAGCACGTCGTCGGCCAGCCGGAAGGCTTCATAGAAGCTGGTTCCGCGGGGAACGAGTTCGACCAGCCTGTCGTTGGGGATGGAGATGACCGTGTCCACTGTGGCGTGAAGTTCGGCCAGGCCCTGATCCGCCTGGCGCATGCGCCGCGGACCCTCGAAACTGAAGGGACGGGTGACGACGGCGACCGTCAGCGCGCCGAGTTCTTTGGCGAGAGCGGCAACCACGGGGGCAGCGCCCGTGCCGGTGCCTCCGCCGAGCCCCGCGGCGACAAACACCATGTCCGCGCCTTCCAGGACCTGCACGATGCGGTCCGTGTCCTCCAGCGCGGCCTGCCGGCCGATGAGGGGATCGGACCCCGCACCGAGACCATGCGTGATGCGCGCGCCGATTGGGATGCGATTCGTACACTTGGAAGCGCGCAGAGCCTGCGCGTCGGAGTTCATCACGTAGAACTCGACGCCCGTGACGCCGACTTCCAGCATCCGGTTGACCGCGTTGGATCCGCCGCCGCCGACACCGATCACTTTGATGCGAGTGCCGCCCAGCGTCTCGTCCTGAATTTCGAATTTAAGCGCATCCAACTCAGCCATGAATCACCCTTTCGCGCACAGCATGAACGCCTGGAACTATTTTGTCATGACGAGCCCGTGCTTACCCCCCGGAAAATAAGTCCCAGAAATTCGGACCCTGCCGCCGGTTGTCGCGTCTTTGGCCCAGGCGTGCGGCATACATCGCGAGGCCGGCAGCGACAGTCCATTCGGGCGTCGCCATTTCCTCGGGCCACTGTCCGATGCCGCGTGGCACGGCGAGACGCGCCGGGCAATTCAGCACCTTCTCGGCGACCTCGACCATGCCGTCCAATTCAGCGCCGCCGCCGCACATCACCACGCCCTCGTTCAAGGCCATGTCGCGCGCGAACTGGCTGCGGAAGTTCTCCACGTATCCGAACAATTGCAGCGCCCTTGCTTCCAGGATTTCCACCAGTTCCCGGCGGCTTACCTCGCGGCCGGCGCGTCCGCCTTCACTGGGGATGCCGATGACCATATTGTCGGCGGAAAGCCCGGTCAGGGCGCAGCCGTAGTCGAGTTTCAGGCGCTCGGCCTCTTCGAACGAGAGAGCTCGAACCCGCCCCACGTCGGTGGTGAAGTGTTCGCCGGAGATCGGGATGCCAACCGCGAACAGCATCGAATCGCCGTCGTAGTAGCAGAGATTCGTGGACTGCGCGCCGATGTCGGCAAGCACGACGCCGCCTTCGCGCTCGTCGGGCAGAATGCTGGCGTAGGCGGCGGCCATCGCCTCGAAGACCGTCTCGTCCACCTTGAGGTGCGCCTGGTGGACTGCGCTCACCAGGGCCTGGTGCTCCTGCTCGGAGCACGTGATGAGCAGTGCGTGCGCTTCCAGCCGGAGAGCTTCAATGTTCAGCGGGTTGACGAGCGGCGCCTGTCCGTCGACGGTGAAATCCTGCGGCAGGACCTGAAGCAGCGCGCGGTCCACCTCGAATTTTGCGCGCGCGGCCATCTCGACGGCGTAGACCATGTCGCCGCGCTCGATGGGACGCCGATGGCCGAATTCGTACAGACCGCGCCCCTGCTGGCAGCGCACGCGCGGGCCGCCGACGCCGATTACGGCCGAGCCGATGCCATCCCCCGCGCGGCCCTCAGCCTCGCGGATCGCCTGCTTGACCGTTTCGGCGAGGGCCTGCTGATCCACGATCTGGCCTCGATGCCAGCCCTTGGCTGCAACGCGCGAATGGCCCCGGTAATAAAGCTGGTTGTCTTCTATGCCAAGTGCGACGACGCGCACCCAACTGCTTCCCGCGTCGAGTCCCACCGCCAATGGAGCTTTTTTCGCCAATTCCGTTTATCCGTTTCTTTATTTTCTCGCCGCTCCCGAAGTTGACTCGGGCTCGATTGCGAGGATGCGTCCCTCGTTGGTCAGGTCATACTCCCGGCGTGGATCCATCTGGTCGCGCATGATTTCATGCTGCTTCAAAAAGACCTCCAGCCGCTGGAGAAACTGCTCGTGGCCGAGGATCAATGCAAAATTCTGGCCGTCCACCGCGCAAGTCACCCGGATATCGTCCGGCCGGCTCACGTCGACTTCCAGGATTCTCGATTTATGTTGGCGCAGCGCGCGCAGGACTCTGCGCATCATGTCCACCTGCTGGCGCCGCGACTCGACATCGCTGTCGTCCCGGATGCCGGTGAGTAGCGGCAGAGTCTGGGGTACCGTGCCCTGGACGGGCAGCATGGCGCCCTCGGCGTCGATCAGCATCAGCCGGAACTTCAGGGGGTTGTTGAAGTCTCCGGTAGCGCCGTCAGCGACCCGAATAAAGGCTACTGGAGTGCGCTCAAAGATCTCCACTTCGATCCGGTTCGGCCATGCGCGGCGCACCATCGCGTCCCGCACCCAGTCAACGCCTCTCAATTGCAGGCGCCGTTTCTCCGGGTTGAGCGAGTAAAGGCTGCGTCCGCGATCGCGCTCGAACACCGCCATGATTTTTGACTTCGATGCGTTGTGAACGCCTGTGATGCGGATCGCGTCATCGCTGTCGTCGATAGTCCGCGAGGCCACGATGAAGCGCCGATCCTGCTTGAGGAAAGACTCGGCCTGCCAGCTCACCCATGCCATACACAGAAGGACCAGCATGAACGCAAAGGTCCAGCCGGAGACCTTTGCCGCGGCTCTCCAGTATGCGCGGCGGCGCCGGATCTCCTGCTCCGTAGGCTCGGGGGCGGAATCAGGTTCCTGCGTTTTGCGTCTCGCCATGCTCCCTCCCCTTCCTCAAGCCGCGAAGGACAAGCCCGGCGGCTTGCGTAATGTTGCCGGCGCCCAAAGTGAGTACGGTGTCTCCGGCGCGCAGTTCCCGGACGGCCTCTGCCGCCGCGTCGGCCACCGAGCCCGCGTACTCCACGTCCGAATGGCCCGCGGCCCGGATGCGGGCCACCAGTGAGCGCGCTGAAACGCCCTCGATGGGCTGCTCCGATGCGGCGTAGAGATCGACAATTCGCAGCACCGCGGCGTCCTGGAAACAGGTGGCGAATTCATCGATCAACGCTCGGGTCCGCGTGTAGCGATGCGGCTGGAAGATCACGTACAGGCGGCCCGGCGCGGCGGCCGGCCGCAGCGCCTTGAGCGTCGCACGGATCTCGGAGGGGTGATGTCCGTAGTCGTCAATGACACGGATGCCAGCCTCCTCTCCCTTACGCTCCATTCTTCGCCCGGGACCACGGAACGAGGCCAGTGCCGGGCGGATGGTCCCGACCTCAATGCCCAACTCCAGCGACAATGCGATAGCGGCGGTCGCGTTCAGGATGTTGTGTTCGCCCAGGACCGGCAAGTCGAAGCCGCCCAGGCTGCTTCCATCCAGTTCCAGCTCAAACGAGATGCCCGAAGTTGAGGTGAGCTGGCGGAGAATCCGCATGCGGGCCTCGGGCGAGCGTCCGTAGGTGATGATGCGGCGGCGCACTTGCGGCAGGATGCCGGCGACCCCGGCGTCATCGATGCACACGGCCAGCGAGCCTTCCCAGGAGACGCGATTCGAAAAGGCCACAAACGCCTCGCGCACTCCGTCATAACTGCCATAGTGATCCAGGTGCTCGTGATCGATATTCGTGATGGCCGCGATGCGAGGCATCAGCCACAGAAACGATCCGTCGCTCTCATCGCTCTCACAGACCAGCAGATCGCTCGCGCCCAGTCTCGCGTTGGCTCCATCGAGCGCGGGGACGCTGCCTCCGATCACGACTGTCGGGTCGAGGCCCGCCGCCAGGCAGATGGTCGCGACCATGGTGCTGGTGGTGGTCTTGCCATGGCTCCCGGCAACGGCCACTCCGCGTCTCGGCCGCATCAACTCGGCTAACAGTTCGCCGCGCAAGAGGACGGGCAGGCCGAGCCGTCGCGCCTCCAGGAGTTCAGGATTGCCCGCGTCCACCGCGGAGGTGACGACGAGTGCGGTCAGGCCGGGCTGCAGATTCGCGGCGGCATGGCCCTGCACGACTTGAATGCCAAGCTCCTCAAGCCGTTCCGTCACAGGTGTCAGACGAAGGTCGGAGCCGCGTACGGCGACGCCAAGCTGGTGCATGATTTCCGCCAGCCCGCTCATGCCCGCCCCACCGATTCCGGTGAAGTGCATCGCCTGCTTCTTATCCAACATTCTCTAACCTCATTGTTTCCATTCCCGAGCCTGGAGCGTCAACGCGCGGCGGCGGCCCCCTCCAGTACGTCAGCGGCCCGCTGCGCGGCTCCCGGATGGGCCAGAGCGCGGGCCTTTCGTCCCATCTCCCAGCGCCGCTCCGGATCCTTCGCGAGCGCCACGATGGCGTTGCACAGGATCTGGCCCGTCAAATCGAACTCATTGAACAGCCGTGCCGCCCCAGCGCGTTCGAACGCCTCGGCGTTGTGCCTCTGGTGGTCGTCAGCGGCGTAAGGGAAGGGAACCAGAATGGCCGGCCGTCCGGCGGCGGCGATCTCTGAAACGGCTCCCGCGCCGGAGCGCGAAACGATCAGATCCGAGTTCGCGTACTCGCGCGCCATATCCGGCATGAACGCGGCCACACGCCCCTCCAACCCCGCTTCGGCGAATGCGGCCTGCATCGATTGGAACTCGTTGGCGCCGCTCTGCTGGATCCAGCAAACTCCCGGAGCGGCTTTCTTAAGCAGCGGCCAGCATTCGCGCGCGATGCGGTTCAAGGCGCGCGCGCCCCGGCTGCCTCCAGTCAGCAGTACGGTGAACACGGAATCCTCTGGCCGCTCGCCCACTTCAAAAAACTCCTGCCGCACGGGGAGACCGCAGACCTCGCTGCGCCCCTTCGGGAAATAGCCACGCGTCTCTTCGAAGGCCACCAGGGCGCGCCAGACGAATCGCGCCAGCCCGCGTGAAACCAGGCCCGGCATCGCATTCGGCTCCATCACCACTACCGGCACGCCGGTGAGAATCGCAGCCAGCACCACCGGCGCGGCGACGTAACCTCCCATCGAGAAGACCGCGGCCGGCCGGCTGGCGCGCAGAATGGCCCGCGAGCGCTGCACGCTGCGCGGCAATTGCCACAGCGTCTTCAGGGCCTGGGCGGCGCCCACCCGGTTCAGCCCACCGATCTCGATCCATTCGATGGGGAAGCCGGCCTGTGGCGCCAGCGTCGCTTCCATGCCGCGCCGCGTTCCGATAAAGAGCGACTCGTAGCCGCGCAGACGCATTTCGCTCGCAACAGCCAGCGCGGGAACTACGTGGCCGCCGGTGCCTCCTCCCGCAAAAACGATCCGTATCTTTCTACCCTCCTCCAGCCAGCCTCGCCAAATGACGCGCAGAGCAATCGCAAATCCGCCGCGCTTTCACGGCTGCGGCTCCGTTCGGGTCATTGGCCTAGCGGGACGTTGCCCGGTCGCTCACGCTCAACAGCAATCCAAACGTGATCAGGGTGCAGACTACGGCGCTGCCGCCATAGCTGATCAGGGGGAGTGGAATGCCCTTGGTCGGAGCCATCTCCAGCACGACGCTCATATTGAAGAGCGCTTGCGCCGTGACCAGAGCCACGCATCCCAGCGCCAGGTATCGCCCGAACGCATCGGGCGTCAGCCAATACAACCGCAAACCACGCCAGAAAATAAAAACATAGGCAGCCAGCAGGATGAGGCATCCTACCAACCCGGTTTCCTCGGCTATCACGCCAAGAATGAAATCCGTATGCGCTTCGGGCAGGAAGCCAAGTTTTTGTGTCGACTGCCCGAGCCCGACGCCGGTAATGCCGCCGCTGCCCACGGCCAGCTTAGCCTGCCGCGGCTGATGCTCCGCGTCGCGTGTGGCATTGGTCTGTTCGAGTCGCGCGGCGAGCCACTTGTACTTTTCGGGGTTCTTCTCGATCTTCTCCTGCGTGATGCCGACGAAACTGGTGATGCGCAGCATGCGGTACGGCTTTTGCAGAACGAATCCAATGATGAGAAACAAGCCCAGCAGACACGTCAGGTAGAAGTACCTGCGTTCGATGCCGGCGACGAAGAAAACCGTGACCGCGGGCGCCAGAACCACCATCGCCGTGCCCAGATCGCCGAAGCCGATCAGACCCGCCATGCCGCCCACTACCAGCAGCGCGGGCAGCAGCGTGTAGCGGTCGTTGATCTTGTTCTCCCGCCGCGACACGAACCAGGCGAGGAACAGGATCAAAACCGGTTTGGCCAGCTCGGAGGGCTGGAATTGCGCGCCGAAAAAGCGGTACCAGCGGTGCGCCTTCGGGTCGGCGGCAATCACGCCGAGCAGCAGGATCAGCATGATGTTGATCGAGAGAAAGACGTAAAACGGATGCTGCAGCTTCTGGTAGTCCAGCCGCCTGAGCGCGAACATCAGAGCCAGGCCGAAGATGGCGGCGCCGAATTGCCGCTCGGCGAATTCCCACGACTTTTCCGGCTGCCATTTCTCCATGTGGTTCTGGAGGTGCGGCACCGTGCTGGACGCGCTGAAGACCATCACCAGGCCGAACGCGAGGATGGCGAGAATCGCGAGGAACAGCGGCCAGTCGGTATGGATGCGCGCGGGCATGGTTTACCCCTTCTCTTCCAATTGGCCGACGAGACTCTTGAAGTGGCGTCCGCGCTCGTTGTAACCCGAGTACTGGTCGAAACTGGCGCAGGCCGGAGAGAGCAGGACCACGTCGCCGGGTACGACCCGTGCCGAGGCGTAGGCGATGGCCGCGGCCATGTCGCCGCAAGACGTGACGGGGACCGAGATGCCGGCAAGCTGGGCGTCAATGATCGGAGTGGCTTCGCCAATCAGCAGCACGCCGCGCCCGCGCGCCTCGATGAGGGGCCGCAGCGGCGTGTAGTCGCTCGCCTTGTCGCGCCCGCCGAGGATCAGCCAGATGCCCGATTCAAAGCTCTCCAGCGCCTTGATCGTGGCGTCGACGTTAGTGCCCTTCGAGTCGTTGTAGTAGCGGACGCCGTTCAACTCGCGCACGAATTCAATCCGGTGCTCAACGCCGGGGAAATCAGCTACGGCCCGGCGCAGAGCGGAGAGCGGCGCTCCGGCCAGATGCGCGCAGCAGCCCGCGGCGAGCACGTTTTCGACATTGTGGCGGCCCTGGAGTTGCACCTCGCTGCGCGGCATCCAGAACTCGCCGTTGGCGATCAGGTCCGGACCCTCCCGCCAGAAGCCGCGTTCGACGCGTCCGCCGGATGAGAACTCGTGGACCGCGGCCTTCGTGAATGACGCGGATTCGTGCGAGAGCGCGTCTCCGGCGTTCAAAACTGCGGCATCCAAGGGCGTCTGGTTGCGCAGGATCCTGCGCTTCGCCGCGGTGTAATTCTCGAGGCTGCCATGGCGGTCCAGATGGTCCGGCGTGATGTTGAGGATGGACGCAATCGCGACGTGCAGCGTGTCGGCCAGTTCCAGCATGAAGCTGGAGAGTTCGAGCACGTTCCATTGGTCGTCGCGCGAGCTGTCGAGCATGGCCGCGAGCGGCGTGCCGATGTTGCCGCCGACCTGGACGGGGATGCCGCTCTCCTTGAGCAGATGGCCGCACAACGATGTAGTCGTGGTCTTGCCGTTGGAGCCCGTGATGCCGAGGATGGGTCCGTGCAGGAAGTGCGAACAGAACTCAAGTTCGCCCGTCACACGGATCCCGCGGCGCCGCGCTTCCTCGAACAGTGGGAGCTTCGGCGGAACGCCGGGCGAGAGCAGGGCAATGTCCACATTATCGAGCGCGGACTCGCCCTGAAGGACGAGCGGAATGTGCGCCGCTACCAGGCGCCGGGCGTGATCGGGCTTCAATTCTTCGTACGGTTTGCGATCCACGGCGCGAACCTGAGCGCCGCGCCGCAGCAGGAATTCGGCGGTGTCGACACCCGACTCGCCCATTCCAAAGATTGCGAATTGCAGTCCCTTTATATCCATGGCAGGCAGAGTCCCTAACGCAACTTCAGAGTGGTCAAGGCAAACAGCGCCAGGACGAACCCCGAAATCCAAAACCGAATGATGACCTTCTCCTCGGGCCAGCCGAGTTTCTCAAAATGATGGTGAATCGGAGCCATCAGGAACACCCGCTTGCCGGTGCTCTTGAAGCTGACCACCTGAATGATGACGCTGCCGGCCTCCAGCACAAAAACGCCGCCGATGAAGGGCAACAGCAACTCCTGCTTGAGCAGCACCGCAACCACGCCCAATCCGCCTCCCAGCGCGAGCGAGCCGACGTCGCCCATGAACACCTCGGCGGGATGGCAATTGAACCAAAGGAATCCGAGGCAGGCGCCGGTGAGCGAAGCGCAATAGATCGTCAGTTCGGCGCTGCCCGGCAAACGCGTGATGTCCAGATAGCGGGCGAACTGCGCGTGGCCCGTGACGTAGCTGAGCACCGTCATGGCTCCGGAAGCGATGATCATCAGGCCGCTGGCGAGACCGTCCAACCCGTCGGTCAGATTCACTGCATTGGAACTGCCAACAACGACCAGAAACAGGAAGATAAAGAACGGCGCCACCGCCAACGGATAAGTCCAGGGATGATGCATCAGATGCCCGATCAGCAGACCAGGGCGGAAGTTCTTGAAGAACGGCACGTTCATCACGGTCGTGTACATGTGCGCCCGCTCCATCGCCATCATGATGATGCCGAGGATGAGCACCAGCAGGCATTGCAGCAGCATTTTCTGCTTGCCCGTAAGGCCCAGGTTCTGTTCCTTTTTCACCTTTGCATAGTCATCGAGAAAGCCGATGGCGCCGTAGCCGAGCATCCCCAGCAAAGCCACCCAGACATAGAGGTTTGTCAGGTTGGCGAACAGCAGAGTCGGTACCACGGAGGCGGTGATGATCAGCAATCCGCCCATGGTCGGCGTGCCCTCCTTCTTGAGGTGCGATTGAGGACCATCTTCCCGGATGTGCTGGCCGATCTGCATCGAGCGCAGACGGCGAATCATCCACGGACCGACGATGATCGTAACCAGAAGCGCGCACAGGCTGGCGGCCAGGGTACGGAACGTCACATATCCGAAAATGCGGAAAGGGGGGAAGATCGGGAATAGTTTTTCGTAAAGAAGCCAATAAAGCATGGTTAGCGCAGGAACTCCTCAAGCGCCAGTTCAACTCGTGTTCCCCGCGAACCTTTGAAGAGAATGGAGTCGCCCGGGCGGGCGAGGGTCTTCAGAAATTGCCCGGCGGCCTGGGGTTCATCAAAAAAGTACGCAGCGCCGGCCGGAAGACCCGCGTCCCGGGCTGCGTCAACCAGGTGGCGAGCCGCGCCGCGTATTCCAACGAGCACTGATACTTCACATTGTACGGCGTGGCGGCCGACCTCGCGATGCAGCTCTTCGGCCCATGTGCCTAGCTCGCGCATCTCCCCGAGCACGGCGATGCGCCGGGTGGCAGGCGTGGTGGCCAGCAGGTCGAGCATCATGCAGGCTGCTTCGGGATTCGAGTTGTAGCAATCGTCCCAGATCAGCATGCCATTCCGCTCGATCCGCTGCAGCCGCATCTTCGGCGGCTCCAGCGCGGCGACGGCGTCTTTCAAGTCTGCCGCGTCCAGACCGAAAGCGCGCGCCGTGGCCAGCGCAGCCAGAACAGTCATCAGCCCGCCGCGCGCAGGCAAGGGACAATGGAGGCGTCCCGCGCCATCCAGGGTGAACTCGCAGCCGTCCGCGCGCCAGGAGACATCGGTCGCGCGCATGTCCGCTGCTTCGCGAGTTCCGAACAGGATCGACCGTCCAGGATAAGTCTCCGCGAAACGGCCAACGCGCTCATCGTCGGCGTTGAGAATGGCGATGCCATCCGCGGGCAGCGCTTCGATCAACTCGTGTTTCGCGCGGGCGATGCCTTCGATCGAATCGAAACTCTCGATGTGCGCCGTGCCGATATTGGTGACCACGCCGACGTGCGGCTGGGCTATGCGCGCGAGATCGCGAATTTCGCCGGCATGGTTCATGCCGATTTCGAGCACAGCCACCTGCGCGTCGTCCGGCATATTGAGGATGCTCAGCGGCACGCCGATGTGGTTGTTGAAATTACCGCTCGTCTTGCCAACGCGCAGCGACGTCGCGAGCAGCGCCGCGATGGCCTCTTTGGTCATCGTCTTGCCGGCGCTGCCGGTGATGCCGACCACGCGGCGGGAAGCGTCCGCGCCCCAGCTTTCGCGCGCCCGCCGCGCCAGTTGCTGCAGCGCGGCGAGCGTGTCTTTCACCACAAGTTGAGTGCCGGGATGGTCGACTGGATGCGTCACTACGGCCGCGAGCGCGCCTCGCTCAAACGCCGCGGCGACGTGCTCATGCCCATCGTGTGCTTCACCCGGCAGGGCGAAAAATAGCGCGCCCGGCTGCAGCGTGCGCGTGTCGATGCCATAGCTGGTTAGCGGGACGCCTGCGTCCTCGCTCGTGCGCAACGCGGCGCTCATGGATCTCGCGCAAAAGGTGAGTGGCAGGTTCACGAGCGGCCACCCCCGGTGACCGGGGGAGCCTTGCGGACGTAGCCGAAGTCCCGCAGCGCTTTGCGCGCCTCCGCGCGATCGTCGAAGTCGATGACCTTGTCCTTCAAAACCTGGTAGGTCTCGTGTCCCTTCCCGGCGAGGATGACGATGTCGCCGGGCCCCGCCTCTCGCAGGGCGCGAAGGATTGCGGCGTGGCGGTCGGGCTCGACGATGGCGCGCGTGGAATGGCGCTGCACGCCGACCATCGCGTCGTTGATGATCGACAGCGGATCTTCCGAGCGCGGATTGTCGCTGGTCACAATCACCATGTCGCTCAGCTCCGCGGCCGCAATTCCCATGAGCGGGCGCTTGGCCCGGTCGCGGTCGCCGCCACAGCCAAACAACGTGATGACGCGCTTCGGCTTGAGCGCGCGCGCGGTCAGGATCACATTGCGCAATGCGTCGTCAGTGTGCGCATAGTCCACCACCACCAGGAACGGCTGACCCTCGTCGATCCTCTCGAAGCGTCCCGGCACGGCCGTCAATTGGCCGAGACCCTGTGCGGCCTGCTCAGGTTCGAGTCCCAGGGACATGGCCGCCCCAAAGGCGGCCAGCAGGTTATAGACGTTGATCTGCCCGCACAAGGGCGAGCGCAGGCGCGTCTCGCGGCCATGGAAGGCAACGCGGAAATCGACGCCGTTAAAGCCGCTCTCCACGCGCACGGCGCGCAGGTCGGCGTGGGATGTGATGCCATAGGTCAGCCGGCGCGTCGTGGGGGCGGTGCGGAGCTTGTGTCCCCACGGGTCGTCGGCATTGATCACCGCGCCGTGCGGCGGCGGGCCGCCCGCGCCATCGAAGAGCCGTTGCTTGGCTTCGAAATAGGCCTCCATGGTCTGGTGGTAGTCCAGGTGATCGCGCGTCAGGTTGGTGAAGACGGCGGTGTGGAAGGACAGGCCGAATACGCGTCGCAGGTCGAGGGCGTGCGACGAGACCTCGAAGTTGAAGTAGCTGCCGCCGCGATCGCGCGTCTCGGCCATCAGACGCATCAGGTCGAGCGACTCGGGCGTCGTGTTCACGGCCGGGCGCTCCTCGCCCGCCACCTGATAGTGGATGGTGCCCGCCATGCCCGTAATCGCTCCGGTCGCGCGCAGCATCTGGTCGATCAGATAAACCGTTGTGGTCTTGCCGTTGGTGCCGGTGAGCCCCGTCAGCTTCAGCGCTTCGTCGGGCTTGCCGTAGAAGGTCCGGCTCATGCGCGCCAGCGCCTCGCGGCCGTGGTTCACGTGAATCCACGGGACCTTGGAATCTTCGGGCGAGTCTTCGGGCGCGGGCGACTCGCAGGCGACGGCTACCGCGCCTTTCGCGATCGCATCGGCGGCGAAACGGCGGCCGTCGGCTTTCGCTCCGGGGAAGGCAAAGAAGACACAGCCCGGCTGCACGCGGCGGGAGTCGTACTCCAGTCCCAGCGTTTCGATCTCGCTAACTTCGGCAGGAACCGGGCTTGCCACCGCGACGCCTCCCAGCAATTGACCAAGTTTCATTGGGGCCTCGCGAATTGAACATGGACTCGCCCGCCCATGGGTAGAATCCCTCCTGGCGGCGGGGACTGATCCCGCGCCACGCCGGTGCCGACAATCTCAACGGGCAGGCCCATGGCGGCCGATTCGCGTATGACGGCGACCATCGGCTTGCCCCGGAAATCGGGCACGCGCGGCCCTGCTACCAGGAACGGTCCGTGCGTGGACTCGGGTGCGGGTGCGGGTTCCGGTTTCTTCTCCGGCGCTTTGTCCACGAGCTTCTTCGGTTGTTCCTCGGGCTCTTCGTTCACCTCCTTCGGCAGGGCGGGCAGGCTGTGGATGTCGTTGTCCGGGTCGTCCTTGGGCACTTGCATTACGCGCAGCGCGGTCTCGGCAATCTTCGCGAAGACGGGCGCCGATGCGATGCCGCCTTGTTGCGGGGTGTTGTTCAGCGTCACTACGACCACGATGCGTGGATTGTTGACCGGCGCGAAGCCGATGAACGACGAGTTATGCCGGTTGATCCAGCCTGCGCCCTTGACGAAGATCTGTGCCGAACCAGTCTTGCCTCCTACTGTGTAGCCGGGCACCTTGGCACGCCTGCCGGTGCCTTCCAGCACGACGCGCTGCATGATGCGGCGCATCGTCATTGCGGTCTGCGCCTCGATTGCGCGCGCCGGGGGCGCCAGATTCAGGTTCAGTTGCTCGACGGTTCCATCCGCACGCGGGCGTTCCTTCTTCAGCACGATGTGCGGCGATACCAGCATGCCCCCGTTGGCGATGACCGACACAGCCCGTGCGAGTTGCAGCGCGGTGGCGCCCACTTCGTGGCCGAAGGCGATGTACTCATGAGAGGACGCGGTCCAGCATGGCGTGCGCTCGCCTTTGCTGTTCTTGCCGCCGCACTCGAGCGGCCACAGAATGCCGCCTGTTTCGCCGGGCAGTTCGACGTGGGTCTTGTCGCCGATCCCGAACTTCTTCAGGTACGAGTACAGCAGCTCGGGCCCCGACGCGATGGAGATCTTGGCCACACCGATGTTGGACGACTTGATCAGAACCCCCGCGACGTCCAGCGTGCCGTTGGGGTGCACGTCGTGGATCGGTTTCCTTCCGGGCCTGGCGAAGTGCCCGTTCTCACAGAAAATCGGCGTTTCCGGCGTGAACTTGCCACTCTCGATACCCATGCTGACGGTGATCATCTTCATCACCGAACCCGGCTCGCAGGGAGCCTGCACCGCGGTGTTCAGGCGTTTGGCGAATTCCTCCGGGGAGGGCTTTTCCACCGCGGGATCGAAGTTCGGGTAATTGGCCAGTGCGAGAATTTCGCCGTTCGTCGGATCCATCACCACGATACTGCCGTGCTCGGCGGAGGCCTCCTTAATCCCTTCTTCGAGAGCGCGCTCCGCCACGTGCTGGATGACGTTCTGGATGGTGAGCGTAACATTCGCGCCCTGCTCGCCGGGGTCGCTGATCCAGGTGATGTAGGGATCCTGGAGCGAGTCGGTGAGCACCCGCATTTTGCCGGGGCGCCCCTTCAGGTCCGCGTTCAGTTTCTGTTCCAGGCCCGAATTGCCGTCCCCTTCCGCGTCGATACTACCCACCACGTGTGCGCCAACCCGGTTGTTGGGATACTCCCGGCGTGCGTCGCGCACGATTTCGATGGCATTGAAAGGCAGGCGCTTGAGGTCCGCGACCTCCTGCTGGGAGATGTGCCGCTTCAGGAGGAGAAAGCCGCGCCCCTTGCCTTTGCGGGCCTGCAACTCTTCCAGCCGCGTACGTATTTCCTGGGCGCTCAGCCCGAGGGTTGCGGCAACCTGGCCGGCAAAGAACTCCGGGTTCTTGACCTTCTGCGGATTGACGACCACGGACTCGGTGGGGATGCTGATGGCGAACAACTGGCCCGTGCGGTCGGCGATCTCGCCGCGCAAGACCGGAATCTGGAAGGTATGCTGCTGCTGCGCCTCGGCCGCGGCTTTCAACTCCTTGTGCTTGGCAACCTGGAACTCGTAGAACCGGGCGGAGATCGCAATGGCCCAAAGCAGAACGACGCCAGCTACGATGCGCAGGCGCCGTTCAGACAGTTTCTCGACTGGGAATCGCATTACGGGGCCCCGCTTCCACCGGGCGCGCCGGCGGTTAACGGTCCTCTTTGGCCGTCACGCCGAGGCTGGCGAAAGCTTCCTTGGAGGGCGGGGCGTATAAGATCTGTTCGGCTGTGGCCGGCACGAACTGCGTGCCCGCCCACTCCTCGACGTTTTGAGGATTCAGGCGGCGGGCTTCCTGGACCTTGAGTTCGAGCAGTTGGCTCTGGAGCCGCGTGCGTTCCTCATGCAGATATTCCATCCGCCGGCTGGCGAGCATTCCGTAGCAGGACGGCCCGACCATCGCGCTGACAATCAGGCTGCATGCCAAGGCCGCCCCGGTGACCGAGACGCTGGTCGCCCAGTCCTTCTTGTCGACCACGCGGATCAGCTTGGTATTGTCGATGTTCTTGATGAAGAGGTGGATTTCCTCACCGGGCAGGTTCCGGAGATGGTAGTTAGGTGGTTCGGTGCGGTGCGACCCGCCTGTCGCCGGATGGTCCGCGCCCAACCAATCATAGAGTGCCGAGAGACTCTTCATGCCGATTCATCCTTGCTATCCCGTTCGTGCAGTTTGCCAGATCCGCCCGGACCCATTTCGAGGGCGCGCAGTACAGCGCTGCGCGAGGGCGGGTTGCGCCGGGTCTCTTCCGGACCCGGTCGCACTACGTGCTTCGTCAATACCGTCACCAATCCCGCGTGTCCCATATCGCGGAAGGCGTTTTTCACTTTACGGTCTTCCCCGGAATGGAACGCGATCACAACCCAGCGCCCGCCCTGTTTCAAATGAGCTGGCGCATGCTTCAATAACGCATCCAATTCGGCGGGTTCCTCATTGACCGCCATTCGCAGAGCCTGGAAAATCCGGGTTGCCGGATGCAGCTTGCCGAATCGCGGTACGGCCGAAGCGACGACTTCCGCCAGTTGGCGTGTGTCGCGGATCGGCCGCGCGCGAATTGCTCTGGCTGCTTTTTCGGCCGGGATTCTCCTTTCTCCGCCCAGCTCCATGAAGAGCCGGACGAGTTCCTGCTCGGAAGACCGGTTGATGATGTCGGCTGCCGTGATCTCAGTCTGGCGGTTCATCCGCATATCGATAGGACCCGCGTTCATCAGCGAGAAACCCCGCTCGGGACTGGTTAGCTGAACCTTGCTAACGCCCAAGTCCGCGATCATTCCATCCACCAGATCCCAGCCTTCGCCCCGAATGGCTTCGTCCAACTGCGAAAACGCCGCATGCCGGAAGATGATCCGGTCATGCAGCCCTGGCGTGTTCTCTTTCGCCAGCGCCAGCGACTCCGCGTCGCGGTCCAAGGCCAGTACGCAGCCGGTGGTCAGCTTGCCGGCAATGGCGCCGGCATGGCCTCCAAGCCCGGTCGTAAAATCAACATACCGGCCTTCCGGCCGGATCGCCAGATACTCCAGACTCTCCGCAAGCAGGACTGGTACATGCTCCATGCCTTACCGGACGTTGAATCCGCGCCTCTCCGCCAGCGCCAGGTCAATCGGGTTGTTAGCCAGATTCGCCTTCAACTCGGCGTCGAAACGTTCCTGCGTATACACCGAAATAGTGTCTTCCGAAAAGCGGAGTTGGACCGCCTGGTTCTCCAGCTTCAAAAACTCCCGGACTTTCTGCGGAATGGTCACACGCCCTTGCGGGTCGCACTCCACATCTCCGCCCTGCGCTTCGGCGGTGCGCGCGATCCGGTCTCTCACGTCCGCGTCTTCGGCCGGGAGCTTGTCCAATTCCCGCTCCCAGGCCCCGTTGACGTAGATCTTTGCCAGGTCCTTCACGACCGTGGCGAACAGAATCTGGTCCGGCTGCGCACGGATGTATTCTACGAATCGTGCAGGAAGCTTCAGACGCCCGGTCGGGTCCACACGCGTGGCGTGGTAGCCCCGCGGATTGCGGAGCGGCCGAGGAGACGTCCCTGCCGCAAGTTCTTCCATTTTGGTCCGAACTGAACTTATCAAGCCTTTTGAGGACCGATTTAGTCCGTTGGCCTCAAAACGAGCGTACCCCACGTGGCCGGTGGTTTCAAGTGCTTATTGCATGCCCGCGGCGAGATTATTTTCATTCGCTCTTTGTTTGCAGTGAGATCGAACGTGAGGCCGCTCTTCACACAAGCGCGCGTAAGATGTTCTTGTTAATCTGAATGCGTGACCAAGTGCCTTTACGATCTGGATCCTGGTCCTGAATCTCCGGAACTCGTTCGAACTATCATCGAGATCCCGAAGGATTCAGTGAACAAAATCGAGTACGACGGGGAGTTGGGGCTCTTCCGGCTGGACCGTTCACTTTACTCGCCCGTGCACTATCCGGGCGACTATGGGTTCATCCCCGGCACGCTCGCCGAGGACGGTGACCCCCTGGACGTCCTGGTGCTGGTCAGCGCCCCGAGTTTCACCGGTTGCCTGATCGAAGTGCGGCCCATCGGCGTGCTGAAAATGGTGGATCGCGAGGAGCAGGATCAGAAGATCATTGGCGTGCCCTGCCGGAATCCGCGCTACGACCAGATCCATACTCTGGACCAGATCTTTGCGCACACCAAGCGCGAACTGGAGCACTTCTTTCTCATCTACAAAGAGCTGGAAGGGAAGGTCACGACTACCCAAGGGTGGGGTGGCCCGAGCGAAGCCCGCCGCTGTATCACGGAGGCGCGGGAACGCTATCTGGCCGGGAAACGCCAGGAACCCGGGCAACTCGCGGACTGAGACTGGCGCCCGTGCTCAGTCGATTACCGGCAGCAGGGATTCCCCTGCGGCGTCGTGGCGTTTGTAGTTGTTCAACGCGATCCGCCGGTGGCGGACGGCATAGCAATACACGCAGCCATGCGGGCAGGTATCGTAGTCGCCGATGTCGCGTGAGGCGTGGCACGCACAACCTGGCCGGGTTCCCCTGGCAGGCGCGGCGATCCGAAACCCGCCGATTTGCTCCAGACGGCGCGCATCCACGCAACGCGCATCTATTGTCTCCTGACAGCCAGGTGTTTCCTGACAGCCAGGTGCTCCCTCGCGAACCAGCTCGGGTTGCGTGCAGATGGTGAGCTGCATACCCGCTTCACGCGCGATCCCGGCGAGTTGTCCAAGCAGTTCAATCTTGGTTTCAACTGCGGGGTCGGACCACTCGAAGTGATTGCGGGCCGCGGCGGCGTCGAGATTGCGGCGCGTCTTCGAATACATCTGCGCGAATGAGACCACGACCTCGTTCGTCGAGCCCTTCAGGCGCCGCGAGAGATCGCGAAAGTTTTCGAGGTGATACTCCGCCGGCGTGAGCGTCGTGAATAGAATCGGGTCGTAGCGCCACACCGCGCAGGAGGGATGCACGCGTTCGGCGAGTTCGCCAATCTGGCCGATGGCCCGGAGCGGTTCGATGACTGCCGCTTCGATCTGGCGCGGGTAGCCCGTGACCGTGTATTGCACGACGAAGGGCCGTGCAAACGACCGCAACTCGTCCAGGCGCAGCAGCACTGGGCCGAAGTTGCGCGTCCAGAAGACGAAGCCGTCGACCTGCGACGGCCGCAGGTCCACCCGGTACGGCTTGCCGGAGTATGGATTGCGAACCAGGCAGAAGCCGGCCCGCAGGCGCTCGAACAACCACTCGCTGTAAAACGCGGGAATGTCGGTGCGGCAACTGGCCGAAACGATCACGGCGTCAATCTTGCGGGGCGGGGTTGAGCGGAGTTTCGTGGAAGGCGGCCGACATGCGCCGCCAGGTCTCTCCCAGGTCTTCCGGCATCACGCGCGTTTCGCCGACCGTGGTCATGAAGTTGGCGTCTCCCGGCCAGCGCGGCAGGACGTGCATGTGCAGGTGTTCGGCAATTCCCGCACCAGCGCATTCGCCTAGGTTCATGCCCACATTTAAGCCGGCGGGGCGGTAGACCTGCTTGAGACACTTCACCGCACGGCGCGTGAGCGCCATCATTTCGACGGAGGTTTCCTCACCCAGGTTTTCGAGGGCGGCGCAGTGCTCGTAGGGAACCACCATCAGATGACCGGTGGTGTAAGGAAACAAATTGAGAATGACGAAGTTAAGCCGTGCCCGAAAGAGAATCAGGCCGTTCTCGTCGCTCTCACTCGGTTTCTTGCAGAAAACACAGCCCTCACTGTCAGCGGTACGCGACACGTACCGGTAGCGCCAAGGGCTCCATAAGCGGTCCATTGTCTCAGGCCTGTGTCACGGCGCCGGGGCTCAATTCCCGCCCGGGCCCGAAGGCTCCGACGCCGGCACGGCATCCTGTTCGTTGACCAGATCCTTCAACTCTTTGCTCGGCTTGAAAAAAGGCACGCGCTTTGCGGGCACATCCACTCTTGCGCCCGTCTTTGGGTTACGGCCTATCCGGGACTGGCGCTGGCGTGTGCGAAAGCTGCCAAAGCCGCGAATTTCGATTTTGTCGTCTTCCCGCAGTGCATTTACAACGGAATCGAAAATCGCCTCGACGATGATTTCAGATTCCTTACGCGTAAACTCCACCACGCGTGCTACTTCTTCAATCAGGTCCGCTTTGGTCATGGGCAGGGATTCCGTTCCTCTCAGTTTGCTCCGTCTCGGGCAATGCTCTACTCCGGAGCATTTTCATCCGGATGCGTTGCTTCGCCGATCCCCTGGCCGGCTTGTTCGGCCTGGCGCTGGTACTCGTCCAGTCGCTGCCTCTCCTGCTCGGCCGAAGCGCTCGCAAGCGCCAATCCGATGCGCTTTTCCATCTCGTTCAGTTTGATAATCTTGAACGTCAACTCTTCACCGATCGGCAGCGGCGGATTGTCCGCTCGCATCTCAACGGGAATCTCAGAATTATGGCACAAGCCTTCGACCCCGGGGAGGAGCTCGACAAAGACGCCAAAAGCCACCGCCCGGCTCGGGCGTCCTCTGACAATATCTCCCGCAACGTGGCCACGGAAGAAAGTCTCCCAGGCATCCGGCTGCAATTGCTTCACGCCGAGCGAAAGCCGGCGATCGCTCGCGTCAATCTGCAGCACAACGGCTTGCACGACCTGGCCCTTCTTCAATACTTCCGAAGGGTGCTGGATCCGTTTGGTCCAACTCAGATCCGAAACGTGGACGAGCCCGTCGATGCCCTCTTCAATCTCGATAAAAGCCCCGAAATCCGTGAGCTTGCGAACGCGGCCTTCCACGACGCTGCCGATCGAGTAGCGTTGGTCCACGGTGGTCCAGGGGTCAGGCTCGAGTTGCTTGATGCCCAGCGAGATGCGGCGCTCGGAGGGTTTCACTTCCAGCACCACGCACTCGACGTTGTCGCCGACCTTCACGACCTTGGACGGGTGTTTCATGCGCCGCGACCAGGTCATTTCGGAAATGTGGATCAGTCCCTCGACGCCGGCCTCCAACTCCAGAAAAGCGCCGTAGTCCTTGATACTGACCACCCGGCCCACCACGCGCATGCCATCTGTATACCGGTCGTGGATGGTCTCCCACGGATCGGGGACCACTTGTTTCAAACCGAGCGAAATGCGTTCCTTCTCGTGATCGAATTTCAGGACCTTAACCGTGATTTCCTGCCCCACCTGCAAGACGTCTGAGGGATGCCCGACGCGGCCGTATGAGATGTCGGACACATGCAGCAGTCCGTCAATCCCGCCCAGGTCGATGAACGCCCCATACTCGGTGAGGTTCTTCACCACGCCATGCACCAGGTCGCCCTCGTTGATGTGTTCGAGAATCGTCGATTTCCGCGCGCCCATGTCCTCTTCGAGCGCGGCCTTACGCGAAACGACAACGTTATCCCGCCGCCGGTTCAGCTTGATGATCTTAACTTCTATATCCTGCCCCGTGAAGGCGTCCAGGTTGTGGATCTGGCGGACATCGACCTGCGTGCTGGGCATGAATGCCGCTACGCCGACGTCGACCGAAAGGCCGCCCTTCACCCGGCCCAACACGCGGCCGAGAACACGCAGATTCTCGCGATGCGCCTGTTCGAGGGTGTCCCAGGCTCGAATTTTGCTGGCGCGCTCGTGGCTGAGTGCAATGTAGCCTTCAATCGCGGGCGAGTGCCGGCGGTCGACCATCACATCAATGGGGTCGCCTGGCTGATAGATGGGGTTACCGTCGGCGCCTGTGACCTGGGAGAGCGGAACCACGCCTTCCTGCTTCAAGCCAACGTCGACTATCGCCCCTTGAGGCATTACCTGCAGTACTCGACCGGAAATGACTTCGCCTTCGGCAGGCAAGCCGGCGTGGCTGTAGTCGTCGAGCAATTGCTCGTAGCTTTCCTCACCACCCGGCAGGTCGACCGGACGATCGTCCTGGTTCGTATTCATCTCCAGGTCTCCCAAGTACAACTCACGTTACGGCACGCAGCAAGGGAAGGCTTCACAGCGGGAACCGGTCCAGCGAACAACTTTAGGATTGCCGCCAAGCCGATTGGAGGGCAGGCCATCGGAGCCACGCTCTCCGCGTAGAAGCCTCGCACCTTCCCGACAAACCATTGAAAGTGCGACACTTCAGAACTATAGCGGAGGCTCCTGGGCTTGTCAACCACGGTGCATGTCCAGTGCCTTGTTCGTTAGTGGACGAGTTCCAGTTGCCGGCTCCGGGGACGCGCGAAAACATACGGCCCTTCCGGCAGGACCGCCACTTCTGCGCCCGGTTTCAAACCCGAGACAAGAGCGGCAACTGCCTCACCAGCCGAATCATACGAGGGGCCCCAAAGCCGGGAACGATACTCCGGCGCCAGGCCGGGCACATAAAACATGACCCGCTGCCGCTCGAACACCAGTGCCAGTTTTTCGAGCTGCCATTGATCGACGGCAACGGGTGAACCGCTCAGTTTCTCGAGTAGCGCCGACGGCCGGTCAAACTCCAGCAGCATTCGGGAAAACTCCTCGGCTCCCGAGCCTTCGGTGCAGGCGGAGACGACGAGAATGACTCCTCCGGGCCGCACGATGTGCGAAGCCGCCGTGATCCCCTTCACCGTCTGGTAAAAGGTAAGGTCCAAAGGATACCCGGCCGCGCTCGTAATCGCCGCATCGTAAAGCCCTGGAATCCAGGCCGTCGTTTTCTCTCGCACAAAAGCAATGCCCGCGGCGTGGGAGACGCTGGGCTGGCCGGCAAAGACGCCGCAGATCCGCCTTCCTGGCGCCAGGGCCACGTCCAGCGCAAAGTCGTGCCGCGCCAGTCCGGCGATCTCCAGCAGTTCGGCATGCAGCGGGTTATCCTCGACGGAGCCTTCCACGGCGCGCGCGTCACGCATGAACCGGGGGCTGTGCAGGCTTCGAATGGTGTCCTGATAGGCGAGTCCCGGCGCGATGAGCTTCCGGCCCCCGGAGAAGCCCGCCATGAGGTGCTGCTCGATGAATCCGAGCGTGATGTTCAGGTCAGCGTCCGTGAATCGCCGGTCGATCCACACTGGCGTTCCCCGGGAAGTCTCTCCCAGGTAGCGGTGGTCCGCCTGTTCCCGGGCGAAATGATTCAGCACTCTATATTTTCTGGAGATATCTTCTCCCAAGATCGACACTATCTCTTCAGGCGGGGCGGGACGGTGCAGTCCCGTCGCGATCAGAATCGTGATGTTCTCGCGCGCAATGCCGGCACGCTCGAGACGTTCGAGCACCGGGGGCAATGTCACCGGGTTCGGAGCGGGACGTGTGATGTCGCACACCGAGATGGCAGCGCTCGCACTTCCGCGTGCAAGTTCTTCCAGAGCCGGTCCCGCGCACGGCGCGTCGAGAGCCGCGGCGATGGCGGCCGGCTCGTCTTCGAGCGGTGCGGCCCAGCGAGGTTCCAGAACCGTCCATCGTGCCGCGCCGGGACTCCCGGCCGCTTCTGGCAGATCCAAGCAAATGCCGGTCTTCCCAAATGCCATTTCTACGCGCATGCCCTGAACCTAGCACAGAAGTCCAGATTTCGGGATGGGGCGGGCCGCGGCGTTCCGAAGACGCGCGAATTCGGATTGGCATTTAACGTGCATGTATTTGAATCGTCTAAAACCAAATTGGCCTCAAATACGTTAAAGAAAGTAGCGGCCAGTGCCGATAAGAAGCTCGGGGGATCTACCTCGACGGAGAGAGTAAAAGGAGGAATCCATCATGTTGATCGGAGGCGTGCTGACGGGCCTGCTCGTTCTGGGGCTTTTCTTTACGATGCTCTCCTCGTCGCCCAGGAGGGATGAGCCGGTTGCCCATGGCCCTGCGCACAAGGTCGAACGGACCTGACCGCGTACAATAGCCTGCATGCGCGGGCATTTCCAGATTTTCGTACATTTTCCAGTATTCAGTAGCC
>Ga0302319_10002962_pt1 | contig 36024 bp, 29 predicted proteins | sample Bog_T0_2_FD_203319 | JGI IMG/M metagenome (GOLD analysis project Ga0302319, IMG submission 203319) | Peat permafrost microbial communities from Stordalen Mire near Abisko, Sweden - Bog_T0_2 | ecosystem: Environmental > Terrestrial > Soil > Wetlands > Peat | place: Sweden: Abisko, Stordalen Mire...
TATGATCGATCCTCCACCCGAAGTTCCGCTCGAACGCATTCCGGAAATAATCCCAATATGTGTATTGAACGGCGTCGGGATGGAGCCTGCGGAAAACGTCCACGAATCCCCAACCAACCGTCTCCTTGAAAGCCTCGCGAGCATCGATATGGAAATCGACATCGTTGATCCGCCGGTCTGGATGATAGACATCAATCGGCTCCGGGGCGACGTTGAGATCGCCTACCCATAGAGCGGGTTTGGTGGGGTCCAATTCAACTTCGAAGTACCTGCGCAGGCGCTGAAACCAGGCGAGCTTAAACGCGTATTTCTCCGATTTGATGGAGTAGCCTTGCGGCACGTACGTGTTGATAATCGGGATGCCGTTGACGACCGTCTGAATGATCCGAACATCCTCATTTTCGGGCCCTTCGTGCAGTCCGTACGATACCTTTTCGGCAGGCTCGATCGTGAGTGTGGCCACGCCGTTGTACCCCTTCATGCCTCGATAAGCTGCGTGATAGCCGGCATGGCGAATCGCATCCAGCGGAAAATCCTGATCCTGGACCTTCGTTTCCTGCAAGCACATGGCGTCCGGTTTGTGCTCGGCCATCCAATCGAGAACGATCGGAAGGCGCTGGCGAATGGAGTTGACGTTGAAGGTGGCGATCTTCATGGGGCGTGTCGACGACACGGACAAATAATCGGGACGTTCGGACTTAACTGTACATCAAATAGCTAATGACGCGCTTTTCCGTTCTCGACTTGGCCCCTGTTCGATCCGGCGGCGCCATTGCCGAAGCCTTTCGCAATAGCCTGGATTTGGCGCAGCACGCGGAAGCCTGGGGCTTTACCCGGTTCTGGCTGGCCGAACATCACAACATGCCCGGCATCGCCAGTGCCGCCACCGCCGTGCTGATCGGCCACATCGCCGGAGGAACCTCGACCATACGCGTCGGCTCCGGCGGAATCATGCTTCCCAACCACGCTCCCCTGATCATTGCCGAGCAGTTCGGAACTTTGGACACGCTGTATCCGGGACGCATCGATCTTGGCGTCGGCCGCGCCCCTGGCACCGACGGCCTCACTGCCTACGCGATGCGCCGCGGCTTGAATGGCGACGATTTTCCGCAACAACTCGCGGAACTCCTGGCGTACCTTGGCCCCGCACAACCGGGACAGCGATTACAAGCCGTTCCCGGAGCGGGTACCAACGTCCCCGTTTGGCTGCTCGGCTCCAGCACTTTCAGCGCACAACTGGCGGCTAATCTGGGACTGCCTTTCGCCTTCGCCAGCCATTTCGCGCCGGAGTTGTTGCTGCCCGCGCTGCGCATCTATCGATCCAGTTTTCGGCCATCCCGCTTTCTGGAGCGATCCTATGCGATCGCCGGAGTTCCACTGGTTGCGGCTCGCACCGACGCCGAAGCGCAGCGACTGGCTACTTCGCCACTGCTTCGCCATCTCAGGCTCATTCGCGGCGAGCCGATCTTCACGCCCCCGCCGGTGGACAGCATGGATGGACTCTGGAACGAGGCCGAGCAAGCGATGGTAGAGTCCCGGCTGGGAGTTGCCGTTATCGGCGGTCCCGAAACCGTCCACCGCAAGTTCAGCGAATTCCTCGCGGCCACAGACGTGGACGAGATCATCATCACGTCCGATGTCTATGGCCAGACAGCGCGGCTGGAATCGTTCGAAATTGCGGCAGACGCCATGAAACAGGTTACCGCTGCGTTTACGCCGTCTTTCACTCGCGGCGGTTAATGAATTTCATAATCGTTGCCGCCGGGTCTTGCGGGTTCTCCATTTGGAGCAGTTTATCCATTCGAAGCCGGATCGCTTCGGTCCATTCCCTATGGGGAAGAACATAGAACTGCTCCGTCTGAATCGCATCGAAGGCCGCGTCAGCGACTTGCTCAGGAGGCATGCTCCCCTCAAGCGCGGCCTTGAAAGCAGCCAGACCGGCTTGCCTTTCCGGAGTCATCGCGACCGGTTCGTTGCGCAGCTCCGCAGGCCTGTGACGCTCGGCGTTGATGATATTGGTCCGCACCATCCCTGGGCAAAGAACCGATACCTTGATTAACGAATTCCGTTGTTGCAGCGATAGGTACAAGCTCTCCGAGAGGGCCACCACCCCTTGCTTGGTCACCCCATAAGGGGCGGAACCGCCCCCGGCAATCAGCCCCGCCGCGCGGAGGACGTGTTCACGATATGGCACTCCGTGTTCTGCGCGAGCATGAGCGGCGTGAACACCTTCACCCCGTGGATCACGCCCCTTAGATTCACGCCGATAACCCACTCCCAATCGTTCCAGGTGGCCTCCCATGCCGCTCCGCCCGCGCCCACTCCGGCGTTGTTGAACAGCAAGTGAACCTGGCCAAAGGCATCGATCGTTCGTCGAGCCAACAATTCAACGTCAGTTCGTTTCGAGACGTCCGTCGTCACGCCCAGCACATTTGCGCCGCGAGCGTTCAGTTCAGCCTCGGCCTGTGCGAGATTCGCCTCATCGATGTCGGCGAGCACTACTTTCAATCCCTCGCTGACGCACCGTTCGGCGATCGCACGTCCGATGCCGCTCCCAGCGCCACTAATCACCGCGACTTTGCCTTGAAACTCTTTCATAAGGCCGCCCCCAGCCGGTTTACCAGGCAACCGGCGCGCTGCTCGATGGCGCCCATAGCATCCAGGATCACGTCCTCGCGGAACCGGCGTCCTATCAATTGAACGCCGGCCGGCAGGTCTTCCACGAGATCCACCGGCACGAAGCCGGCCGGAAGCCCCAGATAGTTTATGCCATAACAATAGACTGCGGCATCGAACAGATCTTTCGTCTGCGCCAGTCCCTGGGCGTCGTAGTTCCATGGATACAGGGGTCGCATGAGCAACGGCGTCAGCACCAATGGATATTCATCGAGGAAGACATTCCAGGCCCGCATCATCCGGGTCTTGTCGCCGAGGCCCGCTCGATAGCCCCTAAGATCGAGAATTTCACCGATCTCGTAGTACCAGCCAAAGATTCTGCGCATGTCGTCGCTTCCATATTGATCGACGATCGGACCCAGCGTCTCCTTAAGTTCCGTCAGCAACACACTGAACCAGCCGCGCGCCGGCTCCATGATGGACGGCGGCTCAGCCTCCACCACGTCGTAACCGGCATCGGATAGAAAGCCAGCCGAGCGGTCCATCAGTCGGCCAATCCCAGGATGCATCGGGTAGCCGTGAGTGTTGCGCGTGACCGCCACGCGAATCGGTGTTTCCAATGGCTCGCCGTCGAAGGGCGCGGGTACCCACCAAGGATCGCGAGGGTCGCTGCCGGCCATCACGCGGGTTGCCAGGCGCACATCGGCGACAGAGCGGGCGATGGCCCCTTGTACCGATGTCAGCTGCACCAGCAGGCCTCGCTCAACCGTTGCCGAGGGATTGAATGCCGGGACGCGGCCTTGGGTGGGCTTGATGGTCGTCACACCATTGGCAAAGGCCGGGAATCGCAGCGATCCGCCGATGTCGTTGCCGTGATGGATGGCCCCGAAGCCCACTGCCGCGGCAACACCGGCGCCGCCGGACGATCCACCGGGAGAGGCCTCGGCGTTCCACGGGTTGAACGTGCGTCCGTGTAGCGGGTTCACGGTTGTGGCACGCATGGATACCTCTGGCGTGTTGGTGCGGCCAACCACGATGGCGCCAGCTCGGCGCAAATTGCGGACCACCGGCGAGTCAGCTGGGGCTATTAGATTGGCCAGTGCCGGAAGTCCGTTGGTCGTCGCCTGGCCTGCTTGATCGATGTTCACTTTAATGGTTACCGGAACACCGAAAAGCGGTCCAGGGTCGGCGAGCGTGGGGAGCATTCGGTCCGCTGCGGCGGCCTCGCCGAGGGCTTGCTCCGTGAGATCGGTCACGATGGCGTTCAGCTTCGGGTTTAGGGCGCGAATCCGTTCGACCACGGAGGTCATGGCCTCCGAACAGGAGAACCGCCGGTCGCGGATACCTGCGGCAACATCGACGGCGCTCATTCGCCACAATGCCTGACTCATGATTAGGCTCCTCTACGGCGGAGAGATGGAATGTTTACTCGATTAAATTAGCACGCTGGCTCTCACCGCACACTTGGGCGAGAAGCGGCGCGGCATATTCAAAGCGAGTGACTTTCATCGCCTACCTAGGCAACTCGAATCCGTAACCGAGCCGCGACGGCAACGGAGCGGTAACGTCCTCCACTCGAAAACGACATAGAATGCGGGGACCAACGTTCCGAAAGGCACACTGGGCTAAATATCTGGTAGAGTCAGAAGCAAACTCAACGAGCACCTACTAGAATCGTCCATCAACCAACCGCGCCATACATATCATATTGGCGGCGGAGATCACAAGATGGATCGTCAAGCGCTGACGGCGTTCTTTCGTATAAATTTACATCGTTGAGACGGGCAAAACTGCTCGGTGCTTCATGGGAATTCGATTATCGGTGTGTCAACCCGACTGGCCTTTACCTCCATTTAGCGAACCCGCGAAAGGAATGTCCGCCTCAGGACATACTCCCAAAGACCGGCGGCGGGAACCTTTCGCCGGAAGCCGACGTCCGAGAACTCACACGACGGCAGATCCGCCTTATCCGTCGCTTATAAAAGCGAGATAATCGGCACGCTAAAAAAAAAACACCTATGGATCGACAGGACCGCCACGCATTACGCTGGCGACTGACTGCTGGTGCTAACCTTTGCGCCCATCCGCCGCGATTCTGCCGGAAAGAGGTGACCTTATGAAGCATCTTGCGATCGGTGTTTTTGCGGCCGCACTCGTTGCCGCGTTGAGAAGGCAGTCCATTGGCTGGCCTCGGTTCAGGGCAAGGATGGCGGCTGGGGGCAAGATGGCGGCGAAGCCGTTTTCGTCCGAGAGGGCGAGCGTCTGGAATCGAGCGGTAACGGCGTCGCCAACACGGCAGTCGCGACCGAAGAACGGGCGAAAACCTGTTCGCTGCGACCGATTCTTCATCACCTTTGGTGGACCAGCGGGCCCATGGGCCATCTTGGCTTGCGGCTGCGCGCCGCCGGGCCTTTCCGCGGCATCCTACACCTGACACGCCTAAGCGCGGGCCGCCTTTCTGCCGCCAATTTCGCGAACGCGAAAGGAATGTTCGCCTGAGGACATACTCCCAAAGACCGACGGCGGGAACCTTTTGTCAGAGGCCGACGTCTGAAGACTCACACGACGGCCCAAGCCGCCGCGCTTCGGTCGGAAAGAGGTGATCTTATGAAGCATCTTGCGATCGGTGTTTTTGCGGCCGCCCTCGTCGCCGCACTCTTTGGAGCCACTTCAGTAACCCGGGAGACCAATCAACCGGCGGCGCATTCTGTTGAGAAGGCGGTGCATTGGCTGGCCTCGGTGCAAGGCAAAGATGGCGGCTGGGGACAGGATGGCGGCGAAGCCGTTTTTGTCCGAGAGGGCGAGCGTCTGGAATCGAGCGGCAACGACGTCGCCAACACGGCGGTTGCCACACTTGCTTTAATCAGCGCGGGAAACACGCCAGTGCAGGGTCAGTACCGCGAGCAGGTGCGGCGCGGACTCGACTTCGTGTTGAAACATGTGGAGAACAGCCCGGAGCAAGGGCTCGCGCTCGCGACGCTGAACGGTACGCAAATCCAGCGCAAGCTCGGCCCATATATCGACACGTTTCTGAGCTCGATGTTGCTCTCGGAAGTGGACGGCACGATGGGCGATTCAAAGTCCGATGCGCGGGTGCGGGCGAGCCTGAATCGGTGCGTTGCCAAGATCGAGAAGAACCAGCTCAAGGACGGCAGTTGGAACGTGGCCGGGGGATGGGCGCCCATACTAGGAACCTCCATGGCGTCGCGCAGCCTTTTTGTCGCCCGGCAGAAGGGCGTTCGGGTAGACCGAACCGCCATGGTTAAGGTAGAACAGTACACTGCCAATTCGGTAATCGTGACGTCCGCGGCGAGCGCCGGAGTAGTAGGTGGAGTCCTCGCCGACAGTGCTTCGCCAATGGCTGGGCGCGGCATGGCTGTCGAGGTGAGCGCTGCCTCCGCCGGCGTCCCGCTCTATCAGAAGGCGCAGGCGCTGGAACAGATGACGCGCACTCCGGCGGATCGCAAGAAAAATGCGGCTGACATCAAGACCATGGCCAAGGAGATTTCGGACCCGCGCCTGGTCGCTGGCTTCGGATCGATGGGCGGTGAAGAATTCTTCTCCTACCTCAATGTCAGCGACAGTTTGCACCGCACTGGTGGACCGGAGTGGGTGGCGTGGAACGATCGCATTAAGACTCAACTGGTGAAGTTGCAGAACGAAGACGGCACCTGGGCCGGGCATCATTGCATCACCGGCCGGGTGGCCGTGACCAGCGCGGCGGTTCTCACGATTCTGGCGGAGACCACGCCGGTAAAGTAGCGGAATGCAAGTCAGTTTAGCGGCCACGCTGGTCAGCGGTGTCGCGTTCCTTCTGGCCGGCTGCTCAGTAGCTCGCGAGCGGCCCGCCAACACACCGGTACAAAAAGCCGCTCGCTATTTGTGGTCGCAACAGCAGGCGGATGGCGGGTGGCATAGCCATACCTACGGGCTGCTGAAATCGGGCCAATCGCTAACCCCATTTGTATTGAATGCGCTCCTGCAGGTGCCTCCGTCGGAGTGGGCCGCGCCCGAGGACAAGAAGCGCGCAGCATTCCTTTTCCTGAAGAACAACACCGACGCGGAGGGCGCAGTCGGACGCATGGATCCGCTGGTTCCGGACTATCCGAACTATGCGACAGCGCTGGCCATATCGTCCCTGGTGCGCGGTCAGCCGCCGTCGTGGAAGGACACTGTGGCGCCGATGGTGGCGCATTTGCGGGCATTGCAGTTCATTGAACAGAACGGTTGGACGCGCGCCGATGCCGCCTATGGTGCATGGGGAATGGGTGTGGATCGGCGCACACCGCCCAACGCCGGACACCTCGATATTTCGATGACGCGGCATGTGCTGCAGGCGCTGGCCGCGGCCGGGGTTGCGCCTGAGGATCCGGCGCTTCAGAAAGCGGCGGTGTTCGTGGAAAGGTGCCAGAACTACGATCCGGCGCACCCGGACGATCTGGACGGCGGCTTCTTCTTCTCCACCGTAGTGCTGGCTAAGAACAAGGGCGGCTTCGAGGGCAAACATCCCCGCAGCTACGGAACCACCACGGCTGACGGAATCTTGTCATTACTGGCGATCGGCAGGCCCAGAGATCACGAGCGGGTGCGGGCGGCGCAACGGTGGCTGAGTTCGCATCACCAGCCCTCCGGGACGCCCGGTTTGGCCGATGCTCCGGAACCACGTTGGATCGCGGGCCTGCGCTTCTACTATGCTGGCGCCAGCACCGAAGCGTATCAGGCGCTTGGGCTGCCCAAACCACCCAGCGATGTTCTGACGATGCAGCGCGCCGACGGAAGTTGGGCGAACTCGGAGATTATCGTGAAGGAAGACGATCCGTTGATCGCGACCACGCTGGCGCTGCGGTCTTTATTGGGTAGGTAAGACGCCCGTTCGTCACATCACCATAACTTCACTAGCCAGCTCGCGCGGCCATCGAGACGGCGGCTTATCTCCGATACGAACTAGAAGAGACGAGTGGCGCGTTCCGGGCTCGACGATCACGCTGGCTCCCGGCATCACTCCCAGTCGCTGCATTTCACGCAGCGCTTCGGGATCTCGGTCTGAAACACTGCTAATGACGGCAGGGACCCCGCAGGGCCATTTCGAAAGCGCAATTTCGCGGCGGTCGGCAACAGCTCCGTCCTTATCTGGAATCACATGCCCGTGTGGATCTGTTTCAGGGTCGCCTAATTTCGCGGCGATGCGATCTTCCAGGCGCTCCGAAATATAGTGCTCCAGCCGTTCCGCCTCGTCGTGTACCTCGTCCCAGGAAAACTCCAGCACGTCGTGCAGGAATCGCTCCAGCAAGCGGTGGTGGCGCTGAATTTCAAGCGCCCGCCGCCTGCCCAACTCGGACAGACGGACTCCATGATGCTTCTCATACTTTACGAACGATGGCCGCTGCCTCGCGAGTTTTTGTAGCATTCCGGTCACGGACGCCGCCCGCACTTCCAAATGTGCCGCCAGCGCGTTGCTGCTCACTCGTTCCGCGGCGGGGCCGCTCAATTCCAGGATGGCTTTCAGGTAGTCGTCGACCGCTTCGGTGGATTTCGCCGTCACTAAGAAAAGTATAGGCCGGATCGACCCGAGACTATAATTTAGGTATGCCTAAACTAGCTCCGGCACTCTCGATACTTTGGACCGCCTCTCTTTGGGGGCAGGGCGAAACCACCAGCGCTATCGGCGGCATGGTAACGGATGTAACTGGCGCGGCCATAGCGGGTGCAATCGTAACGATTACCGGCACGGATAGCGGATTGAAGCGATCCTTCAAAACCGGCGAAGATGGACGGTTCAACTTTCCGCAACTGAAGCCAGGTCCCTATTCAGTGAAGGCGGAAGCGGATCAGTTCGCGACGGCGGAGAATCGCTCGGTGGTGGCGGGCCTGGGGCAAAGGCAGACTGTCGATTTAACGCTGAAGATCGCCGCGTCGAACCAGACGGTGACGGTTACCGAAGGGCCGCCACTTGTCAATCCGCAGAACGCCAATACGTCCACGACGTTAACATCCAAGGCGCTGGAGGACCTGCCCAATCCAGGCGGCGACATGACCTATCCTCTCCAGTTCGCTGCGGGCGCTCTCATCAACACAGCAGGCAGCGGGAACGATTTCGTCGGCGGCACAAACGGCTATGGGAACGTGCAGTTCAACGGGCTGCCGTCGCTTTCGAACGGCTACATCGTCGATGGACTGGAGACAAACGATCCGCTGACCAATTTGAATAGCGGGCTCTCCACCAACCTTGTTCTGGGATTGAACTCCATCGCGGAGGTGACGGTGAACACCCTCTCCTATTCGGTGGACCAGGGACGCTATGGCGCCGCCCAGGTGAACTATGTAACGAAATCGGGCACGAACCAGTTCCATGGGAACCTGTATGAACTATGGAATGGATCACGCTTTAATGCGGCGGATTTCTTCACGAACTCAACCCCGGGAAACCACCAGCCGCGCTCAACCGTAAATCATTTCGGAGGCAGCCTGGGCGGCCCCATCCGGCGCAACAAGGTATTCTTCTTTTTCGATTCCGAATGGGTGCGCATCGCACTTCCCATCGTGTCGGCTACCACGGTGCCGACCGTTGCTTTTCGGAATTACGTCCTGGGACAACTTCCACGAGGAGGAACGGACTCAGTAACCGGATCCATCTATCCGCCCGCGCCGCAACTCGTGCCGCTGTATCAAAAGCTCTTCTCCCTTTACCGGAACACGGCCGGCGTTCCCCTGGCGGTGCTGGGGTGTCCCTTCAACGCGGGCGGCAGCTTGGCGGCGGGGCTCCCGCCCGATGGAAACGGATGCGCCAACCGGCAGAGCATTTCGCATTCCAGCGACGATAGCGAGCAGGTGCAGACCGCCCGGGTGGACTATAACGTAAATGAGAGCAACACGGCCTGGTTTCGCTTTCAGGCCGATACGGGATTGCAAGCGGCGTATACGGATCCGATCAATCCGTTGTTCAACGCTTCTTCTCCACAGCCGCTCTATTCGTTCGCCGGCGGATTCACGCATGTCTTTTCGCCGAATCTGGTGAACTATTTCAACCCCGCATTTTCCTGGTACGAGAGCCTGTTCGGTCCCGCGGATCTTGCTAAAACGCTGGCCGCCTGGCCGATTGTGTTGGAGGGCAGTCCGTTCACGACCATCGGGGGGCTCGACAATACGTGGATTCAAGGGAGGCGCGCTACGCGGTTCTTCATCAATGACAATCTCGCTTGGACCATGGGCGCGCATGAGCTGAGATTCGGTACGAACGTCCGGATCTTTCGGCTGAACGATTACGATTTCGGCGAAGGCGTGGTACCTACTGTGACTTACGCCAGCTTGTCGCAGTTCGCTTATGGCGTGGCGTCGACGGCGTCCGAAACGTTTCCACAGGCCGATTCGCAGCCCTACAACTTCTTGAACCTGGATCTCTATGCGCAGGACACTTGGAAGCTAACCAAGACCTTGACCTGGACCTTTGGTGTTCGCGCGACCCACAATTCAAACCCCGTGAATCCGCATGACCAGATAGCGCGCTTGTCAGGCTCGTGGGACGCGATTTCGCACGATGTCAATCAGCCGCTGAACGAAACCATCGACACGCATCTGGGGAACATTTTCCAGTCGACGCCCCTGGCCATTCTGCAACCTCGCCTGGCGTTCGCCTGGCAGGCTGCTTCGAAAACAGTCGTTCGCACCGGATTTGGTTTGTTTAGCGACATTCTGCCTGGAAGCGTAGTGGATCTGGTGGGCGTGAATCCGCCCTATTCGAAAACATTTCAGGGCGGCCTTTTGGGGACCGCGGGTGGAACCCAGATTGATAGCGCCCTCAACGCTGTAAGCGCGGCGAATCAGGCATTCACTTTGGGGTTTCCGCAAGGCGAGTTATCGTGCGCCTCGGCTCTATCGAATCCGGCGGCGTGCCTGCAGCCCGTGGCGATCACGGCCGTGCCGGAAGGCAAACTACGCGCGCCATATTTCATGCAATGGAGCTTCGCCGTGGAGCGGCAGATCGGCTCGGCTATCAATCTGCGGGCGCAGTATGTGGGTACGCGCGCGGTGAATCAGCCTTACCAGACCCAGGTGAACGGTTATCAGACGGTCTGCCCGGGTTGCTTCGCGCCGTTTCCGTACGGCCAGCCGTCGGACCCGCGGTTCGGAGCGGTGACGCAACTGAGCACCGGCGCGAACAGTCACTATAACGGGCTTCAGTTGACGGCCGACAAACACCTGTCCCATGGCTTGCAGGTGCTGGCCAATTTCACTTGGAGCCGCTGCATGGATACGGTTTCAAACGGCGGGTTCCTGCCATTTTCGGCAGGCGGAATTCTTTCGCCGCTGCCCGGTGATCTCGCCCGGCAGTATGGACCTTGCGATTACGACGTGCGAGATAACCTTACAGCCCAATATGTTTATGAGTTGCCTTTGAAGGTGCACAACCGCGCTTTGGGAACGGTCGTGAACGGATGGCAGGTGTCGGGCACGGCGTTCTGGCATAGTGGCGTGCCGTTTTCGGTGTTGAGCACGCCGTATTCGGCGAATGGCGACGGCATCGTGCAAGGCAGCGGTCCGCAGTATGCCAGCCTTGTTCCGGGTGTGCCGGTCTATGATCATCAGCCGATCGCCGGAGTAACGCCGGCGGGCACGGTGCAGTGGTTGAATCCCAAAGCTTTCGTTTCGGCGGTCGACCCCAGCACGGGGGCTTGCACCGGCGGGAATAATGCGCAGAACTGCCAGTTCGGCAACCTTGGCCGGAACGCTTTGCGCGGTCCGGATTTTACGTGGAGCGACTTCTATCTGACCAAGTGGTTCAGCCTGGGCGATCGCCTGAAGCTCCGGCTCGAAGCGCAGGCGTTCAATGTTTTGAATCATCCCAACTTCGCGCTTCCAACCGTGGTCTATGCGGGGGTTCCAGGAAAACCGTCCACGCAAACTGGATTTGGAGCGCTCACCTACACTACGTCGCCGCCCACCGGACTGCTGGGCGTCGGATTGGGCGGCGATAGTTCGCCGCGCATGATCGCGTTTCGCGCCCGTCTGGATTTTTGACAGCCGGAGCGAGATCAGGCGCGCTGGCATTTAGGACAGTAATGCGTCCCGCGTCCGCCCACTACGATCCGGCGGATGGGCGTGCCGCAGACCGGACAGGGCTCACCCGCGCGGCCGTAAACCTGGTGCAGCAGTTGAAAACTACCCCGGTTGCCCGCGGCATCCACATAGTCGGAAATGGAGGATCCCTTATGGCGGATCGCCATCGACAGAATGTCCACCATGGCCTCATGGAGTCGCTTGGATCGAACCTTGCTCAAGCGCGAAGCGATGGCCTTCGGATGAATGCGCGCCGCAAAAAGTGCTTCGTCCGTATAGATGTTGCCCATCCCGCGCAGGAACGACTGGTTCAAGAGAAGCGGCTTGATTCTAGCCGGCCGCCGCCGCAAACGCTCCTGGAAATCCTCCAGCGAAATCGTCAGCGCATCGGGGCCGAGAGCCTCTACCCGTTCGGGCAAGGCCTCGCTCCACTCGATGCGCCCGAAGTGACGAATGTCGTCATAGATCAGGACGCCTTCGTCGAGTTCGAACAACGCGCGGGCGTACTTCGACGGCTCGCTGCCCAGCAGTAGTTTGCCGGTCATGCCCAAGTGAATGGTAAGGCTGCCCCGCTCGAGTTCGATCACGATGAACTTGCCATGGCGTCGCACCGCGGCGATGCGCTGCCCTTTGAGCCGCGCGGCGAGATCGGCGAAATCCTGCCGCACGACAAAGCGGGACGAGAAGGAAGCCGACACGATGGTCCGCCCGGGCAATCGCGGCGCCAGCGACCGGACGACGGTCTCTACTTCAGGCAGTTCAGGCACGCTGTTCAGGGTCGATCAGAATGTCGTCCCCGTCCACTTTCACTGCAAAGCGGTCGAGCTTGATGGACGGGTCGTAGTCGTTTGCTCCGGTCTGGCAGTCGTACGCCCACTCGTGCCACGGGCAGGCGATCCATTGACCATTCATGAGGCCTTGTCCGATCGGCCCGCTGGCGTGCGGGCAAGTGCCCCACAGCGCGTGCAACTCACCATCGTGATTGCACAGCGCATAGGGCGTGTCGCCCAGCAAGACTTCAGTAACGGAACCGGGCGGAAGTTTGGAGAGTGAGGCGACTTTCACGAAGGGCATAAATTATGGTGTAGCACGGACGAAACCGAGGCCTCCGACGGCGATCCCTAACTTGCGGTTCGCGTAGAATTCTGGGATGACTTGTATGCCGACATCGACTGGACCTGCGCCGGCGGGCCCAAGATCCCAGCGAACCGTCTGCCATCCGGATTGAGAGAATTCGTGCGCGCCGATGGGCGTCCCGTTGAGGGTCACGGTGACTTGGTTGCGCGGGATCTTCTGCAGATATTGGGGGCTGATGTTGACTACAAGTTCGAATTGTTTGGCGTCTTCAGGACGGGTGAGGCGAGCCGTGGCGGTAGGTTCTGTCCAGCGGTATGCACCTTCCAAGGGATACCAGCCCGATCCTAACTGCCAGAGGGGAGTCTCATCCGACATTTTCAAGTAACTGGTGTCGACGGTTTGCGGAGTTTTCACTACGGTCCGAAGGTGTTGCCTGGTTTGGTCCCACGATAGGGCGGCCACCCATTCCGCCGCGAGCACCTTTGGTAGCTCGGGATCATCGAGTGTGACAAAGCGGATAGGAGCGCGGACGGGATGAGAGAGCTTGACGATCGCATGGGTTCCATAGTTGTTCACGGGAGCGGCGCCGTAGACATACGCGAGGATCTGCGGATGGTCGAGATTGAATACTGTTAAGTCGCGGGTGAAAGTCCCGCGATCGGCGGCGTCTGCAAGCACCGCCCGGCGCTGCCAGCGCAGGTTGACGTAATTCCAGGGCAGCCAAACCGCGAAGAAGAGCACGATGGTGAGCAGGCTCTGACGAGCCGCTAGCGCCGCGGCTGCGATCGAGAGGCCGATGAGGGGCACGTAAAGATAAGCGCTGAACAGCCGGCCCGGCAGCAGAAGCATGGGAACGAGCAGCGTACAGAATCCGGTTAGTCCGAAGACGAAACGGCGGTCGCGGACCAGGAATAACAGAAGGGCCAGCAGAAGTCCCGCATAGGGAATCAGGAAGACACGTCCGGAGTAATACTGGATGCACTTCCACACGCTGGCGGGATCGAAATGTAGTGTGTAATCGGTGTCTCCACGGGTATGGTTTTGAACGACCGCTTGGACTCCAATGATCAGAGAAAGCGCGAAGAATGGAATTAACCGGCGCCAGCGCTTTTGTCCGAGTAAGAATTCGTATGCTGCGAAGATCACTGGCAGCATGATCGCGACTTCTTTGGCGCGATAGGCAATGAAGACTGCGGCGAGGCTGAGAATCCAACGGCCGTGGAGATACGCGAGCAGGCTCAGCAGGCAGAAGAAACCGCATAGCAGATCGAACACGTACATCGGCATCCAGACAACGTTGAAGACGGCCAAGTGGAAGGCGAAGAAAAGAGTGCCCGCGACGGCCGCCAGATCCGTCAGCCCGAGCCGTTTCAGAATCAGCCAGAGCAGGAGCATGTTCGCGAAGTGGACGAGCTGTAAGAACGCGGTGTAAGGTGCGTAGTTGAGCCCCGCCGTTTGCCCCATGAAGCGATAGAACAGGTGGCCGATGGGCCGGAAATTGTTGGGATAAACGCGCGGATAAACCAGCGGGACCAGGAAACTTGAGAGCGGGAGTTCGCGAGTGAAGGCGAGATTATCGAGGTCGTCGTCTTGGAAGTAGCCTTTATAAGCACCGCGATTCGCGACGAAGAAGAAAATGGCGAGAGCGAGGAAGAACAAAACGATCCAACGCTTACGGGACACCGGCTGCCCGCTTCTTTAGAAAGTCGAAATCGCATCCGAGGTTGGCCTGCTCGATGTGCTCCAGAAACATCTTGCCGTAGCCGCGATCGTAGTGTGGAGGGGGAAGCTGGAATTGGGCCAGGCGCCGTTCGATCTCGTCTTGAGGAACAGCAAGATCGATGCGTCGCGCGGCTGTGTCGAGAACGATTTCGTCGCCATTCTGTACGATTGCCAGAGGGCCGCCGATCGCCGATTCCGGCGCGACATGCAGAACCACCGTTCCGAAACTGGTGCCGCTCATGCGGGCATCGGAAACGCGCACCACGTCCTGAACGCCCTGCTTCAGGAGCTTGGCGGGCATGGGGATCTGGCCCCACTCCGGGAATCCCGGAGCGCCCTTCGGGCCGCCGTTCTTCATCACCAGCACGGACTGCGCGTCCACCGGAAGATCGTCGCTGTCGATCTGTGCGCGCATCTGCTCATGGTCTTCGAAAACTACGGCTCGGCCGCGGTGCTGCAGTAGTTCGGGGGAAGCGGCAGTGGGTTTTACGACCGCTCCACTGGGCGCGAGATTGCCGTAGAGAATAGCTGTCCCGCCCTCCGGTGCTAGAGGCTGGTGAAACGCGCGAACCACTTCACGATTGAAACACTCGGATCGCGAAACGTTTTGCTCAACGGTCCGTCCGTTCACTGTCAGGCAGTTGCCATGAAGCAGCGGCAGTAGCTCGCGCATCACGATGGGAACGCCGCCGGCCGCGAAGAAGTCCTCCATCAGGTATTCGCCGGACGGCTTAACGTTCACCAGGTAGGGCGTACGGCGGGAGATGCGGTCGAAATCGTCAAGGGAGAGGTCGATCCCCAAGCGTCCGGCGATGGCGAGCAGATGCACCACGGCGTTCGTCGATCCGCCCAGCGCCATGTGAACGGTGATGGCATTTTCCAGCGCTGCTCTACTAAGGATGCGCGACGGTACTAGATCCTCCTGAATCATCTCCACCATGCGACGTCCGCTCAGTTCGGCGATCGCGAGTCGGCGCGAGTCGGGTGCTGGAATGGCGGCACAACCGGGCAAAGTCATGCCCATCGCTTCGGCGAGACTGGCCATCGTGGAGGCCGTGCCCATCACGGTACAGTGCCCCGCGCTGCGGGCGATGCAGCCTTCGATCTCGCTCCATTCTTCTTCGGTCAGGCGGCCAGTGCGGTACAAGTCGAACAGCTTGCGGCCATCGGTGCCCGCGCCGAGTTTGCGGTCGCGCCACTGGCCGCTCAACATGGGGCCGCCGGTGACGACGATCGCCGGGAGGTCCGCGCTGGCCGCGCCCATCAACTGCGCGGGTGTGGTCTTATCGCAGCCGCACAGCAGCACAACGCCATCGATCGGGTTGGCGCGAATCGACTCTTCGACGTCCATCGCCATCAGGTTGCGATAGAGCATCGAAGTGGGCCGCATGAACATTTCTCCTAACGAGATGGTGGGGAATTCGACCGGGAATCCGCCGGCCGCCCACACCCCGCGCTTAACAGCTTCCGCGACTTGCCGAAGGTGCGCGTTGCAGTTGTTGAGTTCGCTCCAGGAATTGCAGATGCCGACGACGGGTTTGCCTTCGAAGACATCGTGGGAGAAGCCTTCCGAGCGCAGCCAGGCGCGGCGAGCGAAGTTGTAGTATTCGTTGCCGTGAAACCAGGATTGGCTGCGCAGAGGTTTGGCCATGCAAGGCCATTATGCGACATTGGCTGCTGTCTTAAGTGATACTTTAGAAAAGCCATGTCTCAACCAACCTCGTCTGTTTCGGTGAACCGTCAATTCCAATTGGCCGCAGTGCCATCCGGGATGCCCAAAGAGTCTGATTTTCGGATGATTTCGGTTCCGCGCCCCACGCCGGGAGAAGGCCAATTCCTGGTTAAGATCGCATTTTGGTCGGTGGATCCTTACATGCGCGGGCGCATCACGGGCGTCAAGAGCTATGCGGACCCGGTGCTGGTCGGCGACGTTATGCTAGGCGGCACGGTTGGGGAAATAGTGGAATCGAACCATCCCAAATTCGCCGTGGGCGATTTCGTTGTAGGCGTGTGGGGCTGGCAGGAATACGCTGTTTCCGACGGCAAGGGCGTTCAGAAACTGAACCCTCAATTGGCCCCGGTATCGACTGCGCTCGGCGTACTAGGAATGCCGGGAATGACCGCCTACTTCGGCTTCCTCGAAATTTGCCGGCCGAAGCCAGGGGAAACGGTGGTGGTCTCGGGAGCCGCAGGAGCGGTGGGCAGCCTGGTAAGTCAGATCGCCAAGATCCAAGGCTGCCGGGTGGTGGGGATCGCGGGAGGAGACGACAAAGTTGACTTTATCGTCAATGAACTTGGATGCGACGCCGGGTTCAACTATAAGACTTGTACTAACTATCTTAGTAAGTTGAAGGAGCTTTGCCCGAACGGCATCGACTGTTATTTCGATAACGTCGGAGGCGCTATTACCGACGCCGTTTTTCCTTTGCTGAATCTTTTCGCGCGCGTTTCGGTGTGCGGTCAAATTTCGCAGTACAACCTGGATAAGCCCGAGACCGGCCCTCGATTGCTGACTTACATCCTGGTGAAGCAGGCTCGCGTGGAAGGGTTCATTGTAACCCGCTGGATGGACCGCTGGGGCGAAGGCGTGGCGCAGATGGCGCAATGGCTTCAAGAAGGCAAAATCAAATATCGCGAAGATGTTGTAAAGGGTTTCGCGAATATTCCGCGAGCCTTTATCGACATGCTTTGCGGTAAGAATACCGGCAAGATGCTGATTGAAGCATAGGAGCCTTTGTAAAGGTTTGTCTGAGAGGCACGTTAGATCCTTCCTAAACTGAAACGCCGCTTTTTGAACGGGCGTCTCAACTTGCAGCGAAGGGACGGCGTGGAACGATTTCCTAAGCCTGTTTTCGCAATTTATTACATGGTGACAGGAGATCTTGTGAGATTAGCAGGGCGTTGTTCCCTTTTTTTGACGCTGGCAGCCTGCGGCGCTTCGTTGGCAAGCGCGCAGAGCGCGGTCGATATTGGCATAAGCTTCGGCAACGCTTGGGACAAAGCGAACGCCTCCGGCATTGAGAACGCGGCATCGGCCAATGCGTTTGGTTCCTGTTCCACTTCATCCGGCGACATCGATTGTTTGCCGGCATCCAGCTTGAATGGCTTCTTCCTGGGCTTCGGAGGAGACATCATGCTTTATAAGAAGTTCGGCGTAGGCGCGGAATTCCAAATTCAACCGGCGCAGAAAAACTACGGACCTCTGCAAGACCGGCAGATTTTCTATGATGTCAATGGCATTTATCAACCTATCGCTACCAAGCGCGTGGCCTTGCGCATTGAGGGTGGAATTGGCGGCGCAAGAACCAGCTTCTCTTACTCACAAAGCGGCTGCGTTGGGACCGCGGTCTGCACGACGCAGAGCGAACCGGTGGGTTCCGCGACGCACTTTCAAGTTCACGCCGGAGTCGGCGTGCAGATTTATATCACGGAACACTTGTTCGTTCGCCCGCAGTTCGATTATCGCTACGTAACGAATTTCACGCAGCAGTTCAACAGCAACTCGGTCCCCGCAGCCACCATCTGGGTAGGATACGACCTGGGCGGGCATTAATCAGGCCACGATAGCACCGAAGCGGCGGTCGCGGGCGTGAAAGTCGGCGATCGCCGCGCTGAGGTCCGCTGCTTGAAAATCCGGCCACATTTTCGAGGCGAATAGGAATTCGGCATAGGCGCATTCCCACAACAGAAAATCGCTTAAGCGTTGCTCACCGCCGGTGCGGATCAGTAGATCCACATCCGGTCCGAGAGCATTCGAAAAGCTTCGTCTGGATAAGCCGGCACCTAGACGTTCGGCGGCGGCGAGAATGGCATCACGAGAGGAATAGTCGACCGCCAGCCGCAGATGGAGCCGGCTGCCGCCAGCGGTTAGAGTCTCGGCTCTCTCGATCTCCGGCAGTAACAGGGGAGGAAGACGCTCGCGCCGTCCGACCACTGAAATCCGCACACCCTTTTCCTGGCAGCGGCTGCATTCTTTGCGCAGATAGTTATGGAACAGCTTCATGAGGGCCGAAACTTCAGCCGGGGGCCGCTTCCAGTTGTCCGAGGAAAAGGCATATACCGTTAGCGTGGCGATATTCAAGCCAGGGCAAGCCTCGACGATGCGCCGGAGCGCTTCCACGCCGGCTCGATGCCCGGCCACGCGGGGCAAGTGCCGCTGAGAGGCCCAGCGTCCGTTTCCGTCCATGATGATGGCGACGTGCAATCCTCCGAGAGTTCTTTGTGTCATAAAGTATAGTGAGAAAAAAAGAGAACCTAGCGGTCGCGCATGGCGCGGATCAACGCTTCCATATGATTCAGGTACTTTTCGAGCGCGTGGCGTCCATCGGCGGTCAGGCTGTATTCGGTCCGGGGCATACGCCCTTCAAAGGACTTCTTGCACGCGACGTAGCCGGCCTCTTCCAGTTTGCGGGCGTGAACGCTGAGGTTGCCGTCGGTGGTCTTCAGTAGTTTCTTGAGCTCGTTGAAAGTGAGCGAGTCGTCGGCCGCCAGTGCGCTGACGATACCCAAACGGAGCCGCTCGTGAATCAGGCGGTCGAGATCGGGAATGGGCGGGGCGGATGGGCTGGTTCTGGCCGCGGCAACCGGATTCGCGCTTGAAGGTGTTTCCTTACGCAGAGTATTATTCTTAGCCACCGAACCTCCTGGCGATGATAATTCCAAACAGCATGTGCAGGCCGCCGAATCCGGCTGCCAAAAAGTAATTGCCCCACAGGGTAGGGCAGAACAACGCCACCGCGCCTAGAAGCATGAAGCAGAGCCCCATCACGGGAACGATCCGAACCGAAAATGCTCCGCCGGTGACAACGCCGGTTCCGTAGAGCAGCAGCCACATGGCTGGAATGGACTCGCCGAGGTGCGCACGGTAGAGAACCACCGTCAGCAGCAAACCAGCCAGAAGAGGCGGGGCGAAACTGAGCGCAAACTTGCGTGTCGGCGCCGAGAACAGGGATACGTGCGCGGTCCTGGCTTTGTGCGAAAGCGCAATAACCCCGACCAGAATTGCCACCAGTCCCTCCACAGCCCATACTGTTAGCCAAGCCTCAACGGTGGGCTGGCGGGCGGCGATTAGCGTGGCGGCCAAGGCGGTACAGCCCATGGCGAACCCACCCCATCCCGGAACAGCAGTAAACGACGCGGCCCGCTCCATGGTCTCGCGGATAAACCGCAGGTTGTCCATGGCGTGAGCGTGAAGCTCTAGTGGTTCGGGCCGGACGGGTCGAATCGGCTGAACAGAGGCCATAGAGGAATTATAAAGGAGCTACTTTGCGTTGTAAAGCAAAAAAACGATTCGGTTAAAAGAGCGGCAACTGCGGTTCGGGTTGCCAATCTTCCGGCCGGTACTCGGCGTCGCGGGGTTGCATGTTATGGCGAGCGACGATGCGCTTCACCCGGTCGCGGATCATGTCCGGGTAGTGGCCGGTTAGGTAGGCGTTGTTTTCGTACCGCTCGCGATACTTGCGCACCAACCGCGGGAATCGTTCGGCCAGGAACGGAAGGAAGACCTGGGCTGAACAGGGTTTCAGGAACAATGTCGCCGCGCTGAAGGACCGCGCACCAGCTGCGGCCGCGGCCGCGCAAACCGCGTCGATGCTTTCCTCCGAATCGTTAATTAACGGCATCACCGGACTGGCGAGAACCGTTACACGCATGCCGGCGTCCGCCAATCTCTTTACCGCGCCGATGCGGAGCGCGGGTCGCGGCGCCATCGGTTCGATCAGCCGCGCCAGTTCCTCATCAAGCGTGGTGACGGTCATATTGAGGTGGACGATGTTGCGGCGGGCGATGCCGCCGAGCAGCGCGGCGTCGCGCGCCACCAGATCGGACTTGGTGGTAATACCGATATTGAAGCCTTGCTCATGCGCAAACACCTCGAGGATGGACCGTGTAATCCCGAAGCGGCGCTCGGCGGGCTGATAAGGATCGGTGGCGGTGCCGATCCAAATGGATTCGCCGCTCTTCACTTTTTTCAATTCGGCCCGAAACGCGGCGGCCTGAAAACGTTTGGCGAAGATCCGCCGCTCAAACTGCAATGGATCGCGCAGTTCCATAAACTCGTGAGCGTAGCGCGCGTAGCAATACTTGCAGCCGAACTCGCAACCGCGGTACGGATTTACGGTCCAGACGAACGGCATGCGGGCGCCGGAGCAGCGTCCGATGAATTGCCTGGTCTCGATTTCGAGGTATTCGACCCGCTTCTTCGATTCCAGGACTTCGCTTTCGGCGGCGAGTTTGGCGATGCCAACCAGTTTTTCTGGAGGCGGGTTTTCGAACAACATCCCACTCTAATATTCGCCTTTTATTCGCCCAATGTCAAGATACTGCTGGGGGTGCCTGCCTACGCTACTTAGCGGGCAAACACGAGGGCTTCAGGGCTAAGCGAAAGGGTCCGTGGGACTTGGCTTGCCGAGACAGCATTGCTTGAATTTGCGGCCGCTTCCGCAGGTGCACAGCTCGTTTCGACCGGTTTTCGGCCGATCGCGGCGGTAGGTGTTGGGCATAACTTGTGCATTTTTGTGCATATTTTTCGGTTCCCGTTCGGATTCGGCGAGGGGAGCAGACGGCGGTTCGGGAAGGGGAGAGGAGATCTGGTTGAGGATGGCGAGCGCAGCCTTGAGGCGCACAGAGGGGGACGCTTGGGGATCGGTGAGGATGGCGTGGATGGTTTCGATGGCGGTTGCGGCCAGGCATTCGGCGTCCTCGCGAAGGAGCAAGGTGCGATCGTAGTGGACCTCGGCGAAGGCTGCGCGAAACAGAGCGGAGTCGCGGCGCCAGTTACCGACGGTATTGCGATGGATTCCGGCTGCGGCGGCGGCATCGGAGAGAGACGCGCCATTGGCAAGCGCGGCAACAATCTGGTCCTGAAGGGGAGAGAGTTGAGGTAGTGACATATGGTCAATTTCCGGTTTGATTGTAGCTGAGGAGGTGGAGAGAGCTACGCTTGGATTTCTCTAAGTGATTGAGAGGGAGCGAGATAAAAGCTTAAAATTTCGGTTAAGGCATTTGGGGAGAGCCACTCGCCAGCATTTTCGCCACCCAACCGGAATGGGGAAGACTGCAAACGGCGAGCTCCTTTAGTTCCCGATCGAGGTCGTACTCGACGCGGCGTATGGCCGGTTCGGATCCATCGAGCAACAGGTAAGCGGCCCGGGGATCGCCGTCGTAGGAAAGACTCACGCTGCCGGTGTTGGCGACGACCATACCTTCAATAGTTCGAATATAGGAGCGATGAATATGCGCGTAGACGGCCACCGGGCAGGAGAGCGGCCCATAGACGGCCCGTAAATCCGCATCAGCGGCGGTATGGGCTGGGGCGCGCCAAAGACTTTCGGGACTGGCATGAACCAGCGCCATGACACTTTGCTTCTGCATGAGCGGTAACCTGCTGAGCCACGCCAGCCGGTCCGATCCCAATAACCCTCGCGTGACCTCAGCCATCTCCCCCAGCACGGCAAAAAGCGATTCCAAACGAGGCGATTGCTTCGCGAATTCCGTAAGAGAATCGGGGCGAAAGAGCATTTCGTCGGTGTTGCCAACTACACCTTGCCAGCCCAGGTCTCGAATGTGATCGACAATCTCCACGGGACTAGACCCGCTGTCGGTCAGGTCCCCTCCGTGGAACACCAGGTCTGGCGAGGTCTTCCGCAGATCCGCAAGAATGGCCTCGAAGGCGGTCCGGTTGCCATGGATGTCCGATACGACTGCGATGCGCATCTTCTCTTTTTAGCAGGCGGATGGAAAGAACTTGGAGCTACAGAGCTTGGGAGGCGCAAGTGACGAGGCAAATGTTCGCCCTGAGAAGATATCCCCGTCGTCCGAGGACAGACGGACCTATAGAAGTTTGCTACCGCTCCCTTACGGTCACGGCTCAGAACGCGGCGCGGGCGATCTCCAGATACTGACGCGTTCGCATGGGGCGATAGGCGGTGGCCACATACCCTTTATCGGCTTTCTGAATTCGGTCGCTATCCTCAAGGTACGGTATGGCTTCCCGGTAACGTCGTAGCTTGGCCAGGGCGACTCCGATTTCCGCCTCGATTTGCGCTAATCGCGGATCGGTGCTATTCGTGGGACCCAAACAAGCCTTTGACTCCATAGCCAGCGATAGCGCCTGGTTGGGCTGATCCGCCATATTGCGGATGTAAGCGAAAGTCGCCGTAGGGAACCACAGACCCAACGATCCAGGGGCGAATGCTTTGCGGCAGTACACCATGTTATCGGTCATCTCTTGAATCGCCTCCTGAATTTTGCCGCGCCGAGCCTGCAAGCCAGCCCAGCGAGAACGCGCATCCATAGTAACGCCGTTAGTGGGTCCCGCCAACCGCATCAGCAATTCGCGCCGTTGACGGAAGAAGCGCTCGCCTCCTTCGAGATCCCCGCGGCCGACATGAATCGAGCCCAATTGATCGAGAGCCAGGTGAGTACTGAATGCCGGAGTGGGAGACACCGCCAGCGCTTCGTTCAGCAACGGTTCAGCCTCATTCCAGCGGCCTTCATAACGAAGGTATTGCCCCAAGCGGGACAGAGCGGTAATCAGATGAGGCTTGGCGACGGCGTTGGTTCTACCGATCTGCACCGCCTCTCGCAGCATCTGCTCGACTTGGGGAGAATGTTCGCCGGCCACACCGAGATACTGGCCAACTTCCGACAGAACCTCCACGCGCAACTTCGGCGACAGTTCGTTCCCGTTCTTCTGCGCCAGGCTGAGGGCTTCCAGGTACGCGGCGCGGATTCGGGTTTCATCGTATTGCACGTTGGCGAGAGAGAGCATGGTAGACGCCAGCATCTCGTGATTGCCCGTTTGGCGCGCCAGCACTTCGGCCCGCTGCAGTTCTTTCCGTGCTTCCGGCAGCAATGAGTTGTCCATGTAGACATAGCCCATGGCGACGCGAATCCTTAGCTCCACTTCCGGATCATCGTGGACTTCGTTAAGGCGGGCCTTGGCGATTTCCATGGCCTGCAGAACGGTACGATCCTTGACGTCATCGGGATCGCCCGCATAAATGATGTCCTCCATAAATCGCGTCACGGCTTCGGCTTTAGCGGCTTGGGATCGGGCGGCCCGGGCTTGATGGATGGCAATCGCAGTGGTGGCGGAGAGGCCCACAATAAACACTGCCGCGGCACTTACCGCGATCCAGTTCCTTTTAACAAATTTATGCAGCCGGTAGGCGATGCCGCGGGCATGCGCGAGCACTGGCTCACCTGCCAGATACCGTTCGAGATCGGCGGAGAGTTGCTCGACGGAAGCATACCTTTGCTTAGGATCGGGATGAATCGCCTTGGCCAGAATATTGCGCAGGTCGCCTTCCACCACGCGGCTGAGCTTGGCCTTTTGGGTAGACCGCAAGTGTGCCGCTTCTTCCGTGAGGAGCGATTTAGGGGGCGCCGGTTCGATTTCCCGCACGGCGCGTTCCAGCCCCGAGAGCAGCGAATCGGGATCGCCGAAGGGCCATGCGCCTACTACCAACTCGTAGAGCATGACGCCCAGCGAATAGACGTCCATCAATGTCGAGACCGGTTCGCCGCGCAACTGTTCCGGGCTCGCATAGCGGGGAGTTAAGGCGTTGAAACGAGTGGTGGTCTGTTCGGCGGCGGGTGTGAGCGACAATTTGGCGGTTCCGAAGTCCAGCAGCTTCGAAACGCCGTCTTTGGTCACCAGCAGATTGCCGGGCTTCAAGTCCCGATGGACGACCAGGTTTCGATGCGCGTACTCGACGGCCGAACAAGCCTGGAGAAACAGCCGGATGCGCTGGGGGATATCCAGTCGCCGCTGGTCGCAATAGCGATTGATCGGTTGCCCATCGACGTACTCCATGACGAGGTACGGGTCGCCCTCGCTGCTGACGCCGCCATCGAGGAGCCGGGTAATGTTGGGATGACTCAGATTGGCCAGGATTTGACGTTCGGCGCGAAAGCGATCGGTGAAGAAGCTGGTGCGCAGGTGGGCACTGACCACTTTAAGAGCGACGCGGTGTTCGAATTCGCCGTCTATACGGCTCGCCAGATAGACTGTTCCCATACCGCCCTGGCCGAGCTCGGCGTCGAGTTTATACCCTCCAACAATCTCGCCCAGGCGACCGTTGGGTTTGGGTTCGTCCTCCGGCGGTTTGAATTGCTTTTCACTTTGGAATGCGAATAGGAGGATCTGTAGTTCCGATAGGAGTGTGTCGTCTCCGGCGCAGGATTGGCGGAGGAACTCCGCGCGGGCTGGTTCTGGTATTTCGAGGGCAGCGTGGAAAAGGGCATCGATCTGGCGCCAGCGGGCGGGCGTTAGCGGCGTGTCGGGAGTGTGGGGCTTCATGCGAGTCGTGGCGCAGGCCGAAGGCCCACGCTACAAAGTTTACTGGACAGGCCGAGGTCTTTAGCGGGCGGCTTTCACGAAGATGAACAGGTGCTGCCGGGGGAGGGTATCGAGTACCTTTTCGAGCTTGAAACCCTCCGCTTCCACCTCAGTCTTGACTTCGGGAATGCTCATCTTGTGGTCCGGGCGAATCGGAATAGTAGGATCTTCTTTGCGGTATTCCAGTTGCACTAATCGGCCATCGGGCTTTAAAGCAGTCCGAATCGCGTCCAACATGCGCTGCGGCTGGGAGAATTCATGATAAACGTCGACCATTAGAATGAGATCCATCTTGCCGGCCGGCAGTTTGGGATCGGCTTCGGAGCCTAGCACGGTTTCGATATTGCGCAGATCCAGCTTCTCGCTTTTCTGGCGGATACGGTCGAGCATTTCGGGTTGGACGTCGTTGGCGTACACGCGTCCTGTGGGCCCGACGCGGCGGGCCAGGCGGATGGAGAAGTAGCCGGTGCCGGCCCCGATATCGGCGACGGTCATGCCCTTTTGGACACCCATTTGGTCCAGCGCACTCTCCGGAGCTTCTTCCTTTTCCCGCTCGGAGCGCTCCAGCCAGTCCGCGCCCGCCACACCCATCACCGGCGCGATTTTGCGTCCCGTTAAGGGATGTTCCGCTTGAGAGAAACCGGGGCATGCCGACAAGAGGGCCAGCAGGATGAGAACAAGAATTTGCAAGCGAGACTCCTTACTTCAATGTCGGCGATGACGAAAAAGATGTCAATGGAACCGGCTCACTACAATGGTAGTAGCTGGGTGCGCCGATGAAGTTTCTCACCATCTTTTATTGCTTTTCGATGCTTTTGCTCGCGGCTGCGGATGAAAAGAATCTAAAAATTGAGAACCTGCAATTGGCGCAATCGGAAGATGGCACCCCATTACCGGCGGACTTCCAGTACGTCCCTGGCGAAACGGTGTTTTTTAGTTGCCACGTGTCGGGATTTACCAGGATGGGCGAAGAACCTCCCAAGCTCTTCCTGACCTATCAAATAGAAGCGCGCGACCCGAACGGCGTCCTGATTTTGCCGGTGGAAACGGGCAAAGTGGCGGCCGATCTGACACCGGAGGATCGGCATTGGCGACCGAAAATCCGCTACACGATTGCGCTGCCGCCGCTGGCCGACACGGGTCAATATCGGGTGATCGTGAAGGTAAAGGATGAATTCGGCAAGGTGGAGGCAACATCGGATTTTCCCCTGCTGGTTCGCGGCCGCACCGTTGAACCGAGCAATACGATGGCGATCCGCAACTTCCGGTTTCTGCGCTCGGAGGAGGACGCCGCACCGCTGAAAGATCCCGCTTACCGGCCGGGGGACTCTGTTTGGGCGCGCTTCGACATGACTGGCTATAAGATCGGCGAGAAGAACCACTTCGATGTCGAGTACGGTTTAAAGGTGCTGCGGCCAAACGGAGAGGTGACTTACGAGGAACCGAAAGCGGCCGAGGCGAAAGACGAAACGTTCTATGCGCAACGCTACACGCCGGGCATCCTGAGTTTGAATTTGCCGAAGGATTTACCCGCCGGCGATTATAAAATCATTTTGACTGTTCGAGATAACGTTGGGGGCCAAAAACAGGAAACGGTCCAAACGTTTTCGGTACAGTAAGGGCTAATCCTGTTCTGAATCGCGCAGCCGGGCTGCTACTTCGCCGAGGACTTCGTCGCCCAGGATCTGGCATCCGATGTCGCGCATCACTTCCGCCGCCTCGTTGATCCTGCCCATCAGTTTAACGGCAGTCAGATGGCCCATCCGGTATTCGGCCAGCGTCAAGCGGCGACAGGCTTCCATGCGGATCGGCCGCAAAGTGCGGTCTGCACAGGGCATCAGAATATAGGTTTCATCGGGGTCCAGTTCGCCGCCATGATCCGGGCTTTCGGCGTAGATCTGCGCGGTGAGGCCGATCTGCACGAAGTTGACTCGCCTGCCGTCGGTCTCCGGGAAGAGCGCCCACAGTTCCTGTTCTGTTTCAATGTATTCGCGATAATTGAACGAAGCCGGAAGCGCGTAAGCGGCGCCGGGATCTATAAAAGCATATTGCGACACGGACAAACCTCCGCCGAAAATTACAACTCATGTGAGAGATCGACTGTGGCTCTCTATGGCTGTAGACTGGGCGCCTGAATTGGGATGAACGCTAGTGTTACATCAGGAACGGGATTTGTCAACTGGTGCTCCACCGGTTCGGTTAGAGCTGTTTGGGCCGATAATGCAAGGTAGATGAAGATTCTGGTGCTCAACTGCGGCAGTTCGTCGTTGAAATTTCAGTTGGTGGAGACAACGCCGGAGCGCATTGCCGCAGATACCGACAACGTGCTGGCGCAGGGCGCGATTGAGAAGATTGGCAGCGGCGAGGCGCTGGTTTCTTATCGGCAGAAGGGCGGACCCAAGGTTCGGGAAAGCAAGCCGATCCTCAAACACAAAGAAGCGATTCAAACGGCCTTCGATTCGATGACGGGGCCCGAGGGTGTGATTCAACACCTGGAAGAGATCGAAGGCGTGGGCCATCGCATTGTGCATGGCGGGGAGCATTTCACGCAATCGACGCTGATCGACGATGAAGTACTGAAGCAGATTGAAGCTTCGGTCGATTTGGCTCCGCTGCACAATCCTCACAACCTGAAGGGATACTATGCGGCGAAGGCGCTGCTGCCGAACGCCAGGAATGTCGCGGTATTCGACACGGCATTTCACCAATCGATGACGCCGACAGCCTATCTTTACGGCTTACCTTATATCTACTACACGCGCGATAAGATGCGGCGTTATGGGTTTCACGGAACGTCGCACCGGTACGTGTCGCACCGCTATGCCCAGATCCAAAAAAAGACGCGGGCCGATTTCAAGATGATCACCTGTCATCTGGGCAATGGCTGTTCGGTTTGCGCGATCAATTATGGCAAGTCGGCGGACACGTCCATGGGACTGACGCCGCTAGAAGGGCTGATGATGGGCACGCGTCCGGGCGACGTGGATGCGGGGGCGGTGATCTATCTGGTGGAACATGCGGAGATGGGACTGCATGAAGTGGAGGTGCTATTGAATAAGCACTCGGGGTTGTATGGAATTTCCGGCGTATCGAACGATATGCGCGATCTGATGAAGGCTCGCGACGAGGGCAATACCAGGGCCGCGCTGGCGGTGGAGATGTTTTGCTATCGCGTGAAGAAATACATTGGAGCCTATTTGGCCGCTTTGAATGGCGCAGACGCGATTATCTTCACGGGTGGCATTGGCGAGAATGCGCCGGCGATCCGGGCACAGATCTGCGCCAATCTGGATGCGTTAGGCGTGAAGATCGACCACAGCAAGAACGATCCGGCGATCGGGAAAGAGGCGGATCTCACCGCGGAAGGCGCCGGCGTGCAAGTTTGGGCAATTCCGACCAATGAAGAATTGCTGATAGCGCGCGATACGTTGCGGTGCATTTTGAACTTGCCGCATCCGTGATCGCGCGCTGAATCAGGGCATCAATTCGGTGGTTAAGACCGCGCCGCCCATGGCGGGCATGACCATGGACGATTTTACGGGCTGCCGGGTCTCCTTGGCGATCCAGATGGTCGCCTTTTCGGCGCCGCCGTCGGCGGAAGAGAAGTCCACTTTGTAGGCTTCGAAGGTGCCGGCTGGAACGGTGACGCTTTCCACCCCGGCGACCTTCAATTGCATCAGCTTTACCTTCTGTTTCTGGACGTCGAAGTTTCGAAACGTGGCGGTATAGCCGTCGGCCAGAGGCAGCGCGCCGATGCTCTGTTGCCATCCGGCGGCGTCGGCGAACAGCGGACCGCCGAGGTCCACCGAGATGGGCTTGTCGGTACCGTTCGTGCTCATGGTGCCGGTGGCTTTGTCTCCCGCGAACTCGAGGTTGATTGTGGTGGGACCTTGCTTCAGGGTGCGCTTCCGAACCACGAGCGTGTCTTTGTCGAGAGTGCCAACGTCTATGGCGGCGCCCATGGGGGTTTGCATATTGTCGGTAGCCAGCCAGCCGCCGCCCTCTTCCTTGATGGTGGTCGACAACTTCAAGGGGATCTCCCGGCCACCGATTGCGACCGTGGCCTTGAATTGATAGGTTCCCGGTACCAGCGGCGAACTCGGCTTGGGCGCGCCAACCGACGCAGCTTCCACTTTCTTGGTGAGAACTACAGTTTTCGGATCGACCGTAATTTCCTTTAAGCGCGCAATTACCTCCGGCGTGCCGCCTTCCTGGTAGCGTCCGTCGAGGTTTTGCGCGAGGAACTTCTCGGCCGCCATGAACATAGCCATGTTGTTCACCGGGCGCTGGAAGCCGTGCCCTTCGTCCGGGGCGAGCAGGTATTCGACTGTGAACCCACGATCGCGCAAGGCGATCACGATCTGTTCGGCTTCACCACGATTCACACGGGGATCGTTAGCGCCCTGAACAACCATTAACGGCGTCTTGATCTTGTCCGCATCGGTCAGCGGGGAGCGCTCCTTCATCCAGGCTTTGCCTGCGGGCGTGCCAGGGTCGGCCATGCGGGCATACATGATTTTGCGCATCGCTTCCCAATACGGCGGGATGGCATCGAGTAGGGTCAACAGATTCGCCGGGCCGACGATATCCACTGCCGCGCGATACACGTCCGGAGTGAACGCGACTCCAGCGAGCGTGGCATATCCGCCATAGGATCCGCCCATGATGCCGACACGTTTGGGGTCGGCAGTTCCTTGAGCGATCAGATACTTCACGCCCCAGGTAAGATCGTCTTGCATCTTGCGGCCCCACTCGCCGTTGCCGGCGTTGAGGAACTTCTTGCCATAGCCGGTGGATCCGCGGAAATTGGGCCGCAGCACTGCGTAGCCGCGATTGGCCAGGAATTCGGCGAGCGAGTTATAGCCCCATGAGTCACGCCCCCAGGGACCTCCGTGGGGGAAAACGATGAGGGGCAGGCCGCTGGATGGCAGGCCTTTGGGTAACGTGAGATAAGCGGAAATTTCGAGCCCATCGGAAGACTTGTAGCGGACCGTGGTCATGGGCGACAGGGAGGCGCGCGGCAGTTTCTCGCGGATTCTGTATTGAGGCGTCAGCGTACGCGTTTTGCGATCGAAGAGGAAGGTCTCGCCGGGCTCGGTATCGCTGGCGGCCGTGATCAACATCATGCGGTCGTCGCGGGTGGTAGAGCCCAGGTGAATCTCCTTACCGGGGATTTTTTTCTCGAGCCACTTATAGTCCGCTTCCAGCTTTTTGTCTTTGAAGTAGCGGCGAGTGCGGTCGTCCTCGTAGGTGGTGAGGACCAGTTCGTCGGTCGCCTCAGAGAAGACCGCATCCCCGAAATCGACTCGCTGGAGAGGATCGGATTCCACCGTTTCGGTCTTGCCGCCCTCGGGATCGAGCAGCACCAGGGCGGCGAGGTCTACATTGTCGCCCTTGTTGGTTTCCATGTAGACGCGTTTGCCGTCCTTGGTGAAGCGAACCGGGGAACAGGATTCAAAGACGCCGCAGGAGTAAACCTTCGTGAGCTTGTCGGCGTCGACTCGCAACACTTCCTGGTCGCCGTTGTCGGCCACGCGGGAGGCCAGGCGGAGCTGGCCGTTGAGGTCGAATTCCCATCCGGCAATGCGGTCTACATTCTTGCGCACCAGCGTCTTTTCGCCGGTTGAGATTTTCAGCTTGTAAAGATCGTGCCACGCCTTGTCGCGATCGTTGAGGCCGATGTAGACGACATCCGGGTCGTTCTTCGGAACGCTGTAAAGCTGGACCTGTACGCCCTTCAAGCCGGTCAGGTCGCGAGCGGGAGGCGCATCCGCGCCAGTGGGGACCGGAGCAGCGGGATCGACGGCAAACACGTTGAAGTTCTCGTCCCCATCTTTATCTTTGGCGTAGATTATGAATTTGGCGTCGCGCGTCCAAAGGTAACCGGCGATGGGGCGCTTGGTCTCGGTGGTGAGGAGACGGGCCGATGCGAATGGCTCTTCGACTTTCTTGACCCAGACATTACGAGTATCCTTCCAAGGCTTGAGGAAGGCGATGTATTGGCCGTCCGGCGAGAGCTGGGAGCCGGTGATTTCCGGGTCGCCAAAGAGCAGTTCGCGGTCGATAAGGGGCGGCAATCCCTGGGAGGGCTTCGGTTGAGCGAACGAAGCACAAGGCAGGCACAGGACGGCTAACGCGAGGCTGAATCGTCGAGTCATGGCGCTGGTTTCCTTTCGAAATGTCCGGCTAGGAATACGGAACGGGAAGCTAAGAAGTTCCCGCGAAATCTACTTTAAGAGGCCGACTTTATCGAGGGGCCAATAAACGGCAACTGCCTTGCCGTATATAAACTTACGCGGAACCATCCCCCACACACGACTGTCGTTGGATGAACTGCGATGATCGCCCAGAACAAAATAGGAATCCTCGGGAACGATGGTAAGGGGCATGGAAGCCTGGTCCCGGTATTCGTCGGGCACGTAGCTTTCCTTCAGAGACTGACCGTTCACGATCACCGTTCCGCGATCCACTTGGACCCGGTCGCCGGGCGTTCCGATAACGCGTTTGATGTAGGACTTGCTGGGATCGCCAGGGTACCAGAAGACCACCATGTCGCCGCGGGAGACGTCCCCCATATGGAAGCGATAGACGAACTTATTGATGAAGATCCGGTCCTGATCGGTGAGGGCCGGCATCATGCTGGTACCTTCCACTTTTACCGGCTGGTAAAGGAAGAGAATGACGACGATGGCGATGATGACCGACAGCGTGAGATCGCGCGCCCAGTAAAGAAGAGCGCTGAGCGAGTTTCGTTTGTGGGCCGGTTCGATGCCGGGAGGCAGTTTTTCCTGATCCATGTCCCGAAGGATTACACTATCACAGACGTTCCCGTGAAGGAAGCGGTTGCCTGCCGAGCTATTCCTCTAACTGGAAAGTTCCGACGAAGCTGCCGCGATTGCCGCTGTAGTTCCAACTGGTGCCGAGGCCTTTACCGCTGAAATCGTTAGCCAAGGTATATGCGGGCATGGCGTGGTCCAGCTTGGTCAAGGGTTGGTACCAGACGGCCTCGTTGTGGCAGATCTGATCTTTGTCGGAGAGCGCGCGCGTTTCCACTTTCGCCAGGGTGCCTGCCGTCATCACGGCTGTGGCGCTATGCACGCTGTTGCCGTCGAGGGTGAAATCGATGGGCCGGTACTCCACTCGTACGATGTCGGCCAGCAGCAGACCGCCCATCTTTTGGGCGAAGTTACGGAGAGCGAGGCGCTGTTCGGCGTCTGCGCGCTGGTCCATAATCAGGACCGATTTGGCGGTCATGTCAGGGCGGGCATAATCGCCCAGCGTGCCGTCGGCGTGGATGACGCCCATAACGGAAAGACCGTCGAGATTGACTCCATCGAAGCTGCCTTTTTCGATCTTCCAGCCCATCACGGCGAGGTCGCCGGCGAGGCCGATTTCGGAGTTGGCAAAGCAAGGTCCGGTGTAAACGTCGGCCGTTCTGGCTTCCACATACTCGCCGCGCACGTGGTTGAGGGTGGGGATGTTGCCGCCAAAGGCAAGGGAAGCGGAAACACAAAAGGAAGCCATTGCGATCAGAGTGATTCTCATGAAATCTCCTGGACTTGAACCATTATAGCGCCCGGGGACGTGGGGTTCGACCGCTACACCGACATTTGCCTGGCTACCCTCGACTTTCTCAGGGGTTGAGGTGATTTTGGGAGGGATCGATACTTTCACTTTCACGTAACGCGGCCGTCATATTCGAGGCGTATGCTAACCGTTACAGTGACCTTAACCACAGGGCTGACATTTGGCCGGTACGAGGTCAAAAACGGAGAAGCCCAAAAGAAAGAAGGAGAACCATGTCAGAGAAACTTTCTCGACGTTCTAGCATTAACTCTCTACCTTTGCTCGCTGGCCTGCTGGCAGCGGGGGTAAGCGGTCCGGCGTTGCTGGGTCAGTCCGCGCCGTTCCCAACCTACAAGGTGGGGGCCAACAGTACTCAGTCGCAAGGCCCCAGCTTCACGGCTCCTTTGCCGACTCCGTGGGTCGTCAGCAATGGCCAGATCATCACCCCCTTCGGAACCCCAGTTTACCTGGGCATCACGACCCGCGCCAAGGCCGTCGCGCTGAACCCGAATACCCAAACGCACACCGCCGCCGTCCTGCAAATGGGTGGTCCGCAGGCGGTCACGATTTTCAACACACAGACCGGCGCTGTCCTGCAGGCTTATAGCACGCCATATGTGTCGGGGGGTAAGACAAAGGCCGACTCGGACGGCAGCCACAATGGTATCGCCTATACGCCGGATGGCTTGCACCTGCTATTTAGCCAAGACGGCAGCTACGGTCCTAACAGCTACGTCACCATCGCCAGCGTGGATCCGAAGACGGGCCTGATCACCTCCACCGGTGGCACAAGCCCCTACCCCACGCAAGTCGCCGTTCCGATGGACGTCGACGGCAACGGAGTTCTCACCACCGTTACCTGCTTCTTTAACAGCCCTCCGGGAACTACGGGCAGCGATGAGATTCCGTGCGGCCAGACCGTCTCGATTGTTTCGGATGGTACCTACACTTCGTACCCCCTGGGCATCGCGGTTTCGTCCGATGGCAAGACCGCCTACGCCGTGCTGGACAACAACAATACCCTGACCAAGATCGACCTGACCGCGGCGACCCCGACGCAGGGAGCGGAGATCCGCGTCGGTAACGTCCCGCACAGCGTCGTAATCTCGCCGGATGGCACGACCGCCTATGTCTCCAACGAGGCTGGCCGGATTGCCACCGTGGAAGACTCCCAGCAATACTCCAATGGCACCCCGGTTGTCGCCGACTTTAACACCGGGTCCACGTCCACCGGCACCGTCTCCGTAGTCAACCTGGCTTCTTTCAAGGTCACCGGCAGCATCTCGACCGGTCTGCATCCCACCGGCATGGCATTCTGGGGCAAGTACCTGTTGGTCGCGAATGCTTATAGCGACAGCTTGTCGGTGATCGACACCACCAGCAACGAGGTGGTGAACACCATCGACCTCAGGCCGCCGGTCGGCGTACCCGGCGGGAATCAGGTCCAAGGCGTCGGGCCGAACTCGATCGCTGTCGATGCCAGGACTAACATTGCCTATGTCGCGCTTTACAACGCCAACGCGATCGCGGTAATCGACCTCAACGCCTCAGCCGTGAACGGCCTTGTACCGGTGGGCTACGCGCCGAGCTCAATTGTGTTGGACGCCGTAGACAACGCGCTGCTGGTTGCCAACGACAAGGGACTCGGAAGCACGGGCTACGGCGTGATGCCCTCTCCGGCGAATACGGCGGAAAACTCGTACGGCACGTACCACGGTGTGACCAACCTGAACACCCACCAGGACCTTGGCACAGTCAGCATCGTTCCCCTGCCAAATCCGGCTTACTTGCCGGCTATGACGCAGCAGGTGTTCCAGAATAACCACTGGGATCTGATGGAAAATATCATGTCGGCCGCCGGCGGCAGCCCCAGTGACGAGCCGGTCGTGATCCCCGAGAAGATCGGCGCTCCGTCGAAGATCAAGCACATCTTTGTGATCATTCGTGAAAATCGCACCTACGATCAGATCCTGGGCGACGTGGCCGGCGGCAACGGCGACGCTTCTCTGGCAGTCTTCGGCAACAACGCAGCCTTCGGCGGCGTGACACCCAACGCGCACGCGCTGGTGCAGCGCTTCCCGCTTCTAGACAACTTCTACGACCCGAGCCGGCAGTCGGCCGACGGTCACAACTGGATCGTCCAGGCCATGGCGCCCTACTCCGACGACGTCCAGTCGCCGGACTGGCTCCGCGACTATCCCTCTAACGGCGGCGATGCGATTGCCTACCAGCCGGCAGGTCACTTGTGGGACGCGGCGGTAAAGGCCGGCGTCTCGTTCAAGAACTACGGCGAGTACATCGAGTACAACACTTTCCTGACGCCCACAGGGTCGACCGCCGAGCCGCAGTGGATCGACTTCTACAACGACGCCATGGCTTACGAGTCTGGCAAGGAGAGCCAGCTCTACAACTACAACACGGTCGCCTCGCACTCCCCGCTCCCGAACCTGATATACAACACGGTCCAGAACTACCCGCAGTTCGATCTCGGCATCCCCGACCAGTTCCGCTTCGATATCTGGTCGCAGGACTTCGCCAACGATGTGCAAAACGGCACGGTACCCCAGTTGGAGTTCATGTGGATCAGCAGCGACCACACCGGCGGCCCGCCGTCCGCGCAAGCTATGCAGGCCGACAACGACCTGGCCCTGGGCCGCTTTGTCGAGGCCATCAGCCACAGCCCCGTTTGGTCCTCTTCGGCGATTTTCGTCGAGGAAGACGACGCGCAGAATGGCGTCGACCACGTTGACGGTCACCGCAGCCCGGGCTACGTCATCAGCCCATACGTGAAACAGAAAGTGAATGCCGATGGCACGGGCGCCGGTGTAACTGAAGACAGCACCTTCTATACGCAGGTCAACATGACGCGCACGATCGAGCAGATCCTGGGCATTCAGCCCATGAACCAGTTCGACCTGGTGGCCTCGCCGATGCGGACGCTGTTCATCGAGAATCCGCCCGCGAATAACCTGATGCCGTGGACACACGTGCCGAACCTGACCCCGCTGACTCAGGGCGTTACGCAGAGTCCCGCTCAGCCCATTCCCGCCGTGAGCAGTGCCCTCCCGCCTCCCACATTCCCGAAGGCGAACAAGGAGATCCAAGAGAGCCGTTCGGTTAAGGCTCTGCGGGCTGGCTGGATGAAGATGAAGACGCAGATCTTCGCCGGCAAGTATCACACGCCCGACTCTGAAAATCCGGATATCGTGAACCACCTCGACTGGTACGAAGCTACCGGGTTTACGGAGCCGTATCCCGGCGAGAGAAAGGTTCTCCCCGCGAGCGCCTTCAAGAAAACTGCAAACATCAAAGTCGACGACGACGACCGGTAAATCGCGTTCCGCTGAACGCCCTCTCTCTGAGCAGTCGCGGAGGAGTCAACGCCAGGATGTTCACCGGGCCACTCTAGAGGTAACCTGGATCTGAAGCAATCCTTTAGCCAGTGGGCCGCGGATTGACCCTATACTGGGTATAAGAACATGGAAATGCGGCTAAACGAGCGGGAAGCATCGTTGGTAGACGCCTTCCGCCGCCTACCTCCGGATACGGCTATAGAGTTGTCCGCGCCGGCGGAGCGATTAGCGCAGCTCTCGCCGAACCTGCGGATCGACTGGTCGGATTCCTGGTCCGATGAAGATCTTAAGGAC
>Ga0302319_10002964_pt1 | contig 36012 bp, 25 predicted proteins | sample Bog_T0_2_FD_203319 | JGI IMG/M metagenome (GOLD analysis project Ga0302319, IMG submission 203319) | Peat permafrost microbial communities from Stordalen Mire near Abisko, Sweden - Bog_T0_2 | ecosystem: Environmental > Terrestrial > Soil > Wetlands > Peat | place: Sweden: Abisko, Stordalen Mire...
TTCAGGAGGGCCACGACGTCGTGTGCCTGGACAATCTCTTCACCGGCCGGAAGCAGAACGTCGCCCATCTGCTGGAGAATCCCCGCTTTGAGTTCGTCCGACACGACGTGATCGACCCCTTCAAGTACGAGGTGGACCAGATCTACAATCTGGCCTGCCCGGCCTCGCCGCCGCACTACCAGTACAACCCGATCAAGACGGTCAAGACCTCGGTCATGGGCGCCATCAATTGCCTGGGCCTGGCCAAGCGGGTCCGGGCCCGGGTGTTCCAGGCTAGCACGAGCGAGGTGTACGGCGACCCTCAGGTGCATCCGCAGCCCGAGAGCTACTGGGGCAACGTCAATCCGATCGGCAAACGTTCCTGTTATGACGAGGGCAAGCGCTGCGCCGAGACCCTGTTCTTCGACTATCACCGGGAGAACAAGGTGGACATTCGGGTCGTGCGGATTTTCAACACCTATGGCCCGCGGATGCACGAGTCGGACGGACGGGTGGTCTCGAATTTCATCGTCCAAGCGCTGCGGGGTGAGGATATCACGATCTACGGGGATGGGCTCCAGACCCGCTCCTTCTGTTATGTCGACGATTTGATCGAGGGGTTCATCCGCTTCATGGCCCAGAGCGAATCGGTCGGCCCGGTGAACCTCGGCAATCCCGGGGAGTTCACCATGCTCCAACTGGCCGAAGTGACCGTCAAACTCGTGGGCGGAAATTCCAAGATCGTGCACAAGCCCCTGCCGGCGGACGATCCCAAGCAGCGCCGGCCGGACATCACGCTGGCCCGGAAGATTCTCAACCACTGGGAGCCAAAGGTGCCCCTGGAAGAGGGTCTGAAGCGGACGATCGCCTATTTCCGCGGCCGGGTTTGAACCGGCGGCCGGTCAGGGATTGAAGAGGTCGGGATTGGGCCCGACGCGCGAGCCGTCCTCCAGCGCCTCCAAGGCCGCGTGGTCGGCAGGCTCGAGCTTGAAGTCGAAGATGGCGGCGTTCTCCCGAATGCGGGCGGGCGTCACTGACTTGGGGATAACGATGAAGCCGTGCTCAATGTGCCAGCGCAGCAGGACCTGGGCGGGCGTCTTGCCGTGTTTGGCCGCCACCTCCTTCACTACCGGATCGCCGAGGAGGGCGGAGCGGGCCAGGGGACTCCAGGACTCGGTGAGAATGCCGTGGCGGGCGTTGAATTCCCGGAGGGCACGCTGCTGCAGGCGGGGATGGAGCTCGATCTGATTGACCGCCGGGACGACGGTTGTCTCGCCCAGCACCCGCTCTAGATGGGGAATGTGGAAATTGGAGACGCCGATGGAGCGGGCCTTGCCCAGTTTTTGGAGCTGGATCAGCGCCTTCCAGGCCTCGACGTACTGGTTGCGGGCGGGCACGGGCCAATGGATGAGGTAAAGATCGACGTAATCGAGGCCGAGTTTGCGCAGGCTCTCGTCGCAGGCCTTTAAGGCCTTCTCATAGGCGTGGGAGTCGTTCCACAGCTTAGTCGTGATGAAGAGCTCCGAGCGCGGCAGGCCGCTCGCTTTGATCGCTTGGCCCACTTCGCTTTCGTTGCGATAAATCGCGGCCGTGTCGATGTGACGATAGCCCGCGGCGAGGGCGGCCCGAATGGAGGGGCCAACTTGATCGCCCGAAACCAGAAAAACGCCCAAGCCCAGTTGGGGGATGTTTTGACCGTCGTTGAGAGTAAGGGAAGGGATGGTGGGCATAAAAGATCAGTTCCTGCGGACTAAGACTGAAGTCAACGCCGCAGAGAGATTGGGCGAGATGGCAAGTCGGCCGCGGCCTTCCGTTGACTCTGACCGAAACATTCGATCAATCAAAGGAGGTTTTCTTCTGCGTGTACCCCGTTTCTCGAGCCCCTGCTGTTTGGGTTGGAATTTGCCTGGGCTTGGCTTTTGCCAGCTGCGCCGAACCGGGAGCGAACCCGCCAGTGGCGGCCGCGCCGGTTCCGGCCGGCGGCCGCGCGGCCCCGTTGGACGCCGGTGGCCCCATGGCTGTCGATAGCGCCGGACAGTTGACCGGCGGGGAAGTCGTCCCAACCGCTTCGGAAGGTTTTGCGGAAAATCGCATTCCCAGCCACCTCCAGCCGGAATTGCGGGAACTCATGAGCGCACTGGTCGCGAGCGTGGATGAGCAGCTGCGAAACGTCGCGGCCCTGATCGGCCCGATTCCGCCCTGCCATGTTTACGTTACCGTCGTCGGGAACGCGAAAGGCCGCCTCCATGTCGTCGAATTGACCGGGGCGCCTTCGGCCGAATGGGATCGGCAGCTGCGCTTGGCCTTGAAGCAAGCCTTTCGGGACACCGCCGCCCCGGAGCATTTGCAAGATGTCTTGAACGGCAGCCCGGTCACCATGCCCCTCACTTTTCTATGAATACTCGCCCTCTCATTCGCAGCGTGTTCGCGCTGCTCGTCGCCCACCTCGCCTCCGCGTTGGCGCTCGGAGCGGAATCCTCCGGACCGTCGCCCCATGCCGGCATGAAAGAGATCGACTTGCCGGGCCTGAAAGTCTGGCTGGGCCAGCCGGTTGAGGTCACCGCGCAGATTGGCTGGGGCATGGACTGGGTCCATCCCGGCTGGCAGCCCGGCTGGTCGTTCATCCACCTCACGCCCTTCATGGCGAAATTTCCCGGCGGCCATCTCGTGGTCACCTACACGATGGACCCGGACACCCAGGAGAATCCTTTTTTCCTCAGCGCCTTCCAGATCTCGAAGGATCAGGGTGCCCATTGGGACCGCCGCTATGCGACCCTCATCCAGCACATTCCGATGGTCTTCCTGCCCAAGGAGCACGATTCGCTGATGGCCATCGCCTCCGAGTTGGTGCTCAGCTCCGACAGCGACACGCGCAATCTCGTCGGACCGTATTGGCTCTTCGAGCATGGCGGAGCCAAAGTCGTCATGGTCCCGGATGGCGTGCACCTCGTCGACTGGCCCTGGGTCAATCTCTGGGACCCGCAGGCCGAGGGCGCCACCAGCCCCCAACCCCACGCCAATTGGCATATCGGGCCGAACATCACCGGGACGGCGATGAAGATCGGGCCGGACAAATGGATCGCCTCGGCCTATGGGCGCAAGGGGAAGGCGGCGCTGGACAGCGCGATGGTGATCTCCTCCGCAGACGGCGGCAAAACCTGGCGGTATTATTCCACCATCGCCGATGGCGACATCGCCAACACGGGCAAGGAGCGCTTTGAGGGGGCCAACGAAACCTCCTTCATCCGCCTGGCGGACAATGATCTTATGGCCGTTTTCCGGACCGGCAGCGGAGAGAAGTGGCACATCAAGCGCAGCTACAGCCATGACGACGGTCGCACCTGGTCCCCGGCGGACTCCCTGCCGGCCTGGAGTGTCGAGCCCCAGGTGCTCCGGGCGGGCAACGGCACCATCGCCCTCGCCACCGGCCGTCCCGGCCTCTATCTCTGGCTCGCTTCCGACCCCCGTGCGACCCAGTGGCAGAGCATCGACATCGCCGCCTATCATAACTCGGTCATCGCGGATCCCGACTCCCGGATCGGGACCTTCGTGCGGCCGGCCGGCCATCATCGGCCCGAGTACGACGCCTGGCAGACGACCGCCTATACCGGCCTAGTCGAGACCTCGCCCAACCATCTCTTGCTGTGCTATGACCGTGATGCCGAGCGCAAGCCGGCGAACGAGAAGGATATCTCGCGGGTGTACGTCCTGCCGATCGAGATCGAGCGGAAATAGGCCGGGGCCAGCGCGGTTTTGCCCGGCGGGACTTGCCATGATCTTGTCGCAAAGCCGCGCCGATTTGTCGTTTGCCATGGGCGCCGCGCCGCCTATTATTTGATCTTTCATGCTATCTGCTCTGCTCAAACCGTTTGCCGGCAGGCACTATCGGAAGTTTCTGGAAACGTCTCGGCCTATCGTTGCCAAGATCAACGAGTTCGAGAAAACGTACCAAACACTGACCGACGAGCAGCTTCGCGCCAAGACGGGCGAATTCATGGGCCGCCTCCAAGGCGGTGAAACCCTGGACCAGATTCTGCCCGAAGCCTTCGCCGCGGTCAAAAACGGCGCCCGGCGGCTGGTCGGACGCACGATCGTGGTCTGCGAGCACGAGTTGACCTGGGACATGGTGCACTTCGACGTCCAGCTGATCGGCGGCATGGCGCTGCATCAGGGGAAGATCGCGGAAATGGCGACGGGCGAGGGCAAGACCCTGGTCGCCACCCTCCCGCTCTACCTCAATGCCCTGACCGGCCGCAATGCCCAGCTGGTCACGGTCAACGACTACCTGGCCCGCCGCGACTCGGAGTGGATGGGGCACCTTTACAGTTTTCTCGGCATCACCGTGGGCTGCATCCAGCAGCAGATGGCCCCCTCCCAGCGCCGGGAAATGTATGGGCGCCATATCACCTACGGGACGGCGAGCGAATTCGGGTTCGATTACCTGCGCGACAACGGCATGGCCACGCGCAAGGAAGACCAGGTCCAGCGCGACCACTACTACTGCATCGTCGACGAGGTCGATTCCATCCTGGTGGACGAGGCCCGGACCCCCCTGATCATTTCCGGCCCCGCTCCGATCGAGCGCGAGCAGCCCTTCACCCGGCTCAAGCCCGGGGTGGACCAACTGGTGGCCGACCAGATGCGCCTGTGCAACCGCCTGGCGGGCGAAGCGCGCGAGATTCTGGACAAGCCGACGGTGGGCAACGAGGACCGGGACCGCGCCATGCGCGTCCTGCTCCAGGTCAAGATGGGCCATCCCAAGAACAAGCTCCTCCTCCGCTTGATGGAGAAGCCGGAGTGGCGCAAGCAGCTCGACAAGGTCGAGACGGAGATGAACTCCGACCTGAACAAGGACGAGCTTTACCGCCTGAAGGAGGACCTCTTCTTCGTCATCGACGAGCGCCAGCACCAGGCCGATCTGACCGAGATCGGCCGGACCAAGTTGCGGCCGGACAATCCCGATGCCTTCGTCCTGCCCGATCTCGCGACCGAGTTTTCCGATCTGGACAAGGATACCGGGCTCACCCCCGAGCAGCGCGAGGCGAAGAAGCTCGCCTCCCAGAACCGCTACGCCGAGGTCTCGGAGGAGATCCATGCGATTTCGCAGCTGCTGCGGGCCTACACCCTCTATGAGCGCGACGTCGAGTACGTCGTGACGCCGGCGCCGGAGAGCAAAGTGCTGATCGTCGACGAGAACACCGGGCGGGTCATGCCCGGCCGCCGCTGGTCGGACGGCCTGCACCAGGCGGTGGAGGCGAAGGAAAACGTCGCGATCGAGCGCGAGACCCGCACCTACGCCACGATCACGATCCAGAACTATTTCCGAATGTATGAGAAGCTGGCCGGCATGACCGGGACGGCGGAAACGGAGGCGACGGAATTCAACGAGATCTATCGCCTGGCGGTGCAGGTGATACCGACCAACCGCCCGGGCATCCGGGTGGACAAGAACGACTCGATCTTCAAGACCCGCCGAGACAAGTACAACGCGGTGGTGCGCGAGATCGAGGCGGCGAACAAGCGGGGGCAGCCGGTCCTGGTCGGCACGACCAGCGTCGAATCCTCTGAAGTCCTGGCCCGCATGCTCAAGCGCGCCGGCATCATCCACACCGTCCTCAACGCTAAGTTTCACCAGCAGGAGGCCGAGATCGTCTCCCGCGCCGGCATGCGCTCGGCCGTGACCATCGCGACCAACATGGCGGGCCGCGGCACCGACATCAAATTGGGCGAAGGGGTGCGGGAATTGGGTGGCCTTTTCGTCGTGGGCACGGAGCGGCACGAGTCCCGCCGCGTCGACCGGCAGCTGCGCGGCCGCTGCTCCCGGCAGGGCGACCCTGGCCTGACCAAGTTCTTCCTCTCGCTGGAGGATGACCTGATGCGGCGCTTCCTCCAGGGCAACCTGGCCTCCCGGCTGATGGAGGGCTCGATGCAGGAGGGCGAGGAATTGGAGCATCCCTGGCTCAACCGTTCGATCGAGTCGGCCCAAAAGAAGGTCGAGCAGCAGAATTTCGCCATCCGCAAGCGTCTCCTGCAGTACGACGACGTCCTGAACCAGCAGCGCGAGGTCGTCTATGGGATCCGCAACGGCGCCATCCTGGCGGAACGGCCCAAGGACATTATCTTCGAACAGATCGACGAGGAGATCGCGCAGCGGATCGAGATCGCCGGCCTGGGCGGGCGGGGTGAGACCACCGCGACGGCGATGGAAAACGTGGTGGGCTGGGCCAATTCCCATTTCCCGATCAGCCTGCGGGTGGACGAAGTCAAAGGCGCCGATCCGGTGGCCCTCGGCGCCATGATCCTTGAGCGCATCAAGCAGGCCTATGCGGTGAAGGAAGCGATGGAGCAGCCGGACGCCCTGGGCTCCCTCGAACGCTATGTTGTGATCAACGCCATCGACCACCATTGGCAGGAGCATCTGACCGAGATGGAGGAATTGCGCCGCTCCATCGGTCTGCGCAGTTACGGCCAGAAGGATCCCCTGGTCGAGTACAAGAGCGAAGCCTACAAGTATTTCGAGGAGCTGATGAACAATGTCCGGCTGCAGATCTGCACCGGACTCTTCCGCAGCGCCTCCAACCTCGAGTCGTTCGAGAACATGCTTTCGATCCTGGCCCGCAGCGCCCGGACCCAGGGCCCGGAGGATGCGCCGGTGATCGAGGCTGCGCCGGCCGCCCTGACCGCCCCCGCCGCGATGGGCGGAACGGTCGCGGCCAATGGCGGCGCCGGTTACACCTCCGAGGCCGAGGTGCAACTGCCCAAGGTGACCGTGCGCCGGGAGCTGCCCAAAGTGGGGCGGAACGATCCCTGTCCCTGCGGCAGCGGCAAGAAGTACAAGCACTGCCACGGCGCGTGACCGCTTCTCCGGCCCCGGGGGCCTACGACCCCTACGACGTCCAGCCGACGATTTGGCAGCGCCACGCCGATTATGTCGGCGCGGTCGCGGTGTTTTTTCTCACCGTCATTCTGACGGTGGTGATGTTTCCGCCGTACCATGCCCCGGAATTCGCCTACGCCTTCGCCTCGCCCGCTCTCTTCTGGGCCTATCGCCGGCCGTCGCTGAAGCTTTTCGCCTGGACCCTGTTCGCGGCCCAGGCGGTGGCGTGGACCATCATCCTTTCCTGGCTGCATCACGTCACCTGGCTGGGGCTGTTTTTGCTTGGGCCTTTCGTCGGCGCGTGGGTCGGCCTTTGGTATCTCGCCGGCTGGTGGGTGATGCCGCGGCTGGTCGGACGGCCGACGCTGGTCCGCCTGGCGGCGCAAATCGGCCTGGCCGGACTCTGGGTCGTCTGCGAATGGACCCGCAGCTGGTTTCTGGGCGGATTTGACTGGCTGCCCTTGGCCGCGAGCCAGTGGGAGCGCAACAGCATCCTCCAGATCGCCGCCTACACCGGGGCGGGCGGGATCTCCTTCGTTCTGATCATGATGAACGTCGGCTTCGCGGCTTATGCCAACCGCCTCCTCTGCGAGGGCCGGGTTGGCTTGGGCAAACGCAGCCAGGAGTTCTTTTTTGCCCTTTTTCTTTGCCTCGTCTGCCTGTGCGTTCTGATCACGGAGACATTCCACCGCCAGGCGTTTGCCCAACGCCTCGGTCGGGTGGCCTTCGTTCAACCGGATATTCCCCAGGAGGTGAAGTGGGATCCGGCCAAGGGCCAGGGCATTGTCAATGTCCTGCAGCGGCTGACCTTGCAGACTTGGTCGTCCGGTCCCGATCTTATCCTCTGGCCCGAGGCGGTCACGCCGTGGGCCGTAAAGGGCGACCCCGGCACCCAGAAGTTTGTCGAGGGATTGTCCCGCCGGGCCCAGGCGCCGATCCTGCTCGGCTCGGTCGGTGAGATTCCGAGCCCGGCCCAGCGCCCGGGGGCGGCGCCGGCCACGGAGTGGATCAACGGCGCCTTTGTCGTGGCCCCCGATTTTGGGCTGCAAAACGCCTACTACGCCAAGCGCAAGCTGGTGCCCTTCGGCGAATACGTGCCGCTCCGGCCGCTGCTCGGCTGGCTTTCCAAATTTGTGCCCATCGGCGACGGCGACTTTGTCGCGGGCACCGATCCGTCGCCGCTCCTGCTCAATCTGCGGTCCGGCCTCCAGGCGGCCGGCATCCTCATCTGCTACGAGGACACCTACCCGCAGGTTGCCCGGCGCACGGTTCTGGCCGGCGCCGACTTCCTTACCGTCCTGACGAACAACGGCTGGTTCGGCGAAGGCGGGGCGGCCTACCAGCATGCCGCCCACTCGGTCCTGCGCGCGGTCGAAACCCGCCGCCCGGTCCTGCGCTGCGGCAATGCCGGCTGGAGCGGCTGGATCGACGAATACGGCTCGATCCGCTTCGTTTTCACCAATGCGGAAGCCAGCGTTTATTTTCGGGGCACCAAGACCATGCTGATCGACCGCGATTCCCGCTGGATCGGCCGGAAGAGCTATTATGTCGAGCACGGCGACTGGTTTGTCTTGGTCGCCCTGCTGCTGGCGGGCTTCGGCTACGCGGCGATTGCGACCAGCCGGGCCGCCCCGCCTGAACCCGTCGAATAAACCCGGCGGGCGCCGTCAGAAGGCGTGGCTGCCGCCGTTGATGTCGAGGGTGGCGGCGGTGATGAAGCCGTCGTACTCGCTGGCGAGAAAAACCGCGGCCCGCGCCACGTCATCGACCGTTCCCGCCCGGCCCAGGGGAATGCCGGCGACGATCCCGCTGACCGCGGCTGGCGGGGTGTGGGTGGCGTGAAATTTTGAGCCGACGATAAACCCGGGGGCGAGGGCGTTGACCCGCACGCCCTTGGGGCCGAGTTCATAGGCGAGCCCGCGGGTGAAGGTGAGCATGGCGCCCTTGGCCGTGGCATAGGCGAGCGAGCCGCCGCTGCCGCCACGGCGACCGGCGACCGAAGAAAGGTTGACGATGCTGGCCCCGCCCCGGCTTTTGGCCGCGGCCGCCAAGTGCGGTTCGGCCGCCCGGGTCACCCGGCGGGTGCTCCCCATGTTGAGGGACATGACCTCGCCCCAGAAGGCATCGTCGGCCTCCGCCAACGTCTTGCGCCCGACCAGGGAGCCGGCGTTGTTGATCAGGATGTCCAAGCCGCCCAAGGCGGCGACCGCGGCGGCGACCACTCGGTCGCACTCGCTCGTCTCGGTCAGATCGCCCGCGGCCGAGCCGTATTTTCGGCCGGCGGCGGCGGCTTCATGGCCCAGCATTTGCGCGGCCTCGGCACTGCTTCGATAGTGGACAAAGAGATCGCAGCCGGCCGCGAGCAGGTGGCGGCTGATGGCGAGGCCGATGCCCTGGGCGCCGGCGGTGACGAGGGCGCGCTTGCCGAGGAGTTTGCTCATGGAAGTTGTAACTCTTTTGTCACTCAGGAGGTTTGCCGGAGGGCCGTTACCTTACCTCTGATACCCTAAATGGAGGCTGCGATCAAATTGGAAACGGAGCTAGGCGCCGAACCGCCGTCTCCGTCGATTCAGGAGTTTCCGGCCGATCTGCCGTCCCTCTTCTCGGTCGACAAGACGGCATTGGATTCGAGGTTTGCCAACCTTTGCTCGCCCGGGGGGACCCGCCAGGCCCGGCGAGTTAGGGTGGGGCCTGGATCAGGCGGTCGATCGCCTTCGCTTCATTCGCCGGGGTCGGGAGCATGCGGGGACGCAGGGCCTTGGTCAGGGACAAGATCTCCGGGTCGGAATGGCCTCGCCCGAACTCCAGGGCAAATTTGACCAGGCCGGAGGGCACAGCCGGGGCGGCGCTGTATTGCTCCAAGGCGAGCCGCAGGTAGGGGCGGTTCTCGCTGAGGACGAGAATGCCGGTCCAAGCCGTGGCCGAGGCGCCATTGACCGGCACCGCCAAATCCTCCCCCGCATAGAATCGGGGCCGCTGGCTGATCGCGCTTTCGCCGCCTTCGGTGTGGCGATTGACCAGAAAAGCGCGGTGCAAGTCCGCGTAAGCGAGCTTCCAGCCGGGCTGGCGCAGCCAATGGCTGACGACATAGGGGCTATCGGCGACGCGGAGGAGGAGAGCGTCGAAATGCTGCCGCTGTTCCAGCAGCGCGAAAGCCGCCGGTTGGGCGACGGCGGCGAAGTATTCCCGGATGGGGGCGGCCTCGACAAAGCGGGTGTCGGCGTACAGGCGCAGCGCGGGGAAATGAAATTCCAGGTAGCCGCCGTCACCGGGATTATTGAAGATCGAGCCCGAAAACCCACTGGCGGGCAGGTAGTCGCAAAAGAGCACCGGATAAGCATAGCGCGATTCGCCGATGCCGAAGCCGGGCACTCCACCGGTGGGGCGGTAAAAGTGGCCGGAGACGACACTCGCAGCCAGCAGCAGGCTGGCCCCGGCCAGCGCCGCTGCGGTGGCCAAGCCGGGTGGCCGGAAGCGGGCGAGGACTGGCCCCAGGGCGGCCAACAGCGGCGCGCTGAGGAAAACCAGCAGCGGGATATTGCGCTGAGCGGCCATGCCCAGGACCAGGCCGAGTGCTGCGAGCAGAAGGGTGAACGCCTCGCGGCGGGCGGCCCGGAGGGCCACCGCGAAGCCGCCGATCAAGATCGCCCACCAGTAGACCTCGAATATCTGGATGCCCCAGACGAAGGCCGGCACCTGGGTCGGGGGCAGGAACTCCTGCACGGAGTGATGCATCTGCCGGAAAAAGCGGGCCAAGACGGCCACTTCCTCCCAGTTGCGCCAGCCAAAGGGCGAGGCGAGGGTGGCGAGCAGGGTGAGGGCGAAGAGCCCGGCGAGGCGGCGGCGATGCGCAGGGACGGCGGAGGACAACAGCGACGCGGCCAGCTTCGCCCCGACCAGCAGGGGGCCGAGGGCGAAATAGCCGTGGACATTGGTCCAGGCCACCTGGACGGCGAGGAACCCCAGCCAGGACTTCAAGTCGCCGGACTCCAGCTTCCCCGCGGTCAGCCAAAAGATCTGGAGCGCCAGAAAAACATAGGAGAGGACTTCGGGCCGCTGCTCGAAACGGGTCTGGCACATCAGCACCGCCGCCAGGGCCGCCGCCGCGGCCCCCGCCCCCGTGCGCCGGAGTCCGGTCGTGGCGAGCCAGGCGCCCAAGGCCACGGCCCAGAGCGCGAGGAAAAATAGGCTGACCGCGTAAATGCCCCCGAGGGCGAACAGCCCGCGGACGGCGACCTGGAAAAGCCAGTAGGTGTTGACGTAGCTGGCCTGGTGAAGAATGAGGTGGTCGGTCGGCTGGACCGAGGCGGTCTGGAGGATTCGCCCGCCGAGATAAAGGTGGTACCAAATGTCCGGCCCGAACCATTGATGGCAGAGCAGGAGGACAAAGAGCCCGCCCAGCGCGATCCAGGCAAGGCGGCGGGCGAAGGCGTCCATCGGGATCGGCTCAGGGCTCGTAGTCCAGATACGGCCCCAGCCACTTTTCCGCCATCGCCACCGGCCAGCCCTTGCGCCGGGCGTAGTCTTCGATTTGGTCCCGCCCGATTTTGCCCACACCGAAATATTTCGAATCGGGATGGTTGAAATACCAGCCGCTGACGCTGCTGGCGGGCAGCATGGCGCAGCTTTCGGTCAGCGCGATGCCGGTGGCCGCTTCCGCGCCGAGGAGGGCAAAGAGGATCTGCTTTTCCGTGTGATCGGGGCAGGCGGGATAGCCCGGGGCCGGGCGGATGCCGCGGTAGCGCTCCCGGATCAGGTCGCGGTAGCTGAGATCTTCCGTGCGGCCGAACCCGCAAAGTTCCCGAGCCCGGCGGTGGAACATCTCCGCCATGGCCTCGGCCAGGCGGTCGCCCAGCGCTTGGGCCATGATCGCCGAATAGTCGTCGTGGCGGGCGCGGAAGCCGGCGGCGAATTCCTCCACGCCGTGCCCGGCGGTGACGGCAAAGCCGCCGACATAGTCGATCCGCCCGCTGTCCTTCGGGGCGAGATAGTCGGCCAGGGCGCGGTCGAACTGGCCGGCCGGCTGCTCCAGCTGCTGGCGCAGGGAGTGGAAAGTCGTGAGCACCCGGCTGCGCTGTTCGTCGGCGAAAACTTCGATGTCGTCGCCGACCGCGTTGGCCGGCCAGAAGCCGTAGACCGCCTTGGCGGTGAAGCGCTTCTCCCGGACGATCCGCTCCAGCATGGCCTGGGCCTCCTGGTAGAGCTTGGTCGCCTCCTCGCCCACCGCCGCGTCGGTCAGGATGTCGGGGAAGCGGCCGTGGAGTTCCCAGGCGCTGAAGAAGGGGCCCCAATCGATGTAGGGGACCAATTCGGCCAGGGAGACGTCGGATTCGATCCGGGGGCCGAGGGCTTCGGGGCGGGGGATGTCGACCGCAGCCCAGTCGAAGGTCTCGCGCCGGGCGCGCGCTTCGGCCAACCCGAGCAAAGGACGACGCTGGCGGCGGGCGGCGAACTCCTCCCGCTGCTTCTCCTGTTTGGCGCGGTTCTCGGCGAAAAAAGCCGGCGCGGCCGTCGGGCTGAGGATCGAGCTCACGACATTGACCACCCGGGAAGCGTCGAGCACGTGGAAGACGCCGGGCGGGTATTCCGGGGCGATCCGCACCGAGGTGTGGGCGACACTGGTGGTGGCCCCGCCGATCAGAAGCGGCAGGGTCACGCCCACCCGCTTCATCTCTTTGGCCACATGGACCATTTCATCCAGGGAAGGGGTGATCAGCCCGCTCAGGCCGATGACGTCGGCCTGGTGCTCGCGGGCGGCGGCCAGAATCTTCTCGCAGGGCACCATTACCCCCAGGTCGATCACCTCGTAATTGTTGCAGGCCAGGACGACGCCGACGATATTCTTGCCGATGTCGTGGACGTCGCCCTTGACCGTGGCGATGACGAAGCGGGCGTTGGGCTTGCTCGTGCCGCCGGCCGCCACCATCCGCTTCTTCTCTTCCTCCATGAACGGCGTGAGGTAGGCCACCGACTTTTTCATCACCCGGGCCGACTTTACCACCTGGGGCAGGAACATCTTGCCCGCGCCGAAGAGATCGCCCACGACCCGCATGCCATCCATGAGCGGGCCTTCGATGATGGTGAGCGGCCGAGGATATTTGGCCGTGTCGCGGCGGGCTTCCTCGGTGTCGGCCTCGACGAAGGCATCGATGCCCTTGACCAGGGCGTGGCTCAGGCGCTGTTCGACCGGAAGCGCGCGCCAGGCGTCGTCGCTGCGCTTGGCCGCGACCGGTCCGCCCGGGGCGGCCGCCGCGGCCTGGGCCTCCTTGATCTCATCCGCCAGGGTGACGAGCCGCTCCGTGGAATCGGGCCGCCGGTTGAGGAGCACGTCCTCCACCCGGATGCGCAGTTCGGGTTCGATCTCCTCGTAGACGCCGAGCATGCCGGCATTGACGATCGCCATGTCCAGCCCCGCCCGAATCGCATGGTAGAGGAAAACCGCGTGGATCGCCTCACGCACGGGGTTATTGCCCCGGAAGGAGAAGGAGACATTGCTCACCCCGCCCGAGACCCGGGCGTAGGGGAGGGTATTCTTGATCAGGCGGGTGGCCTGGAAAAAATCGACGGCGTAATTGTTGTGCTCCTCGATCCCGGTGGCGACGGTCAGGATGTTGGGGTCGAAGATGATGTCCTCGGGCGCGAAGCCGATCCGCTCGGTCAAGAGCCGGTAGGCCCGGGTGCAAATCCGCACCTTGGCGTCGCGATCGGCGGCCTGGCCCTCTTCGTCGAAGGCCATCACCACGGCCGCGGCGCCATAGCGCTGGACAAGCCGGGCCCGCCGGAGGAATTCAGCCTCGCCGTCCTTGAGCGAGATGGAATTGACGATGCCCTTGCCCTGCAGGCAGCGCAGCCCGGCCTCGAGGACGCTCCATTTCGAGGAGTCGACCATCACGGGCACCCGCGCAATCTCCGGTTCGGCGGCGATGAGATTGAGGAATTTCGCCATCGTGGCCTCCCCGTCGATCAGCGCCTCGTCGACGTTGACGTCGATCACGTTGGCGCCGTTCTCGACCTGCTGCCGGGCGATGGCGAGGGCGGCATCCCAGTCGCTCGCTTTCACCGCCTTGGCGAAGCGGGGCGAGCCGGTGATGTTGGTGCGCTCCCCGACGACGAGGAATGCCGAAGCGTTGATCGGAGCGGGGTTCGTCACAGCGGCGGGATCGGGGCGGGAATCAGGCGACGGTGAGGGCTTCCAATCCGCTTAAACGCAGATGGTGGGTTGCGGCCGGGATGACTCGCGGCGGGCAATTGCGCACGGCGGCGGCGATGGCCGCAATGTGGGCCGGGGTCGACCCGCAGCAGCCGCCGACGAGATTGAGCCAGCCGTTGGCGGCAAATTCACCCAGAACTCCGGCCATCTGCTCGGGGGTTTCATCGTAGCCGCCGAAGGCATTGGGCAGCCCGGCGTTGGGGTAACAGGTGACGTAGCAGCTGGCTAGGCGCGAGAGCTCCTCCACGTAGGGGCGCATCGCCCGGCCGCCCAGGGCGCAGTTGATTCCGACGCTAAAGGGCTGGGCGTGGGCGATACTGGCGTAGAAGGCCTCGACCGTCTGGCCCGAGAGCGTGCGCCCGGAGTTGTCGGTGATGGTGACCGAGATCATGACCGGCAGGCGCTGGCCCGCGCCCGCAAAGACGTCGTCCAGGGCGAAGAGCGCGGCTTTGGCGTTGAGCGTGTCAAAAATGGTCTCGATCAGGATCGCGTCCACCCCGGCGGCGACCAGGGTCCGGCCCTGTTCGGTGTAGGCGGCGACCAGCTGGTCCCAGGTGACGGCGCGAAAATCCGGCCGGTTGACGTCGGGGGAGAGCGAGAGGGTCCGGCTGGTCGGGCCCAGGGCCCCGGCCACGAAGCAGCGCCGGCCGGGGAAGGCAGCCTCCGTCTTCCGCGCGGCCCGGAGGGCGGCGGCGGCGGCGGCGGCATTGATCTCCGGCACGAGGCTGACCGTGTCGTAGTCCGCCTGCGAGAGGGCGTTGGCGTTGAACGTGTTGGTCTCGACCAAATCCGCCCCGGCTGCGAAATACTCGGCGTGAATCCGTTCGATCACCTCCGGTCGGGTGATCCCGAGGAGATCGTTGTTGCCCTGGAGGTCGCGGGTGTGGGAGCCGAACCGGTCGCCCCGAAAATGCGCTTCGGTCAAACTACAGCCCTGGATCATCGTGCCCATGGCCCCGTCGAGGATGGCGATGCGCTGGTCAAACAGCGCGCGCAGAGCGGCAAAGGACGGCGATTCGGGGAGCGTGGAACTCATAGAGCGTCAGCCGGAGAGATAATCACGGGCTAGGGCCATTGACAAGTTACATATCGTAAAATTCGTATATGTTGATATGTTTTCTTCTTGCCCCACCCGGCGGAAGGCGTCAGGCCCAGGAAGTCGGTTGTTCTTTCCACTTTCGGGAAACAGGGAAGGCCGTGCAAGCCGGCCACAGTAGCGCTGCGGTTACGCATGACAAACTCAGACCGAGGGGATGGCCCCCGGGCAAAGCCAATCTCCGATTCGTCGGGGGTGAAGGCGAGGAGCGAGGAAAACGCGCGAAAGCGCGCCCAATGCGGAGTCCGAACACCTGGTCTCGATTCGTCCCACGCGTCCGGCACCGACGGTGCCGAGCGCAAGCCTTCATCGCCTTAATGAAGCATGATCCCCATCCTCACCTCCGCTCTGCCGGCCCGTCACCTGGGCCGGCTCCTCACGGCCGTGGCCGCCTTGGCTGTCGGCATTCCTTTATCCCGCTCCCAGACACCGGCCACCACCCTGGCGCCGCTCGTGGTTACGGCCGACCGCTGGCCGGAATCGGCCGCCACCGTCGGGGCGGCCTCGGACGTGATCACGGGCACCAACGTGGCGCAGGCCCAGTTCGTTAGCCTCGCAGATGCCTTGGCCACCGTCCCGGGGGTCCCGGTCTTTGCCTCCGGCCAAACCGGAGCGATCGCTTCGGTCTTCCTGCGCGGCGCCAACTCCGACCAGACGCTTTTCCTGGTCGACGGCCTTCGGCTGAACGACGGCAACGTGAACTATAACGGCTTTATCACCGGAGCCCGGCTCTTTCCCGGCGACACGATCGAGATCGTCCGCGGCCCCCAGAGCACCCTCTACGGCAGTGAGGCGGTCGGCGGAGTCATCGCGCTCTCGACGGCCCGGGGCGCCGGGCCGCCGTCCGGAATCGTCGCCGCCGAAATCGGCTCCTTCGGGAGCCGGGAAGGCTTGGTCGCTGCCCAGGGAGCGGCCGGACCCTGGTCGTACAATGCGGGCGTCGCAGACAGCCATACCGACAACGATCGGGTCAACAACGCCTTCAATAGCGCCAGCGCTCATCTGCGCGTCGATTTCGACCTTAATCCGATCGTGACGCTGGGCGCCACCGTCCGGGGCGTGCGGACCCATTACGGGGATCCGAGCGATGAGTACACCGACAATCCCTACAACTACGAGACCGAGGACAACTGGCTTGGCACGGTGTTTGCCGATGTCCGCCCGAGCGCGGACTTTTCCTCCCATCTAATCTTGGGCGGCCAGTACCGCGATTACGACGAGGTCGAACCCACGCCGGGCGAGGGAACCGCAGTTACACTGGAGCGGGCCCGCCGGCTGGTCGCCGATTGGCAGGTGGCTTGGCAGATGACCGCGGGCAACCGCCTCATGGCGGGCGTTACGGGCGAGAACGAGAGCTTCGTCAACAATGGCTTCGGCGATGTCGACCATCGCCAGTCGCTGGTGGCCGAGTTCGCCGAGGACAAGCTCAACCTGGGCGATAGGGTCTATTTGACTGCGGGCGTACGCCATGACGACTTCAGCACCTTCGGCGCGGCCACGACGGGGCGGCTCACCGCCGCCTGGCTGGTGGCGGACCGGGCGCTGAAATTCCGCGCCAGCGCCGGCACCGGGTTCAACCAGCCCAGCCTCCTGGATCTCTACGGCACCTCTGAGTTCTACGTCGGCAATCCCGCCCTGATCCCGGAGCGCTCGACTGGCTGGGACGCGGGCTTCGACGCCTATGTGCCCGGCCACCGCGGTTTGCTCAGCGCCAGCTGGTTTCAGAATGACTTCAAGAACCTGATCGAGGACGACTTCAATCTCTTCCCCGCCACCGCCTTTAACGTCGAGCGCGCTCGCACCCGCGGCTTGGAGCTGGCCGGGCAAACCGACCCGACCGCGGCGGTGCAGTTCAAGGGCTCCTTCACCCGGCTCGAGGCCGAGGACGAGACCACGCAAACGCCGTTGCTGCGCCGGCCGCACTACACCGCCAGCGCCGATCTCTGGACCCGCCTGGGCGCCGGCCTGACCCTGGGCGTGGGCGGCACCTGGGTCGGAATCCGTCCCGACGTTGACGCCCTGACCTTCGCCACCGTCAACGATCCTGGCTTCGACGTCGCGCGGGTTTACGCCGCTTGGTCGGTGACGAAGCAATGGACCCTCAAAGCGCGGGTGGAGAACGCGCTCGATCGGCGCTACGAGCCGGTCAATGGCTATCCGGCGCTGCCGCGGGGGTTCTTCGGCGGAGCCGAGTGGAGCTTCTGATCGCTCAGAACTTCAGGGCGATCAGGATCGCCCCGGCCAGGATCAGGCCGCCGCCCGTCCACTGTTGCCAGGTCAGGTGTTCGTGCAGGAAGACGGCGGCTAGGGCGATGGCGAAGACCACGCTGAGTTTGTCCACCGGGGCGACCTGGGAGGCTTCGCCCAACTGCAGCGCGCGGAAATAGCAGAGCCAGGACAGGCCAGTGGCCAGGCCGGAGAGGGCGAGGAAGTACCAGGTGCGCCGGGAGATCGCGCCCAGGGCGCCAGCGGGCACGACGGCGAGCGCGATCGCCCAGGTGAAGAGAAGGACCACGACGGTCCGGATGGCTGTCGCCAGATGGGAATTGACTCCTGCGACGCCGACTTTGGCCAGGATCGCGGTGATGCCGGCGAAAAAGGCCGAAAGCAGAGCCCAGACGAACCAAGTCATGGGGGCGCCGCGCCGAGCCCGCCGGCGCGGTAGTGCAGGACTTTCACCTTTTCCAGGGTGACCATTCCTCCGCCCATCATTTCCTGCAGGCTGGGCAGGAAGGCGTTGATTTTCGCCTCGGCATCCACGATCTCGATGATCAGCGGCAAATCGGCGGAAAGACGGAGAATTTTGGCGGTGTGAATGCGGCTGCTCGCCCCGAAACCCGCGGCGCCGCGGAGAACGGTGGCGCCAGCGAGGCCGGCCTCCCGGGCCTTCGCCACAATGGCCTCATAGAGCGGGAGGTGGCCGCTGCGGTCAGACTCGCCGATATAGACGCGCAGGAGAAGGGATTCCGCGGGAAGATTCATGGTTAGGTCATCGAGTAGCGTTGAAGTATTCCGCGGCGACGTGACCCAGCCACACCGCGGTGAGGCAAAGGACCACGGAGCCGACGACGTTGAACCCGGCATAGAGCCATTGGCCGTCGCGGGCGAGAGTGAGCGTGTTGAGGCTGAACGACGAGAAGGTGGTGTAGCCCCCGCATATTCCCGTCATGAGAAACAGGCGGGTGTTGGCACTGGCGAACCAGCGGCCTTCCGGACCCGTGAGGGTGTAAATCAGCCCGATCAGGAACGAACCGGTGATATTGACGATCACGATCCCTAGCCAAGGAACCGAGTTGCCAAGATAGGACGCGATGGCGCCGTTAAAGGCGTAACGGAGTACACTTCCGAGCGCGCCTCCGAGGGCTATAAGGAAATAAAGCTGCATGATGAGACCAGAAAGGACTGGTAGGAATCATCAGCACGGGCGAACCCTTGCGGTTTTCCCTTGCGGGAAGGCAGAATCCATTGCCTGAGTGCAGGCAACGCATGGCATGGATATTGGCAAGCGCGATTTTAGTCCTGGCGGCCGCCGGTCCGGCTGGAGCGGCCCCGGCCCCGGCGGCCGAGCGCTTGGCCGAACGCGTCATCGTAGTCGCCAATCAAAACGATCCGGACTCTTTGGCCATCGCCCGCCACTATGCTGAGGTTCGCGGCGTGCCGGCGGCCAATCTCCTCCCTTTCGACCTCCCTCCGGCGGAGACGATCTCCTGGGCGGACTTTGTCCTTCAGCTCTGGCAGCCCTTGCAGGACGAACTCGTCCGGCGGCGCTGGATCGACGCCATCCCGCTGGCGAGCGTCGACGCGGTCGGACGGCGGCGCTATGCGGTGGCCGGCCATCGCATTGCCGCCTTGGTGATCTGCCGCGGCGTGCCGCTGCGCATCGCCGACGACCCGGCGCTCCGGCAGGCGAACACCACTCAGCGGCCGGAATTCCAAACCAATGCGGGGGCGGTCGACTCCGAACTCAGCCTCTTGGCCGCCGATGGCGGTTACCCCATTGATGGCTTTGTGCGCAATCCGCTGTTTGGGAAGCTCCGCCCGAGCGAATTTGATCGGGCCAAGGTGGTTAAGGTCTCCCGGCTCGATGGCCCGACCCTCGCCGACGCGCTGGCTCTGGTCGATCAGGCCCAGGTCGCGGAGCGGACCGGGCTGGTCGGCCGGGCTTACATCGATCTGGCCGGGCAATTACCCGTTGGCAATCGCTGGCTGGGCGAGGTCGGCCGCCAAGTCGCCGCTCTCGGCTTTGATTTACAGGAGAATCGGGGTCCCGCTACCATGGCGGCCGGGGCCCGCGGTGATGCCGCCGTCCTTTATTTCGGCTGGTACGCTTCCGACGTGGTCGGACCCTTTGCTCTGCCCGGCTACCGCTTTCCTCCGGGGGCGATCGCCATGCATATTCATAGCTATTCCGGTCGGACCCTGCGCTCGGCGAGCGAAGGCTGGGCGGGGCCTCTGGTCGCCCGCGGCGCCACGGCGACCGTGGGTAACGTCTCCGAGCCCTACCTCGAATTCACCCATCGGCCCGATTTGCTGTTTCGCGCCCTGGCCCGCGGGGACAACTTGGTCGACGCGGCCTACTTCGCCTTGCCGATGCTCAGTTGGCAGTGCGTTTTGATCGGAGACCCGTTGTATCGGCCTTTTCGCGTGCCGCTGGCGGACGAACTGACCCACCTCGATTCATTGGCGCCCGACCTGGCGGGCTATGCGGTTTTGCGTCAGGCGTACCTGCTGGAAGCCGAAGGCAAAAAAGCGGCGGCCCTGGCCCTCTTGCAAAAGGAGCTGGCGCGCCAGCCTAACTTCGCGGTCGCCCTTGCCCTGGCCGAGCGGTGGCAGGCGGCGGGGCGCCCGGCCGACGCCGCGCGCGTCTTGGAGTCGGACAAGGGTTCGGGGGAATTCGGGCCCAACCAGTGGGGTCTGGCGCATGCTGCGGCCGAATTCCTCCGCAGCTTGGGCCGGGCGGAGGGAGCGGTCGCAATCTACCGGCGTCTCTTCACCGCCGAGACGATCCCGAGCGCCTTGCGGGAAAGCTGGCTCGGCGATGCCCGCCAAGCCGCGCTGCAGGCGAATAACCCCGACCAAGCGGAGGCGTGGCGGCAGGCGCAGGACGAGATGGTCTCCGCCCGGCTGCGCGCTACTGCGCGCTAAGTAGCTTCGCGCCGGGCCGGGGTTGCGGCCTCAGAGCTTGTCGACGATCTTGTCCGCCAGCCCGTAGGCGATGGCCTCCTGGGCGTTGAGATAGAAATCGCGGTCGCTGTCTCGGCCCACTTTCTCGATCGACTGGCCGGAGGCATCGGAGAGGATTTGGTTCAATTCTGCCCGCAGTTTTTCCATTTCCTGGGCCTGGATGTTGATGTCGGTGGCGGGTCCGATGAACCGGCCGGAAATCAAGGGCTGGTGAATCAGGACGCGGGCGTGGGGGAAAAGGAGCCGTTTTCCCTTGGCCGCGGCGCAGAGCAGGATCGAGCCCATGGAGGCGGCCATTCCAGTCACCACGATGGTGATCGGCGAGGTGATCAGGCGCATGATGTCGAAGATGGCCATGCCGGCCGTGATCGAGCCGCCGGGCGTGTTCATGTAGAAGGTGATTTCCTCGCCGGGCTTTTCCGCCTCGAGATAAAGGAGGCGTTCGCAGATGTCCTTGGCGGTTTCGTCGGTCACGGCGCCCCACAGGAAGATTCGGCGCTGCCTGAGGAACTTCTTTTGGATGAGGGAAGCCACTGGCGTGGGCTGGATCGGGTTTTTTTCCTCGGTCTTGCCATCATCGTCATCATCGTCGTCGAAACCGGGCAAGGGAGCGGCGAGCCCGGGCTGGAGGTTGTCGAAATGGGTCATATGCCCCTTATAGTGCCACTCCTTGCGTGACATGTCACGTTTTACGTGACAATTCCTGGAGAACAATGGAACGCGTTTCCGGGGTGGTGGTCGACGTCGTCAACCGGCGGACTTACCCCGGGACGGTGGAATGGTCGGATGGCCGCATTCGACGGATCCGCCGCGACCCGCGCCGCTTGGGACCGGACTTGATCATGCCTGGCCTAGTCGATGCGCATATCCATATCGAGAGCTCGCTGCTGCCCCCGGCGGAATTTGCCCGCCAGGCGGTGGTCCATGGCACGGTTGCGACCGTGTCCGACCCCCACGAAATCGCTAATGTCCTGGGGGTCGCGGGGATCGACTACATGCTGGCCGAAGGCCGGCGCACGCCTTTCACCTTCGCTTTCGGCGTGCCCTCCTGCGTGCCGGCGACCGGCTTTGAAACCGCCGGGGCCCGCCTCGGACCCCGGGCGGTGGCCGGGCTATTGCGGCGGCCGGAACTCAGCTTCCTCAGCGAAGTGATGGACTTTCCTGGAGTCCTGCGGCGGGAGCCGAAGGTGATGGCCAAGATCGCGGCCGCCCAGCGACTGGGCAAGCCGGTTGACGGGCATGCCCCCGGTCTGCGGGGAACTCGCGCCGCCCGTTATGCCGCCGCCGGCATCACCACGGATCACGAATGTTTCACTCTGGCCGAGGCCGAAGCGAAATTGCGGGTGGGCATGAAGATTCTCATTCGCGAGGGCTCGGCCGCGCGCAATTTCGCCGCCCTGGCCCCGCTGCTCAAAACGAATCCTGACCGCTGCATGTTCTGCTGTGATGACCTTCATCCTGACCTGCTGGTGGGCGGCCACATCGACCGCCATGTCCGGCGGGGCCTGGCGACCGGCGCCGACCGTTTCGACGTGCTGGCCTGCGCCACCGTCAATCCGGTGCGACATTATGGCCTGCCGGTGGGTTTACTTCAGGTCGGCGACCCCGCCGACTTCATCGTCGTGAACGGCTGGAAGAAATTTCAAGTGCAGCGGACCTATTTGCGCGGGTGCCTGGTCGCGGCTGATGGCCGCAGCCTTCTGCCCCGGCGGCCCGCCCGCGTCCTCAACCGGTTTCGCGCCCGGCCTCGCCGGGCGGCGGATTTCGCCGTCCGGGCGAAGCCGGGTCGGATCAACGCCATTGCCGCCCTAGACGGGCAACTGATCACGGGGCATGGCCGGGTGCCGGCGGCGACGGCGGCGGGGTGGGCGGTTGCGGCGGTGAATCGGGACCTGCTCAAGATCGCGGTGGTCAACCGTTATCGGCCGCGGGCGCGGCCGGCGGTCGGCTTCATTCTCGGTTTCGGGCTGCAGGCCGGTGCCATTGCTTCCTCGGTCGCGCATGATTCCCACAACATCGTGGCGGTGGGGACGAGCGATGCCGACCTGGCCGAGGCGGTCAATCTCGTGATCGCCGCGCGGGGCGGATTGAGCGTGGTCGGGCGGGGCCGGAGCCAAGTTCTGCCCCTGCCGATCGCCGGCCTCATGGCCACCGGCGACGGCGCCAGGGTGGCCCGGCAGTATGGGGAGATCGACGCCCGCGCCAAGCAGCTGGGCAGCACCCTGCGGGCTCCGTTCATGACCCTGTCGTTTATGGCGCTCCTGGTAATTCCGGATTTGAAGTTGAGCGACCGCGGCTTGTTTTCCGGCAGGCGGTGGGGATTTCAGCCCCTTTTTGACTCCCCGAAAAAGTGAATTTCCTGGAGCCGTTCATTCGCCGACCGGTGGCGACGACCCTGATCTCGATCGGGGTCGTGCTCGCGGGCCTGGCCGCCTATTCCCGGCTGCCCGTATCGCCGCTCCCGCAGGTCGACATCCCCGTGATCACGGTCACGGCCAATCTGCCGGGAGCGAGCCCGGAAGTCATGGCCTCGAGCGTGGCCACGCCCTTGGAACGCCATTTCGGCACGATCGCGAACGTGACCGATATTTTCTCCCAAAGCTCGGTCGGCTTTACGTCGATTGCGGTGATTTTCGACTTGGAGCGCAATATTGACGGCGCGGCCCGCGACGTTGAGGCCGCGATTAACGGAGCCCGGGCGGATTTGGCCGCCGCGGGGCTGCGGAGCAATCCGATCTACCGCAAAATCGATCCGTCCGCCCAGCCCGTTCTGAGCCTGGCTCTGACCTCGGATACCCTCACTCAGGGGCAGCTCTATGACGCTGCCTCGACCGTGCTGGCCCAGACCATCTCGCAAGTGCCCGGGGTGGGCTCGGTCGTGGTGGCCGGCAGCTCGCTCCCGGCCGTGCGCATCGAGCTGAACCCGCTGGCCCTCTTCAAGTATGGCATCGGCTTGGAGAATGTCCGGGCGGCGCTGGCTGCCGCCAACGCCAACAGTCCGAAAGGCGCAATCGAGGATGGTACCTTTCACTGGCAAATTCTCAGTAACGACCAGGCCGAGACGGCGGCCGAGTACCGGGAGCTGATCGTGGCTTTTCGCAACGGCGCGCCGGTGCGCCTGAGCAATGTGGCCAATGTGCTCGATTCGGTCGAGGACACGCGCAACTATGGGGTCGCCGACGGCCGACAGGCCGTGATCCTGTCCGTCTCGCGGCAGCCGGGGGCAAACATCATCGACACGGTTGATCGGGTGCGGGCGCTGCTGCCGCAGCTGCAGGCTTCGATCTCCGCCGCCGCCCATCTGGCGGTGGCCGTGGATATGAGTGTCATGATCCGCTCGTCGCTCCGCGATGCGGAGTTTTCCCTGATCATGGCGGTGATTTTGGTCGTGCTCGTCGTCTATGCGTTTCTCGGCAACGGCCGGGCCACCTTGATCCCCGGGGCGGCCGTGCCCCTCTCTGTCATTGGCACCTTCGCCGCCATGTATCTGCTGCATTACAGCTTGAACAGCATGACCCTGATCGCCCTGACCATCGCCACCGGCTTCGTGGTCGATGACGCCATTGTGGTGATGGAGAACACCGTCCGGCACATAGAGGCCGGGGTGCCCCGGTTTCGCGCGGCGCTTCGCGGGGTCCAGGAGGTCGGTTTCACCGTGCTTTCGATGAGTCTGTCGCTGATCGCGGTCTTCAGCCCGATCCTGCTCATGGGCGGGATCGCCGGCCGATTTTTCCACGAGTTCGCCGCCACCCTTTCGATCGCGATCGTCATTTCGATGGTCGTGTCCCTGACGACGACGCCGATGATGTGCGCCCGGTTGCTCCGTCAGACGACGGTGGTGACGCGCGGGCGCTTCGCCCGCTGGAGCGAGGGCCGCTACGAAAAGTTGCTCGCAGGTTATGCCCGCTCGCTGCGCTGGGCGCTGCGGCACCGCCTCCTGGTCCTGTGCGTTTTAATTGGGACGGTGGGCTTGAATTTCGTTCTTTTCGGCTCGATGCGCAAAGGCTTCTTCCCGTTGGAAGACACCGGAATCCTGGCAGGCTCGTTGCAGGCGGAGCAGAGCATCTCGCCGCAACGGCTCGTGACCAAGCTGAAACAGTATGTGCAGATCATCACCGCCGATCCGGCTATTGCCACCGTCGTGGGAATCACGGGAAACGGCGGGGCCAATACCGCCCAGTTGTCGATTCGGCTGAAGCCCTTGGCAGAGCGCAAGATTTCATCCGAGGCCGTGATCGCACGCCTGCGGCCGCAACTGGCCCACGTGGCCGGCGCCACTCTTTTTCTGCGGTCCATCCAGTCTCTCGGGGGCGGCGGCGGGGCCCAGCAAGGGAATTCCCTCTATCAGTACAGCATCCAGGGCGACGATCTGACGGCGGTCAAAGTCTGGACGGACAAGCTGGTGACGGCGCTGAAAAACGAACCCGCGCTCCTGGACGTTAATTCCGACCAGCAGGACAAGGGTCTGACCACGGAATTGGCGATTGACCGGGACATGGCCTCCCGGTTCGGCCTCAGCTCCGCGCAAGTCGACAGCACGCTCTACGACGCTTTTGGCCAGCGCCTCGTATCCACGATCTACAAGTCGCTCAACCAGTATCACGTCGTCATGGTGGTGCAGCCCCAGTTCCGGGAGAATCCGGCGGTCTTGCGGGACCTCTATGTGAGCTCAGCCGGCGGCGTCATCACCGGGACGCAGGCCTCCAATGCCACGGCGGGCACCGTCCAGGTCGGACGGGTCGGCGCCGCCAGTTCGTCGGCGATCGCGGCCGACACCGCCCGGAATGCCGCGCTCAATTCCATCGCGACCACCGGGAAAGGCGCGGCATCGACGGCCCAGGCCGTCAGCACCGCTCAGTCCGGGATGATTCCGCTCGGCGCCTTCACCCGTTATGACGGGGGCACGACCCCGCTGAGCGTGAATCATCGCAATCTTTTTGTCACCCGGACGATCGGTTTCAACCTCGCGCCCGGCGCTTCGCTCAGCGATGCCCTCGCGGCCATCACCCGGCAGTCCAACCTGATCCACATGCCGGTGAGCCTGCTCGGGGGCTTCCAGGGCAATGAAGCCAACTTCCAGAAGATCTTCGGCAATCTCCCCGTTCTGCTCCTGGCCGCGCTGCTATCGATTTATATCGTCCTCGGCATCCTCTACGAGAGTTACGCCCATCCCTTCACCATCCTGTCGACGCTGCCTTCGGCCGGGGTGGGGGCCTTTCTTGCGCTCATGCTCTGCCGGACGGAATTGAGCTTGGTGGCCATCCTCGGACTTTTCCTCCTCATCGGCATTGTGAAGAAAAACGCCATCATGATGATCGACTTGGCCATCGTCCTGGAAAGGACCGACGGTATGAGTCCGGCTGAGGCGATTTTTGAGGCCAGCCGGCTGCGCTTTCGGCCGATCATGATGACGACGGCGGCGGCCCTCCTTGCCGCGCTGCCCCTGGCGATTGGTTTTGGGAGCGGCGCCGAGTTTCGCCGCCCGCTCGGCATTTCGATCATCGGCGGCTTGATCGTCAGCCAATTGCTCACGCTCTACACCACCCCGGTGGTCTACCTCTACGTCGACCGCATCAGCCGCTGGTGGGTGGGGCGGCGGGCGGCCTTAAGCGGGTTCCTGCGCCGGCGCTGGAAAAAAATCAGTATCTGACCTTGTCGGCCTTGGCCCGCCATTCCTGAAAGGCCGCCTGGGCGGCGTCGCGCAGGAGCGGCTGCATCGCGATCGAGCGACTTTGCGGCGGCAAGGGGATCTGCTGGTAGATGAAATCGTCGTCGAAGCCGATTGCGGCCGCGTCGGCCCGGGTGTTGCCGTAGTAGACCCGGGGAATGCGCGCCCAGTAGATCGCCGCCAGGCACATCGGACAGGGCTCGCAACTCGTATAGAGCTCGCAGTCGGTGAGCTGAAAGACGCCCAGACTGCGGCAGGCCTCGCGGATCGCGGTCACTTCCGCGTGCGCCGTAGGATCGTTGGTCGAAGTCACGCGGTTTTCGCCCCGGGCGACGATCTGGCCGCGCCGGACCACGACGCAGCCGAACGGTCCACCCCGGTTGGAGCGCATGGTGGCTTCGCCGAGGCGAATCGCCTCCCGCATAAAATCCTCCGGGTTCATTTGACTCTCCTCATGGACCGGAGCGTATAGCGCAGTGGCGCGCAATCCAAGGTTGATAATGGACCACCGTCTTGGTGCAATGGGGCCTTCTTTCATGGCTACCTCCCCTGTCTCGTCCGAGTTGGAAATTCGCGGGCCGTTGAACTCGCGCGCCGCCGAGATTCTCAGTCCCGAGGCCTGCCGTTTCCTCACCGGATTGTTTCGCGAGTTCGGGCCGCGCCGGGAACAGCTCCTCGCCCGCCGGGTGGAGCGCCAGCAGGAATTGGACGCCGGCCGCCTGCCCGACTTCCTGCCGGAAACGGCCGGCATCCGTTCGGCGGCTTGGCAAGTCGTGCCGCCCGCGGCGGACCTCCGCGACCGCCGGACGGAGATCACCGGTCCGGTGGACCGGAAGATGGTGATCAACGCTCTCAATTCCGGGGCCAAGGTCTTCATGGCCGATTTCGAGGACGCGACCTCGCCGACTTGGGAGAGCCTGATCGACGGCCACATCAATCTGCGCGACGCCATCCGCCGCACGATCGCGTTCCAAAGCCCGGAGGGGAAGTCCTATCAGCTCAAGGAGCAGACCGCCACTTTGGTCGTCCGGCCCCGCGGCTGGCATCTGCCGGAAAAGCATGTGTGGCTGGACGGCCAGCGCGTCCCGGGCGGCCTGCTGGATTTCGGCCTCTACTTCTTCCACAACGCGCGCGAACTGCTCGCGCGCGGTTCTGGACCATACTTCTACCTGCCGAAAATGGAGAGCCATCTCGAGGCCCGGCTGTGGAACGACGTTTTCGTCTACGCCCAGAAGACCCTCGGCCTGCCGCAGGGCAGCATCCGGGCCACCGTCCTGATCGAGACCATACTCGCCACCTTTGAGGCCGAGGAGATCCTCTACGAGCTGCGCGAGCATTCCTCCGGCCTGAATTGCGGCCGGTGGGACTATATTTTCAGCTGCATCAAGAAGCTGCACAACCGGCCGGGCTACCTCTTCCCCGATCGCACGCAGGTGACGATGACGACACCGTTCATGCGCGCCTACAGCCTGCATGTGATCAAGATCTGCCATAAGCGAGGGGCGCACGCCATGGGCGGGATGGCGGCTCAGATCCCGATCAAGAATGACCCGGTGGCCAATGCCGCCGCGCTAGCCAAGGTATTGGCGGACAAGGAACGCGAGGCGACCGACGGGCACGACGGCACCTGGGTGGCTCATCCCGGGCTGGTGCCGGTGGCCCTGCAGGCCTTCGACAAGCACATGCCGGGGCCCAACCAGATTTCGCGCCAGCGCGACGACGTCCATGTGACCGCGGCGGAGATGTTGGCTCCGCCGGCCGGCACCATCACGGAAGGGGGGCTGCGCACCAATCTCAGCGTCGGACTGCAGTATCTCGAAGCCTGGCTGGGCGGGCTCGGCTGCGTGCCGCTCTACAATTTGATGGAGGACGCGGCGACCTCCGAGATTTCCCGGGCCCAGCTCTGGCAATGGCTGCACCACGGCGCCAAGTTGGCGGATGGCCGTCCGGTCACCCCTGAGCTCTGCGACCAGCTGATGGCGGAGGAATTGGTGAAGATTAAAGGCGAGGTGGGCGAAGCCCGGTTTAACCGGGGCCGCTTTCCGGTCGCGACCGAGATGTTCATGCGCATGATCAAGGCTCCGCGCCTGGACGATTTTCTCACCCTCCCGGCCTACGAGCTTCTGCCCTGAAGCCTCCGGCATGGCGAAGCTGGCCGAAATCAATGCGGGGGATCAGGCGGATTTTGTCCGAATTCTCGGCGGGATTTTTGAACAGTCGCCGTGGGTGGCGGCGGAAACCTACGCCCGGCGGCCCTTTCGGGCCATCCGGCAATTGCACGCGGAACTCTCGGCGACGGTGGCCAAGTCCGGACCGGCACGGCAGCTGGCGCTGATCCGGGCCCATCCCGACCTGGCCGGCCGCCTCGCCCAAGCCGGCCAACTGACCCCGGAATCGACCCGGGAGCAGGCCGCCGCCGGCCTTAATCAACTGGCCGCCGCCGAACTCGGGGAATTCCACAGGCTCAACGCCGCTTACCGGGAACGCTTCGGCTTCCCTTTTGTGATCTGCGCTCGCCTCAATGACCGGGCGGCCATCTTCCAAGCTATGCAGCGTCGGCTGCTCCATCCGCCGGCCGAGGAAATCGCCACGGCCTTGGCCGAGATCGACAAAATCGCGTGGCTTCGGCTCCAGGATGCGTTAAAGGACTAAGCCGTGGCCGCCAAGCTCAGCACCCATGTCCTCGATACCGCGGCCGGCCGGCCGGCCGGCGGCCTCAAGCTGGAGCTATGGCGGCTCGATCCCCAGCCGCGGCTCCTCAAGACGGCGGTGACCAACGCGGACGGCCGCACCGACGCTCCCCTGCTCGGGCCGGAGGAAATGGTGGCCGGAACCTACCAGATCATCTTTTTCGTCGGCGATTATTTCGCCGCTCGCGGCGGCAGTCTGGGCTCGCCGCCCTTCCTCGACCGGGTTCCGGTCCGCTTCGGCCTGGGCGATGCCGAGGCGGCCTATCACGTTCCGCTCCTGGTCAGCCCTTGGGCCTACAGCACCTACCGCGGCAGTTGAAGCCGGGGCCGACCGCGATGAAACCCGATCGATTTGCCGGGGCGGCCCGGCGGCTGGAGGAGCGGCTCGCCGAACTGGGGCGCATTTCCGAAGAACCGGGCCGGCTGACTCGGACGTTTCTCTCTCCGGCGATGGAACGCGCGCACCGGTTGGTCGGCGGCTGGATGCGCGCTGCCGGGCTTAAAGTCCGGGTCGATGGGATCGGCAACCTGATTGGTCGGCTGGAGTCAGCCGTCCCGGGGGCGCGGACGCTCATCCTCGGCTCCCATCTCGACACCGTACGCGATGCCGGCCGATTCGACGGGGCCCTGGGGGTCATTCTCCCCGTCCTCGCCCTGGCGGAGGTGGAGCGCCCCTTGCCTTTCGCCGTTGAGATTGTCGGCTTTGCGGAAGAAGAGGGCGTGCGCTTCGCCAGCGCCTACCTCGGAAGCAAGGGTTATGCCGGCCGGCTGAGGCGGGCCGATCTCGGCCTCCGGGATGCCGCCAGCCGGACGGTGCAAAGCGCTTTGAAGCAGCGCTTCGGGTCAGCGGCGTTGCCTCGGCCGGCCCACCGGCCCCGGCAATTGCTCGGCTACCTCGAAACCCACATTGAGCAGGGGCCGGTGCTGGAGGCGAAGGGAGCGGCGGTTGGGGTCGTTTCCGCCATCGCCGGGCAGAGCCGGGGCCGGCTGACTTTACGGGGCCATGCCGGCCATGCCGGCACAACTCCGATGCGGGGCCGCCGCGACGCCCTGGCGGGGGCGGCCGAGCTGATTCTTTGGACCGAAGCCCTGGCCCGGCGGGCGGCGCCCCTGGTGGCGACTGTCGGCTCCCTGGCGGTGATGCCCAATGTCGCCAATGTTATCGCCGGCGAGGCCGTTCTTACCCTCGATCTGCGGCATCCCCGGGACCCCGCGCGCCGGGCGGCGCTGCGCCGATGGCTGGCCCAGGCGCGGCGGATTGCCCGCCGACGCGGCCTCGCCTGCGAGTGGCGCTTGACCCAGGACGATAGTGCGGTGGCCTGCGCCGAGCCCTTGACCGCCTTGCTGAGACAAAGCGTGCGGTCCGTGCAGTCGTCCGCTCCCGTCCTCGTGAGCGGGGCCGGCCATGACGCCGTGGTCCTGGCGGCGTTGGCTCCGGTCACGATGCTTTTTGTCCGCTGTCGCGACGGGCTCAGCCACCATCCGGACGAATTTGCCGCCCGCCCGGACTTGGAGGTGGCGCTGCGCGTCGTCGTGGATTTTCTCGGTCGGCTGGCCCGGCGAGAGGCGGGCCCATGAGCGAAGGATTCGATTTGATCGTCCGGGGGGGGCGCATCGTGACGCCGAGCGGTATCGATCAGGCTGACCTCGGGGTGAAGGATGGCCGGATTGTCCTGATCGCACCGGACATTCCGGGGGAAACCGCGGCCGAGTTGGCGGCCTACGACAGCTATGTCTTTCCCGGGATCATCGACGCGCATGTGCATTTCAACGAGCCCGGCCGCGCCGAATGGGAGGGTTTGGCGACGGGTTCGGTGGCGCTCGCGGCCGGGGGCGGGACGGCTTTTTTTGACATGCCGCTCAATTCCGAGCCGCCGGCCCTGGACGCGGCGCGGCTGCGGGAAAAGCGCGTGGTGGCGGAGCGGAAGTCCTGCGTGGATTTTGGCCTGTGGGGTGGCCTGGTGCCCGGCAACCTCGACCGCCTGGCGGGGCTGCGCGATGCCGGCGCCATTGGATTGAAGGCTTTTCTGTGTGACAGCGGAATCGCGAGCTTTCCCCGCGTGGATGCGGATTCGCTCCGGGCCGGTATGGAGCGCGCCGCCAAGCTGGGCATGATCGTGGCGGTCCATGCCGAAGACCAGGCCTTGCTGGAAAAATATGCGGCCATGGGCCCCCGGCGCGGCGCGAGCCCGGTGCGCGCCTTCCTCGATTCGCGGCCGCCCGAAGTCGAGCTGGCGGCGATTCGAATGGCGCTGGAACTGGCCGGCGAGACCCGCTGCGCCCTGCATGTCGTCCATGTCAGCTGTCCGGAAGGCATCGCCCTCATAGCCGAGGCCAAGATGCAAGGCGTCGATGTGACCGCGGAAACCTGCCCGCACTACCTGTTGCTGAATGAGCGCGAGGTCGCGAAATTGGGCGGACTGGCCAAATGCGCCCCTCCGCTGCGTCCGGAGGCGATGCGCCAGGGCCTTTGGGCCGAACTCCGCGCCGGTGCGATCGCCACCATCGGCTCGGACCATTCGCCGGCCCCGCCCGAACTCAAGCTCGGCAAGGATTTTTCCGCCCTGTGGGGAGGGATTGCCGGCTGTCAGCACGGCTTCGAGTTGCTCCTCTCGGAAGTCAGCGCCAGCGCGGGGCGGGACCTGCCGATGTTCGCCGCGGTTCTGGCCCGCAATGTGGCCCGCCGCTTCCGGCTCGAGCATCGCAAGGGGCTCCTGGCGGAGGGCAAGGACGCCGACTTCACGCTCCTGAATTATGGCCCGGCGCACACGATCGAGACTGACGAACTGTGGACGCGCCATCTGCTCAGCCCCTACGTGGGCCGGCGCAGTCGCGCGCGGCTGACTCACACCTATGTGCGCGGGCAGGCCGTCTGGGCCGAGGGCCGGCCCGTGTCGCCGCCCCCGCCAGGGCGGTTTCTCCGGCCGGACCTCTGAGCGGGTCGGCCGCCGCGGAATTTTGTTCGCGGCGGCGGCGAAAATTATCGAGCATTCCGCCATGATGCATCCTTTTGGTCAGACCCGCACCAGGATCGCCGCGCGCCACGCCTTGATCGGGCCGGACAGCCATGTGAAAAGCAGCCTGCCCGGGGTGGAGGGAGCGGCGGTCATCGTGCTTCTGTCCGAGGGGATCGGGGCTAAATTTGCGCAGTTGCTGGTGACTTTCGAGGCCGGGGGCAAGGCGAACTGGCCGGCTTCGACCACGGAGACGGCCGGGTACTTCCTGGGCGGCGGCGGCACCGTCACGATCGGCCGGGAGAAAAAGCGCTGTGCCGCGGGCGGCTTCTTCTTTGCCCCCGCCGGCGCGGCCTGGTCGATCACGGCCCCGAGCCGCGGCGCCCAGGTCACCCTCTTTCAAAAGAAGTACGTCCCCTTGGCCGGGGTGGCGCCGCCGGCGGCGCGAATCGGCGACTCGAGCCGGATCAAAGCGGAGCCCTTTCTGGGCAATCCCCAGGCCCGTCTCCGCGTCCTGCTGCCCGACCATCCTTCCTTCGATTTGGCGATCAACGTCTTCACCTATCAGCCGGGCGCCACGCTGCCGTTCGTCGAGACCCACATCATGGAACACGGTCTGCTTATGCTGAGCGGGCAGGGGATCTATCGTCTGGAGGAATCCTGGTATCCGGTGGCGGCGGGCGATGTGATCTGGATGGCGCCCTATTGCCCCCAATGGTTCGTGGCCATGGGCAACGAGGCGGCGAGCTACCTCTATTACAAGGACGTCAACCGGGCGCCGCTATGAGCGGGGCGCAGACGCGGGTGAACGCGGTCATTGATCGCGACGCCCTGGCCCGAGAAATCGATGAACTGGCCCGCATTTCCGCGGCGCCAGCGCCGGTGGTCACGCGGGTGCTTTATACCGCGGCCGACTTGCAGGCTCGCGAGGCGATCCGGCAGCGGGCCCGCCGGGCCGGCCTCACCGTGCGCGAGGATGCCGTGGGCAACCTGTTCGCGCGCTGGACCGGCAGCGAGCCGTCGCTGCCGGCCGTCGCCACCGGCTCGCACACCGACGCCATCCCCAATGCCGGCCGGTTTGACGGGGTCGTCGGAACCCTGGGCGCTATCGCGGCTTTGGAGGCGTTGCGGCGCGGAGGCTTTTCCCCCCGGCGCTCACTCGAGGCGGTCATGTTCACGGCGGAGGAGCCCACCCGTTTTGGTCTGGGCTGTTTGGGCAGCCGGTTGCTCGCCGGGGCGCTGCCCTTGGCCCGGGCCCGCGCCCTCCGCGATCCGGAGGGCCGGTCCTTGGAAGAACTGCGCCGCGCCGCCGGTTACGGCGGCGAACTCGAGTCCGTGGCGCTCGCCTCCGGCTGTTATCACGCCTTTGTCGAACTGCATATCGAGCAGGGGCCCCTCCTCGAACGGGAGGGAGTGGCGATCGGCCTGGTCGAGCATATTGCCGGTCCGAGCAGCTATCGCGTGACCTTGGTCGGGGAGGGAGGGCACGCCGGGGCGGTCCTCATGCCCGTCCGCCACGATGCCTCCCTCGCGGCGGCCGAGATTGCTTTGGCGGTGGAGCACGCGGCTCGGAATAGCGGCAGCCCGGACACGGTGGGCACCACCGGCGTCTGGCGGATCGAGCCCGGGGCGATCAACAGCGTCCCCAACCGGGCCCAGATCGAGATCGATCTGCGCGACACCGGGCTGGACAGCCGCGATCGCGCCCTGGCCGAAATTCGCGGGTCGGCCGCGGCCGCCTGCGCGCGGCGGGGCGTGGCCCTGGAGTGGGCAGAAATCAACGCTGATCCGCCGGCCGCGGGCGATCCCCGGACTATCGCCGTGGCCGAGGCGGTTTGCGCCGAATTGGGCCGCAGCTGCCGGCGCATGGTCAGCCGAGCCTACCACGATTCGCTCTTCATGGCCCGGGTCTGCCCCACCACGATGGTTTTTATTCCCTGCCGCAACGGCTGGAGCCACCGTCCGGAGGAATATGCCTCCCCGGAGGCGATCGGCATCGGCGTGGAGGTTCTGGCCCACACCCTGGCCCGGCTCGCCGCGTAGGATGAGTCCAATCTCGACCTGACCTCGATTCCCCGCGATCATTCCGTTCCATGGGGTTTGAGTTCATAGTGAACGGCCAGACCGTCCGGGTGGACGGCGAGCCGCCCACGACGACATTGCTGGAGTATCTCCGCCGCCACGGGCTGACCGGGAGCAAGCGGGGCTGTGACGAGGGCGATTGCGGCGCCTGCACGGTGGCGCTGCTGGACCGCGACGCGGGCGGAGGCCCGGCCTACCACGCGATCAACAGCTGCATCGCTCTCCTGCCGATGTTTGCCGGGCGGGAGATCACCACGGTCGAGGGCGTGGGCGGGGCCGGCGCGCAGGCGCTCCACCCGGTGCAGAGCGCTATGGTCGAGCACTACGGATCGCAATGCGGCTATTGCACGCCGGGCTTCGTCGTCTCGCTGTTCGAGGCCTACTACCGCCCCGATTGCCGGGAGCCTCGCCAGCTCAACGACCAGCTGTGCGGGAACCTTTGCCGTTGCACGGGCTATCGGCCCATCCGGGAGGCGGCGCTGGCCGCTTTCGCCCGGCCCGCGACGGAAAATGGCGGTGCCGATTTGCATCGGGCCCCCCTGGACCGGCCCTGGTCGCCGCCGGGTGGGCTGGACTACTCGGCGGGAGAGGAAAGTTTTCAACGGCCGACCTCACTGGCCGAACTCCTCCGTCTCGTGCAGAGCCGGCCCGACGCCCGATTGGTGGCCGGCGCCACCGAGATCGGGGTGGAGCTGAACAAGAAGTTCAAGCGCTTCCCGGCGTTGATCTCGGTCGAGGGTGTGCCGGAATTGAGCGCGATCACCGCCACCGCCGAGGAATGGCGGATCGGTGCCGCCGCCAGCCTGACCGCTATCGAGGAGAAGCTGGCCGGCGAGTACCCCGCGCTGGCCCAGATGCTGACTTTGTTCGCCTCCCGCCAGATCCGCCACCGGGCGACCCTCGGCGGCAACCTGGCCACCGCCTCGCCGATCGGCGACAGCGCCCCGGTCCTGCTCACCCTGGACGCGCAGCTAGTCCTGGCCTCGGCCGGCGGCGAGCGCACCTTGGGGCTGGCGGAATTCTTCACCGGCTACCGCAAGACCGCTTTGCGCCCGGGCGAAATCATCCGCGGCATTATCCTCCCCCGGTCGCGGCCGGAGGCGGCGGGCGGCAGCCGCCGCGAGGCCTTTTACAAGGCTTCCCACCGGCGCGAGCTCGACATCAGCACGGTGGCGGCGGCCTTCAGTCTGGATTTGGACGGGGCCGGCGTGGTCCGCCGCGCCCGACTGGCCTACGGGGGGGTGGCGCCGAGTTCGCTGCGGGCGCGGCGAGCCGAAGCGGCCCTGGAAGGCCAAACCCTGGATGAGGCAGCCGGCCGCGTGACCGAGATACTCCGCGAGGAATTCAAACCGATCGACGACGTGCGGGGGAGCGCCGCCTACCGCCAGGGCCTGGTCGTCTCCCTCTGGGAAAAATTCCTCGCGGGCGACGCCAGTGCCGTCTCCGATCTGCCTCCGACTTTTGTCCAGAGCGCACGCGGGGAGGAAACCCCGGCGCCCCGGCATCTCCCGCACGAAAGCGCCGTCGGCCATGTCACCGGGCGGGCTCAGTATGTGGACGATGTGGCCCAGCGCCGGCCGATGCTCGATGTCTGGCCGGTCTGTTCGCCCCATGCCCGCGCCCGCATCCGCCGGCGCGACGCCACCCGCGCTCTGGCCGCCCCGGGCATCGCAACCGTCCTGTTCGCCGAGGACATCCCGGGGGCCAACAACGTCGGCATTTCCCGCCACGACGAAACCCTCCTGGCCGCCGACGAGGTGCTCTACCACGGCCACATCGTCGCCTTGGTGGTGGGCCGTTCGCTTGCCGCCTGCCGGGCCGCGGCCGCCCTGGTCGAGGTCGACTACGAGCCCCTGCCGGCGGTCCTGGGCATCCCGGCCGCGATCGCCGCGTCGAGCTACCATACGACGCCCCATGTCCTGGCACGGGGCGACTGCGCGGCGGGCTTGACCCGCGCCGCCCACCGGCTGGCTGGGGATTTTTCCTTCGGCGGGCAGGAGCATTTTTACCTCGAAACCCAGGCGGCGTGGGCCGAGCCCGCCGATGACGGCGGGGTCTCTATCTGTTCCTCCACCCAGCACCCCTCGGAAATCCAGGGGATCGTGGGCGAAGTCCTGGGCAAGCCGCGCCACCAGATCGTGGTGCAAGCCCCGCGCATGGGGGGAGCCTTTGGCGGCAAGGAGACCCAGGGCAACACCCCGGCGGCGCTGGTCGCCTTGGCGGCGGTCAAGACCGGCTCGGCCGTGGGGGTCCAATTCGACCGGGACCTGGA
>Ga0302319_10002965_pt1 | contig 36010 bp, 30 predicted proteins | sample Bog_T0_2_FD_203319 | JGI IMG/M metagenome (GOLD analysis project Ga0302319, IMG submission 203319) | Peat permafrost microbial communities from Stordalen Mire near Abisko, Sweden - Bog_T0_2 | ecosystem: Environmental > Terrestrial > Soil > Wetlands > Peat | place: Sweden: Abisko, Stordalen Mire...
TGAAGAATGGCCTCGTAACTTGCTCATATAATGGGCTTTATTTTTAGGGTATTTATGTAATCGTTTTCAGGGCCAGTCCCCGCGAAAGCCGCAAATCCGGCTGCAAACGGCCCGTTTCGCAGCCGGTTACCCTTCATAAAACTTTCGTGCCGTGTGTTGAAACCGAAAAATTCGCTAGAGTTGCCATTGAGACCATTGTGGTCGGGGTGGTAACCATGAAGGCAATGAAGTCCGAAATCAACGCCCAATCGCACGTTCCGGCGCCGCCCAACCCGCGCCAGGAAGTCCGCTGCGCGGTGCGTTTTCCCCTTGCACTCCCTGTAGTGCTTTCGATTGGCAAATCAGAATTCACTGCCCAGACGCGAAATGTCTCTGCCAGCGGGGTTTTGTTCACTCTGGACCGTGAATTAAAAGTGGGGCTCGACATTCGTTTTTCCATGAGAATGCCTGGTCCCGTCTTAGGTGCGGCGCACGATATTCTGGTTCACTGCAAGGGTCGTGTGGTACGCTGCTCTCTAAGCCAACAACAGTATTTCGCAGCCTCCACGATTGATGATTACCAATTCGCGGAGAACTGAGAGTACTAATGGCATTGGCGGCCGCAGATGACCCAATTCCTCGAAGACTCCTCCGAAGGCGAATCAGTTGAATCCCCTAAGCCAGGGGCGATCCGCATCATCCTCGCGGATTCGCAGGCGATCTATCGCGTCGGAATCAGGAAAATCTTTGCTCTTGAGGACGATCTCCGCGTAGTTGCGCAGGCCGATTCCCTCGATAACCTGCGCCTCGCAATCGAACGTTATCCCACCGACATTGTTCTGCTTGAAGGCAGCCTGCTTACCGGCACGGCCAACGCCATTCCCGATCTGCTGCGCCTGGCGCCCGATGTCAAGCTCATCGTTCAGGCCGTCGCCACCGACGAGAGCCACACCGTCGAGCTCTACCGCCGCGGCGTGCGCGGCATCATCTCCCGCTCCATCTCGCCCGATCTGCTGGTTCGCTGCATTCGCAGAATCAACCTGGGCGAAACCTGGATCGACAACCAATCCGTCAACTGGGTCATTGAGGCCTATCGCTCGCAGGCCGCCGCGCTAGTCAGCCCGCGCAACCAGCCCCGCCTCTCGCCCAAAGAGATGGCCATCATCACCTGCATCACCCAGGGCAAGCGCAACAAGGAAATCGCCTTCCAGTTGGGAACCACCGAGCAGGTCATCAAAAACTACCTGCGCAAGATCTATGACAAGCTCGGCGTCTCCGACCGCCTTGAGCTCGCGCTCTACTGCCTGCACAACAAGATCATTCAGGGCGACTCAGAAGAAGAAATCCTAGCGCAGAAGGCCGTCGGCAGCTAGTTTCCTGAGTCATTAATTAATTCAACAAAATAACTGCCATCCTGAGCCGGGTGCCCCAGGTCCCTCGCCTTTGGGCACCCGGGATAGCAGAGGCTCCAGTATTCGTGGTTTCCCACCCTTCGCAAGAAACGCGAAGGATGGGGCACCCGGCCTGTATTTATCAGTAACTGGTTAGGGTAATACGATGCTAACGTGTGATATGCATCACGCCGCGAACTGCAATAGTTTCTTCAATATGCGTCTTGACAAGCAAATAATTCATGGTATTGTTATCGCGAAGTCAGGAGGAGTATGTGGCTCGTTTTATAAATGCCCAACGTCGTGCCGTCTTCGTCTTCGCTGCGATCATCTTCACATTCTTGATTCGGGTTGTTACCCTCCCGCTCGGTTATAACCTGCAATGAATCATTCGCGGATACATGTACGTTGTCGCATTGGGATAGTTAGGTGTGCATTCGTGCATTTCGAATGCTCATTCGCATACTATGTTCAATTAATGAGCATCTGAGCAGTGCGCCGAAAAAAGAGAAAGTATTCGCAAGATTATCCGAAAACACAATCCGAGTGTGGAGGTGGTATGAAATCGATGAAAGGTGTTTTATTCGTAGTGGCACTCACGATCACATTCCTATCAGGCTTGTTGATAACGAAACAAGTTCGTGTTCACGGTGCATCATCAAATGACAAACCCTACACGCTGATTACTGTCTCGTACGGTGTGAACAACGGCCAATCGCAAGACTATGAGAAAGTCACGCTGATGCATAGGTCTGACGGAGCCACCAGTGAGAGCAGTGCGAGGCAGTTTGGTAAGGATGTTGGAACAAACTCGCGCAGAGTTGATTTTCCGGACGGCGCTGAAGTCTTGATTTCTGACGATGCTCACGTCAAGAGCACAATAAAGCTCAAACTCTCACCAGCGGTCGCTCGAGACTCAAGGACATGCGCACTTCCGGGCCAACCGGTTGATGGGCAGGAGATGATCGGTGGGCATAAGGCTATTCGGTTTGTTTCGCCGCTAGGTAGTGCCGGAAGCACGGTTATAAGTACAACTGGGCGTGTAGTGGAACTCTTTCTGCCTGACTTCAATTGCGCGGCGGTGTCGCTACAGGAGCAGCATAAGGACGCTTCTTCGGGCGAATGGGTAACGAATCAAGGTTTTCGATTAGTGTCGATCACAGAAGGAGAGCCAAGCGCAAGTCTTTTCACAGGATTCGATAATTACACCGAGTCGACTGTTTCTGAGTTCAAGAAGGCTCTTCTTTTATCACACGGTGTAACCGAACAAGCCTGCCCGCATTGCTTTGATCCAGATAAGAGCGGCGACTTGTACTATGGGAATCATCGTCCGTGAAGAGTGCATGTCATCTCGTGGTGCTCCAGGTTGTCACGATAATCCAAGGAATCACCGTGCGGGAGTACGATTCCTCACCGGCCGGGTGCCCCATCCTTTCACAGTCTTATCGTGAAAGGGTGGGATAGCACGGACCCTAACTCTCTACAGGCACCCAGCTCTTGTGGTCGATTGAGATGTGGACCAACCGGCCCAGCTTCGTTCATTCCGCGGAAGCTCAGGTTAGCTTCTACGCCGTTCCCTCGCACCTTACCGGCCGCAGAAAATCCTCGCTGCTTTTGCGCGCCAGCTCCAGCAGCCGCACCAGGTCGGCCAGCTCCGCTCTGCTCAAGTGTCCCAGCAGCTCACGCGGAGCCTGTTCAATCACCGGATCCATCTCTTTGAGCAGCGCCAGCCCGGCCTCTGAAATCTGCGTCCACACCACGCGCCGGTCTTGCCGGTCGCGATGCTGCCGGATCAGCTTCATCCCCTTCAGCCGCGCCAGCAGCCGCGTAATGTCAGGTTCGGCGGTAATCATCCGTTCGCCGATCGCCGCGCAGGGCAGTCCGCGTGGCTCGGCCCCGCGCAGTATCCGCAGCACGTTGTATTGCGTCGAGGTTACGCCCCAGTCACGTGTCTTGCGATGAAGTGCCCGACTCAGCGAATCGGCGGTGCGCAGCAGGTTCAGCAATGTCTCTTCCTCCGCGCTTGAGAAAGGCCGTTCCTGCACAATCTCCAACTTCAGGCTAACCACCGGATTGCTCCCGTTTGAGTTTTCTCTTGATGACCGTCGTCTGTAAGGTGGCCCGCCGGCACCTAAGCCGCGCGGGCCGCTTCGCATTTACTGCTTGGCAACATCCAGGTCGATGCTCAGCGTCACGTCGTCGCCCACCATCGCCGCCGGAAACTTGCTGCCAATGCCAAACGCCGACCGGCTGATCGTCGTCGTCGCCGAAAATCCAGCATGTTGTTTCTGGTCCATGCCCTGCACCGGACCCTTTGGCCCTGTCACATTCAGCGTTACCGGCTTGGTTACGCCGTGCAGTGTCAGGTTGCCGTTCACCAGCAGCCCGTTGCCGCCCTTGGTCACGCTGGTGCTCACAAAGGTCGCCGTCGGATACGTCGCCGCGTCAAAAAAGTCCGGTGTCTTCAGGTGCGTGTCGCGTCCTCCCTGGCCGGTGTCCACAGTCGATACGTCCACCGTTGCCGTCACTGTCGATTTCGTAATGTCCGCATCGTTCAGTGCAATCTTCGCGTCCACCTTGCCAAAATGCCCATGCACATTCGAAATCGCCATGTGCGTCACGCTGAAATCCACTTCGCTGTGTGCGGGATCTGACACCCAGTTTGAGGTTTGTGCAAAGGCGAACGGTGCAAGTCCCGCCAACAGGGCAATCGTGAGTACGGAGCGTTTCATTCTTCGGTATTCCTTTCCATGTTCGTAAATTGACGGGCCGCAAAGGCCTCCATCGGGGGAGCTCTCCGCCGGCAGCGCAGAGGGAAATCGGGAAGCAGCCGCGCTGGCGTAAAGTCCACCTGAGTTGTAGACGCAAACGGGGCGATATTCGTTGCAACAAATATTTGTATTTCTCGTGAATTCCGCGCCCATCTGCCCGTTGCCCGCGCCTCGTTCTCAGCCGTTCTGCTATCCTCTTGGGCTATGTCGTTGAACCGTGCCTTCCGCCAGCTCACCAGCAGCCAGCGCCACACCTTTCTCGCCGCCTTCCTTGGCTGGACCCTCGACAGCCTCGACTTCTTCCTGCTCATCTTCTGCGTCAATGCCATCGCCCGCGAATTCCGCACTCAGCCTTCCGCGGTTCTGGGAGCAGTCTTCATGACTCAGGCCTTCCGTCCCGTCGGCGCGCTCCTCTTCGGACTGCTCGCCGACCGCTACGGCCGCCGTCCGGTGCTCATGTTCAATATCCTCAGCTTTTCGGTCATCGAGTTCGCCTGCGCCTTCGCGCCCTCGCTCAGCGCCTTGCTGGTGCTGCGCGCGCTCTTCGGCATCGCCATGGGCGGGGAGTGGGGCGTAGGCGCGGCACTGGCCTTTGAGTCCCTCCCCACGCAGGGCCGCGGCGTCTTCAGCGGTATTCTGCAAGAGGGCTACGCTCTTGGCTCCATCCTTGCCTCCGCGGCCTTCGCTCTGTTCTTTCAGAGCATCGGCTGGCGCGGCCTGTTCATCCTCGGCGCGGCTCCCGCTCTGCTTGTGTTCTATGTGCAGCTTCGCGTCGAGGAGTCGCCCGTCTGGCTCGCCGCCTCACACAAGCGCCTGGCCCGCGCCGCCATGGGCTCGGCCGCGCCTCGCGTGCCCGGCAACCTGCTTGCCTTTCTGCCCACGTTTCTTTTTCTCATCCTGCTCATGACGGCCTTCATGAGCTTCTCTCACGGCACGCAAGATGTGTACCCCACCTTCCTCGCCGTCGCCGCCAAGCTATCGCCGCGCACCATCGGCATCATCGGCGTTCTCTACGGCCTCGGCTCCATCGCCGGAGGCATCGTCTTCGGCGCGCTCTCTGAGCGCTGGGGACGCAAGCGCGCCATCGTCGCCGCAGCCTTGCTCGCCATTCCAGTCATTCCGCTCTACGCCTACGGACACTCGGCACTGGTGCTCGGCCTGGGCGCGGTGCTCATGCAGTTCATGGTGCAGGGCGCATGGGGAGTCGTCCCTGCATACCTCACCGAGCTATCGCCCGCCGCCATACGCGCCACAGCCCCCGGCCTTGCCTATCAGCTCGGCGGGCTCATCACCTCGTGGAACGGCAAAGGCCAGGCCCTCGCCGCCGAGCGCTGGGGCAACTACCCCGCGGTGCTCGCCATCTCCGTAGCAGTCATCGCCCTAGCCCTCGCCGCCATCGCCTCTCAAGGCCGCGACCCCAAAGGCGCCGACCTGACCGAATCCTGACATGGGCGGTAAGCGCAAATCCGATTCTTCCCGGTAAAGGTGGGGGGCGAGTGGCACAGTCATCAGCTTAGAAGAATCACCACTACCAAAGAATCGCCACGATCAGAGAATCACTATTACTTACGAGAAACTGTGCCCCGTTCATCGCAGTTTTATCGCGATGAGCGGGCGGGCCGCTTCGGGCCAGATCGCAGCAGGGTGCCCCATCCTTCCGCGTTTTTTGCGGAAGGGTGGGACGACACGAACCTCAACCGCAAAGCAAAAATAGAATTCTTGCGCAGCGGCCTAGCAATCCTACTTCGTACCCGGACTCCCGCTATCTTTCGTTTCGCCCTTCGCCGCGTCCGTGTCGTCCGGGGGCTTGGAGAGATGCAGTTTGCTCATCTCTTTGGCCCCGGTCTCTGCATCCACAGACGTCACCTTGATCTCCGTTCCCATGGTCCCGGCAGTCCATTTGTAGTAGTAGGTCTTGCCCGCCTCCGCCTCAAAGCGCGCGCGCTCGTTCTCTTTCTTTCTTGCCTCGGCCAGGGCCGCACCGGCGGACTGGATGAGGCTTCCGTAGTACATCTTGGGCAATCCTGAGATCACCACAGTCCCGGCCGGCACTTCAAGGAATTCGTATTCGCCGTTCAGTAGTTTGCCAAGATGTGTGTCGTTCACAAAGATCTCGTCGTGCGATGCCGAACCGGTAAATCGAGACACGCGGTAGATACACACGATGGCTTTGCCGTTGGCAGGCGCGGGCAGCACAGCCGGAGTTTTGGAATCCTGTGCCGCACAAACAGTCCAAGTTGAGAGCAGCGCCATCGCACAGGATGCGAGCAGAAGGCTTGCGAGTGAGCTGCGGATTCCCCTAAGGCAACGCGTAGCGATGCCGCCGATAGCAGTGTTATGCATGGGAGTGCTCCTTCCCTTCGTTCGAAATCTGCGCCAAATCTACAGCAGGCAGCCGCTGCCAGTGCTGTGACGGCTGCCACGGCTCTGAAGGGGACCGGCGACCTCAAAAGGAGTGCATCGGACGTGGCGTTTGGCACGCCTGGCGTTTTGGCGGAACCTTATTCCTCCTCAAAAAGTGGGTGCCCCCGGTCTCGATTCTGAGACCGGGGATAGCACGACGCCCGACTATTGGCTCACACGAATCTAAGCTTCGAACCCATGTAGTCGAAGACCTACCCCAGCGCCCCATACTCTTCCGGCGTGTTCACATCCACGCCCAGCAGCAGATCCGGCACGGCGACCGTCTGCATCCGTTCCGCATGGGCCTGGCGAACCGCGCGCGCATTCCTCGTCACCGGCGCAGCCAGAAACGCATCCATCAGCGCGCGCCCGGCAATCAGCGGATGGCCGCGCTTGCCGTTGCGCTCCGGAATCACTCCCCATTGGCCGCCGGCCCGCGCACGCTCAAAGGCCGCGCACAGCAACTCCAGACTGCGCGCGCTCAACGGGGGGCAATCCACAATCGTTATCATGGCCGCGTCCGCGTCGTGCTCGAGCGCCGCGCGCAGCCCCTCCTGCAGTGAGCTGAACTGTCCCCGTTCGGGCGCGGCATTTACCACCAGCGCCGCGCCGTGAGCGCGAACGATCAGTGAGAGCTGCTCCGCGTTGCGCCCCGCAACCACAATCACCGCGCTGGTAAAGGGCTTCAGCGCCGCAATCGCCGCGGAGAGCATGGTTTCGCCCAGCGCATCGGAGCCAGCAACAGCCGGCGGCCAAGGGAGCAGAGCCTTGTCGCGGCCCATCCGCGAGGAGAAGCCCGCCGCCAGAATCACCCCGCACATGCGTGCCTGCAGCGTCATGGCAAAACGATAGCAGAAGCCAACCCGCCGCAAGAGCTATCGCCGAACATGCGAACTGAAAAACAGGGAACAGGGATCAGGGAGCAGAGTTCCGTTCGTTCCTGATGAACAGCGGTCGTTTTGATAGGAACTTCTGCGCTATAACTGGTTGCATAAATCATCGGGACTGATTGAAATGCACCCTCAGGGGTTAAAACCCCACTGTTTATGCACCTTTGATGGCACGGCTGAAGCCATGCCCTTTCAAAACGAGATTTATGCAGTTAGTTCTCGGAGCTTGGAGCTCGGAGCTTGGAGCTAGGAGCTAGAAGCTAGAAGCTGGAAGCTGATGGCTGACTTGCCGACATGCTAACTTGCTGACCTGCATCTCCGCGCAGAGGAGCAGCGAGCGAAAGATTGAGGTCTAGCTGTTTGGCGCGGCTTTGCTCGACTTCCGCAACTGATAAAGCGCCCATGCCGATAGCGTGCAGGCGTCGCGAATTGTGCCGTCGAGCATCATCCGTTCAAACTCTTCGAGCGAAACCGTGTGCGTGATCAAGTCGTGCTCTTCGCGGTCCGGTTCCTTCTCGGTTGCGGTCAGGCCTGTGGCCAGAAACACATGCTGCTTTTGGCGCAGAAGGCCATACGCAATCCACACCTGTCCAAGGCATGTCATCTCCGCGGCAACCAGGCCCAGCTCTTCCTTCAACTCGCCGCGCGCCAGTTTTTCGGGATCGTCGATCGCCTTCTCCCAACTGCCCTGCGGCAGCTCCAGCGCACGTTCGCCAATGGTGTAGCGGTACTGCTCCACCAGCCACACGCGTCCGTTGTCGATGGGCAGAATAATGGCCGCGTCGTCTTTCTCCACCACGCCGTAAATGCCCTTGTCGCCGTTCGAGCGCAGAATTTCATCCTCGCGCACGCGCATCCAGTGGTTGCGATAAACCTCGCGGCTGGCCAGCGTCGTAATCGTTCGTCCTGCCGCGTCATCGTCCCGCTTCATTCCATCTCCTTCAACAGAAAGCTAGAGTTGGTTGCATCAATGCCACCCGGGCGGCGTGGCATCCCGCAGGGGTTGAAACCCCCTCGACTTATGCGCCCTTATTGGCCCAGCTAAAGCTGTGCCCTTGTTACAAAACCATTGATGCAACCAGCTCTAGTGTCTTGTCTCCGAAGTTCATAACAGAATAGAGGCTGTCATTCTGAACGAACGGGGCCCCGAACGCTTTTCAGTTCGGGGGTGGTGAGCGAAGAATCTGCGGTTGTTCCTTTTCGTGTTTTTCAAAGAACATGAGTGACCAAAGCCTAGCAGCAGAGCATGTATGCGCGGTTACGGCTCACGCACGCGGTACTTTCTCAGCCGTCCAACCAGCGATGCGGGAGCGCTGATGGTGAGCCGCACCTGCTCGCCCTCATACGCTCTGCTCTCGATCACTGCGCCGCCTTCAATCGCCGCCAGCACCGCGCCATCCTGCTGGGGAACCAGCAGCTCCGCGCTAAGAATCGGATCGGAGTGCAGCGCCGCGTCAATCGCCTCGAGCAATCGCTCCATGCCTTCGCCCGTTCGCGCCGAGACGGCCACGGCTCCTTCGCTCTTGCAGCGATTCTCAAGCCCCTCGCGGTCGTCTTCTGCAAGCAGATCCGTCTTGTTCAGCACTTCAATGCGCGGCTTGGCCAGCGACTCAAGCTCGTCCAGCACTTTCTCAACCTGCGACTTTTGTTCCTCGCCATACGTTGACGACGCATCGCGCACATGCAGCAGAACCTCTGCCTGCTCCACTTCTTCCAGCGTTGCCCTGAAGCTGGTCACCAGCGTATGCGGCAGGTTGCGGATAAAGCCGACCGTATCCGACAGCAGCACCGTGCGCCGGCTGGGCAACTCAATCGCCCGCAGCTTCGGGTCCAGCGTCGCAAACATCCGCGAAGACGAAAGCACATGCGCGCCGGTCAGCGCGTTGAATAGCGTGCTCTTGCCGGCATTGGTGTAGCCCACCAGCGCCACCGTCGGCACGGGAACCGACTCGCGCCGCTGCCGCTGCTGCCGCCGCACCCGGCGCACTGCTTCAAGATCTTTCTTCAACTGGTCGATCCGCCGCTGAATGCGCCGCCGGTCGGTCTCAAGCTGCGTTTCGCCGGGGCCTCTGGTGCCGATGCCGCCGCCCAACTGCGACATGGCTTTGCCGCGTCCCGTCAGCCGCGGCAGCATGTACTCAAGCTGCGCCAGCTCCACCTGCAACTGGCCTTCGCGAGTCCGCGCGTGCCGCGCAAAAATGTCCAGGATCAACTGCGTGCGGTCCAGCACCCGGCAGGGAAGCGCCGCCTCAAGATTGCGCAGTTGCGTCGGCGTCAGGTCGTAGTCGAACAGCACCAGATCGGCCTCTGCCGACGCCGCCACTCCCGCAATCTCTTCCACCTTGCCTGAGCCCACCAGCGTGGCCGGGTCGGGCCGGGGACGCCGCTGCACAATCTCCGCCGCCACCTGCGCACCCGCGCCGGTAACCAGCTCACGAAACTCCGCAAGCGACTCCTCAGTATTCAGCGCAGTGGACCGCGGCCGCGTATTGCCTGCGGGGCGATTGCGAACAGCGCCGGCAGCAAGGTCGGAGGCCGCTGAAGCAATTTGAGCTGAATCGGGCTGGTCGAGAGCAGGGGGAGAATCCGGATCGCCCTCGGGGCGCAACGCATCCTTGCGCGCACCGGTTACACCGGCACGGCTCCCTGTGAAGCGGGTCCCGAAGTCCACTCCCACCAGAACCGCGCGCTCAGGCGAAACGCCTTTGCCACCGGTCCTGCTTACATCATTCGCCAACCGCGACCGCTCCAGGTTCTATCGCTCTGCCGTTAACGGAGCAGCAGACGATACAGACACCGGGGACGGACCGGTTCCCGTCGACACAACGGTCGGGCGGTGCTCGGTGTGCATCACGCTGCGGTTGCTGACCACGGTCGAAATTGCGTGTTTGAAAATCAACTGCTCCTGGCTGTTGTTTTCCAGCAGCACTGAATACTTGTCAAAGGACCTGATTTTTCCGGTCAGCTTGACGCCGCTTACCAGGTAAATCGTGATCGGGGTTTTGTCCTTGCGAACTGTATTCAGAAATGTGTCCTGAATGTTTTGTGCCGGCTTGTTTTCCATGTGCCGATCTCCTGCTCTCTGACTTGAAGGGTTAGATTTTTCTTCCGCGAACTTCAAAAAACAAACCGCGGGCGAAGCTCCGGCAATCCCCGGCGCCGCCTATCCCCGCAACGTGAAAACATTATAGCCTCTTGCGAGTCTTTTTGGCTGGTCCCCGCGTCCTTAAAAAGTTGTACTTGCATTTCCGCCCTCTACAATCGGCCCAATGGCAGTGGATCGCTGCTAAAATACCTGCGTGCAAGATACCGCTACTCCGCCGATTAATACTGCGAGCAAATCCCAGCCTGTGCCCATGCTCGACCTGAAGCGCCAGTATCAGCCTCTTCATGCCGAGCTGATGGAAGCGGTTGGCCATGTGCTAGAGACGCAGCATTTTATTCTTGGCGAGCAGGTTGCGGAGTTTGAGCATTCAGCCGCCGCCAAGCTGGGCGTAGCTCACGCGTTGGGGTGCTCTTCAGGCACAGATGCTTTGTGGCTGGCGCTGGCCGCTGCGGGCGTGGGGCCGGGAACGGCCGTAGTGACGACGCCGTTCAGCTTTTTTGCGTCAGTGAGCGCAATTTTGCGCAGCCAGGGCAAGGCGATTCTGGCCGACATCGATCCGGCTACCTTCAATCTTTCCGCGCCGGCAGTCGAGCGTTTGCTTGATGGGCCGCAGGGCAAAGGCGTAGCGGTGGTTCTGCCCGTGCATCTTTACGGGCAATGCGCCGACTGGACTGCATTCTCCAAACTGGCGAAGCAACGCGGACTGAAGCTGGTTGAAGATGCGGCGCAGGCCTGGGGCGCGGAGTGGGAGGGCGTAAAGGCCGGTGCGCTGGGCGACATTGCCGCCTTCAGTTTTTATCCCACCAAGAACCTGAGCGCGGCCGGCGACGCGGGCATGGTGGCCACCAACTCCGCCGAGCTGGCCGAGCGAGTGACGATGCTGCGGCAGCACGGCATGCGCCGGCGCTATTATCACGACGAGATTGGCTGGAACACGCGCATGGACGGATTTCAAGGCGCGGTGCTGCAGGTAAAGCTGCGCTACATCGATATGTGGACTCAACTGCGGCACACCGTCGCCCGGCGTTACCACGCGCTGTTTCATGCGGCGGGGCTGGCCGAGACGGGGCCCTATTCAGCGCACGGAGTTGTGCTGCCGCATGAGGTTCCCGGCAGCCGCCACGTGTGGCACCAGTATGTGATTCGTACCAGCCGCCGCGATGCACTGCGAGATTTTTTGACCGCGCGTCGCATCGGCTCCGAGATTTACTATCCCGTTCCGCTGCACCGGCAGGATGCGCTTCAGAGCCTGGGCTACGGCGAGGGCAGCTTTCCTGAGGCGGAGCGTGCGGCGCGCGAGGTTCTGGCGCTGCCCATGTTCGCCGAGCTGCGCGAAGACGAGCAGCAGACCGTGGTCAACGCGATCGCCGAGTTTTTTAGCTAGCGCGCCTGAGTCTGATGTTCCTTTCCAAAATGACTGTCATCCTGAGCGAAGTTTGGCGCGCTTTTTGCGCCAAACGGAGTCGAAGGACCTGCGGTTGCATTTCGGATCTCATGCAACAAAGTTCGGATTCACCATACCGATGTGGTGAATCCGAACTTTGTTGAAGAACAACCGCAGATCCCTCGACTCGCCACCCCCAAACTGAAAGACGTTTGGGGCCCCGTTCGCTCAGGATGACAGCCGTTGTTTTGATGTGAACCTCTGGGACGCGCGCTAACTAAGCCTGTAATCCGATGGGCGCGTTGCCGCTGCCTATTTGCCCTTCACAAGCGGCGCTCCGGCAATGTTCAGGTGGACGCGATACACGGAGTTGGTTGCGGTGATGTAAAGCGTCTTGCGATCAGCACCGGCCCACGCCACATTCGAAACCCCGTTCGGCATCAGGATGGTTCCCAGCAGCTTGCCTTCAGGCGAGAGGATGATCACTCCGCCCGGGCCGGCGCTGTAGATGTTGCCTTCCACGTCGACCTTCATTCCATCGGGATTGCCGGGCCGCCGATCGTTGCTTGCGTCGTAGAACAACTTGGGTTCGTCGAGCGTGCCGTCGGCTTTCACCGTGTAGCGCATCCAGATTCTCTTTGGCGCTGTGCTGTCTACATAGAGATATTTCTCGTCGGGCGAGAACGCGATTCCGTTGGGCCGCGGCAGATCGCTGACGAGCAATTGCAACTGGTCGCGCGCCGGTTCTGCGCCGGGCTTTTGCGTGAGCGCATGAGGAATGCGGTAGACGCCGTTGACGCTGAGCTGCTTTTCAGGATCGTTGTCGCCCTGCGTACGCAGACCATACGGCGGATCGGTGAAGTAGAGCGAGCCGTCGGACTTGTACACCAGATCGTTCGGGCTGTTCAGCAGCTTGCCCTGGTAAGTGTCGGCGAGAATCGTGATCTGTGCTTTGGGATCGAGAGATTCAAGCCGGTAAATGTCGCGCCGCGCATGGCCGGCCATGGTCAGGCGTCCCCGCGTATCCAGCGTCATTCCATTCGATCCCGGTTCGCGGCCGCCATAGGGCGCAGTGCCCTGGTAGCCGCTGGGCTGCAGAAAAATCTCCACGCCCTTGTCGGTCGACCAGGTGCGAATGCTGTTGCTGGGAATCTCGGCGAAGAACAACTTGTTCTGCGCCCACACCGGCCCCTCGACCCAACGGAAGCCGCTGGCAACACGCTCAAGCATGGCGTCGGCCGGTACGATCTTGTCGAATGCGGGATCGAGCTTGTCGACTCTGATCGGTGTCGACTCAATCTGCGTGGGCTGGCCCAGGGGAGTCTGTGCCGCTCTGCAGGCGCTGATGGAGACAAACGAGCACAGAACTGAAACCGAGGCTAGAAAGGCGGAAGAGTATTTGGCGAGTTGCTTCATCGGGCTAATCCTATGAGTGAGGATGGGTAATGCCGCATCTGAAAGGGCTGGCGCTCCGCATCGAGTCCAGCGAATTGTTGAAAATCCAGCGCCTTCATCTTTAGCGTCGCGGCTGGCGCGTGTCAAGCGGGCGTGCGAGGGTCGGCGAATCGAGAAGCGGCGGATCCGGGCGCGCCGTCCATTCTGCCGTAACGTTGCGGGGCGGCGCGGTTGGAGCTATCTTCTTGGTGACACGGCCGGGGCGCTGCCGGCGGTGCGAAAGGAATGCCTCATGCGGCTCGCACGGTCGAGACTGCAACTTCGCCTCGCGACAGTTTTATTTGTAACGCTCGGCGTGCTCGCCATTACTTCGGCAGTCCGGCCACCGAGCGCTTTCGCAGCTACGCTTGTGGCCACCGACGCGGACAAGGGCGGATCGGTCCGGCTCAAGGCCGGCGACATTCTTGAAGTTCATCTCAAGTCGAATCCCACCACCGGCTACCAGTGGTACGTTCATCCCAAGTCCACTCCGCTGATGAAGCCGATAGGCGCGTCGCAAACCCAGGCACGGCAGCCCGGTGTGGGCCGGCCTATCCTCCAGGTCTTCCGGTTCCAGGCAGTTGCGGCGGGCGAGGGCGTGGTTTTGCTGCACTACGTAAGGTCATGGGAGCGGGCGACCGCCGACGAAGAGCAGTTTGGCCTGCACGTATCGATTCACTGACCGGGGCCGATCGCCAGGTTCGTTGGTTTTTTGTGCGGGCCAACAGCTCCATCCCCGCATTTTTACTCGTTGTATTCCATTCCGTGTGAGATAAGAGTTAAAGCCGCGCATTCCTTCGGCGGCATCTGTAAAATCATCCGAGAAGCGCATAGAATTCTGGATTGAAATGGCGAAGTCGAAGGAAAAGATATTCGAAGTAGCCTGCCCCGATTGTGGAGCAGTCTTGAGGGTGGACGCCGGCACCGGTTTGGTGGTGAGTCATACACCTGCTCCTCGCAAACGAATGTTTGAAGATCTTGAGACCGCAGCCAAGGCCATGCGGGAACAGGATGAGCGCAAGGAATCGATCTTCCGCCAGTCAGTTGACGCGGAGAAAAACAAGGCCGAGTTGATGGAAAAGAAGTTTGCCGAAGCACTGCGCAAGGCGAAGGACGCTCCCGAGGGCAAGCCACTGCGCGATTTCGATCTGGATTAAGCTGCGTAAGCCGCGCGCGATTGGAGCAAGCAGCGCCGCGAGCAGAAAACAACTTTATCTGGGTTTTGTTGATTCTGAAGCTTACTATTCAACACACAGCGCCTTTGCTGTTAGCGGCAATAGGGCAACGAAGGAGAAACGATGGTGGTATTGCCACTCTCAAAACTTCCCATGAATTTTGACGCCAAACCGAATCCTCCTCAGGCTACTGAATCGAGCGAGGTCAATTGGCTCCAGATTGCCTCGGCAGCCACGCTGGTTACAGGCGGAGCGCTGCTGGTGATGGGCAACCGCCGCGCCGGCGTGCTGGCGGCAGCAGCGGGCACAACAATGGCTCTGCTCGATCAGCAGGAGATGCTGAAAAAATGGTGGGCATCGCTTCCCGAGTACATCACCGACATCCAGCGCGTGCTGACGCAGGTGGAGGAAACGGTGGAAGAGTTCTCGGAACAGCGGGAGAAGCTGGGCCGCATGATCGGTCACTGATCTTCAGGTTCCGAAACTTCTAGGGCGGTGTCTCCGAAGTCTGTTGAAGAACACCCGCAGATCCTTCGACTCACCACCCCCAAACTGAAAAGCGTTTGGGGCCCATTTCGCTCAGGATGACAGCAGTTGTTTTGATAGGAACCTCTGTGACAGCACACTAGATCCCAAGCTGGCGGCGTCCGGCTTCGCTAATGCGGTGCGCCGTCCACTTTGGCTCCCACACCAGCTTCACGTCCACATTGCCAAATTCAGAGATACCTGCAAGCCGGTTGCGCACCTGCTCCCGCATTTGCGCGCCTGCCGGAGCATCTGCCGCCGACTGCGAGGTGAAGGTCATGGTCACCTTTACCCACTGGCGCGGCCAGGCCGGCGTAGAATCCGGGTCAGGGCCGGTTTCAACGGCGTAAACCAAACCCAGATCGACGATATTCAGCTTCACTTCAGGATCGAAGCAGTCGCGCAGTGCGGCGAGGATTTCCGCTTTCGAGATCATTGGCTAATTTTGCCGCTCAACCAGGTAGCGCGCCACGGCCTTCAGTCCATCGGCACGGCTGCCGTAGGGGGCCAGCTCGGCAAAGGCCTCGTCGATGAGGCGCGCGGCGTCGCGGCGGCTTTGATCGATGCCGAAGACCGCGGGCCATGTCGCCTTTTCCGTGGCCACGTCCTTGCCGGCCGTCTTGCCCAGCTGCGCCGAGTCCATGGTCATGTCGAGCACGTCGTCCACAATCTGGAAGGCCAGGCCGGCCTTGCAGCCGAAGAGCGTGAGGCGAGCCACGTCGTCGATGTCTGCTCCCGCATAAACTCCGCCGGTCACCACGCTCACGCGAATCAGCGCGCCGGTTTTGGCGCGATGGATGGCCTGGACAAGCTCCGGCGTGGGCTTCAGGTGTTCGCTCTCAATGTCGAGCACCTGGCCGCCGATCATGCCGTCAACAGTGCCCACCGCGTTGGCGATGAGCGCAATAATCTGCACGGTTGCCGCCGGCGGAGAATCCAGCCCGGCCAGCACCTCGAAGGCGCGCGTTTGCAGGGCGTCGCCGGCCAGGATCGCAATCGCCTCTCCAAACGCCACGTGGCAGGTGGGCTTGCCGCGGCGCAGATCGTCGTTGTCCAGCGCGGGCAAATCGTCGTGGATGAGCGAGTAAGTGTGCAGCATCTCCAGAGCCGCGCCCAGGCGTTCAATCCCCTTGGGCAGGCTGCCGGCAATGGCGATTCCGGCTTGCATGTTCAAGACCGGCCGCAGCCGCTTGCCGCCCGCAAACACAGAGTGGCGCATGGCTCCATGAATCGAAGCAGGCACCGTTTCTACGCTGGGAATCAGCTCTTCGAGCGCCCGATCGGCCAACTCGGCGCCTTCCTTTAACAGACTCTTCACATCTGCGGTCATCCCACTCATGATAACCGAGTTCGGCTGCGGCGCAGCCCCAGCAAACATACGCCTGTGAGCGCAAACACACTCAGCCCGCTTACCCATCGAGACACGACGACGTCTTCGGTCGTAGTCCAGTCCGCGGTCACGTCGACCGGGCCTGCGGGAACTGGCACGGCGATCAGCCCATCCGCGCGCGGGGTGAGGGAACTGGCGGCGCGGCCATCGACGCGCACCTGCCATGCGGGGTAGCTGCGCAGGCGCAGGACGAGGTATCCCGCGTGCGCCGGAGCGGCGTGGATGCGCAGATGCTCCGGCCCGCTGCCGGGAGCAACTGCGAAGGTCGCCAAGCATGTGCCCTGACCTGCGCTCCACGTCAGGTTGCCATCGCTGTCCGGCTTGCCCAGCGCAACGGCGGGGTCGCTGACCAGACACGCCTCGGGCAGATTCATCGCAATCAGAGAGATGTCCGATCCAATCGGTTCGTACTCGTAGGTGCCTTCAAAGCCTTGCCCAGCTCGATACGCGTTCAACATTCCGGCTACGGCATCTTCGTCGTCGCAAGGCTGGTAGAGAGAGGTGGTTGCCCAGGCAGTGAGGGTGATGAAGACCGCCGCTGCGGCCGCACCAACAGCAACCCGCCGTGCAAGCTGTGCGGGGTTGCGAGGGACGACCGCCGCAGCTACGAAAACAGCTAGCGGAGACTCCAGAACCAGCAGCCAGCGCCATGGGAATTGCAGAAAGCGCAGCTCGGGCAGCAGGTTCCAGATTGGCTGCGACAACGGAAACTGCAAGAGCAGAACGGCGAAGGGAATCAGGGCAAGGGGAATCCACCACGCACTCTCGCCCGGCAAACGGTCGCGCAGCCAGCACACCAAAAGCGCAGCCAGCGTAACGGCGATCATGGCAATAGCGATGAAGGAGACGGTGCGCAAAACCTGGTCGTGCAGCGCGAGCGATGGATCGGCATGAACGGCGAAGAGCCAGTTGTTTTCGAGCGTCTGTCCGGGGTCCTCGGTTACCTGCTTGATGTCGACCCAGCGCTGCTCCCACGTTGCGGGGATTAGATAGAACGCCGCAAGGCCGAGCCCCAATGCGGCTCCCGCGGCCGCACGCAACGCGGGCACAAGTGAGCGCGAATTGAGCATCATCACCAGCGCAACCGCGGCCAGCAGATAACAGGCCATCACGCCAACGGTGGGATTCGACAGCCACGCGCCGGCGATGACCACTGCCAGCGGCGCAATGGAACGCCAGACAGAAACGCGCGCCGAAGCACTGGCCGCGCGTTGCTTGGGTGCGGTATCGCCCATGCGCAGCGCGTGGAGCAGCACCAGCGGAATCCACACTCCGCCGGCAAACTCCGCGAAGGCAGAGCGTTCGTAGGCGTTAAACAGCGCATAGCCTGAGAAGAGCGCCGCGCATCCGGCGATGGTCGCCGCAAAGTTGTCCAGCTTTTCACGCGCAAGCGCTCTGGCAGCAAGTCCTGTGCCGGCAAGCAGCAGAAACGTGAGCGCCACGGGCACAAACTGCCACGGCATTACGCTGGCCAGCGCCGCGCCCAGCATCCACGTAAGCGGAGAGTAAAAAACAAAGCGCGGTTCGCCCGCTCCGTAGTTTGCACTCGGTGTCCAGTGGGGATAGGCGATGCCATGCCGCCACGCATTGAGCGCGTCGAACCACGACACCAGATGAAAGTCGAAGTCGTGCCCGCAGGAGTTGCCCCAAATCGCCTGCGGCGCAGTGGCGGCAGCGGCAGCGGCAAGAATCACCGCAGGACCGGCGAACCGCCGCAGGAATGTGCGCGTAGCCCCCGGTTCGCTCGCCGTCTGGCCCGGTAGCTTCATGGCGCCAGCCGCAGCGTGTGGCGGGTCTGAGCGCCTACAGCCGCCGGTGTAAAGGGCAGAGCGAACGTTGTGCCGCCATAGTAGTCGTTCCACTGGTCGCGGTAGTATGCGCTGTACGGGTCGCTGCTCTCGCCCAGAACAATGTTCTCGGTCGAGCCGTCAACGTTGCTCCAATCCATGGTGAAGCGCTGCGAGGGACCGAAGTGGCGGCCCACCTGCTTCACCGTCGTGGTATCGCCGCTGAGCGGTTGCGGTCCGGTTCCGGCAATGCGCGTGGCAATGCCCGCAACGATCGGCAAAAACCGCGCCAGCGGATGTTCGAGATCGATCACATGCCAGCTTCCGTATGTCCACTTTGAAACGTCGCCGGTTGCTTTGCCATCATCCATGCCCTTGCGCACGGCTGCGGTCAGCAGTTCGTCCCAGTTCTTGTAGTTCGCGGGCAGCCAGTCTGCTTTGGCGTGCATCACAATCTCTTCCTCGGCAAAGTTCGACTCTTCCCAGTGGTAGCTAGCGGCGTCTTTGCCAAGCTTTGGCTCCAGAATCAGCGGCCACAGCGCGCGCCGCGCCTGCGTCACCAGCGAGGCCGCCGCCGAGTCGGCCGTCAGCTTGCCATCCCAACTGCGCATCAGGTCCGCGGCCTGGCGCAGGCGGGCGTCCACATCGGCGGTGTGGTCGATGGCGTAGGCCAGCCGCTGCCCAAACTCCTGGTCCATCTCGCTGTAGATGTCGGTTTGCGCGGCGAGCATGTCTTTGGGCGCAAGTCCGTTGCGGCCTTCGAGCATTTTGTAGATCCGCTCAATGCGATACGGTTCAACCCACTCGTTGGTGATGAGGTACTTGCTGTCGCCGGTGGTCACGCGCGAGTTGGCCGTGGCCAGAAAGCCCGAAGGCGGATCGACCGCGCTGGGCATCTCGTCGAAAGGAATGTAGCCCTGCCACTCATGATGGTCGTCGTCGGCCGCATGGGCAACGGGCCTGTCAAAAATGACTCCCAGATGGGGGATGACTCCCGGAGTGGGACCGGCCATAACGCCCGGATTCTGACCGGCTGCCGCGACGGTAGCAGGGGGCGCGGTCTTTCCGGGCCGGAAGGGGATGCGGCCCACGGCGTAATAGGCAATGTGGCCCCGGTCGTCGGCGTAGACGATGTTCAGCGTGGGCCAGCACCAGTCGGCGAGCGCGCTTGAAAATTCAGTCCAGTTCGCCGCGGTGTTCAACCGGTAGACCGGCATCGAATTCAGAGCCGTGTCGTAGAGCGTCCACTTGAGCGCAACCGGCGCGCTGTCCTTTGTCAGGATGGGGTTGAGCAGCGGCCCGTGCCCGGTGGATTCAACATCGAGCGCAACGTCGCGGCCGCCGCGCACCTTGATGACCTCGCGATCGATGGCCAGCGGTTTCCATGTGCCATCGTCGGCCTCGTAGTTTCCCTGGCCGTCGAGTTTTTCTTCGTAAAGATCCTGCACGTCGCCCATCAGCGCGGTAATTCCCCAGGCCACGTGCTCGTTGTGTCCGGCAATTACAAAAGGCATGCCGGGAATGGTTACGCCCGCGGCATGAAATCCCGGCGCGCTCAAATCGGCCATGTACCAGATGTTCGGCACCAGCAGGTCAAGGTGCATATCGTTGGCCAGCAGCGGCTTTCCACTGGCGGTGTGTGCGCCTGCAATCACCCAGTTGTTTGAGCCCGGCCTGCAACCATCGCAGGTGCGCAGGCCCAACTGCTCAAGCAACTCATTCCGGTTATCGAGCACGCCGGGCTGCAGGCGTTCCATGGGCGCGGCGCTTGCCGTGGAAGGCTCGTCTTCATCGTCGTCATCATCGTTTGTGGAAGGAGGCGGCTCGGGATGCGGTTGGCTCAGGTCGAGCAGAATTCCCGTCGGCGGGTGATCGCGCCACGAGCCCACCGGGTACAGATCGGATTCGAGCTTCGGGTTGTGAAGGTCGGCAGCGATGCGCGCGCGAGAGAGCTTGGTGGGCCAGTGCTCGTCAAGCATCTGCACCACCATCAGTCCTACGCTGATTGAGTCGACGCCGGTCCATGGCTCCGGCTTGTAGCCGAGCAGCTTGAACTCCGCCGGCAGTGTGCCCGCGCTCTGGCTGGCCTCGATGAAGAGGTTCACGCCACGCGCGTAGTCGTCGAGCCGTGCACGGTCGGCCCCGGGCAGGCTCGCATACATCCGCTGTGCGGTTCGTTTAAACTGCAGCACCCGCTGGGTCTCATCCTGCTTTACTAGCGAAGGGCCCAGCACCTCGGCCAGCTCGCCACCGGCGTTGCGGCGGTACATGTCCATCTGCCACAGCCGGTCCTGCGCCGTCACATAGCCCTGCGCCACCAGCATGTCGTCTTGGGTCGCCGCGTCAATGTGCGGAACGCCGTGCCCGTCGCGCCGCACGGTAACCGGAGCCGAAAGCCCGGCAACCTGCACGTCGCCATCGAGCACCGGCAGCGCGGCTTTTTCTGCCGAGCGCAGCCATAGCGCGCCGATTGAAAAGCCGATGAATGCCAGCGCCAGCAGCACGCCGGCCAGCCAAAGAACAATCCGCGCCCTGCGATGCTTGCGCTTGCGGGAGAGGCTCTGTGCGCGGTCTTCCCGCGTGTGTCGCATGGGGAGTATGTTGGCCATCTGTGCATCACCAGAATAACGCCCGCCCTTCGCGCGAGTCTGTGCGTTCCGTGGTGTTGCTTGCCGCAGCCGCGCCGATCAGCCGTTAGGGTGCCTGCAGAAAACGCTGGCCCTTCTTTATCGCGCCGTAATTCCGGGTGAGCCTTCGCGATATAGTTCTGCCTGCTGCGCCGCCGGTTGAGCTTCGTGGCTTCCTCCGCGGCCATACACGGTCAGCAAAAACACCAGCAGCAGCAGAATCGCGCCCAGCGCCAGCGGACTGCCTTCCGGCCCGTCCGCGCCGCCGCTCCACAGCGCAGCGCCAGAGGGATGCGTGGTGAGGAAATGTCCCTTGGCCGCGTAGCCGCTATCGGCTGTCCCGTAGAAATAAGTTTCGGCCCAGTCCCATGCCGCGTGGCAGCCGATGGCCCACCACGCCGAGCCCGTCACCCATACGCTCACGCAAAAAACAAATCCAATGGCCGAAGCGGCAAAGATGCCAATCCAATTTTCGCCGTTGTTGCCGGTGTGCAGAAAGCCGAACAGCGTTGAAGTCACCCACGCCGCCTGCCAGAATCCTGCGTCGCGGGCTTTGGTCAGATGCAGCGCCAGACACGGTCCCAGCCCCAGCAGCGCCGCCGCAAACACGCCCCACATTCCGCTGCCGGTAATCGGCGGCAGTTGCTCAAGCCACACAAACTCGAAGATCCCCATCTGCCCGTGCGCGCGCAGCAGCAAATCGAGGCACGCTGCGCCGACAATTCCCAGCGCCCACCAGAAGTTGATTCCGCGCGTAAGCGTGGATTGCAGAAAGCAGCGGAAGAGGCCTTCTTCCACGCAGCCCACCAGCAGAAAAGTGCAGGCCCACAGCGCGCCGAACTTTGCAGCGGTTGCGGCCGCGAAAGCGGTGGGCGCAAAGTGCAGCCAACCAAACGCCGCCAGCCCGGCCACCAGCGCCGATAATGCCGCAAACCCGGCCCCCAGCCCGATGAGAAAGTTCGCTCCCCGCCGCGGGCCGGCGAGATTGAACTCCACAATGCGTCGACGATCGAACACGGCGACCAGTGCCGCTGCCCCCAGCAAAGCCACAAACGGCACAGCCTCAGCCACAAACTGCGTAACGGGCGAAAAATCCACTACCCCCGCCGCGGGATAGAACCCCACCACGATGGAACCCAAAACCAGATTGAAGATCCGGTAGAGGATGAGAAAAATCAGCACCGACCAGCCCATCCGCAGGCCGTTGTCGCCGATTAGCAGCTGGTCCAATTGAAATCGCTCTCCCAAATCGGGCCGGTGCCCGAAAGGAACGCCGGAGGCAGGGCCGTCTTCGCCGGCCGGCCGCCCTTCGTGCGCGGGAGCTTCGATTTCAGGCTCCACTTGCAGCCTCCTTCATCCCTGGGTAGTAACTCCAGTATCCATTTTCCGCCGGTGGAAAGATACTCTACGCAGTTGCCCGACCACTTGTTCCTACTCCCCAATTCCCACCTCATGACATTGGCCGCCTTGACACAACCGGCTGCTCCCTTGATCCTTAACATTTCCAGTAGTTGATTGGTCCAGGAGGAACTCAGCTCTTGCGAGTTCGCGTCTTCTATCACGACAAGTGTTTTGACGGGGCATGCTCTGCATCGCTCTTTACCCGTTTCCATCGTGAATGCGTGAGTGCGGCCGCGTCCTACGAGTACCACGGCCTGGTGCATCGAGCAGGAGCCCTTTTTGACGAAAGCGAGTTCACAGGCGACGAGAATGCGATCGTCGACTTCAAATACTCCGCGTCGCCAAGAATCACCTGGTGGTTCGACCACCACCTGTCCGCGTTCCTCACGCCCAAGGATCAAGAGCATTTCCAGGCCTGCCAGCGAGACCCGGTCTGCGGGAAGCGCAAGTTTTTCGATCCGGATTACACTTCCTGCACCAGCTTCATCGCTCACATTGCGTCCACCCGCTTCGGCTTCAATACCGCTCCGGTAGCAGACCTGATTCACTGGGCAGACATCGTGGATGGGGCGCTCTACGAAAGCGCCACTTCAGCCGTTGAGATGGCAGCTCCGGCCATGAAGCTTACGCTCATCATTGAGGCCAGCCAGGATCCCACGTTTGGCACGCGCCTTATTCCGCTGCTTACTGAGATGCCGCTGGCCGAGGTTCTTGCGCAGCCCTTTGTCGCTTCTCTCTTGCCGCCGCTGCTTGAGCGCCACCAGCAGGCTCTCGAGCTGATTCGCAGCCGTGCGGAGGAGCGCGACGGCACCATTTTCTTCGATATCACCGACCATCCAACCGAGGGGTTCAACAAGTTCATCCCCTACTACCTGCATCCCCAGGCCACCTACTCGATCGGCCTTTCGAAGTCGAGCTTTCGCACCAAGGTTGCTGTCGGCTCAAATCCCTGGACCAAGACCGATCCCGCAAAGATGGTGAACCTGGCCCAGATTTGCGAGCGCTATGGCGGAGGCGGTCATGCGCGCGTGGGCGCCATCAGCTTTCCTCCCGACCAGGAAGAGAAGGCCCGCGTAGCTGCCGCTGAGATTGTGGCAGAACTGCGGTCGAAGAATCCAAACGCCTAAAGGGGAAGCGCTTCGGGAGCCGCAGACATATGCGGTTTCGAGCGAGGCTGGCTCTACTTACCGCCCCAGGGCCCATCTACCAGCCACAATTGAAATACGGCCAGCGAGTGCAGAAACAGCAGCTGCGCCGCAACGCGTGTAACAGTCACGCGCCCCTTGAGTGCAAATTTGGCGAGCAGCCCCTCAATGGGGAACTGTGCGTAGAGCATGAATGGCACTAAATAGCTTGAGATTTCGCGGCTCAGGTTCAGCTCAGGGCGCTCGGCCAAGGCCACCAGCGGGAAGACAATCCACATGCCCCACGGCTTGACGATATCTACCAGTTCGCGTAACTGCGGAGCGAAACAGGCCACCGCGACTCCCACTGCCAGGGGCCAATACTCGAACCAATCCATGGTCTGGCGCATCTTGCGCGCCTCGCGGCGGCGTGCCGCTAGGACCGCCATGTTGGCCTTGCGCTCCTGCTCGTAGAGCACGTCGATTGCGCGCTGCCCCACGGAGAGACGCACCTTGGGAGCGGCCTTGGGTTTCGGTTTGTTATCCAAAAGGTCAAACATGTGTCGTGCCCCTCAAGGAAGCGCGGACAATCTCACGGGTCAAACGATTATCGTCCGCTCTTGCGGATACCACAATTCACAGCATGGGTCAGTCCCTAGGTATTCGCTCTACAACTTTTGTGTCATTGGTGCTTTTTTTGAAGCTAGCCTCTTGGGCTGATGATCTAAGTAGGCGTCCAAAGTCCGAGAATTGCTGTCTTGTCAATGGTGAAAGGACCTTGTGGGGTGTTGATTTCCCTGGTTCGCGTTTTTTAGGGTTTTTTCCACCTTTTTTCGTAGTTTTTTTGGTTTGACCCCAAAGTTGTACTTGACAATTATGGTTCACATAGACCAAAGTAACCCTTAACACGGTGCATAAATCTGCACCCCGGGGTTCCTGCTCTGGCGCTCCGCATCCGACCAATGGCAACCACTCATATGTGCGTGGATACACGTGAGGTTGTGCGGTGTGAGCACTGCAGGCTCATGCAGTACCGGACCACAAATTCGCTCTGCAGACGGTGCCGCAGGCCCCTCGATATCGAGGAGCCCATCGCATTCGCACCGCAATTGGTGCCGAGCTCGCAAGTGCCGGCTTCAGCTGAGGCTGGCCTGCAGGTTGCCGGGCAGGTGCGCGAAATTCGCCGCAGCCGGCACTTGAGCCAGCGGCAACTGGCTTCGCGCATGCAAGTACCCCGTACCTACATCTCAAAGATCGAGAACGGCAAGGCGATCCCCACATTGGGGTCGTTGGAGCGGCTTGCCTCGGCGCTCGAAGTCGACGTCTCGCAACTCGTCCGTGACACGCGCAGCCGCCGCGAAGAGGAAGTGACCGCCATCTTTGCCGATCCGTTCCTGGCCGAGATTGCTGCTCTGCTGCCTCATCTCGACTCGCTGCAGCGCACGCTGTTCTATGGCGCGCTGCGCGATGCCGCCACCGGCCGCCGCCGCACCGCCTAGGATATTTCTCTGGGCAATCCCGCGCCCGCCCGGCCGCCTTGGCTGCCGGGCGGCTAGGGCCTGTTAACAGGCCCTAGTCTAGCCGTGGAGCATCTGCCGTGATCCAGCGAATTGCAGCCGTTGGGCGCTTGTGCTAGGGTCGATTGTGTCCCTTTCCGGCTGCGGTTTGTGCGGGATTTTGTCCCGCATTCTGCGCAGGCTGGAGATTTCTGAAGGGCCTTGATCGGCTCTTCCTCTGGATCCGGCACGTGTTTTTGGGCGCCGGTTTCCGATGCTCCCCTGGGCGCCGGCTCTGCGAGCGGCAAATGCATTGTTGAGGCGATTGCTTTGTATCCTTCGGGCAAGTTGCGCATCCACGAACTCACAGATGAGGAGCGCGCCGTTTACGCGACGCTGAAGCCCGAGCGGCTTCCCGACCACATCGCCATCATTATGGATGGCAATGGCCGTTGGGCCGGCCAGCGCTCGCTCAAGCGTTTTCTCGGCCACCAGCAGGGCGCAAAGAGCGTGCAGCTGGTCACCGAGACGGCTTCGCGCATCGGCTTGCCCTGGCTTACGCTGTACGCCTTCTCGCTTGAGAACAATCTGCGCCGCCCGCGCGCTGAAGTCAGCTTTCTCATGCGCCTGCTCAAGACTTACCTCGAGAGCAATCTGCAGCGCATGATGGACAACAATGTCCGCATCCGCTACATCGGCCGCATCCACGAGCTGGCCCCCGATGTGCAGGAAAAGATGGCCTGGGCCGCGGATGCAACCGCGCGCAACACCGGCACTACGCTCACGCTGGCAATCAACTATGGCGCACGGTCCGAGATGGTCGATGCCTTCCGCGCTCTCGCCGCCGAGATGCAGGCCAAACACATCTGCCCGGAGCGCATTACCGAGCAGGACATCCATCGGCATCTCTACACGGCGCACATGCCCGACCCCGACCTGCTGATCCGCACCTCGGGCGAGATGCGCATTTCAAACTATCTGCTGTGGCAGATTGCCTACACCGAGATTTACGTCACAGAGCGCTACTGGCCCGACTTCCGCGGCATTCATCTGCTCCAGGCGATCGCGGACTTCCAGCGCCGCGAGCGCCGCTATGGCGGTTTGGGCGAGGATTGCGGCGAAGTCGAGGAAGATCCAGGCCGCATGCGCATCGCCGCCGGCTAGCGCCCTGTCACACAAGTTCGCATCGAGACAACAGCCGTCTTTTGGAGGGAGCAGGGGCATTTATGCCCCTGAAAACCCGTTGAACAGGAAACGGCTTTAGCCGCGGGCCCTCCAACGTAAAGCGACACAATGCCCGCGCCTGAAGGCGAGTGTGTTCGCTGCCCATATCAGGGGCATAAATGCCCCTGCTCCCTCCTCGCAATCTCCAAACAACAGAGCGCAGTCAGCGAAACTTTCAGATGCGATTGCCCTGCCACTCTGGCAGGTCTCGGCTGCGCGGACTGCCGTGCTAGCCACTGCCGCACACCCTTTGCAAATTCATGCGCACGTAACCCCACGGGTTCCCCTTGGAACAACTGCGGAAGTGTGTAATCTCTCTGGCGCTATATTGAAAGCTGGCGACTCTCACGACCTTGCTCAGGCGTGGCTATAGATACCGAGACCATATACCGTCCCTCGAACTGGGAAGACGACGCGCCCGCGGAAACGCGCTACCGGCGCATGAGGCAGGGTGTGCCCCGAAGCGGGCGCTCACTGCCCGGCATGCCGCTGGAGATGCCGGACCCGGAGAGCGAGGATCTCCCGCGCCCCCGAAAGGGACGCTTCAGCGAGCGCAGCGGCCACTGGTTTTGGCCGGCGAGCACACTGGGACGTGTGTCGATTGGCCTGGCCCTGCTAGTCACGCTGGGCGCGCTCACGGCGGCAGCCGTTGTGCTCAAAACCTACATCCAGCGTGACGCGCGCTTTCGCATTGCCGGCGCAAGCCAGATTCAGGCTACAGGCCTGAGCGAGGTCTCGCGGGCCAACCTGCTTCCGGTTTTTGGCGAAGATATTGGCCGCAATGTTTTCTTTGTGCCCCTTGGCGAGCGCCGCAAGCAGCTGGAGTCGATTCCCTGGATCGAGCACGCCACAGTAATGCGCGTGCTGCCCGACCAGATTCGCGTGGACGTTGTGGAGCGGAAGCCGGTAGCGTTTACGCGCCAAGGCCAGCAGATCGGGCTAGTTGACTCGAATGGTGTTCTTCTCGATATGCCGGCCGCCGCCATGGCAGCGCATCACTACTCGTTTCCGGTGCTCACCGGCATTCAGAGCAGCGACACGCCTGCGGCGCGCCAAACGCGCATGGCGTTGTACACGCGGCTGATGGGCGAGCTCGACGCCAACAACCAGCACTACTCCGAGCAGATCTCCGAGATCGACCTGACAGATCCCGAGGATGCGCGCGTGCAGATGCCCGAGCAGGGCGCAGACATTGTGGCGCACTTTGGCGAAGATCATTTTCTTGAGCGCTACCAGCGCTACAAGGAGCACATCGCGGCCTGGCGCGCGCAGTACCCCAAGCTCGCGGCAGTCGACCTGCGGTATGAAAAGCAAGTGGTGCTTGAGATGGCTCCCGACGTGAGCGCCGCGCAGACCGATGCGAGTGCAGTGCCGCCGCCCGCGCCTGCCGATGCGGCCAAAGCGCCGTCGAACACTCTGGCGCAAACCGTGAAGACAGCCCCCGCGGCAAAAACGGCGATTGCGGCAAAGCTCACGCCTGTAGCCAAGACCACGGCGACGGCCAGCACGTTAAAGTCCGAAGCCACCAAATCGGCGACGAAGACTGCGCAATCCACCGCAGGCGTCACGTCCGCAATGGCCGCAAAAAAAGTAGCGGTCAGCGCATCTAAAGTGGTCGGCGGCAAGCCAGCCGGAAAAACTGCTCCCGCGAAGAGTGTAAAGAGCAAGCTGACGGCAAAGCAGGCCGCGGCTGCAAAAGCAAAGAAGGCGACAGCCAAAAAGAAAGCCGCCAGCAAACTCCAGCAGCAAAAGAAGCAGGCGCAAGCCAAGACCAAGAGCCAAACCAAGAATCTTGCCCAAACCACGAACCGGAAGAAGCCCTCAGCCGCCGCGCACACACCGTCGGGCGAGGGGCAGTGATTGAGATGAGCCAGAAGGCCGACAACCTGATCGTTGTACTCGATATCGGTAGCGCCTGTACGCGCGTGCTGGCCGCCGATGTGATCGAGGGGGTCGCGCGCTATCGCGGCCACGGCATGGTTGAGTCGGCAGGCATGCGCAAAGGGTTGATCGGCGATCTTGCGCCGGCGTCGCGTGCCGTGCGCGCTGCCAGTGAGCAGGCCGAGCGCGTTGCGCGCATCGACATTGCCGAGTGCGTGGTGGGCGTGGGCGGGCCGCATGTCCGCGGGCTCAACACCAATGGCGGAATCGCTCTGGGCAACCGCATGCGCGAGATTACGTCACAGGATGTGCGCACCGCGGTGGAACGCGCGCGCGCCATCTCGCTGCCGCCTGACCGCGAGATTCTGCATCTGCTGCCGCGCCAGTTCATCCTTGACGACCAGCCTGGCATTTTCGATCCTGTCGGCATGATCGGCGCGCGCCTTGAGGTCGATCTGCATATTGCCACCTGCTCGGGCAGCGCGCTGCAAAGCGCCGTTACCTGCGCCAATCGCGCTGGACTTGAAGTGACCGAGGCAATTCTGGAATCGGTTGCCGCGGCCGAGGCCACGCTCTCAACCGATGAGCGCGAACTGGGCGTTTGCCTGCTCGACATTGGCGCGCACTCCAGCGATCTGGTTGTGTTTTTTGAAAGCGCCGTTGCGCATACCGCTTCAGTTCCCATCGGCGGCGCGCACTTTACCAACGATCTCGCCATTGGCCTGCAAATGCCCGTCGCCCAGGCCGAGGAGATCAAGCGCCAGTTCGGCAACGTAGTGGTTACGGCCGTGCCTCAGCTTGCTGAGATCGAAATTGCCAATCCGCAGCCGCAAACGCTGCGCCTGCGCACGGTGGCCGAGATTCTGGAGCCGCGTGCGCGCGAGTTGATGTACTACGTGCGCGACAGCCTGCGCCAGGGTGGCGTAGTGGATGCGCTTGGCGCCGGATGCGTATTGACCGGCGGCGGCTCACTGCTTCCCGGTATGCTTGATGTAGCGGAGAGCCAGCTGCGCGTTCCGGCTCGGACAGGAATGCCGGTCCGTCTTTCGCAAATGCCCGGCGAGCTTGCTCATCCCAGCTTTGCCTCCACCATCGGCATGCTTTTGTACGCGCAGCGCACGCGCGCCATGCGCGCTGCTGAAGATAACAGTTTTCGTTCCAAGCTGCGGTCGATGTTTGCCGCAAGCTATTAATCGATTGGCCAGGCAAGACGCCAAAGAGAAACAGGGAGGGTCCTGAAGATGGATGAACAGAAGAACGAGGCCGGGGAGATGCGCATTCAATATCACGATGAGCCCCTGCGCGGCGCACGCATCAAGGTAATCGGCGTGGGCGGCGGCGGCGGCAACGCGGTCAATCGCATGATCCAGGCAAAGATGGAAGGCGTGGAGTTTATTGCCGCCAACACCGACGTTCAGGCCCTCAAGCTCTCGCAGGCTCCAGTCAAGCTACAGCTTGGCGTGCGGCTTACGCTCGGCCTCGGCGCCGGCTCCAATCCCGACGTGGGCCGCAGCGCCGCGCTTGAGGACTCTGAAAAAATCATTGAAGCTCTCGAAGGCGCTGACATGGTGTTTGTTACCGCCGGTTTGGGTGGCGGCACGGGCACCGGCGCAGCGCCGGTCATCGCTTCGCTGGCCAGCGAGATGGGCATTCTCACCGTCGCCGTCATCACCAAGCCTTTTGGGTTTGAGGGTAAGCGCCGCCTGCAACAGGCCGAGCGCGGCCTGAAGGAGTTGATCGAAAGCGTCGACACCATGATCGTCATTCCCAACGAGAAGCTGCTCGCGGTCGCCAAAGACGCCGGCTTCTTTGAGAGTTTCCGCATTGCCGACGACGTGCTTCGCCAGGGCGTGCAGGGCATCTCCGACATCATCACCATTCCGGGCATCATCAACCGCGATTTCGCCGACGTAAAAACAACCATGGCCGGCATGGGCCACGCGGTGATGGGCACCGCGGTTCGCTCGGGCGATAATCGCGCAGTTGAAGCGGCACAGGCGGCAATGGCGTCGCCGCTGCTTGAGGCGGGAGCCATTGACGGCGCACGCGGCATTCTCATCAACATCACCGGTTCCAGTTCGCTCAAGCTCTCTGAGGTCAATGAAGCATCCACCCTCATCCAGGCGGCTGCGCATGAAGACGCCAACATCATCTTCGGCGCGGTGCTCGACGAAAAGATGGGCGAAGAAGTGAAGATCACTGTCATCGCCACCGGCTTCCGCGACCAGATGCCGGAACGGCGCGCGCGCATGCTCAGTGTTGAAGAAGCGCCGGTAGTCTCCGTGCCGCTCATCGCTGTTCCCGTTGAAGAGCCGGATACCTGGATGAACGAGGAAACGCCCGCGCCAGTTCCTGTAAAGCAGGCTCGCTTCAAGAGCGAGGACGAGGATGAGCCCTCGGAAAAAACGAACGAGGCGTTCTTTTTCGCGTCAGCAGCGCCGGCGGTAGCCACCACGGTTACCATTGCCACGCCGCCCGCCGCAGCCATTGAAGAACCCGTTGCCGAGCCTGTGCCGGCGGCAAAAGCAGAGGCTGCTGAGGAGCTATTTGACGAGCCGGTGCCGACGCAATCGGTATCCAGCAGAGAAGAAGCTTGGGGCGTCACTGAAGCTCCCCAAGTTGAGACAGCGCAGCAGGAAGCCGCTCAGCCGGTTGCCTCGCTTTATCTGGAGGGCGAAGAGGCCCAGCATCGGGATCTTGACGTTCCGGCCTTCATGCGGCGGTTGAAGTTCTAATATTTTTGCTATTCCCGTTTTTGGAATTAGCTTGTTTGGCGGTATAGTTTTTGGTAAGGTTCTGAAACTGGGTGAGATATCCTAGGGGTAGAGGGTATTAAAGTCCTCCTTGGATAGGTTACGTTCGGAACTGGAAGTTTTCTTTAACCGGGATTAACTGGGCGATAATCGGATTACCGATCATCAAAGGAATGACGAACCGGTGATTTGAGTCACTTCGACGTTCGAGGTGAATGGCATAGTGTTCAAATCTGCGACTGGCTCTGTAATGGAGGTCGGCGCAATAGACGATAGAAAGTGCAGTTGATTTGCAGCAAGTGCGCCACCTGCGGGTAGACGTAAAGCAAGAAATCCTATTAATGAAGGGACCTATATTCTGATGAAGCTGTCTCGTATTTGGGTGGCATACATAGTTATTCTCGGGTTCGCGGGTTTTGTGAACTCCGCCGTGGCGTTGGATACGCCGCACACGCTGCGTCACGCAAGAACCACACAACCGCATCTGTCTGAAACTCATCGCAGCACCAGCCATCGCGCAGCAACACACACGAAGGCGGCGGCTACGCATTCTTCCGCAACCCATGCGGCGCCTGCCCGGCGTGGCGCAAAGCGCGCACCGGCCACAACAGCCAGAGCCACAACAGCAAGATCGCGCTCCGCTCTGCGCCGCGTGTCGCTGCATTCACGCCATCGTTCGAACGAGCGCTTCACTGCAAGCTCCTTTGCGAGCAGCGATATCTATGCAGGCGATGTGACTGCGGGCGAAGATCCGGTGGTTCGCCAGGCGGCCATTGATGCCATGGGCGACATGAACGGAACGGCGCTGGTGATCAATCCAGCGAATGGCCGAATTCTGGCCATGGTCAACCAGAAGCTGGCTCTCTCGCCGGGCGCGGAGCCCTGCTCCACAATCAAGCTCACCGTCGCTCTCGCCGCACTCTCTGAAGGACTGGTCACGCGCGACACGCCGGTGCAACTGGCCGGCTTCCGCATGAACATGACCCAGGCCCTGGCAAAGAGCAACAACCTCTATTTTGAGGAATTGGGACGCGAGCTTGGCTTTGAGCGCGTTCGCCACTACGCCAACGAATTCGGCCTTGGTGAGCTGGCCGGCTACAACATTCCCGGCGAGCAACTCGGCGTTTATCCCGACCAGCCCATTCCTGAGGCGCAAGGTGGCGTGGCGCGCATGTGTAGCTTTGGACAGGGCGTCTCGCTGACTCCGCTGCAACTGGGAGCCTTTGTTGCCGCCATCGCCAACGGCGGTACGCTCTACTACCTGCAGCATCCCACAACCCCTGAGCAAGTGGCTCAGTTAACGCCCAAGGTGAAGCGCACGCTCGACATCGCCCGTTATGTGCCCGACCTGCAAGATGGCATGGCCGGCGCGGTCGAGTACGGCACGGCCCGCCGCCTGCGCGCCAACTTTGCTGAGTTCCCAGTGTTCGGCAAAACCGGCACATGCTCTGACAACGGCACGCGCTTCGGTTGGTTTGCTTCCTTCTCTCAAACACCGCAGGGCAACCTGGTGACGGTGTTCTTTCTCGAGGGCGGCAGGCCCACCTTCGGCCCCCGCGCCGCCGAGTTGACCGGCGAGTTCTACAAGAACCTGTGGAATCACGACTACTTTGAGGCCAAGGGCACTGTGGCCACATCGAATGCACCCGCATCGTCGCCGCTCCAAGGCGATTTGGCCGCTGCGCAGTAACCGCTCCCCGGCATTCTCACACGAAGAGCCGCCTCCGGGCGGCTTTTCTGCTTCTGGCCGGCGGCCCTAGGGCTGGTTGCATAAATGGCTTTGTAATAAGGGCACGGCTTCAGCCGGGCCAATCAAGCGGCAAGAAAAGATTGGGGCTTTAGCCCTTGCCGGGATACGGCAAACGTAGGGCTGCCCGCGATTGCCTGCAACGAAACCGCACTCTCGCACATCGGATAGTAGACACTGCCTATTTCCAGAGTGCGCTCCTGGCAGTTCATCCTCTCTCAAAAAAAGGCAAACCTTCCCCTATGGCTCTACCGATTCACATCCTCATGGTTTACGGCTACCTGCTTTTGTTTGTGTGGGTGCTGGTGGAGCAGGTGGGTATCCCTCTGCCAGCGACGCCGGTGATTCTGGCGGCGGGCGCACTCTCCGCCGAACATCAAATCAGTTTTTGGCTCGCTCTGCTGGCGGGCGTCGCCGGTTCGCTGGCGGCAGACAGCGGCTGGTTTCTTGTAGGCCGGCGCTATGGGCACGTCGTGCTGCGCATCCTCTGCAAGCTGTCGATGGAGCCGACTACCTGCGTCCGCAAAACTCAGGACTCGTTTGGCCGTCGTCGCGAAATCACGTTGATGATCGCGAAGTTTGTGCCGGGCTTGTCGACGCTTGCGCCGCCGGTTGCCGGCCAAAACGGCATGGGCTTTGGTCCGTTCCTGCTTTATGACAGCATTGGCGCATCGCTCTGGGTGGGCGGCTTGCTGCTCACCGGCCGGCTGTTTGGCGACGTGCTCAATCGCGATCCGAGCGTGCTCGACTGGGCAGGCCGCTTCTCAGGCGCGCTGCTGATTCTTGGCGTGGCGATGTTCTTCCTAGGGCGCATAGTGCGGCGGCGCATGGTGCTCAAAGAGCTTGCCGCAGCGCGCCTGGAGCCGCAGGAGCTGAAGCGCCAGCTCGATGCAGGCGACCCGGTGTTTATCGTCGATCTGCGCCACCCGCTTGAACTGCTGCCCGACCCGTACACGCTGCCCGGGGCGCTGCACTTCTCTCCCGACGCGCTTGCGGCCCGGCACGAAGAGATTCCGCGCGACCGCGATGTTGTTCTGTTTTGCACGTGCCCCAGCGAAGCCACCGCGGCCAAGACAGCGATGGCGCTGCACCGGCTCGGCATTGACCGCGTGCGTCCGCTGCGCGGCGGATACGACGAGTGGAAGCGCCTCGGCTTTCCGCTCGACGCTGTCAAAGATCCTGGATTCGTGCGCATTGCGCCGGCTACCTTGTAAGCTGAAATGGTTGACCGCTGCGGCGGCCGCATGGGAGCAAGCCTTTGGCCTACGACGATCTGCGCGACTGGATTCGGACACTTGAAAAGCATGGCGAACTGAAGCGCATCCGCGAAGAGGTTTCGCCGGAACTGGAAATCACCGAGATCACCGACCGCGTGAGCAAGATGGGCGCGCATACTGCGTCGCACGCGAAGTACGCGCCAGGTGGGCCGGCGCTGTTGTTTGAGAACGTCAAAGGTCATCCCGGTCACTCGGTGCTCATCAACCAGTTTGGCTCTGAGCGGCGCATGGCGCTGGCGCTGGGTGTTGAGAATCTTGAAGAGATTGCGGGGCGGATTCACTCGCTCATCAACATCAAGCCGCCGACCGGCATGTTGGACAAGCTGAAGATGCTGCCGCAACTGGGCGCGCTGACCAGTGCATTTCCCAAGACCGTGAGCGCCAAAGACGCGCCCTGCAAAGAAGTGATCCTCAGGGACGGCTTCGACCTGAACGCGTTTCCGATTTTGAAGTGCTGGCCGAACGATGGCGGACGCTTTATCACGCTGCCCTGCGTACACACGCGCGACCCGCGCTCGGGCAAGCGCAACATCGGCATGTATCGCATGCAGGTGTACGACGGCAAAACCACCGGCATGCACTGGCAGCGGCAGAAGGTTGCCGCCGAGCACTACCGCGAGGCGATGCGTGCCGCGGCCACATTTACAGGCGATGAAGCTGGCACGCAGTCCGCGCGCGTGGCGGCCATGGCGGAGTCGGCAGGCGGCGCGGTCGCCATTCCCGACGGCCCTATCGGCGGATTGCCGCAGGTGACATTTGGCAAACTGAAAGGCTCGCGGCTTGAGGTTGCCGTGGCCATCGGCACCGATCCCGCAACGACCTTTGCGGCAATCGTGCCCGCTCCGCCTGAAGTGGAGGAGTTTCTGATCGCCGGATTTTTGCGCGGCAAGCCGGTTGAGATTGTGAAGTGCGAAACAGTTGACCTGGAAGTTCCCGCTCATGCGGAGATCGTGCTGGAAGGTTACGTGGAGCTTGGCGAGCTGCGCAGCGAAGGTCCGTTCGGCGACCACACGGGCTTTTACACGCTCACCGACGATTACCCGGTGTTTCACCTGACCTGCATCACGCATCGGCGCAATCCCATCTATGCCGCAACCATCGTGGGCAAGCCGCCGATGGAAGACGCATGGTTGGGAAAAGCAGTGGAACGGATTTTTCTGCCGGCGATGAAGATGCAGATTCCCGAGCTTGTTGATATTCATCTGCCCATGGAAGCGGTGTTTCATAACTTGATGCTGATTTCGATCAAGAAGAGTTATCCAGGCCAGGCGCGCAAGGTGATGAATGCCATCTGGTCGCTTGGGCAGGCGATGTTTACTAAGTGCATTGTGGTTGTGGATGAAGACTGCGACGTGCAGAACGTGGCCGAGGTTGTGCTGCGCGTGGCCAATAACATCGATCCCGAGCGCGACATCCAGTTCACGCTCGGCCCAGTGGATTCGCTGGACCATGCGAGCCGGTTGCCCAACTACGGATCGAAGATGGGCATTGACGCGACGCGTAAGTGGAAGGCCGAAGGCTTTACGCGGCCGTGGCCGGCCATGATCGAGATGGACAGCGCAACCAAGCAGAAGGTGGACGCGATCTGGGCTAAGCTAGGGCTTTAGAGAGCAGAGCTTTCAGCCATCAGCTATCAGCTATCAGGTTTCGGCTATCAGGCTTCTACCTCCGGAGAACCTGGTCTCAGTTGCAGAGAAGAATCTCGGCGTGCTACCGCAGCATCGACACTCACCTGCACTGGCTCAATAGCGGACTGCCGTTGGCTGCGGAGTGCGGTTAGGGCGGGTGGCGATCTGCATATAGTCGTTGGTTGGGAAGGCGTGAGGCGAACGCCCCAAAGTGGGTAATCTACAGACTGCTTCCTATCATTGTTTATTTACTACAACTTTTGCAGGATTCACAAAAACCTGCGGTTGACGCCTGCTATGGGAAGCGGCGTTAGAGGCCGCATTTGGGATTTGGGCGAATTCTTGATTAGACAAGTTTGCATCCACTTTTCCACTATCTGGTAGATTCTTGTTTAGTTGTGTTGGATACTTGCGATATCAAGTGGGCTTTGAAATCGTGGGATTCAGGGCCCAGAGCGTATCCAAATGAAGCTTTTTGCGTCAAAACCCATCTAAGGAACCTCTGCACAAGTCTGCAACCCGCGTCATATTTGAATAAACTATAAGTATGAAGCGAATGGCGCGTTTTCAGCAGACACTGGCATCGCAGATGAGTTTTGCGAAGTATGGTCGCAAGA
>Ga0302319_10002970_pt1 | contig 35983 bp, 35 predicted proteins | sample Bog_T0_2_FD_203319 | JGI IMG/M metagenome (GOLD analysis project Ga0302319, IMG submission 203319) | Peat permafrost microbial communities from Stordalen Mire near Abisko, Sweden - Bog_T0_2 | ecosystem: Environmental > Terrestrial > Soil > Wetlands > Peat | place: Sweden: Abisko, Stordalen Mire...
ATTGCTAACGATAGGGAACAGGGCGCGGAGTTGTCAAGGCCTGAATGATCAAAATGTGAGCGATTAACACTCATGTAATACGATTGCTCGGTTGGCAGGTTGATTTCGGATGGTTTATGGGTGCAGGAGCTAGATTTAGATTCGCTGAATTTGCAAAGCGACTGATCTATTCCTCTCGAATGTAATTGCGGATCAATCCCTCTTCAGGGCGCATGATGGTAGCTGGAGACCCGCTGCCCGCATTCTTCCAGCCACGCACATTGCGGTCCAAATTGTCGAATTTCGGGCCGATTTTTACGTCACCCCCACCCCCCCCTCCCCGAAAATACGCGTTTTCCGTTGCAAAATATTCGTCCATAAATTCAATGTAACATTCTTATAATCAATCATTTATGCTCAAACTAACCGGTCGCTATCTTGTCCATTTTGGTGAACAAAAAACCCTCAAAAACACGGGGTTTTCGCGTAAAAACCAGTCTTTTTTGGCGACTTTCATTTCAAATCATGCCCTTTTTAGGGGCATGAGTTTACTCGAGGCAAAGGGTGATTGGGTTGGATGACGGAGAGTACGACGCGCTAGAATGGACGTCATGGTTTCTCGCTCCATCCTTCGCATCGCCGTCATCGTGGCCGGATTTGGTCTGGCCGTCAGCACGCTCACCGTGGGAGCGCAGGACAGTCCCCAAAAGCGGGGACGCAAGTACAAGTCTCCGCCGCCAACCGCCAATATCAGGGTCACGGTCCTGAAGGATGTGAATGGCAAGCCCATTGAGAATGCCGCCGTTATTTTCCATCCGATGGTCGGGGAAAAGGACGAGGGCAACATGGAGCTGAAGACCAACGAGGACGGTAAACTGCTGATCGACGTAATGCCGATTGGAGACACGGTCCGGTTACAGGTGATCGCTCCCGGTTTTCGGACCTACGGCGAGGACTACAAGATCGATCAGCCCGAGATGTCGATTGAGATCCGGATGAAGCGGCCGGGCGAGCAGTACTCCATTTACAAGATGCACGGCTCAGGGCAGGTGGGTGGTAAAGCTCCGGACGAAGCACCAGCCAATCCCACTGCACCCCAGAGTGCGCCAGCAAGCCCGAGTCAGCCTCCGCAGCAGTAGGCGGATCCGGGCCGCGTCCCGCGCAGGTGATTGCAGCTTCTCCTTTGATGACAGACAAACTCCTCAGCGGCAAATCGGCACTGGTGACCGGGGGCGCGCGGCGTATTGGCCGCGCGATTACGCTGGCCCTGGCCGAGGCTGGCGCAGATGTGGCGATTACATATCTGAAATCCCGCGCAGACGCCTCGAAGACGCTTGAGGAGATCAAGTCTCGCGGCTGCCGGGCGCTGGCGGTGGAATGTGATGTTCGCTCTGAAGACTCTGTTCGCTCAGCTATTCATGCCGTCACAGAGATCTTCGGCCGGCTGGATGTGGTGGTGAATAACGCTGCGGTGTTTGAAACGGCTGCGCTGGATGAAATGAGCGTGGGTCAGTGGGACGCGGTGTTCGAAACGAATACGCGTGGGCCGTTTCTAGTGACACGCGAGGCATTGCCTCATCTTCGCAAAGTGCAAGGCAGGATCGTGAACATCGGATCGCTTGGCGGGATTCATGCCTGGGCAGGGCATGCGCACTACTGCAGTTCGAAGGCGGCGGTGCACATGCTGACGCAGGCTATGGCCAAGGCGTTTGCGCCGGAGGTTAGCGTGAACTGTGTGGCGCCGGGCTGGATTGAGATGGAAGAATCCGTGGAGAGCGCAGCTTCTCGCTTTGCGTCGAAGACACCGATGAAAAGGAACGGGACGGCGGAGGATGTGGCGGAGGCGGTGTTGTTCTTCGCTACCGGGCCGGGGTTTGTTACGGGGCAGATTCTTACTGTGGATGGTGGGTTGGGGTTGTAAGCACGCGTCTACTTCGTAGCGAGAGCATCGATCATCGAGGCGAAGATCTTCCAGCCGTCAGAGGAGCCTAGTAGCTTTTCGCTGGAGCGGTCGGGGTGGGGCATCATTCCCAACACATTTCTCTTCGCATTCAGGATGCCGGCGATGTTTTGCAGGGAGCCGTTGGGGTTTGCCTCTGCTGTGATTTCTCCGGCGGGCGTGGCGTAACGGAAGGCGATGCGGTCTTCTGCTTCCAGCGCATGAAGGTCTTCCGGTGTGCAGAAATAGTTGCCTTCCATGTGGCCGATGGGGATCTGCAGGACCTCGCCCTTGACGAGCTGATTGGTGAAGGCGCTGTCCGTGGTTTCCGTGCGGAGATGGACCTGTTTGCAGATGTACTTGAGGCCGGCGTTGCGCATGAGCGCGCCAGGGAGCAGGCCGGCTTCCGTGAGGATCTGAAAGCCGTTGCAGATGCCGAGGACGAGACCGCCCCCGTCGGCGAAGCGCCTTACCGATTGCATGACGGGCGAGAAGCGGGCAATGGCGCCGGTGCGGAGGTAATCGCCGTAGGCAAAGCCGCCGGGTACGAGAACGGCGTCGACGCCGCCGAGGTCTTCCGAGTCGTGCCAGAGGAAGGTGACGGGCTGATGGGCGATTTCGGCGATCACGTTGTAGGTGTCGTGGTCGCAGTTGGAACCGGGAAAGACGAGTACCCCGAATTTCATGTTCTTAGGGTAGCAGTTTACGGGGCGGGTATGACATGGAATTGGGCGGGTTTTCTACCACAGGCGGGCTACGGCGAGGTCGTCGAAGATTGTATCGGCACTTACGAGGGCGAGGCCCTCTAGAAGCGCCTGTGCTGCAAGCATGCGATCGAATGGGTCCTTGTGGGAGTGGGGAAGTAGACCCCCGAGGCGGGCGTGTTCAACTGAGACAGAAATCACCTCTATTTCGAGAGCAGCGAGAATCCTAGTCGGGTTGTCAACGAGCAGCGCCGCATCGGGGAATTTGCCGAGCCGGAATTTAGTGGCTGCTTCCCAGATTGAGGCAGCGGATGCGAACACAGGATTGGAAGGAAGGGAGATTGCGGCGCGTGCTGCTCGTGAAAGGCGCCGGTTATCGTTCATGACCCAAACAATCGTGTGGGTATCGAGCAGAAGTCTCATTTCGAGCCCAGAAGAGTTTCGTCATTCGCACCGCTTTCCCATAGCGCGAGCTCTTCTTCGGGCAAAGGATCGAAGAATTCCGGGCCAATCTCGATCTGTCCCTTGTAGAGCCCGATGGGGCGCTTGCGTAAGCGAGGGGCTTTCACGGGGACCAGTTTCACCGCGGGCGTGCGGTTTCTGCCGTGGGTCAGGATGACCTCTTCGCCTGCGAGAGCTCGCTCGACAAGTTTGGAGAGCTGGGTTTTTGCTTCATGCATTGTTGCTTCCATCGGCGCCTCCCTCAAACTTAGCTAAGCATATCTTAGCTAAGTTCGGATCGCTTAGCAAGAGCTTCTTCACGCATGCGGCGGTGGGATTGGCGGACGAACTGGTGCTGGAAGTAACGGCTCAGGGGCAGGCCCAGGCGCGCGAAGAGATGGCGTGGGCGCGAGATAGCTTCGAGTACGTAGTGGACATCGCCGGTGGCGGAGTCGAATTCGAGGAGAAAGCGCTCCGCGCCCTGTTCTACATGCATGGGCGTTGTGGCGTAGAGGAAGCCAAAGCGGGTTGTGGTGTCGACGGTTTCCATGATGCGGCTCATGTTCAGGGTCCAGAGAGCCAGGGTGTGGGCTTCCATGGCGATGATCTGGCCTGGCTCGATCCTCGCGGTGGGATTGGCGACGCGGGTCCATCCGTGGTTGAACATGGCCCACTGGCGGAAAGCTTGTTTCGCTGCAGCGAAGGCGGTCTCGCCGTGGCCGATGCAGGAGCGGGAAGAATCATGAACGAAGCCGAAGGGGAGACGCGCGTTTGGATCGAGGCCGTTTGCGAGAGACAGACCCGCGGGTGAATTTGTGGGGAGTTGGGCGGCGGCCGCGACTCTTTTTTCAATCGCAGCCGCCGTTAGTTGAGAGAGGGTGAACACACCCTCAGTATGCCAGTTGGAATTCAGTATGCGAGTTGGAGCTCGAGACCCTTCCCGTTGTCGGGGACGAGAGCGGTGATGCGGTGGTGCTCGGGATCAAAGCCGGTAGTGATGGAACTGGGTGCGGAGCCCGTGGGCGCTGAAGTCGCGGAGGCCGCGGGGCGAGATGCGCCGTAGACCTCGATGGAGAGTAGCTTCCACCAGGGAGCGAAGGCGCCTTGGCGTGGGGCTACGGAGACGGCGAGGCCCTGAGCGGTGGGTTCGCATTTGAAGTCGATGCGCAGGAAATTGCCCTTCTGGAAGGCGTAGCTGATGCCGTCGTCCAGATAGAGAGTGCCGGTGCAATCCTTGTTTGGCTCGAGGGGTGGGTAGACGCGGAGGGTGAGCGGGCCTTGCGGCGTTTCGTCGGTGCTCTCGATGAGCGGCTGCTCGGGAACGATGGAGCCGGCGCGGGCGAAGACGGGGAGGGTTTCCACGGTGTTGTGGATGTGAACTTCGGGTTGCGTTACCGAGGTGTTGTCGATGGCCTTTCTGCCTGTGTTGCCGTTGACGCGGCCGCCCGTCCAGTAGTCGTACCAGCCATTGGGCGGCAGGGCGACAGTGTACTCGTCGACCTCATCCGGGTAGGGGCTTTGCGCGATGAGGAGGTCCGGACCGAGGAGGAAGGTGTTGCCACCGTCGAGTGGTTCGCCATCGCCGTTGCCTTTGGGAAAGTCGAGGAAGAGCGGGCGCATGATGGGCAGGCCGGTGCGGCTCATCTCTTCCGCTGTGGTGTAGATGTAGGGCAGGAGACGATAGCGCTCTTCAATGTAGCGGCGGCGCAGATTCAGGTCGGCCTGCGTGCCGTTTTCCCATGGCTCCTGGGGGTTGGTGCCGGTGGCTGTGTGGTCACGGTCGATTGGTTGAAAGGCGGCGGCCTCAAGCCAGCGGGTGAGCAGTTCCGGCTGCGGGGAACCGGCAAAGCCGCCGACGTCCGCGCCGCTCATTGCGAATCCGCTGAGGCCGAGGTTGATGAGCTGCGGCGTGGTCTGGCGGAGATGGTTCCATGTGGCGGAGTTGTCACCGGACCATGTGGCTGCGTAGCGGTGTCCGCCGGCATAACTCGCGCGAGTCATGACGAAGGGGCGCATGTCTGGCTGGAGCTTGAGCAGGCCCTCGAAGGTTCCACGACTGTTTTCCATGCCAAAGACGTTGTGAATCTCAAGGTGGGTTGCGGTGCGCTTGGCGAAACCGGGCTCGTCGATGCGGTGCTGGATGTCGTCGGGCATGGTCTTGGAGGCGACTTCAAAGATGGCGGGTTCGTTCATGTCGTTCCAGAAGCCGGCGATGCCTTTCTTTACGAAATCGGCGTAGAGAGTGCCCCACCAGTCGCGTGAGGATTTTTCGGTGAAGTCAGGGAAAACGGCTTTGCCGGGCCAGACGATGCCGACGTAGGTAGAGCCGTCGGGATTCTTGACGAAGTGGTCGCCGGCCATGCCCAGGTCGTAGGGTTTGTAGCCGATGTTGGGCTGATCGGCGATGTGGAGGTCGGTAATGACGACGGTGTGGAAGTGGTCGGATCGCAGGTCGGCAATCATCTGGTCGAAGTGAGGGAAGCGTTCAGGATCGACGGTGAAGGGACGGTTCTTGAGCTGGAAGTCGATGTCGAGCCAGATGACGTCGGCGGGGATGCGTTCGCTGCGCAGCTTGGAGGCGATGCGGCGGACTTCCGCTTCAGGGTAGTAGCTGTAGCGGGACTGCTGGTAGCCGAGCGACCAGAGGGGCGGCAGCGGGGTTGTGCCGACGAGCCAGGCCCAGGTTTCGACGACCGCTTTGGGATCGGGGCCGTAGAGGATGTAGTAGTCGAGTGGGCCGCCTTCGGAGCCGAAGGAGTAGGCGTCGCGGTATTGCTTGTTGAAGTCGAAGCTGGCGCGCCAGGTGTTGTCGAGGAATGTGGCGGCGGCGATGCCTTTGCGGAAGGTGATGAAGTAGGGAATCGATTTGTAGATCGGGTCAGTGGATTCCTGCCAGCCGTATGCGTCGGTGTTCCAGTCGACGAAGGATTCGTTGCGGCGGTCGAGGGGGCCGGGCTTGTCGCCGAGGCCGTAGTAGTGCTCGTCGGCGGGGGATTTGCGGTAGACGCGGAAGGATGCGCCGTTGTATTCGATGGGGCGTCCTGGAAGGTCTTCTGCGATGACATGGCCGTCAAGATCCGTGACGGTGAGGGCGAGTGGATCCTTCTGAACGGAGACTATGAGCTTTGCGGTTTTGAAGCCGACGGACGTAGCGCTGGATTGCGGCGTGACCGGTATGGTCGCAGTCCGCGAGGAAGGCAGAACAGCCCAGGATGCGTCTTCAGGGAGCTGTCCGTCGGCGCCGACGCGCACGCGCAGCACATCGTCGCGCAGGGCCGTGATCTGCATGAGAGCAGAGCCGGAGTGGATTTCCAATCCATTGAATAGCGCCCGGGAAGCGGTGACCCGGTCCAACCGGACAAAGCCTGAATTCTGCTGGGCTTTGGCCGTTATGCTCGCTTGCTGTGTTGCGGCTAGAAACAGAAAACCAAATACAACAAAGTTAATACGTACTACCCTTTGCACTCAGCACCTCATGGGAGCCAAATTGTAGGTCGTCAAGAAGGATAACCCGCAATGGAGCCGATGGGAAACGTAATGCATTGAGGCGCTGTCGTACCCCTCCCCCCCCCATCTCTGCAAAGAAGTGCTTTGTTTTCATGGGTATGGAACGGGGCGTTCGCTGTAACTCGCTGATGTGAAAGGAGTTATTTGCAGATATGCCTAAACAAAGGGGTTACGAACCTTTTGTCGGGAGGCCCTTGGGTCTTGCAGAGGATGCTGGAATGATTCTGCGCCGATGAGGGGAAATAATCTGCAATGCGTAGCAAGCCGGTTCCCAACTTTCTTGAGCTGTTCTCCAGGCGATGTGTTGATATCCCACCTTTGTGGAAAGGGCCTTGGTCTTGGCTCTGGCGAGCGAAAGACCCTCTCGCAAGGGCAAATCGGGCTGCGGAAAAGCACTGTCTTTGGTCGAGGGTTATGAGACATCCCTCAGCGGCTAAAGCCGAGGCTAAAATTGAAGCCTTTGTGGCACGATTAAAATCGTGCCCTTTCAAAACTTCGCCACGACTGCCAACCAGGCGAATATTCGCAGCCTCTTTAGCCCTTGAGCGTGCCCGTGAGGAGCATCGGATGCCCGTCGAGTTCGGACTCCTCGAGCTTTTCCTTGACCATGTCAACGAATGCGGCCATGGCGGGTGAAATCCACTTGTCTTTGTGCCAGAGGATATGCGTTGCGATGTCAAGCGATGGGCCAGCCCAGTGCAGCGCCTTAAGTTGGCGCTGGCGGAGCTCGCGGGTGACGACGATGGCCGGCAGCAGACCCAAGCCCATGCCGACGGCGACACATTGCTTGATGGCTTCAACGCTTGAAAACTCGGTGATGTTGGCGGGGCGAATGTTCTGCAACGCTAATGCGCGGTCCAGCTTTTCACGGTAACCGCAGCCTGCTTCGGTGAGTAGCAGGTTCTGCCCAGCGAGGTCGGCGGGCTTGACGGTAGCGCGGGCGGCGAGCGGGTGACCGGGTTCAGCCAGGAGAAGGACTCGCTCCATTTTGAGGCGGATGGAGCGGATGGATTGGGGGGGGATCGCGTCGGACATGTGGATGGCCATGTCGAATTTGCCGGCCTCAAGCTTGAGCGCGAGAGTTGCGTCGGAATAGGGGCGGAAGATGAGCTCGACATGTGGGAAGCGGCGGCGAAATGCGCGCAGGACCTGTGGAAGGCGGTAGGTAAGGACGCTCTCCGGAGCGCCGATGCGCAGCGGGCCGCTGGGTTCGGCACCGGTCTGGACGGCGCGCTGACCCTGCTCCATGGCGGCAAGGGCCTGGCCGGCGAAGGGCAGGAAATTGCGGCCGGCGTCGGTGAGAGTGACTCGGCGGCCGAGTCGGTCAAAGAGTGGGACGCCGAGTTCCTCTTCGAGTGCCTTGATCTGCGCGGTGACGTTGGACTGGACGGTATGCACACGTTCGGCAGTGCGCGTGAAGTTCAGTTCTTCGGCGAGGGTGCGAAAGATCTGCAACTGACGGACTTCCATTGTGTCATCTCCAATTCAGATTGAAACTATCCTATCAATCTATTGGACGGATGTATAGATCGGGAACAGACTCGCTCCATGGGGGCTTCCTCGATGACCAAAAACAATCGGAATTTGCAACAAGAAACGGATAGCGCAGTGAGTGGCGAGCCCCGGAAGATTGGGCTTGTGAAGATGAGTTTCCAGAGCGGGCGAACGGAGCTGTTGGAAAGCGACACAACGTCAAATCTGCCTCAGATTGCATGCGGAAGGGAATCCATCTGTTCACCCGGCATGAGCTTCTTTGAGCGGCTCATTGTTTGCGGCTTGAATTCGAGGATTCTAGGGGTGCGGGTCAGGTTTTCCCCGGGCATCCACGGTTTGATTGGTATTGTTCTGGCTGTGCTGGGATTGGGATTGATGGCCCGTGGCGCATCGGCGCAAGACCGTGTTTCCGAGACCTCGTCTGCCCGTAGCGCGGTGGTGGTCTTTGCCGATCGGCCGATGCAGGACAGGCAATGGAATGCGCTGTTTGCTGCGCTGAGGACGAGCAAGATGACAGCAGAGGCGGAGACGGGAGCTATCGGCGGCGACATTGAGTTCATTCGCGGAGACAAGTTGCAACTGGGCATGCAAGTGAAGACAGCAATTGTGGTTTATCTGCATGGAGATTGCATCCTTGAGCCGCTCTCAAGAAGGACGGCATATGGTGTGCCACTCGGCTGGGTGCTCAAGGTGCATGGCCGTATCGAGCCGTTTGTGCACGTGGATTGCACACGGATTGGAGGGGTGTTGGGGCCGCAGGGGCGGGGTTTGGATGCGGATGAGCGCAATGGGGTGATGGCGGGCGCGATCGCGCGGGTGATTGCGCATGAGTGGATTCACATAGCAACGCAGAGCTCGTCACACGCCGTGTCTGGTATTGAAAAGGCGGAGTATGGAGTAGCAGACCTTATGGCCCGGGAGGGCGAGGAGCCTCTGATTCATCGGCGTCGATTTTTACACCCTCGAGGGGAATGAAGAGGGTGAACACGGTGCCTTTGCCGGGAGGGCGTTGACTGCTGCGAACGCGCAAACTGCCTTGATGGCGTTCAACCAGGCCTTTGCTTACCCAGAGGCCGAGGCCGGTTCCACTGAACTCCTTGGTGGTGAAGAAGGGATCGAAGATCCTGCTCTTCGTTTCCTTGCTCATGCCTTCACCTGTATCGGCGACGGTGAAGACAACTCCTTTTGTGCCTGTTCTGCCGTGAGAGGCCGAACGCGTTCGCAGCAGAAGCCTTCCGCCTGCGGTCCCCATCGCGTCTAAAGCATTGCCCACGAGATTTGCGAGTACCTGACGGATTTCTCCGTCGAAGCAGGTGACGGGGAGTACGGCTTTCTTGCGTCTTTCGACGACGACAGGCGAACGGAGGAAGCGGCCCCGATACATGGCCAGAACCGTGTCGAGCAACTCGTCGCAGTCAATCGATTTGGGTCCCGTGGATTGCTTGTAGAAGCGGAGGGTGTGAGCGGTAATGGCGCAGGCGCGACGCAGTTCTCGCTCGGCAGAATCCAGAAGAGCACGGATCTCCTTTGAGTCATCTGTATTTTGCGCGAGGTAGACGAGGTTGGTCACCGACTCAAGAGGGTTGTTAATTTCATGCGCGATGGATGAGGCAAGGCGTCCCACGGCGGCGAGTTTTTCGCTTTGAACAAGGGCCTGCTCCGCGCGCTTGCGGACATCAATGTCTTCAGTGGCGCCGTACCACTTGACGATGACTCCGGTGCTGTTGCGACGTGGGAAGGCGCAGGAGCGCATCCAGCGATATTCTCCGGATGCGGTACGGATTCGGTGCTCGACACGGTAGGGCTCGCCGGTGGAGAGAGCACGCGACCAAGCCTCTGCCATGCGCGGAACGTCGGCGGGATGGGGAGCGCTCATCCAGCCTTCGCCGCGGGCTTGTTCGCGGGTGAGTCCGGTGAGTTTGAGCCAGCTTTCGCTGAAGTCGAGAATGCGCCCTTCCACATCGGCGGTCCATGGAACCTGCGGGCTGAGTTCGATGGTCCAGCGGAGCTCTTCTTCGCTTTCCTTCAAAGCTGCATTGGTATTGTCCAGCAGTGTTTTGGCTTGCTTCTCTTCCGTGACATCGCGGAAAAAGATGACGATGCCGTCCTGAGAGGGACGCACGTTGGCCTGAACCCAGATGTTGAGCGGGCCGGCGTAGTGCGCTTCAAACGTGCCGGGAATGCGGTCATTCATGGCGCGGTTATAGTGCTCCACGAAGGGCGATCCCTCGTACAATGCGGCTGGGAAGCAGTCCCAAAAGTATCTGCCGACAAGGTCTCTGATGGGAGTAATGGCATCTTTGGCGCGCTGATTGAGGTAGGTGACGTGCCAGTCGCGACCGACGCTGATGATGGAGTCGGTTGTGGATTCGAGGACCTGGTTCAATTGGCCCGTGACCGCATCGCGCTCAAGTTCGGCGGCGCGACGGTCATCGATATCGCGGAAGACGAGAACGATTCCGGTGAGTTCGCCTTGATCGTTGCGAATGGGCGCGACGCTGTCATCAATGTGTATTTCGCGGCTGTCCCTGGAGATGAGGAGCGTGTGATTGGCGAGGGTGGCTACGGTGCCGCGGGACTTCACTTTCTCGGCGGGGTTTTCGACGGGTAGACGCGACTCTTCATTGACGATTCGAAACACATCGGAGAGGGGCTTGTTCTGTGCGTCTTCGAAGGTCCAACCGGTCAAGGCTTCGGCAACCGGGTTCATACGGGTGATGCAACTGTTGGCGTCAGTGACGATGACTGCGTCTCCGATACTGTCGAGGATGCGTCTTGAGCGGGCCTCGCTGTCCTGAAGCTGTCGAGCAGCGGTGACTTCGCCTGTGACATCGTGCAGGGGCCCGAAAAGGCCGGCGATTTTTCCGTTTTCAAAGATTGGGTTGAAGGAGTAATTCAAATAGAAATCGTGGATGCCATCTTTTGTGGGCAAGGGGACAAGAAGCTTCTCGTAGAAGAAGGTTTCGCCAGTGGCGAAGGCCTTGTCGAGCAGTGGGCCGACAACGTGCCAGGATTCGGCGTAGACATCTTTGGCTGGCTTTCCGAGGGCAGCAGGATGACGGGGACCGGGGATGCCACGGTAGGCGTCGTTGTAGATGAGGATGAATTCGGGACCCCACATGGTGCGCGTGGGCGAAGGCGAGCACAAAGTCAGATTGACGATGGTGACCAGTTCCTTTGACCAGTTTTCAATGGGACCGAGAGGGGTGGTGCTCCAGTCGTAAGCGCGGACCAGGTCGGCCATCTCACCGGAACCGATGATTCTCCCGGTGGCTTCGCCGGTTGAGAGATTTGGCGACACCGGGAGTGGGGATTGGCCTGATTTCATCCTGTAGTGCTCACTCTTTCACAGACGGCAAGAAAGCCATCGCGGTTGTATGGCCAAGGCTCGCAAAATCTTCAATTTGCGTTCGGGGCCTATTTTGATTTGCCGGGGAGTCGCCGTTGCCTGCGAAAGTAGCAGTGAAAGGCGGGCATGTCAATGGAAGTCGCGTGGTTTTCGGTGGTTGGCATTGGTTCGACGAGGAGCGTTCCAGCGGGCGGACCGGTGGAGCGAGGAGGCAAAGGGCGGGACTGCAGCGAGATCGCGCCCGATTCAAGCGGTTTTGATCGGGTGCAGCCGGTGTCGCCTGACCACCATCTAATCCCGCGGGAAATCTTGATGGATTTTTTATGTCTAGTTTGTCTTTTGCGTTGATAACAAATGTGTTATGGGCGCAATGTGCGAGTAGCTCCGAAACGGGCGAGTGACCACGGTGGTACATAAAGGTTTTAATCGTGGATAAGGGATTGGGACGGTTGAGTCTGAAAGTGACTATAATCACATGCGAGAGAACGATAGATTCGTTCCAGAAATCATTGGAAGGGAATTCCGCCACATGGCGACAGGCGACCTCGCCCTGGGTCAAGAACAGGGCATAATCATCGCGCGCGAGCGCGTCATCAACGACTTCAGCATTAACGTAGCAACGGTGAACGGGTCCGGCTCGCAATCCGCCAATAGCGTTCTGCTGAAGAGCATCTTCGGAATGGGAGTTCCCGTAAGTGGCAAGAACCTCTTCCCGTCGAATATCGCCGGACTTCCCACCTGGTACACAATCCGCGCAAGCAAAGACAACTATGTTGCTCGCACGCGCAGCGCTGAAGTGCTGGTGGCATTGAATCCCGATACAGCGAAGCAGGACGTACTGACCCTGCCCAGCGGTGGTGCGGTGATTTACGAGGAAAAGCTGAACCTGAAGCAATACCGTGACGATGTGGTGTTTTATCCAGTCCCCTTCGACACGATCACGGCCTCCGTGTGCGCCGAGCCAAAGCTGCGCAAGCTGGTAAGGAATATGGTGTACGTGGGTGCGGTGGCGCAGATTCTGTCCATCGATCTGAGTGTTGTGGAGAACGGGCTGCGCAAGCAGTTTGCGAAGAAGCAGAAGGTATTCGATTTGAACTTCGGCGCAGTGAAGGCCGGGTTCGATTACGCGGCGGAGAAGCTTCCCAAGCAAGATCCCTACTTCATTGAACGCATGGACCAGACCAAGGGCAAGATCATCATCGACGGCAATGCGGCGTGCGGAATGGGCGCGGTATTTGCGGGCGTGACGGTTGTGGCTTGGTATCCGATTACTCCTTCGACGTCTGTTGTTGAAGCGACGACGGATTTGCTGAAGAAGCTGCGCGTAACTCCGGAAGGGAAAGCGACTTATGCCGTGATCCAAGCCGAGGATGAACTGGCGGCGATCGGCATGGTGCTGGGTGCGGGCTGGGCGGGAGCGCGGTCGATGACGGCGACTTCAGGACCTGGGATTTCGCTGATGGCGGAGTTTTCCGGACTTGGCTACTACGCAGAGATTCCTGGCGTGATTTTCGATGTGCAGCGAACAGGGCCTTCTACCGGCATGCCTACGCGCACATCGCAGGCTGATTTGCTTAGCGTGGCTTTTCTTTCACACGGCGATACGAAGCACATTGTGCTGCTGCCGGGGAATGTGAAGGAGTGCTACGAACTGGGCTTTGCTGCGTTTGATTTGGCCGAGCGGCTGCAGACACCTGTGTTTGTGCTGAGCGATCTGGATCTGGGCATGAACAACTGGATGTCGGAGCCTTTTGATTACCCGACGACTCCGCAAGACCGGGGCAAGGTGCTGACCAAGGAAGACCTTGATAAGCTGGGTGGGTTTGCCCGTTATCGCGATGTAGATGGCGATGCCATTGGCTGGCGCACACTGCCAGGGACGGACCACCCGAAGGCTGCTTACTTTACACGCGGGTCGGGACATAACGATGCGGCTGGATATACGGAAAAGCCGGATGAATATGTTGAGGTGATGGAGCGGTTGTCGCGCAAATTCAACAATGCGCGCAAGCTGGTTCCGGCTCCGATTGCGGTGAAGGATGGAACTTCGAAGATCGGGTTCCTGGCTTACGGCAGCACGGACTTTGCGCTGCGCGAGAGCATGGACCAGATCAAGAAGGAATATGGGCAGGATGTGGATTACATGCGCATCCGGGCCTATCCATTTGCGCACGAGATTCACGACTTTGTTGCCTCGCACGAACGCGTGTACGTGGTGGAACAGGACCGGGATGCGCAACTGGCGAGCTTGCTGAAGCTGGATATCCCAGCCGAGCATGTGACACGGCTGCGCAGCATTCTGCACTATAACGGTTTGCCGCTGGACGCCCGCACCATTACCGAAGATTTTGCGACGAAGGAGGGCCTCTAAATGGCAACCGCAACCCCACCAGCACCAGGTCCCAAGGTCAACCATATCGGCCTCCCGGTTCTTGAATACCGCGGCGGAAAGACAACACTTTGCGCCGGCTGCGGGCATAACGCCATCTCCGAGCGCATTATCGACGCGATGTGGGAGATGGGCGTACAACCAGAGCGGGTGATGAAGATGAGCGGCATCGGATGCTCGTCAAAGAGCCCGGCTTACTTCATGAACCGCTCGTTCAGCTTCAACAGCGTGCACGGGCGCATGCCTTCGGTTTCGACCGGGGCAATTCTGGCTCAGCATCAAATGAGGATGCTTGGAGTGTCCGGTGATGGGGACACGGCATCGATCGGCATGGGGCAGTTCGTTCATCTTCTGCGCCGCAATTTGCCGATGATCTACATCATTGAAGACAACGGCGTGTATGGCCTGACGAAGGGCCAGTTTTCAGCCACGGCCGATATCGGTTCGAAACTGAAGACGGGCGTGATCAACGATCTGCCCGCGATTGATACGTGCGCGCTCGCGATTCAACTGGGCGCCACGTTTGTGGGCCGTTCGTTCTCCGGCGACAAGCGGCAGCTTCTGGCGATGCTGAAGGCGGCTATTGCGCACAAGGGCACGGTGATGCTGGATGTGATCAGTCCTTGCGTTACTTTCAATGACCACGAAGGGTCGACGAAGAGCTACAAGTTCATGCAGGAAAACGACGAACCGATTAATGAGATCGGGTTTGTGGCCAGCTTTGAAGATATCGAAGTGGACTACGAATCAGGTGCGGTCTACGACGTGGAGATGCATGATGGATCGAGTCTGCATTTGCGGAAGCTGCATGAAGACTACGATCCGACGGACAAGGCCAACGCGGTGCGCACGCTGATGGAGTCAAGCGCAAACGACGAGATTCTTACGGGCGTGTTCTACATCGACACGCAGAAGCCAACGATCATCGATTTGCTGAACATTGTGGATGAGCCGTTGGCGACATTGCCGGAGTCGGTGACGAGACCGCCGAAGGCTGCGCTGGATAACCTGATGGCGAGCTTGCAGCAATAGCACAGTGTTTAGTGGTTAGTGGTCAGTAAGAAAGCCCCGCTTAGCGCGGGGCTTTTTGTTGGGAGCTTGATCTGCGAAGTGCGGGAGATAATCGGGAGGCGATGCAGCCAGATGGTCTCACCGCGCTGTGATGCGGACTCCCATTCCGTTCAGTTTGGTGCGTGCCTGGGCTGCCTCCGGGGTTTGCGGATGGCGCTGGATGAGCAGGCGGAGTTCATGGATGCCCGCATCCTTCTTATTCATCTGCATCAGCGCTAATCCCTTGCGCAGTTGCGCGGCCGGGGCCTTGGGGCTTCCGCTGAATCCCTCAAGCACGGCGTTGTAGCTCTTCACAGCGCCTGCGTAATCCTGCTGACGATAGGCGATTTCGCCCAGATAGAATTCAGCCGAGCCCGCGAGATCGTCAAGAGGGTAATAGCGGAGCACGTCTTGAAACTCGCCCCCGGCTACGCTATACCGGGCAGCGTTGTAATCGCGGACGCCGGCCTGGAAGGTTTCCTGCAGGGGAGGGGCCTGGGAGGCGGCGGGAGCAACGGGTGCGGGTCCAGTTCCCGATGGTGAACCGCTGCCGTCCGGCGGAGCGTTGACGGGAGCGCCTGTTTGTCCGGCAGGAGCAGAGCCGGCTGGCTGAGTCTGGATGTTTTGCAACTGTGCCTGCATATCCTGGATCGACTTGTCGAGCTTGGCGATGCGGGACTTCAGCTCATCGACAGAATCGTTGAGGGATTGGACCTGACCTGAGACTGTGTCGAGCCGGCCGCCACCCGCTTCATTCTGTGCATTGATCTTGGTCTGTAGTGCATTGACGGTCGCGGTCATTTGCGTGACGTTGTCGGCGGTTTGCTGGGTAATGTTCTGCAGCGCTCCGAATTTGGTGTCGATGGTGGACTGCAGGCGCTGCACCATGTCCAGAAGTTGCTGGACCTGGGTTTGCAACTCGATGATCTCCTTGGAGGCCGCATGGGCGGGCATCGGGACGGAGACGAGGACCGCAGCAAGGAATACCGCGGAGAGGAGACGATTGCGGAGAGAGGGTCTCGTAAGCATTTTTCACCAAAAGAAGGATCGAGCAGAGACAGCCAGATTCTGGGTTGTCGGCAAGTCAGTTTCGTTCTATCGAATTTCAAGGTATCCCAGGTCCCCAACTGCAAGGGACCTGGGATACCAGGTTTCTCTGGTCAATTCTACCGGTCGAGAGTAAATCCGGCGCGGCGGTTCTGCTGCCAGCATTCTTCCGTTGACTCGGAGCAGAAGGGCTTCTCCTTGCCATAGCTGACTACGCGAATACGGCTTGCGGCGACTCCCGCTGTGACCAGGGCGTTCTTGGCGGCGTCGGCACGATTCTGGCCAAGGGCGAGATTGTATTCATTTGAACCCCGCTCGTCGCAATAGCCGCCGAGAACAATCTTGAGCTCGGGGTGGCTGCCGAGGAATGCGGCATCGCGGGAGAGGGTGGCCTGGGCGTCGGCGCGAATTTCGTAGGTGTCGTAATCGTAGAAGATATCCTGCACGTTGGCCTTGAACTCATCTTCGGCACTCATGCTGGTGGTGGGCACCGAGACTGCAGGCGGCGCGTTCACGGTAACTGTCGCGGTGGCATCAGCCGATCCGCCTTCGCCTCTGGCCACGAGGTGGTACTTGGTGGTCGCCGTGGGAGTGACAGTCTTGACGCCGGAAGTTGGTACGTCGCCGATGCCATCGATGGAGACGGTGGTGGCGTCCGAGGTGCGCCAGGAAAGCTGAACCTGATCACCAGCCGAGACGACGGACGGAGTTGCCGTGAGCTGCGCGATGGGCGTGGGCGCGGAATTCGACGTGGGTGGGGCGGTATCCGATGGCCCAAGCGGCGCCAACTTCTTCTTGCAACCTGAAACGGCAACCATGATGGCAAGCAGTGCAACAGGAACGAGAATGCTTTTACGTATGTTCAAGGGATTGCTCCTTCCGCAAATTCGAGTGCGTCTTCCGAATGATTTGACCTAACTTCCGCTGCATCGTTCCACCGATTGAGCCAGCCTGAGGGGCCTGGGAAGAATGGGCTGAAGCGAAGGAGCAAATGCAACCGAGCCGGCCAGAGTTTCCGGAGGACATTGTCGTTAAGGCCGGCGTCCGACTGAGAGCGAGTGCAGAGGGCGGAGCCAGCGTTTCAGTGGGCCTAACCCCCGCAATTAGTTGATGCTGGGGACTAGGCAACGAATCCATCATAGTGCAGAAAATTCAACTCTTCTGTGCATAAGAGCACGGGCGCAATGCGATTCGCACCCGCCGAAACTCACTTCCAGCTCCAGTTTGGCATGAAATTGTTGCCCGTACTGGTGAGCTGATGCTGCTCGGTTCCGTCGGCCAGCATGGTCCAGATCTGAGTTTTGCCACCGATGGCGCGCTCGAAAACGATGTGACGCCCATCGGGAGCCCAGAACGGGTAGTCGTTGCTGCCGGACTCGTGCGTGAGCTGAAGGTACTTTTTGCTGGCGATGTCAATGACGTGAATGTCGACGCCGCCGGGATCACCGGGGCCGTACTTGCGGTTCCAACTGAAGGCGAGCAACTGACCGTTGGGCGACCAGGAGGGGGAAACGGCATAGCCGCCATCGGTGATGCGCTGGATGTTGCCGCCGTCCATGTCCATTGTGTAGATCTGCGGCAGGCCGGTGCGCCCGCTGACCCAGGCGAGCTGGGCGTTGGTGCGAGGGTTCCAGGTGGGCGCAACGTCGGGTCCGCGAAAGTTTGTAAGCCGGCGAAGATTGCCGCCGCTTGCATCCGCTACCCAAATTTCCGGATCGCCGGTGCGTGCTGAAGAGAATGCGATCTTGGAGCCATCCGCCGACCACGCGGGGGAGAGGTTGCTGCCACCGGTTGTGCCGGCGGGGAAGGCGACGAAGCGGTTGAGCTCAAGGGAGTACATGCGGATATCCCAACCCTCGCGACCCAGGGATGCAAATGCGAGACGGGTGTTGTCCGGTGAGATGCGCGGAGAAAGGGAGATGGTGCCCAGATGGGTGATGGCGTGCTGATTCTGGCCGTCGTAATCCATCGCCCAGATTTCCTTGGTGCCGGAGCGGGTACTCACGAAATAAATCTTGGTTTCGCAGATGCCGTTGATGCCACCGCCGAGGCGCAGGATGATCTCATCCGCAAAGCGATGGGCGATGGTGCGCGCGGAATCCTGGCTTGCAACTTCGTTGTATTGCTTGCCAAGCACCTGGGGATTGGTCGCGTTGTGGGCATCGAAAAGCCAGCCATAGACAACGATGCGGCCGTTGTTCGCGGCCAAAGAACCGAAGGCTACCATGGCGGCGTTAGTGGGCGCATTCGACCATTGAGGGAGGCTGATTTCCTGGGGCAGGCCGGGTGTGGCTTGCGGAGCCAGGCTCTTTGAAACCAAGTCAAAGATGCCGGCGTTGGCAAGGTCGCCATAGAGGGTGGCATCGAAGGTGGCTTTGAGAGCTGGGGTCTGGGGATCGACGGTGCCGGGCTTGAAGTCGGCGGCGGCGAGACGGATGCGGTCGTTGCCGAGATTGGTGCCGGTGTGGACCCAGTCCTGGGCTGGCAGATGGGGTGATGCAAGCGTCACAAGAATAAAAGAAAAAAGAATGAGCTTCAGCGAGTGGATCTTCATGCGTGCAGTGTGTCCTTCCTCGTGAGGGGTGGGAGAGGCGCAAGGCTAAGCCGTGCGCAAGGACTCAATACGTACAATCATAAGTGACGTCGAGCCATTGATCGTTGGAGTCTCGCGGGAGATCACCAAAAGTGTCAACCCTCTGGGTAGCACGGAGGCAGGACTGATCGAGGGATGCGCTGCCGCTGGGCTTGTTAATTTTGAAGTTGGTCGGAGCGCCCTGGCGATTAACGCGGAAGTAAATCTCGGAGACTGCGCCCTTGGCCGTGTGTGAATCGACTTCGTACTTATTCCAATTTTGACCCACCTTGCGCTTAATGACTTCCACATACCAGCCAAAGCGGCTGCCGAAATCGCCATTGGCGATGCTCACTGGTCCATTCGATGCATTCGGGGTCGCGATGGTGGCTCGGGGCAGGGCGGAGCCCGACTGCTCGCCGAACTGCGCGCGGTTGTCAGGTTTGGGCGGAGGTTGGTGTTGCGGGGTCTTCTGGGCCTGCTCCTTCTGTGGTTTTGCGTCTTTGCCTGAGATGGGGATGGCGGTCTCGTCCACGGCCTCTTTGGCTTTGGGCGTGGGTGGAGCGGGGGCCTTGCTGGGAGTGTCCGGCGTGAGGACGTTGTCGTTCTGTTCCTGGTGAGGGAGGGGAATAGCGTTGGAGACCAGGGTGACCTGAATGGCTCCGCCTTCTCCAGGATTGCCCCAGATGTTGTGATGGAAGAGGCCACTGATGACGCCATAAAAGATCAGCAGGCCAAAAAGTGCGCCATGGAGCATGAGGGAACCAGCGGCGGGGAAGGCGACTGGGTCGTGTTCCCGTTCGAAGACCATCACGTGTTCCCGTTGGTCCGTGGGTTCCGGAGGACCTTCCAGCAGACTGTTCATGGCTAACTCGCTGGGCTGACTTGCTGTTTGGGGGTGCGCATGGTTATTGCCCACCTGCAGCAGACGCCTTGGTCTCGAGCGGCTGCGTGACAATGGAAATATTGGTGATGCCTGCCAGCTTTACCGCATCCATGACAGCGGCAAAGGCGCCGAAGGGCACCTGCTCGTCGGCGCGGAGATAGACCACCTGTTTGGTGGGGTCGCTGCTCGATGAATTGCCGCCGGCCTGAAGCAGTTTCGAGCCCAGTTCGTGGATGTTTACGGGCTGATCGCCGAGAAAGATATCCTGATTTTTATTGATGGTCAGCACCAGATGCTGCTCGGTGATCTGCTTGACGGTGCGCGTTTTGGGCACGGAGACATCGATGCCGGACTGCAGCACCGGTGCGGTGATCATGAAGATGACAAGCAGCACGAGGACCACGTCCACCAGCGGCGTGATGTTGATCTCCGCGAGGGAACTGCGCGTTTGGCCGTTGTTACTTGTAAAGGCCACGCTGGGCCTCCTGAGCAATCTCCGCGGGGTCGCCCGGGCCGCGTTGAGGGGTGCTGGGGCGTGCTGGGATCTCTTCAAGCATGTTCAGCAATTCCCTGGAGAAGTCATCTACTGCCGAGGCGAAGACGCGGATGCGGGCGGAGAACTGGTTGTAAGCGACTACGGCCGGGACGGCGACGAAGAGTCCGGCAGCGGTGGTGATGAGCGCTTCAGAGATGCCTGGAGCGACGGCTCGCAAGGTTGCTGCGCCTTCTGTGCCCAGTCCATGGAATGCATCGACGACACCCATGACGGTGCCGAACAGGCCGACGAAAGGGCTGGCGGATGCAATGGTGGCAAGCCAGGTCATGCGCCGCTCCATGGATGTGATGGCAGTGCTGGCCGCGGTTTGTGCGGAGCGCTCCAGGGTGTTCAGGTTGCGAGGGGGGCCGGAGCCACCGGTCTGGCGCTTGTAGGTTTCATAGACATCTTCAAAGATCTGGGCGAGTGGACTTGCTTTGTAGTCGCCGGTAATCAAAGAGATCTCATGCAGGCGGGTAGCCTTGCGAAAGGCTCGGATGAAGCGGCGGCTTTCGCCTGTGGCTTTCGAAAAGAGAGCCATCTTGCCCAGAATCACCGTCCAGGAATACAGGCTGGCGATGAGTAGCAGGACGAGGACGCCAATGGCGACACCGCCGATGTTGCCAATCATGTCAGTGAGCGCGGACGAACCGTGAAGGAAAGATTGCGCCGGGGAAGGCGCCGCAGGGGTCGCGCTACTATCGGTCTGCAGGATGAAGAGCAGGGCAGCAGTAATAATCGGCGTTCACCTCACTAGAACAACTCTCCGTGCACGCCCCCTTCGATCATTTCTTCTGGGCGCGCGCGATAGAAGAACCGCTCTATCAACCGTATCAGACGGGATGAACCCGTCCAAGTTATCGATTGGATGCGCCCCGGGACCGGCGAGGTTCCTTTGCAGGCAAATGGCGAGGCGGTTCGTGCTATGCTGCGCTCGGATTGTCAACGCGAATCCAGTGGCCTACGATGGTGCAGGTCACGGCTGAGACCGCAAGGGGATTGCCCAGGAATGCTTGTCGAACTACGAGCGGAAAACTATGCCGTCATTGATCACGCCATTGCGGTGTTTGGCCCGGGGCTGAACCTGCTGACGGGCGAGACCGGTGCGGGTAAATCGATCCTGGTGGATGCGTTGGCGCTGCTGATGGGTGGCAAGGCATCGGTGGATGTAGTGCGCCACGGAGCGGACAAGGCGGTAGTGTCGTGCGTGTTCGAATCTACGCCTGCGGCCGAGGCGGTTCTGGAAGAGAACGGCATTGACGCGGAAGGCAACGAGATTATTTTGCGTCGCGAGATTCTTTCGACGGGCAAAGGCCGCGTATTTGCGAACAACCAGCCTGCGACCGTTGCCGTGTTGAAACAACTAGCTCCGGAACTCGCGCTTGTGCACGCGCAGACGGAGACGCTCACCAGCTTTGACCAGGCGCAGCAGCGAATTCTTCTGGACCGATTCGGAGGGATCTCGCTTGAGGCTGTGGCAGAGGCACATGCGAAATGGCACGAGGCTTCTCGAAAACTGGATGAGTTGCTGCAGGGCGAGCAGGAGCGGATGCGAATGGTGGATTTGTGGAGCTATCAGCGCAAGGAGATTGAAGCGGCGCGGCTGGCACCGGGAGAAGATGAGGCGCTGGAGACGGAAAAGCGCGTTCTGGCAAATGCAGAGAAGCTTTATGCCGCGGCGATGGGCGGATTCGACCAGTTGTATGAAGGTGGCGCGTCAGCGGAAGTGGCCCTGCGAGCGGCGTTGCGAAACGTGGAAGAACTGGCGCGCTATGACAGCAGATTCGCCGAAGCTGCTCAGCAACTGGAATCGGCACGTGCAACGGTGGGAGACGTGAGCGCCAGCCTGCGCGATTATGCCGAGGCAATCAATGCCTCGCCGGAAAGACTTGCGGAGATTGAAGACCGGCTGGCTGTTCTGGATCGGTTGAAGCGCAAGTATGGAAAGAGTGCTACAGAAGTAATTGCCTTCGGGGAAGAGGTCGGGCGGCGGTTGGCCGAAGTAGAGGACCGCGATGAAATTCTGAAGACGCTGCGCGCAGCGTTGAGCGCGGCAACGACAGCCTACCGAACGGCAGCCACAGCGGTGAGCGTGGAACGTCAGGTTGCAGCAACGAAACTGTCCCGGCTTGCCGAGGCCCAGATCAATTCGCTGGCTATGAAGGTGCGCTTCGAAGTTGCTGTGAGTTCGCCAATGCCGGAGTCCGCGGAACAGTCCGGTTGGACCGCCAGTGGCTGGGACGAGGTGCAGTATCACATCGCGACCAATGCGGGAGAGCCGCTGAAGGCGCTGGACCAGATTGCCTCAGGTGGCGAGATGAGCCGGGTGATGCTGGCGCTGAAAGTGAGCGTCGAAGAAGGTGCAATGAAGCCGAAGCGGAAATCACCGACACCGCGGACGCTTGTTTTTGATGAAATCGATGTGGGCATTGGCGGACGCGCGGCGGAGGCGGTGGGGCAAAAGCTCAAGTCGCTCAGTCGTGGACAGCAGGTGTTGTGCGTGACGCACCTTCCGCAGATTGCCGCGTTCGCGGACCAGCACTTTGTGGTTGAGAAGCGGGAGTCCGCAGGACGGACGAAGATGCAAGTGCGGCTGCTGAATGACCAGGCTCGCACTCATGAGGTCGCGCGCATGTTGTCCGGCGCCACGGTTACGGATACGAGCCTGCAGCACGCGGCACAGATGATTGCGGTGAGCCGGTAAGGGCTTGCTAGGCGTCGGCGATCGGTTCCGCGCCCGTTGAAAACATGTCGGAAACCGTATCCAGGATGAAGCCCGGGTGGATGGGCTTGGCAAGGATATCGAAATGGTGCCCTTTTTTCAGGGCCTCGTCCAGCAGCCTGCTGGTATCCGGCTGGCCTGAAAACAGGATGATGCGACAGCCGGGGTAGTTGGCTTTGAGGACGATTGCCAGGTCAATGCCGTTCATCATGGGAAGCATGACGTCCATAATGGCCAAGTCTGGATGCCACTCAGCGAGAATATCGATGGCCTGTTCTGCCGAATAGGCAACCTTAATCTCGTATCCGCGCGAAGACAGGATCAGAGCCAGCGTGTCGGCGATGCTGGCTTCGTCGTCAACAACCAGGATTCTGCGGCGTCCAGCACTGCTCAGCATGGAGATTTACCCGGAGCTTCCTTTGAATCTCTGAACATGGTTCTGGTGGCGAAAGTCGCGAGGTGGTTCATTCGCGGCAGGGTTGATGGACGCGATACCAGGACCGTTGTTTCTAAGGTCTTGCAATTATTTTGGCGAAATCGTGGCGTTGCAGGCTCGCCCGTCATCCGATCAGATGCGGGAAGATTCCTGCTAGTATACGTTACTGGCGATAAATCATTGATTTCATAGGCGTAATTACGTTCATGAAATCAAAAACGTTGCGAGCGCGGGGTCACGATGGCGATTGAAAACTCATCTTTGCCCGCGTGGTCCGATCGGATCCGTCGGCTGCTCGGCGATTTGAAATTAACGCAGGCTGGGCTTGCCGCGCGACTTGGAGTATCGCCGCCGACGGTTTCGAGGTGGATTCAGGGACGCCAGGAACCGACGGCCGAAGGCTATATTGCACTGGGGAATCTTGCGCGGCAATTGGACCGAGTGTACTTCTGGGAGCGGGCGGGGATGGACACGTCCGATATTCCGGAGACTGGTGCGGTGCGCTCGATTTCATCGCTGCGAGTCGACCTTGAAGGTTTCAAGCTAATTTCCAGCAGCAAGGTTGCCAAAGATGCTGCCGGGAAAGGCGTCGCGGTGGCGATTCCTTTGCTGGGCGTTACAGCGTATGGGGACCGGATTCCGCCGAAAGAAAACGTCGCCTTGGCGCGCGTGGAGTTGGAAGAGGTGCTTTTGGCGCCGCTTTCCTGGTGCCCTCATCCCGAACAGATGGTTGCGATGCACCTTTCGGGCGATTCGATGAGTCCGGTGATTGCGCCGGGGTCAATTTTGTTTGTGGATACCGAAGTGGTGGACCGGGACAAACTGCACCAGCGGATTGCGGTGGTTTCGCATCGCGATCTGGGCTTCAAGGTTGCGCGTTTCCAGCGGGTGGGCAGAGTTGACTTGCTGGTATCAGCTAATTATAAGTGTGCGCCGGTGGACGTGAGCAACGCTTCAAAGTGGAAGATTTTCGGGGAAGTACTCTGGTGGGTTTCGCGGGAGGTAATTCCTGAAAGCTGACATTTGTTGGTCCACAGTTTCACAGGAACACAGGGGCTGTGTTGCTGTGGGTTTTTCGCTTGTAAATTATTTATTTGGAATGGTTTAGCGGGCGTCACAGTTTCACAGCCTGAAAACGCGGGGGGCGTGTTTTCTGTCGGATTTCAGCTAAGTAATTTATTATCAATTGCTTGCGTGGTCGGGATCCATGAAATATTACCCTGGAAGGTTAGAAGACTCGACCCAATAAACCATGGATGGTTCGGAAAACTGCTTCCAGTAACCTTGCAAGGTTCGAAAAGTGAAGAAAATTCACCACGGCCTGCTGCAAATGCAATGTGAATCCGCGTAAACACTTGCTTTAGAGTGGTTTACGGTTGACTTTGTCCGCGAAAGAAGCGCGGTGTTTACCGAACGCGCCCGGCATCGGCTGGCCGTAGAACTCACTGTCTCTATTGTGCGCCGGGCGAGGGTAATTATCGGCAAACCGGTTGCTGTGTGGCGGAAGCTCGTATCATAGCCCGGGCGCTTTCAGGTATTTCTCGGGGAGCGTCACTCCTGGCCGCTCATGATCAAAGAGAAGGCTGGCGATCCAGAAGCGTCCGTGAGCATGCACGATCTGAAACGAATCGATGCCTCGCGAGGATGGCTGGGCGTCGTCCTTCGCATCCCGGATTTCCGACGTGCTCCACACCTCAATAAGATTGCCAAACTCTTCACCTCGGTTGGCAATACTGCGCTCGAACAAGGCATGCGCCTTGAAGTAGGAATCGTTCTGCTGCGCGAACATGTCGGGAGTCCGGAAAATCGCGTCGTCCTTGCGTGCCGGTCTATCCTTCGTGGCCGCAGACTCCGGAACAATTGAGACAATCCGCCCGTCGGGCAGAAACAGCGAACGGAAGCGGTCCCAATCGCGCTGTCCGGCTGGGCCGGAAACCGCGTCATAAAGTGAAGCGATGAGGTGATCCACAGTGTCCACGTCGCCGGGGTTCTTTGCCGCAGGCCAGTCAGGATGCCCTGCAAGTGTTCCCACTGGCCGAGGTGGCGCAGATGCGGCAGGAGTAGACTGCTGTGCGCTCGCATTGAGCGCCAACCCCACAAGAAAACAACTCAATACAAGATCGCGACTACGAATCATGGGATCATCTCCTTGGTTTGTGAAGTCAACCGGCGTCCGATGGAATCAGAACCGCGCCAACCGCGCGCGGCGCTACTACTTCGACCAGGGCGGTACCACGCCGTTGGTGCGCGCGTAGGCGATCGACTGCCCCAGATGCTCGTGTTGATCTTCGAGAATCAACATCACCGCGTCCTGCTTGGACATGTCTTCTCCGAACAGCTTCACGTGTGTCTGCAAATCGTTATCGGAAAGTGTCGTAATCGCCTTTTGCAGATTGATGTAGGAGTCCTTCAGAGCTTCCTGCATTTTTTCCGGATCGGTGATGGGCGTGGGCTTTGCCCCCGTTTTCGGTGTGCCCGTGAGCACACCGGCGAGCAGGCCGTTCTCCCTAACGATCAGGTTGAACACGTCGCCGACGGAGCGAACGCCCTGGCCTGGCTTCCAGTCGTACTTGCCAGCCATAACGTGCGAGAGCCCGCTGAACTTGTCGGAAAGCGTTCCGGCATCTTTTCCCCATGCGGCCTGCATTCCTGCCGGCTGTGATTGGGCCTGAGCCAACGGCACCATAAGAGCGAACGTCAGCGCAAGCGCTCGGTACTTAGTCAGAATCTTCGTCATGTGAATCTCCTTTACGTTATTTGAACGACTGGTGTTGATCGCAAAGCCGAATGCGGGTCTCAACGCGGCGGTTTCTCAACCTCCCTGCGCCGGAGAACCGGCTAGCCGTTTTCGGCACGCTTGAAGGCGCGCCTGGACCGGCCTCCAGATTCATGTTCTCCTGGCGATGCTCCTGCTCACGGAACAAATTCCCGCGAGGAATCAGTGCTAGTCGGAAAAGTGACAAGCTCCTGTACCTCTATGGCGCCATCCGCCGCGCTCAGTTCTTTCCGCCGTACCCAGAAATAGATGGCAAAACCAATTGCTACCAATGGAAGGACTGCGCCAAATTCTTCGATATACCACGCCGTTTTGCCGCGCTCCGCGGTGAGAGGAGTAAATACCACACCCACAAATAAATTGTGACTGGCATGGAGAATCGCTCCTGTCCACAGGCTCCCCGATTTCAGCCGCATCCAGGCAAACACGAAGGAAATCGCAACCAACGTCACGGTGAAACACATTGCCGCATACCAAGTCTTCGTTCCCGCGTTGAAATCGGCAAAAATCAGAATCGGATAATGCCACAGCGACCAGATCACGCCGGTGATCAAGGCCGTCGCCGTAAAGCCGACTCTTTCCGCGAGTTCGGGAACCAGAAACCCCCGCCAGCCGATCTCCTCGCCCAACGCACTTGACATGCTGCGCACCACGCCAAAAGTTCCCGCCAATAGCACATACAGCAGCACCGCGACTGCCGGAGGCATCGCGCCCCCCATGTTCATGACCCAGTGCTTCACTGTGTCCGGATTTGGAAACCCTCCAACACCGCTGATCCACACGATCGCGTAAGTCACACCTGCATAAAACAGCGGTATGAACCAACTCATCACCGCGTAGGTCTTCGACGGCCACCTCCAGCTCAACTCCGACAAGCTGCGGCCATTTAACTTAAGCGTCGCAAACGCCGCGAGCGCCGGACACCAATCCAGCCCAAACGCGTAATATCCGCCGCCCGCATCCACTTGCTTCGCGCGAATGATGAGGAAGTAGAAGAAGGAGCTGAAGAGCAGAACAAAAAGCAAGTAGGCGAAAATTTGCCGCGATGTGGAAGCGGAGGCTTGCATGAATGAAAAATACGTCGCGAAGAGCCAGTTTGTGCAGGAAAAGTGACATGCGGTATCCGATACGAGACAAGCGGTCAGAGTTGGCCGTCAAAGAGCGCTACGCGCTTTGGACGGCCCTGTCCTCAGCGATGTCTGCTTCGACGTTACAGCTATAATCCGTGCCAGAGGATCGACACCCATTGCTGCAAATCAAGCGAGACAGGGGACGGACGAAATGGGTCTTGATCCTGTGTGCGTGGACGATTGTAGGACTGTTGTTTGCCGTGCGCAGGATCGTGGTGGTGAAGGTACAGGGTACGCACGTCAACTGGGTGATCGAGACTGCGCTCGAATTTGTCTGGTGGTACGTATGGGCGGCGTACACACCTGTCATGATGGGTCTTGCCAAACGGTTTCCGTTGACGGGGCCGAGGCTTGTACCTCATATAGCGATCCACACAATCGCGTCGCTCACGATGGCTCCCCTGGCATCTGCCACCGAATACTTTCTGAGCCTTGGGCTTCTCCAGTTTGTTTTTCACATTACCGGTGCTGGCGTGCTCCATTTTCTTTCGCCGTTCGGAGTCGCTGTCCTATTTATGAGCTTTACCGGCATGCTGACGTACTGGTTGGTTGTGGGTTTGTATCAGTCGATCCACTTTTACCAGGTCGCTATGGAGCGCCAGACGATCGCGGCGCAACTGGAGACCCAGCTTTCCCATGCTGAACTCGAAAACCTGAAGAGCCAGTTGCATCCGCACTTTTTGTTTAACAGCCTTCACACCATCGGAGTGCTGATGCAGGAAGACGTTGATGCTGCCAGCCATCTGCTGGTCTGCCTGGGCGATTTGTTGCGCATGGCCCTCGACCGGCGGGAGAACGAGGTCACTTTGGAGAGCGAGCTCGAGTTCGTCGGCAAGTATCTGGAGATTGAACTGACACGCTTTCATGATCGCTTGAAAGTTCACATGGACGTGCCAACTGACCTTCTCGGAGTCTATGTACCAAGCCTGGCGCTGCAGCCGCTGGTTGAGAACGCCATCAAGCATGGCTTTGGTGTCGATTCCAGCGCAAGCAGGCTGGAGATCGCTGCCAAACTTCAAGACGGCAGAGTCTGGCTCTGCGTCCGCGATGATGGCCCGGGGCCTGCACCGCGCCCGCGATTCGGCGTGGGACTCACCAATATCCAGTCACGCCTGAAACAGCTCTACGGGGACGAGTCGTCGCTGGAACTTACCGGAGGCGATGGTCGAGGCTGTGAGGCCATCATCACGATTCCACTGCGGAATTCGCATTGAAGACGCGCGTCCTCATTGTCGATGACGAACCGATCGCCCGGCGCGGTATCCGTCGCTATCTGGCCGAACACGACGGCATTGAAGTTGTGGGCGAGGCGGCGAACGGAATAAGCGCGGTGGAGCGGATCAATGAGCTTCAGCCCGACATCGTTTTTCTCGACGTGCAGATGCCCGATCTCGACGGCTTTGGAGTCATTGAGAATGTAGATCCAGAGAACCGCCCCGCTCCCGTATACGTCTTTGTCACGGCCCACGATGCGCACGCCATTCGTGCATTTGAAGTGCACGCAGTTGACTATCTCCTGAAACCGTATGACAGGGAGCGATTTGCCCGGGCGCTGGTTCATGCGCGCCAGGTTCTCGAACAGCGCAGGGAAGCAAATCTAGATCTCGAACCGCTGCTTCGATCCCTCCGCAACCTCCGCCCGTTGGAACGCTTTGTGGTGAAGGACAATAAGCGGATTTTCTTTGTTCCCGTTTCCAACGTTTTGTGGATCGAAGCCACGGGAAACTACGCCTGCATACACACTGCCGCCGACAGTCACCTGTTGCGTGAAACCATGGCACACCTGGAGGAGAAGCTGGCGCCCCACCACTTCATCCGCGTGCGGAAATCTGCCATCGTGAACGGTGCCTGCATCAGCGAGATTCGTCCCATGTTCGATGGGGTTTACGAAATCGTACTGGCTGGAGGGACGGTGGTCACGTCGAGCCGCAGATACGCTCACAAGTTACGGGCGCTGCTGGAATCCTAGTCTTGCAACTGTGCGTATGTGCCGGGAATCATTCTCCTTTATGCTCGATCGCCAAGTCGCCGATGGACGGTGTTGAGGCTGGGAATCCCGCTTCAGCGGCTGGAGAAGACGAATTCGTTTCCGTCGGGGTCTTTGAATTTGGCCATGGTTCCCCAGATTTGCTTCTTGGGTTCTTCGGCCAGTTCTACGCCTTTGGACTTGAGGAGGGCCGCGGTGGCGAAGACGTCGTCGCACCAGAAGGTCATGGGTTGGAAGCCGCCGATTCTGCTCTCGTGGCCGGGTGGGGTGAAGAGCGCCAGACCTATGTCGGAGCCCGGGATGAGGAGCTCGATCCAGCGCTGGCCGGGGCCCATGGGTTGATCGGTTGCTACTTTGAACCCCATTTTTTCTGTGTAGAACTTGAGCGAGACATCCTGGTTGCTGACGGGGATGCTGACGAGCTTGATTCCGCGAATCATGTGCGGCCCTCCTTGGTTGAGATTCCCGGACTATAGCGGGACTGAATTGCGGATGCAATCTGGTTGTTATTGCTATATTGTTTATCGGTATAGCCATGTTGAAGATCGACGATTATGTGACCGATGTTTTGATGCGGGACCTGGTGGGGCACGACAAGCGGCCGGTGAGTTTTCTTGTCTACCTATGGCTGGCGGCGGAGGAGCAGCGGCGGGGTGGGCCGGTGCAGATCAGCTACCAGGAGCTGGCGGAGTCGATTGGGGTTTCGAAGAGTTCGGCGCAGACGGCGGTGGGGTGGCTGGTGAGGCGGAAGCTGCTGCGGGTGAGTAAGGCTACGATGACGGCTACGCCTTGCTACGGGGTGTTGAGGCCGTGGCGAAAAGGCGACCTCATCGATTGTGACCGACCGTCGAAGACGTCCCTCGGCGGCTAAAGCCGACGCACTCATTGACCTCATATGGCACGAGTAAACTCGTGCCCTTTCAAGGCCCTCATTTGACGCGAATGAACTCGTGCCCTTTCAAGGTCCTCATTTGACGCGAATGAACTCGTGGACTTTCAAGGCCCTCATTTGACGCGAATGAACTCGTGGACTTTCAAGGCCGCTTTCTGCGAAGAATCCCGGGCTGCTATTCGACGGCGACTTTGTGGAAGCCGAGGCCGTAGAGGAGGGCGCTGACGGCGGCCTGGGCGTTGCCGTGGGCGCGCATGAGGATGCCGTCGTCGAGGGCGGCTTGTGTCATTTGCTGCTCGGCTGCCTGGCGAACCTGGGACTCGAGATTCACGTCGGGGTTGACGAGCAGGCCGGTGCTTCGGGAAAAGACCTTGGTCTGGCCGTTGTCGATGCGCGTGGTGAAGACCTGGGCTGCGGGCAATTTCACATGAACGGAATCGCCGTTGACGGAGACGTCGGCCGGCTTGAGCTGCTGAAGATCGACGCCGGCGATGACTTCGCCGTGGGCGACGAGGATGAGCTTGTCGCCGACCAGGAAGTCGGGAATGTAGGAGCTCTGGCGCTGGCCTTCGACGATTTTGTCGAGGGAGTAGACGACGGATTCGAGGCGGGAGAGCTGGCGGATGCGTTCGACAACGGTGGGGGAGGATGTGTCGATTGTGGAGGAGCGGCCGGTGACGAAGCCGGCGAAGCGGCTCCAGAAGCCGGCGTGGGCGAGGTGACCGAGGGAGGCGATGGCCAGGAAGCCCAAGAGGACTCCGGCAAAAAGCGTGATGAAGAATACGCGAAACAGAGTACGCATGGGCATGACCTCAGTGGGCGCCGCTCGAGTATTTTGTTGGATGCGGTCGATGGCGCTCCCGGCATAAAGGTCGTGAGGATGTTGCACAGTTGATGCCGGGGATAAAGCCCCGGCCTACCGCACAATTGAAGCCGTTGGTATACTGAGAGATGTGACCACTTCTGTGCTTGAAAACCTCTCGAACGGTAACCACTCCGAGACTTCCCCCACTGAAAAAAGGGTGTTGTTGCTGAAGCCGCGCGGCTTTTGCGCCGGTGTGGTGCGCGCGATCGACGTTGTGAAGATCGCTTTGGAAACCTTTGGTGCTCCCATTTATGTGCGGCGGGAGATTGTGCATAACCGCTATGTTGTGAATGAGCTAGCGGAAAAAGGCGCGATTTTTGTTCATGAAATCGACGATGTGCCGAATGGGCAGAGGGTGATTTACTCAGCGCATGGGGTGTCTCCGGCGGTAAAGGAGCTGAGCAAGAGCCGCGGACTGAAGGTGATTGACGCGACGTGCCCGTTAGTGACCAAGGTCCATATTGAGGCGGTGAAGTTCGCCAAGCAGGGGTATTCGCTGGTGCTGATTGGCCACCGCGACCACGATGAAATTGAGGGAACGCTGGGCGAGGCGCCGGATGTGACGCAGGTGGTTTCGAACGTTGAGGAAGTAGCCGAGCTGAAGGTGCCCGACCCGAACCGCGTGGCGTATCTGACGCAGACTACGCTGAGTTTGGATGAGGCGCGGGATATTATCCACGCGCTGAAACAGAAATTTCCGAATATTGTTGGGCCGCACACGCAGGACATTTGCTATGCCACGGAGAATCGCCAGGTGGCGGTGCGCAACGTGGCCAACAAGGCGGAACTGGTTCTGGTGGTTGGTTCGACCAACAGTTCGAATTCGAATCGTCTGGTTGAAGTTTCGCGGAACCTGGGGACCATCGGGTACCTGATCGATAACTCCCAGGCGATCGATCCGAAATGGCTGGAAGGCGTTACGAATGTTGCGGTTACGGCTGGGGCGAGTGCACCGGAGATCCTGGTTGAGGACGTGGTGAATTATTTGCGCCAAAACGGATTTTCCAGCGTCGAAGAAGTAGAGGTTATGCCGGAGAATGTTCGGTTTGGCCTGCCTCCGGAGATCATTCAGGCGATTGGCGGGGCCGGTGGCGGGGAGATAAAAGTACAGGGACTTAGGGACTAGGGACTTGGGGACTGGCAGAGCCCGGAGTTCTTAGTTCGCAGTTCTTAGTTCTATGTTTCGATTGCGGGATTTCGTTGTTTCTGGGAATTTTCGCGTAACAACTGAGGCGATTTAAACCGCATGAGTCAACAAAAAGGGAAGAAGCTGACCGTGGCAGCAACGACGGCAGCACCGCGATTTGGCAGGATTGACGCTGATCCTGCGGAAGTGCGGGTGGGAATTGAGCGATCGAGGGATTACATTTTCTCGCAGCAGCAACCGGATGGGCACTGGGTTGGCGAGCTGGAAGCGGACTCGATGCTGGAGGCTGACTACATCTTCCTGCATACGCTGCTTGAGTCAGGCGATCCGGGGCGTTTGAAGCGTGCGCTGACGGAGATGATGCGGTTCCAGAATGAGGGTGGAAGCTGGAGCCTTTATCCCGGCGGCCCGGGGAATATTTCGCTTTCCGTGAAGTGCTATTCCTCTGCAAAGTTGATGGGGATTCCGGCGGACGATCCGCGATTGGTGAAGTGCCGCGAGTGGGTGCTGGCGCATGGGGGCGTGGTGGCGACGAACACCTTTACGAAGGTGTATTTGTGCGCGCTGGGCGAGTACGACTACGATGCGGTCCCGGCGATTCCGCCCGAGATTGTCCTGTTTCCCAACTGGTTCTACTTCAACATCTACGAGATCTCGTCGTGGTCGCGGTCGATTCTCGTGCCGCTGGCGATCATCTACGCGAAGAAGCCGTTCAAGAAAGTGCCGCCGGAGCATGGGATTGACGAGCTGTTTGTGGGCGGAAGGGCGGGAGCGAAGCTTCGGTTGCGGATGGACCGCAAATCAATCATCTCGTGGCGGAATTTCTTCCTGGTGCTGGACCGCATTCTGCATTTTGCGGAGGCAGTTCACATTCGTCCACTGAGGAAGCTCGCATTGGCTCGGGCGGAAAAGTGGATGCTGGAACGGCTGGAGATGACGGATGGCCTGGGCGCCATTTATCCAGCCATGCTCAACGCGATTGTCGCGCTGCGCTGCCTGGGGTATTCGGAAGACGACCCGCAGGTGATTCGCGCGCGCGATGAGTTTGAAAAGCTGGGCATTGAACAGCCGCCGACGCTGGAGATGCCGGAGCCGACCTTCCGCATGCAGCCGGCGGTTTCTCCGGTGTGGGATACGGCGCAGGCGGTGTATGCGCTGGGCGAAGCCGGCGTGTCGCGGACCGATGCCCGCATGCTGAAGGCAGTGGATTGGATGTTGTCAAAGGAAGTGCGGCACAAGGGCGACTGGGCGGTGAAGGTGCCCAATACCGATCCTGGCGGATGGTACTTCGAGTACAACAACGAGTTTTATCCCGATACCGACGATACGGCGCAGGTGCTGCTGGCTTTGAACAAAGTGGACAATCCGCGGGAGCGGTATCAGCACGATGTGGCGCAGCGGGCGATTGAGTGGGAGTTTGCCATGCAGTGCCGCAATGGCGGCTGGGGCAGCTTCGACAAAGACAACACCAAAATGATCTTCCAGTACATTCCGTTTGCCGATCACAACGCGATGCTTGATCCACCTTCAGTGGATATTACGGGGCGAATGCTGGAGATGCTGGCGACCTATGGGTATACGCAGGACGACAGCCGGGTGCAGAAGGCGATCAAGTTTATTCTGAGCGAGCAGGAGCCGGATGGGTGCTGGTTTGGCCGCTGGGGCGTGAACTACATCTACGGGACGTTCCTGGTATTGCGCGGTCTGGATGCGATTGGTTTCGACCACTTTGAGCCGCAGGTTCAACAGGCGGCGGAGTGGATCAGGATGGTGCAGAATCCCGACGGCGGATGGGGCGAAACGTGCGGCAGCTACGACGATCCAAATACGCGGGGAGTGGGCCCGAGCACGCCTTCGCAGACTGCATGGGCGATGCTGGGATTGCTGGCGGCGGGAGACGACCGTTCCGATTCCGTGGCCAAGGGAGTTCGCTGGCTGTTGACTCGTCAGCTACCGGATGGAAGCTGGGACGAATCGATGGGTGAGGGGCCCGGGCGGCAGGCTATTATTACTGGAACCGGCTTCCCCAAGGTCTTCTACCTTTCGTACAACCTGTATCGCCAGTATTTCCCGTTATTGGCGTTGACGAGTTACAGCAAGGCGATGGAACCGAAGAGCAGCTTCTAGCTATTAGCTCTCAGCTTTTGGCATTCAGCATTGGATTGAGAAAAAGCGCTGAGATTTGCGTTGGAGGATAATAAAGATATGGCTGTTCCTATTTCACAGATGTGGACGGTTGCAACGTATGTGCTGAAGAAGAGGATGTCAGGCGAGAAGCGCTATCCATTGGTGCTGATGCTTGAGCCTCTGTTCCGCTGCAACCTGGCATGCGCGGGTTGCGGCAAGGTGCAATATCCGCCGCATATTTTAAAGAAGCAGCTCACTCCTGAAGAGTGCTTTGCGGCGGCGGAAGAGTGCGGCGTTCCGATGGTGGCGATTCCGGGCGGCGAGCCTCTTTTGCACCCCCAAATCGTCGAGATCGTCAACGGACTCGTGGCGCGCAAGAAGTATGTGTACATGTGCACCAACGCGCTGGAATTGAAGAAACGGCTGCATGAGTTTACGCCGTCGAAGTATCTGACGTTCTCCGTGCATCTGGATGGACAGCGGGATCATCACGACTTCAGCGTATGCCGCGAAGGCGGGTACGACATTGCGGTTGAGGGCATCAAGGAAGCGGTGAAGGCGGGGTTCCGCGTTACGCCTAACTCGACTTTCTTTGACGGGACTGATCCGAACAGTGTGCGCGCACACTTCGATGAAATGATGGCTATCGGCGTGGAAGGCATTGTGCTTTCGCCGGGGTACAGCTACGACAAGGCGCCGGATCAGACGCACTTTATGGGCCGCGCGCGGGTGCGCCGGTTGTTCCGCGCGATTTTGTCGAATCGGAAGAAGTCGTGGAAGTTCAATATGTCGCCGCTGTTTCTTGAGTTCCTGATGGGCGATCGCAATTACGATTGCACTCCATGGGGTTCGCCGGCCTACAACATATTTGGCTGGCAGAAGCCGTGCTACCTGTTGCAGGACGGCTATGTGGATACCTTCAAGGAACTGATGGAAACCACCAAGTGGGAAGAGTACGGCGTGGCCAGCGGAAATGCAAAGTGCGCCAACTGCATGGTGAGTTGTGGCTATGAGCCGACGGCGGTGATTGACGGATTTGGAAGCATGTCGGGCTTCTGGTCGATGGTGAAGGGCACATTCAGCATGTACAAGGACAAGCATGCATTGAAGCTGCTGAACGAGTCTGCGCCGCACGGAGCGGCGAAGCTGGTTCAGATTGCCAAGCCTGAGCATGAGCTTGAGGAGACCAACGCATGAGCGCCGAGGTGCTGAAGTATACGCGTGAGCAGATCGAGGAAATGGAAGTTGCTCCGGGTTTCGAGCACGAGAATCTTGAGGGATGGATTCCCGAGTTGGCGAGCGATGAAGACGTGCGCAAGGCGCTTGAAAAGGCCTTTGATTATCGCGGCGATGTGTCTCTCACGCTGAAGAATGGCGAAGTGGTTGAGGCCTACATCTTCAATCGGACTACGGGTAATTCACTGGCGGAATCGTGGGTGCACTACTTTACGCCGAAGGCTGCGGACAAGCGTAAGGTGAGCTACGCGGAGATTGCGCGCCTCGAGTTTACCGGTAAGGATCGTGCGGCCGGCAAGCACTGGGAAGACTGGGTCGCGAAGTACAACGAGAAGAAGGCTGCTGGCGAAAAGAACATTGCGCTCGTGCCGGATAAGTTGGACTAGAGATGGTTGGCCGGGTGCAGGAGTGCGGATGCATTGCGCTGCCTGAGGAGTTGCAGGAGTTGACGGGGCTTTATCCTGGGGCGACGTACGAGATTGCTCTGGCGGCTGAGGGCACGGAGATTGTTTTGCGGCCGTTGGAGACGCGGGAGCCGGTCGGTCTGAAACCTGGAACACGATGTGACTGATCCCCTCGAGTGAAAGAGCGGCCCTCGGGGTCCTTTCTCTGCAAAATTGAGATAGAGGAATGAAACTCATTCACCCTAAGCCGTATCGACATATACACTTTGCGGCTTGGTTTCTAGGTGCTGAAGTGGAAGTATGTCGCCTAGCCGTTATGAATTGAGTGATTTGCAATGGGAGAAGATCCAGGATTTTCTTCCCGGGCGC
>Ga0302319_10002974_pt1 | contig 35920 bp, 37 predicted proteins | sample Bog_T0_2_FD_203319 | JGI IMG/M metagenome (GOLD analysis project Ga0302319, IMG submission 203319) | Peat permafrost microbial communities from Stordalen Mire near Abisko, Sweden - Bog_T0_2 | ecosystem: Environmental > Terrestrial > Soil > Wetlands > Peat | place: Sweden: Abisko, Stordalen Mire...
GTTCGGTCGAGGCGAAGTCTGCCCCGTACTTCTCGGCGACCTCTTTGGCTTGCTCCAGCGTGCGACTGATGATCGCGCTCACGTGGACGTCGTCAATGCGGGCCAGTGCGTCGAGATGTTTGATCCCGAAGGCGCCCGCGCCCGCGACGGCGATGTTCATGTCGTCTCCTCGTCGAGCGGTGACTCCAGTATGAGGTGTCCGACGGCCGTATTCGACGCCGGCACGTGATAGAACCGGTGCAATTCGTTGCACTGCTCGCTCAACGCGCCACGCATGATGAGCCACATCACGAGCTCGATCCCCTCAGAACCCGCCTCGCGCAGGTACTCGAGATGCGAGATCGCGCGCAGCGCAGTGGGGTTGGCGTTCATGTTCTCGAGAAATGCGTGATCGAACGGTTGGTTGATGAGCCCAGCTCGCGGGCCTTGGAGTTGATGACTCATGCCGCCCGTGCCCCAGACGTGGACGTTCAGATCCTCGTCGAAGCTGTGAACGGCGCGACGGATTGCTTGGCCCAACTTGAAACATCGCTCACCCGTGGGTGGTGGGTACTGAACCACGTTGACGGCGATGGGCACGACGCGAACGGGCCAGGATTCGACTCGACCGAACATCAGCGACATGGGAACCGTGAGTCCGTGGTCAACCTCCATTTGATTCATCACCGTCATGTCGAACTCGTCCAGGATGAGCGATTGGGCCATATGACACGCCAGTTCAGGATGGCCAATCACCGTCGGGACCGGACGAGCCCCAAAGCCCTCGTCGGCGATGGCGAATTCGTCCGCGCAGCCAATCGCGAAGGTCGGTATGCACTCGAGTGAGAACGCGGTCGCGTGATCGTTATAAATGAGCACGACGACGTCGGGTCGCTCCTCGGCGATCCATTTCTTCGACCACTCGTAACCAGCGAAGAGGGGAGCCCAATAGTCGCTTTTGTCCTCACCACGATCGAGCGCCGCGCCAATTGCGGGCACGTGGCTCGTGGTGACACCCGCGGTGATGCGCGCCACTTCAGCGATCCTCCGTTTTTGATCGCACGCCGTCGGGTGAACGTCCGCCGTGGAGCATCATGGCGGCGTAGTCGTCCACGGACATACCGGCCATTTTCGCCGCGGCACTTTGGAAACTCTGGCCGTCCGTTGCAAATATCTTCGCGAGGAAGTAGATGTTGCCGCCCAGAGAGATCATGGCGTTGTAGTCGCGCTCGAGTACCGCTTGTTTTTGTGCTTCCGTCATAGGCCATTCGTCGAGATAGGTCCGTTCGTCGCTCTTGAATCGTTCTCGATTGGCCGCGCTCTTAAGGCTCATGCAGAATTGATTGAGATGGAAACCCTCGTGTGAACGTTGCGCCGTGAAGACGGTGGTGCCGGGGATGTCGTCGAATTCGCTATTGTCAACCACGGTCTCCATCCTTCCAGTACAAGTGCATGGGATTGTCCACGAGCAACTTTTGTTGAGCCGTCGGCGTCGTGGCGATGTGAGGGATGAAATCGACCAACTTGCCGTCGTCGGGCATGAAGGATTTCAGGTTCGGATGTGGCCAGTCGGTGCCCCAGAGCACCCGGTCGGGGAAGTCGTCGATGATGCGCCGATAGAAGGGCACCGTGTCGTCGAAGCCCTCGGGCCCGGTAACGCTCAGTCGCTCCGGACAGGTGACCTTCGCCCACACGTTCTCATTCTCCTGCATGAAGCGCACGAAGAGTTGGAACGCCTCGCCGTCGACGCTTTGGGTGACGTCGGGTCGACCGAGGTGATCGACGACGAGCACCGTGGGGAACGAGGTGAACAGAGACCACTTCTCGGCGAGGTCTTGGGCTTCGAAGTACACCACGACGTGCCAGCCCAGGGGAGCGATCATCTCGGCGATGCGCAAGTAGTACGAATCTTCCTCAGGATCGACCAGTCGGCGAAGGTAGTTGAACCGCACGCCGCGCACGCCCGCCTCGTCGAGTTCTCGCAGCTGAGCCTCACTGAACGTCGGCTCGATCGTGGCGACGCCTCGAGCTCGCCCGTTCGAGGCGTACAGGGCGTCGACCATGGCGTCGTTGTTGGCGCCGTGACACGTCGCTTGCACGACGACGTTGCGGCTGAAGCCCAGGTGATCACGAAGCGCGAAGAGTTGATTCTTGCTGGCGTCACAAGGCGTGTACTTGCGCTCGGGAGCGAATGGGAACTCGTCGCCCGGTCCAAAGACGTGACAGTGGGCGTCGACGGATCCGTCAGGTAGGACGAACGTCGGCACCGACGGGTCGGGGTCGAAGTAGAGCCAATCACTGTCGACGACGAAGGATGACACGCTCATCGACCCTGTTTCACGAGTAGACGCTCCAGTCGGGGATACACCCGCCGCGCGTTCGCGGAGTACACCTTGTCGCGGTCCTCATCGTCGAGCTCGAGTGCATCGACGTAGCGTTTGGTGTCATCAAAGTAGTGCCCGGTCGTTGGGTCGATGCCGCGCACCGCGCCCACCATCTCGGAACCGAACAGGATGTTGTCGATGTCGATCACCTCGAAGAGAAGGTCGATACCTGCTTGGTGATAGACGCACGTGTCAAAGAACACGTTGCCCATGAGGTGCGTCGCGAGATCGGGCTTGTCGAGCATGTCAGCGAGCCCTCGGTATCGGCCCCAGTGGTAGGGAACGGCGCCGCCGCCGTGGGGAATCACGAGACGAAGTTCGGGGAACGTCGAAAAAAGGTCGCCCTGAAGAAGTTGCATGAAGGCTGTCGTGTCAGCGTTCATGTAGTGGGCGCCGGTCGCGTGGAAATTGACGTTACAGCTGCTCGAAACGTGAATCATCGCGGGTACCTCAAGCTCGACCATCGCTTCGTACATCGGAAACCACGAGGCGTCCGTCAGCGGGAGACCGTCCCAACGACCACCGCTCGGATCCGGACTCAGGTTGAGTCCGACGAAACCAAGTTCTTCGACGCAACGGCGAAGTTCCTTGATGGAATGCTCGACCGGTACCCCGGGGGATTGGGGGAGTTGACACGCGCCAACGAATGTCGCGGGGAACAGATCAACGACGCGAGCGATCAGATCGTTACACGCGCGCGACCAGGCGAGGCTCACGGCCTCGTTGCCAACGTGATGCTCCATCGCTGAGGCTCGTGGCGAGAATATTGTCATGTCCGCGCCGCGCTCTCGCAAGAGACGCAATTGATTCTTCTCAATCGTTTCGACTATCTCTTCGTCGGAGATGACGGGGTAGGAGGGGAAAGGCTCGCCTGACGTGTAGGCGGCAACCTGGGCCGCGCGCCACAAGGTGTGCGCCTCGGGCGCGGTCGTGTAGTGCCCGTGGCAATCAATGATCACGCCGACTCCAAATTGAGCGCGGGACGTACACGTCACCTCGCATGAGGAGTCGCGCGGTTCGTAGTAGCGCCGCGGACGTGATGTTCACGTCGTGCCCACTTACGGCGACGTCCATTGTCACGTCGAAATAACCCGAGGGGTGCTCGATCTGCAGGTTCGTCTCGCCCGACACACTCGAGATTCCGCAGAGTTCGTTCGCTACGGACCCCGGCAGCAAACACGCGGTCGCGACCGACACCGCGCCGAAGACGCCGATCGCCTCGTGCACTCGCTTGGGAATGAAGGTTCGTGTCGTGACGACGCCACCGTGCTCGGCCTTGGCGAGCAAACTCATCTTGGGCACGGTCTTGGCACTGACGTCACCGAGATTCATCATGGTCCCCGCGGCGAGACGAAGCTCCTCCACGCGCGCGCAGACTGCCGCGTCCGCTTCAATCGTCGCGGGGTCCTCGTAACCGCTGAGCCCGACGTCGCTCGCGCGAAGACAGACAACCGGCATGCCGTTATCGACGCACGTGATCGCGATGCCGTTGACGACGTCGAGGACGTGTCCGGTGGGCAAGAGGCTGCCGCAGGTCGAGCCCGCGATGTCGAGGAACTCAATCGGAATGGGCGCCGCCGAACCCGGGACGCCGTCGATCCGCGCGTCTCCGTCGTAGCGAACCTCGCCGTGGGGTGTTTGGATGCGCGCGACCGCGAGACTCTGGGTGTTCTCCATCCATATCCGTACGGACGTCACGTCGCCGCGGGGCTCGATGAGACCTTGGTCGAGGGCGAAAGGTCCAATGCCCGCGAGCAGATTGCCGCAATTTTGATTGTCCGATACCTCGGCTCGGTCGGGCCACACCTGTAAGAACAGGTAGTCAACGTCGGCGTCAGGTCGCGTCGATCGACGCACGACGGCGACCTTTGACGTGAGTGGATGACCGCCGCCGACGCCGTCGATCTCACGAACATCGGGCGAACCCATCGCGGCGAGCAGTACCCGGTCGCGCGTCGCGACGTCGTCGGGGAGATCGCCGGCGTGAAAGTACAGCCCCTTCGAAGTTCCGCCCCTGATGAGCGAGGCCCGGATGGCGGTCTGCGAACTCATTCGGGCGTCGTCTCCTCATAACGCAATCCCCGATCGCGCAATTTGCTTCGCATGTCGTAGATGTCGAGACCCAATTCACCCGCCGCAAGTCGCGACCTCTTGTCGCGCTCGTTGTTCTCGCGAAGCTCACACGCTTCGACGACTCGCGCTGCGTCGTCACGCCGTACGACGACGACACCGTCGTCATCGCCAACGATCACGTCGCCCGGACGCACGTAGGCACCTGCACAGACGATGGGAACTTGGACGTTCCCTGGCGTCTCTTTGACGGTTCCTTGCGCGGAGATGCATTTGGACCATACAGGAAAGTTCATCGTTGTGAGCTCGGCGACATCGCGTACGCCCGCGTCGATCACCAGTGCTCGCACACCGTGGGCTCGCACGCTCGTCGCGAGTAGTTCGCCGAAGTAGCCGTCATCGCACGGACTCGTGGGCGTGACCACGAGGATGTCACCGGGTCGCGCCTGCTCGACCGCAACGTGAATCGACCAATTGTCACCGGGCGCGACTTCGCAGGTGAGCGCGTTACCCGCGACTCGAACGGGGCGATAGATAGGGCGAAGGTGTGAGCCCACGAGACCGCGACGGCCCTGGGCTTCGTGGATCGTGGCGACGCCGTAATGACCTAGTTGGTCCACAATCTCCAACGCGGTGCGCGCGGTGTTCGTGACGACCACTGCCATTTCCGTCCCCCTACTGGGATGCGTCTCCCGTTGTACCGGCGCATCAGTCCCGGTTGATAATTAACTGAACAGTACACTACAAGATAAGGTGCACGAAAGGGTTTTTCGGCGGGTTGCGATCCGGTACTTGTGTTGAAGGTGGGACAACGAAATGAAAGAGTTTCGCACGCAAGTGGCGATCGTGGGGGCGGGTCCAGCGGGACTGTTGCTCGGGCACATCTTGCATCTCCAAGGGATCGAGAGCGTGATCCTTGAGCACCGCAGTCGTGAGTACGTGGAGAAACGCGTGCGCGCCGGCGTGATCGAATTCGGAATCGCGAACCTGCTCGAGGACGTGGGCGCGGGCGGTCGGATGCGACGCGAAGGACTCGTGCATCGCGGTATTGAAATACGTTACGACCACAGCGCGCATCGAATCGCCTTAAGTGAGTTGGCCGATGGTCGCACGTACACCGTCTACGGACAACAAGAGGTAGTGAAGGACCTCATTGCACTTCGTCTCGAACAGGGCGCAGCTCTGTACTTCGAAGCAGAAGTGTCGTCGATCGAGGACGTCACCACGAATGCTCCAATCGTTCGTGCAAGCATGGATGGCGAAGACGTACGCGTACGCGCCGACTTCGTTGCCGGGTGTGACGGATCGTATGGCGCGTCACACCGAACGATCCCGGGTGAGGTTCTTCGTCGTTACGAACGTGTCTATCCGTTCTCGTGGTTGGGCATACTCGCCCAAGCGGCACCCGCCACCGAAGAACTGATCTACGGCCGGCACGAAAACGGTTTCGTCCTGTACTCGATGCGTTCGGCGAGCATCAGTCGTCTCTACCTAGGTGTGCGACCCGAGGACACGTTAGAGCAGTGGTCCGATGATCGAATCTGGGATGAACTCACCGAAAGACTTTCCACCGACGAGCGACCAGAAGTGAATCGTGGTCCGATCCTCGAACGTGGCATCACGGCAATGCGCAGCGTCGTCATCGAACCAATGCGATACGGTCGACTTTTTCTCGCGGGCGACGCCGCGCACATCGTGCCGCCCACGGGGGCGAAGGGAATGAACCTCGCCCTCGCCGACGTGCGCGTGCTCGCCGAAGCCTTCGATGCGTACTACTCGAAGAACGACGAGGTGCTCCTTGACGCCTATTCGGCCAAGTGCCTCGAACGGGTGTGGCGCGCGGAGGAGTTCTCCAACTACATGACGCAGATGCTGCACCCGAGTGAGGACGACGCCTTCGAGAACGGGGTCCAACGTGCGCGGTTACGACAGGCGACCCAGAATCGCGAGGCGGCCACGGTGCTCTCGCGCAACTACGTCGATCTCAATAGCCTGTGATGTGGAGGGAAGTCGGCGGGTTTGGAGGACCAGTTCTGAGGGAAAGACCTTATTTTCAAAGGATCTTCGATTTTGGTTCGTAATGTACGGAACAGTGTGTTAAGAAAGTCACTAGCAAATGTTGAGGGGCGGGTGCCAGCAGATGGACCAATCGCGCGTCACGCAACCAGAAGTGACAGGGCAACAATCAATCCAAGAGCATTAGGGGGAACTAATGAGACGAGGTAAGGGGAAACTCGCGACGATTGCAGTGGCATTTACGGCAATCGTCGCGTCGACCGTGTCAGTGGGTTTGGTGGGGGCGCAAGCAGGTAGCGCCGCGACCGCCTCGACATGGGTGATTGGCAATATCGGAACCTATAGCGGTGGCAACTCATCGAACTTCATTGGTGGGAACTTGTCGCTCGAAGCGTGGGCCGACTACACGAACGCCCACGGCGGTATCAATGGTCACAAGGTGAAGGTCATCTCTGACGATGACGCAGGTTCGCCGTCGACGGCGTTGAACGACGTGAAGCAGTTGGTCAACAACGATCACGTCTTGGCGATTGTGGGCGACAACAGTGGTGAGGACGCGAGCTTCCAGAGCTTCCTTACGGCGAACAACATTCCCGTCATCGGGGGAAGTACGCCGCTGACGAGTTTCTTCATGTTTAAGAACTACTTCCCGGTGGGCACCACCTCGAATGAGTCAGTTCCGGACCTGCTGTTGTACGCGAAGAATGTGTTGCACCAGACGACCGGCGCGTACCTGTACTGTGTCGAGGCGCCGGTGTGCGCACAACTGCTGCCCGTCTACCAGGGCGCGTACAACGCGATTGGCGGCACGCTCGCGGTTTCGGAGACGACCTCAGTCGGCGATGCGAATTTCGACTCCCAGTGCCTCGCCGCACAATCAGCGAAAGCCCAGGACCTCGAGTTCGTCGGACCTTCGTTTGAGCTACCCGGCATCGCATCGGACTGCAACACGTTGGGCTATGACCCGACGCTGTTGAACGAAGACGTGGTCTTGACCCCGGCGCTCGCGACCCAACTGGGTTCATCGGCCGCGGTCTTCGCCTCGGACGCCTTCCCGTTCACGGCGACCAGCGGCCCGGCGGCGATCTACCACGCGGCGCTAGAGAAGTACGAGCCTTCGGTCTTGAACCCCAAGACCTTCACGCAGAACGATGCCGACTCGTGGGCTTCGGGTGAACTCTTCGAGGCGGCAGCGAAAGCGGGCCACCTCGGCAACAACCCGACGCGGGCGCAACTGATCGCGGGCCTGTACAAGTTGAAGGGCGACACCTTGGGAGGCCTTACGCCGCCATTGACGTTCAACAAGAACAAGGCGAACTCGGTGAGTTGCATTGACATCGTCGACGTCGACAACGGCAACATCGAACTACCCCAAGGTTTGACGCCGTACTGCCCGGCATCGTAGGAACCTCGTCGTACGCCATTCGTAGGAAATAAGAACACGGACATTGAAAACTAGGCATGGCGTCGATGATCAGAAAAGATAGAGAATGCTCCCTTTTCTGATCATCGGCGTCGTGTCGGGTTCGATTTACGGAATGGCGGCGGTCGGGCTCGTCCTGAGTTATCGCACCTCAGGAATCTTCAATTTCGCCCACGGCGCACTCGCCACGCTCGCCGCGTACGTCTTCTATTGGCTCCATTATTCACACGGCATGCCCTGGCCCTACGCGGCATTGATTGCGGTCGTACCGTTGAGCGTCGCGTTGGGCTTCAGTCTGGAAGGTTTCGCCCGAATCCTGGCGCGTTCAAGTTTGATCCTCCAGGTCGTGGGTACCGTGGGACTACTGCTCATCATCGAGGCGGCGTGCACGCAGTGGTACGGGTCGAACGGTTCGTTCTATCCGGCGTTCTTGTCATTACACACCTTCGCGATTGGTGGCACGTTCGTCACCGTGAGTGACATCATCGTCGTCGCCATTTCTATCGTCTCGACCGTCTTGTTGTCGCTCCTACTTAAATTCACTCGGTTGGGCACGGCGATGCGCGCCGTCGTCGACGATCCCGACCTGCTGTCGATCTCCGGCATCAATCCCATCAGCGTGCGCCGCGCCGCGTGGGTCATCGGAAGTTTTCTCGTCACGATGTCTGGTCTCTTGCTCGCGCCCAATCTCGGACTCGACGCGACCTCGCTTACGTTGCTCGTCGTGCAGGCCTTTGGTGCCGCGGCGATCGGACGTTTCCAGAGCCTCCCGTGGACGTGGGTGGGCGGCATCGTCATCGGGGTCGCCGCCAGTCTCGCGACCAAGTACTTCACCTCGGTCAACATCTTTTCCGGATTACCCTCGGCGATCCCCTTCATCATCTTGTTCGGGGTGCTCGTCCTCGTGCGCCAGCGCGGGTCCATTGATTCATCGACGAGGCGAGCGAGTCGCGAACTGGCGCCGACGAATTTACCCTTCCAGTTCCAACTCTCCGGAGCGGTCGTGGTGGTGGGTGCGTTGATCGCCGTACCGTTCGTCTTTCCCGACTACCTCACGGCGTGGATGGGCGTGTTGACGTTCGTGATGCTGTTGGGTTCGCTCGGTTTGCTCGTTCGAATCTCACGCCAAGTCTCGCTGTGCCAGATCACCTTCGCCGCCATTGGCGCGGTCGCGTTCTCACGATTCGCGAGTGCGGGCGTACCGTGGTTGCTGGCGCTGTTGTTGGCGGGCGTGTTCGTCGTACCAATCGGTGCGCTCCTCGCCCTACCCGCCGTACGTCTTTCGGGTCTGTACCTGGCCCTCGCGACATTGGGTTTCGGACTCTTGGTCCAGACAATGTTCTATGACTCCTCGTGGATGTTCGGCATCGAGAACTTGGGCATTCCAATGCCACGACCGCATTTGAGCTGGCTGCCGGTCGACAGTGATCGCGGGTTCTACTTCCTCATTCTTTTCTTCGTGGTCCTGTCGACCGTCTTCACGGTGTGGCTCATTCGGGGTCGGCTCGGAGGACTGCTACGCGTCCTCGGTGAGTCACCGCTCACCCTCGAGGCGTTCGGTGTGAACACCCTCGTCACGCGCATTCTCGTATTTTGCCTCTCGGCATTTCTCGCCGCCATCGCGGGCGCCTTGTCCGGGAGTGCTTTGGGCACGGTGACGGGTCAGAACTTCGTGCCCCTGACGTCGCTCAATCTCTTCGTCATCGTCGTGATCGCGGCGTTTGGTGAACCGTGGTTCGCGCTCTTTGGCGCGCTGCTGGTGGGACTCATCCCCGCGTACTTCACCTCCCAAAGCGCGACCGACATCTTGCAATTGGCGTTCGGGTTAGGTGCGCTCACGTACTCGATGGGCTTGGTGCCGAAGCGTCCCAAGTTCGTCGAGCGACTCGCCGAAGTCGCGGCCGAACGCGCGCGACGAAAGGCACCGCTCGCGGCGATTGCCAACGACCAGCGTAAGGACCTTGCGACGACACTCGACGCGAAGGGCGTCACGGTCCGCTTCGGGGGACTGGTCGCCGTGGACAACGTCAGCGTGCACGCGAGTACCGGCAAGGTGACGGGCGTGATCGGGCCCAACGGTGCGGGAAAGACGACATTGTTCAATGCATGTTCGGGACTGAACGCGCCGAGCTCGGGCACCATCGTGCTCGGCGACGATGACGTCTCTGGGCGGCGCCCTTCGGTGCGGGCGCGCCTTGGACTCGGGCGCACGTTCCAGCAAGTGCAGCTTTGTGATTCGTTGAGCGTCGAAGAGAACGTGAGGATCGGGGCCGAGGGGGGACTCGTCGGTGCGAGCGCATTCCGACACCTCTTTCGTGGTCGCTCGCAGTCGGCACTGGTCGCGGGACGCAGTCGCGAGGCGCTCGCGCTCGTGGGCATTGAGCATCTGGCCTACCGCCCGGTGAGCACGCTACCCACGGGTCAGCGTCGACTCGTCGAACTGGCGCGATGTCTCGCTGGTCGATTCACGCTACTGCTGCTCGACGAGCCCTCCTCGGGGCTCGACGCCCAAGAGACGAGTGACTTCGGTGCGCTGCTTCGCCGAGTAGTCGCGGAACGCGACATCGGGATCTTGCTCATTGAACACGACTTGTCGCTCACCATGAACGTGTGCGACGAGCTCTACGTATTGGACTTTGGAAGTCTCATCTATCAGGGTACGCCCGACGACGCCCGAAACTCTCCGAGCGTGCAAGCGGCGTACCTTGGTGACGCGGTGCTGCAATCATGACGCCAGCGAAGACTGAGGACCAAGCGACGTCGTTGGACGACAACTCAGCGCTCCCGACACCGCTGCTGGAATTGAGGGGAGTGGGCGCCGCTTACGGCGACACCGTCGTGTTACGCGACTTCAACCTCGTGGTACCGGCTCGATCGGTGGTGACGCTGCTTGGTCCAAACGGCGCAGGAAAGACTACGGTGATGCGCCTCGTCTCGGGCACCCTCAAGCCGGTCGCGGGCAACATTTTTCTCAACGGCACCGACGTGACGTCGAGTGCCGCGCACGCGAGGACCGCTAAGGGCGTCTGTCTCATTCCCGAGGGTCGGGGGATCTTTCGCTCGTTGAGCGTTCGAGAGAATCTCGAATTGTTTCGCCCGAGCACGTCGCGCGACATTTCTATCGACGCGGTACTCGAAGTGTTCCCGGTCCTCGCCGAGCGACTCGGACAAATCGCGGGCACCCTCTCGGGAGGAGAGCAACAGATGCTCGCCTTGTCGCGCGCCTTCTTCGCGAAACCCGCGATCGTGCTGGTCGACGAGGTCTCTATTGGCTTGGCGCCGAAGATCGTCGACCAGATCTTCGAGATACTTCGTCGTCTTGCGAGCGAGGGCGTCAGTCTGCTCATCGTCGAGCAGTACGTACGTCGCGCCCTCGACCTCGCGGACACCGTGTATCTTCTCAATCGCGGTGAGATCGTGCTGCAGGGTTCGACAAAGGACGTCGCCTACGAGGACGTCGCTGACGCGTACCTGCGATGAATGACACGAAGAGTTCGCCCGCGAGACGTGCGTACCGATACGCAACGCTCGATTGCTCACGTCGATATCGACGTGCGAGAGTGTCATTATGACTTCTGAGCCTTCATCTGCGGCGCGTCCGCTCCACGGCATTAACGTCCTCGACCTCGGTCAGGTGTACGGGGGACCATATTGCGCGCACCTTTTGCTGCACTTGGGCGCGAGCGTCATCAAGGTCGAGTCACCGGGTCGCGGCGAACCTCTTCGGGCCAATCGTGCGGCGGGCGCGGGTGATCCGGTCGGCTTTCAACTTATCAACGGTGGCAAGTCCTCCGTCGCACTCGATCTCAAATCCAAGGAAAGTCACGACGAGTTTCTTGCGCTGGTGCGAAGCGCCGACGTGTTGATTGAGAACTTCGCTCCCGGCACCGCACTGTCGCTCGGCATCGACTACGAGACCCTGCACGCGATCAATCCGCGTCTGATCTACGCGACGCTCAAGGCGTACAGTGCCGACAGTCCGAACGCCCAACTACGCGGCATGGACTTGACGGTGCAGGCGAGTTCGGGGGTGATGTCGGTCAACGGTTTCCCCGACGGACCACCGGTTCGTTGCGGTCCGTCGCTCGTCGATTTCTTGGGCGGCACGCACCTCGCGCTTGGCGTCACGGCGGCACTCCTCGAGCGTTCGATCACCGGTCGAGGGCAGCACGTCGACGTGTCGCTCCAGGACGCGGTACTACCAACGTTGACGTCGAACTTCGCCGCGTGGCTCACGAATCCCGACAGCGCCTTCGAACGCACGGGCAATCGTCACGGAGGCATGCGCGAGTCACCCTATAACGTCTACGCGACGAACGACGGTTGGATTGCCATCCTTTGCATCAGCGAGCCACAGTGGCGCGGACTGTGCGAACTCCTCGATCGACTTGACTTGCGTGACGATCCAACGCTCGCCACCAATCACGGACGCGCGTTGCGGATGCTCGAGATCGACGACGTGGTGAGTGACTGGACTCGTCGTCACGACTCGGTGAGTGCCATCGCTCTCTTGCAGGGCGCCGGCGTGCCGTGCGCGCAACTCAAGACGGTGCTCCAGGTTGTTGATGACGAGTCCACGAGAGCGGTGCCGATGCTGCGACACGTCGTGAACGATGACGGTACGGACAGCTACACCTTCGGTTCGCCCGTGCGTCTGAGCGAACACGAACCACTCGAGCCACTCGCCGTGTCGACGCTCGGCGAACAAAACGAGCAAGTCTTGAGCGCTCTGCACTCCTCGTCACGAGGTTCCCACGATGGCCGTTGACGATGCCGTGCGTACGGCGCTCGAGCGCGAAGTCGGCGTAGAGCACGAGGAGTTGCTCGGCGAGATAAGCGCGACACTCACGCGCCGTTATGCGGCCGCGGTGGGCGATAGCGACCCGCTCTACCACGACGCCGCCTACGCGAAGAGTTTGGGCTACGCCAATGTCGTCGCGCCGGCCAACTTTCTTCCCGGGGTGATCTGTTGGAGCGAGGGTGCCCCCTACGACCGGCTTCGTGAAGATGGTACCGAGGCGGACACGCATCTGCCCGGTGTTCCCGCGAAAGGCGTGCGCGTGATGGGCGGCGGTGAAGAAATGCACTTCACGAGACCGGTGGTCGCGGGCACGGTCGTGTCGCGGCGCACAGTGCTACTCGATGTCACGCCGCGCGATACGAAGCAGGGCCTCATGCTCGTCGCGCGCTATCAAGACGAGTACGTCGACGAAGGTGGACAAGAACTGTTGCGCAGCGTGCGAACGGTGCTCTTGCGATAAGGGAATGGACAACATGACGACCCCCAGTGACCTACGCGTGGGTAGCGCGCTCGCTGCCCAGACGAACAACACGTCCATCACCCAGGTGTTTCGCTACAGCGCAGCGACGTGGAACACGCACCGGATCCACTACGACAAGGAGTACGCGCTCAAGGAGGGGTATCCAGACGTGCTCGTCCAGAGCCACCTCCACGGGGCGCTCCTCACGAAGTACTGCACCGACTGGGCTGGACGCGCCGCGCGACTGACGGACCTTTCGTTGCGGGTGCGACGCTTCGCTGTCGCCGGCGAGACGTTGTCGATCGTTGGTACGGTGCGCGCGGTGCGAGCTGGCGACGAGCGGCGAGCACTCGTCGACCTCGATCTCGTCGAGACGCGAGGGTCCGATGGCGAGACGTGCGTCGAAGCGAGCGCCACCATTGAGGTACCGCGCAGTTGGATTGGCGAGGGAATCTTGCCATGACTCGTACGTCACCGCTGAGGGTCGCGAACATTTCTGGTTACTGGGGAGACCGTCTGGGCGTCGCGCGCGAGATGGTCGACGGTGGACCGGTCGATGTCTTGACGGGTGACTATCTCGCCGAATTGACGATGCTCTTGCTCTACAAGACGCGCCAGCGTCGTCCCGACGAGGGATACGCGCGCACGTTTCTCACGCAAATGGAGTCAGTGCTCGGCACGTGCCTCGACCGTGGCATCAAGGTCGTCGTGAACGCTGGGGGACTCAACCCCGCCGGACTCGCCAATGACCTCGGCGTGTTGGCAGAAAAACTTGGTCTCGCACCTCGGATCGCCCATATCGAGGGCGATGATGTCCTGGATCGACTGGACACGTTCATGCAGTCGGGCATCACGCTTGACAACCTCGATACTGGCGAATCATTGACGCAACGTCGCGTGGAACCGCTGACGGCGAACGTCTATCTAGGCGCGTGGGGAATCGTCGACGCACTCAACGCCGGAGCGGACGTGGTGATCTGTCCGCGTGTCACCGACGCGTCGGTCGTGGTTGGACCCGCCGCGTGGGCGTTTGGCTGGGGGGCTGACGAATGGGACAAGCTCGCGGGCGCCGTGCTCGCTGGCCACATCCTCGAATGTGGGGCGCAAGCGACCGGTGGCAACTACGCCTTCTTCGAAGAGATCGAACACCCGCTTCATCCGGGTTACCCGATTGCGGAAATCGAGCCCGACGGGTCCTTCGTCGTGACGAAGCACCCGGGCACGGGGGGACAAGTCTCACTGGGTACCGTCACCGCACAGCTCCTCTACGAGATTGATCGACCGGCGTATCTCAATCCGGACGTCACCACGCACTTTGATTCGGTACAGATACGCGACGAAGGTGGCGATCGCGTGCGACTCTGGGGCCAGCGAGGTTCACGACCGAGTGACCAACTCAAGGTCTGCATCAATTTCCTCGGAGGGTATCGAAACACGTACGCCTGCATGCTCACCGGTCTCGACATCGAGAAGAAGGCCGCGTTCGCGACCGAGGCCGTGTTCGCGGCCGTCGGGGGACGAGAGAACTTCGAAGAGGTCGACGTTCGTCTCATTCGAAGCGATCATGAGGACGCGGCGACGAACGCCGAAGCAACGGCTCGTCTATTGATCACTGTAAAAGACCACGACGCCGAAAAGGTGGGACGACGCTTCGCCGCGGGCGTCAACGGCATTGGCCTCGCCCTGTATCCCGGGAGTTACAACGACGTCGTCGCGGCCCAGGCGAGTGAGTTCGCCGTCATGTGGCCGACGCTGATCCCCGCTGACCTCATTACCCAGCGAGTCGTGCTCGCGGGCGAGCTCATCGCGCAACGCAACGCGGCGCTCGTCGACACCGGCGTCGCGTCGGATGGCTTCAGCCCACCGCCGTGGTCGGCGTCGCGTGATTGGACAGTTGTGGACACGGCGTTGCTGCCGCTCGGAGAACTGATGGGGGCGCGATCAGGCGACAAGGGTGGGAACGCCAATGTTGGCGTCTGGGCGAGGTCGGAGGAGAGTTACGACTGGCTTCGCCAGTTTTTGAGTGTGGACAAGCTTCGAGAGTTACTTCCTGAAACCGCCGAACTCGTGATCGACCGCTACGAGTTGGCGAATTTACGAGCGCTGAATTTCGTCGTGCGAGGGATCCTCGGTCAGGGCGTCGCAGCGTCAACGAGACCCGACGCGCAGGCGAAGAGTTTGGGCGAGTACCTTCGCTCGCGTCGAGTCCCCGTGCCGACGTCGCTGCTGGGCGACCATCAGTTGCAGGAAGGGGCGTAGCAGGATGGGTCGAGCAGAGGATTCGCGCGTATGAAGCGACCGTGGTGTCGTCTCGACGCGTCTGTGGTGTCGCGTCTTCCCGTCAACACCGGCGTCTTCGCCTTACGCGATACGACGACTGGCACCGTGAGTCTGCACCTGGCGGGCGGGCGATCTCGATTCGGATTGCGCGGTGAGCTCGAGAAGGTTCTGTCGTCCAATCCCGAGAGCTCGTTTGACTTTACGTACGTCAGTACGAATAACTATTTCACCCTGTATCGCGAGATTGTCTCGTTCCCCGCACGTTTCGACCAGGGTAATCCCTTCGTTCGTCGTGATGGACTTAGCGCTGCTCAACGAGGCTCGTCGTGATGGAGCTGACGAATCGCCAGCGCGAACTGTGCGCGCGAGTTCGCGCGTTCGTCGTTGAGCGAATCACGCCACTCGAGGAGACACTTGATCCCGACGAGAGCGAACTCGACGAGGTGACGCTTGCGGCGCTCGTCGACGAGACCAAAGCAATGGGACTGTATAACTACGACGTGCCCGCTGAACATGGTGGGCCGGGGCTCGACACCGTCACCACGACGCTGCTCGCTATGGAGATGTCCCAACACCGCGCCGGTCTCTACGTGCCCTGTTACGGCGCGTTCGGGCCTTCGGGTTTCGCGCAACTCTACGACGCGACACCCGAGCAACGAGAACGCTTTCTCTACCCGGCGTTGCGCGGTGAGAAACGGGTGTTTTTCGGCCTTACGGAACCGGCGGGCGGAAGTGATCCCGCGAACGCGATAATGACGACCGCCGTGCGCGAGGGCGACGAGTGGGTCCTCAACGGAACCAAGATTTTCATTGGCGAGTCGCACCGCGCGGACTTCGGTCTCGTGTTCGCGCGTACCGGTGGGCCGGGGCGCGGTGGGATCAGTTGTTTCGTCGTCGAGACGAGTAGTCCCGGTTTCGAAGTGGTCCGCGCGATCCACACCCTTCGATCAGGAACGACTCCAAGTGAGATTCGATTTAGCGACGTACGTGTACCTCACGAGAATCTCATTGGTCGCGAAGGGGGAGGATTCGCACTCGCGAATACGGCGCTCGTCCGCATACGGATACCGTATTCGGCCGCGTGCGTGGGACTCGCCATCAAGTCCCAGTCCCTCGTCCTCGAGCACGTGAAGGACCGAGTCGTCTTTGGAAAAACGCTCTCGGAGCATGAAGGTGTGCAGTGGATGTTGTGTGACAACGAGCTCGACATCCACAGCGCCACGCTGATGGTGCTTCACGCGGCGTCGCGAGCGGATCAGGGTCTCAGTTTTCGCAAAGAAACCGCGCTCGCGAAGATCGCCGCCACCGAAGCGAGTGCCCGAGTCGTCGATCGTTCCATGCAGCTCTTCGGTGCGTGGGGCATGTCGAAGGACTTACCCTTTGAGCGCTGGTTCCGTGAGTTACGGATTCGTCGCATTGGCGAAGGGACCACTGAGACCCAGCGCATGGTGATCTCGCGCGATCTTCTCGGTGATCCACACTACGAGGCACTATGGGAGGTCAAATGACCAACAACGCACTGCAACTCGAGACGCTCGTGGCGATCGACGTGCACGTGCACGTCGAACAAGACGCGCACGGTCATTTCTCGCTCGATCAAGAGTTGCTCGACGCGTCGGCAAAGTACTTCAAGTCGGGCGAGGATCGCGCTCCAAAACTCGAGGCGATCGCCGAGCGCTACCGTTCGTTGCGCATGGCGGCAGTCGTTTTCACCGTCGACGCCTCGAGCGCGACCGGTCACGCGGCGATTTCGAGTGAAGAAGTCGCCGACGAGGCTCAAAGGTATTCGGACGTGCTGATCCCCTTCGGGTCTGTCGACCCTCACCATGGCGCGGCCGCTCTTGATCAAGCACGTCGTCTGGTCGAGGATCACGGGGTTCGCGGATTCAAGTTCCATCCGAGCTTGCAGAACTTTCAGCCGAATTCGTCGGATTATTACCCGCTCTATGAAGTGCTCCAGGAACTGCGCGTGCCAACGATCTTTCACTCGGGGCAAACGGGCATCGGCGCCAATCTTCCGGGTGGGCGCGGCATCAAACTCGCGCTGTCGGATCCCCTGTTGCTTGACGAGGTGGCGGCCGATTTTCCCGAACTCACGATTGTGCTCGCGCACGCGGGCATGCCCTGGTACGAGAACGCGCTCGCCATTGCGACGCATAAGTCGAACGTCTTCATCGATCTTTCGGGCTGGTCCCCGAAGTACTTCCCGGCGGGTCTCTTGCGCGCCGCGAATTCGTATCTTCGCGATAAGTTCCTCTTCGGATCCGACTTTCCGGTGATCACGCCCGAGAGATGGCTGCGCGATTTCGAGGGCCTCGAGATCGCCGACGACGTACGTCCACTCATTTTGAAGGAGAACGCCGTTCGCGTGCTCGGTCTGTGACGCGAAGGCGTCCGAACACCAGCGCCTGACGTCGGGCACTGGGGGAGCTCGCGCAATGCCTTAGTAGCATTGGACCATGCCAACCCCTAAACCAGCACCCCGTCGCGTCTCGGCGGCTGATCGCCCGGGCGCGCCCGCTGGCGCACGTCGGGTGTCGGGTGGGGCGGGCAAAACTTCGCGATCAGCAAAAGCCAAGGGAGCGACATCGAGAACGTCGGCTCGCTCTCCACGAGAGGGCGCCGAACGCAGGATCGATGGTCGTGGCACAACGCCAAAGAAACGAGACGGTGGTCGCACGTCCGCCAGGGTCGATGAATCACAAGAGCGCGCGCAATTGCGACGGACGAATCCTCGCGGTGATACTCGAAGCGGGGCTCAGCGAACGGATCGTCCTTCACGTGACACTCGTTCACGAAACTCGACGCCCACGTCCGGCGACGAAGGTCGTGGCACGAGAGCGTCCTCTCGCGGGGACAAGTCGAAATCACCCCAACGACCACGTGAACGGTCCGACGAGAGGACCTTCGAGCGCGATCCGCGCCCCTCGCGCACTCCTCCACGTGCGGCGGGGCCGTCAGGATCGCGCAGCGCGTCCGCACGTTCCTTCGCCGAGGATCCACGCGAGCGCCGAGGAAGCGCCTTAGTGCGTTCGACTCGCGGCGCGACTCGTGGACCGGCGCCACGTCGCTTGACGCCCGAGGAGATAGAACGTCAGAAGATCGACACGCATTCGCGCGCGAAGGGTTGGGGTGGTGTCGCGCGAAAAGGCGCCGCCAACATCAAGAGTTCGGGTCAAGCAATGGAGGTGACTCCGAGCGCCGGGGTGACGCCCGATCCACTCTCGAAGTGGGTGGAAGAAGTACGGCCAACCAAAGGCGCACCGAGTGGAGCTTCCAAGGCCAAGGCGAAGGCGCCCTATGCGCTGCCCGGTGATGTGGCGTCCGACGTTCGAAAGGCCTTCATTGGCACGGCCTACATGCGCGAGAAGATGGTCATGACCCTGACGCGCGCCGCCGAAGCCTATGACCGTAAGCGTTTCGAAGAGGCACTTCGCCTCGGTCGCAACGTCGCCGACGCCGTGCCCGGCGTCGCGCCGGTGCGCGAATTGACCGGTCTCGCCGCGTATCGTGCCGAGCGCTGGAGTATGGCGAAGATTCACTTGCGCGCACACTTCGTGATCACCGGAGACCCCGAACACCTGCCACTCGTCTTGGACTGTGAACGCGCGAATCACCGCTATCGCGCGGTGGAGAAGACCTTCGCCGAACTCGAAGAGAGTGAACCGAGCGCCGAGGTACTCGCCGAGGGGCGCATCGTCATGGCGTCCACTCTCGCCGACCAGCAGCGTTACGAGGAAGCGATTGCGTTGCTCGTGAAAGCGGGAGGTGCCAAACAACTGCGTAACCCCTCGTATCGCCACGTACGACTCTGGTACGCGCTGGGCGACATCTTCGATCGTGCCGGGGACCCAACCTCAGCGCGCGAGCTCTTCGCTCGTGTCGTGATCGCCGAACCTGACGCCTACGACGCCCAGGAACGTCTCAGCGAACTCGGTTCGAGTGCACCACGCAAGAATCGCAAGCGTCGCGCGACGCCGGTCTCGAAGAAGAAGCTCGATTAACCGAGCGACGCCAACGCCGCATTGAGCGCGAACGTTGCACCTCGGGTGTCCTGGGTGAGGCTCTCGCGCATCAAGTTCATCATGTACGCCACGGTGAGACCGGACGCCTGATCCATGACGATGATCGATCCTCCGAACCCGCCCCAGTAGCACGCACTCGGTCCAATGGGCACCGATGCGCTGGAGAGTCCGTAGCCCATACCAAAGTGCGTCGCGGTGCCGAGTGCTAAGTCCACGCCGTTCGCCTGGGTTTCAAAGATCGCGTCGCCGGTCTTTTCTGAGTAGAAACGACGTCCGTTTGCTTCGCCGCGATTGGTGATGATCTGTTGTACTAGCGCAACCGAACGGGCGTTGCCGTGGCCGTTGGCGGCGGGGATCTCCGCTGCTCGCCACCAGCGATATTGCGGCATCGTCGCGTCCAGTGGGGGCGAGCTGAACGTGCGGTACGTGATCGAGTCTCGTGCGACGCTTGAAAAGTCGAGCGGCTCGGGAGGGATGACGACGCTCACGCGTGCTTCCTCCGCCTCGGGCAGTCCGATGTGGAAGTCAGCATCGAGTACGTTCGCCACTTCACTCTTGAAAAACGCACCAATGGTCGTGCCGGTGATGCGTCGAACGATCTCGCCAATCAAATAGCCTTGAGTGACGGCGTGGTAGCCCGATGCGGACCCGGGCGTCCACCAGGGTTCTTGGCGCGCGAGGATGCCAACGCAGCGCTCCCAATCCGCGAGATCTTCGGGCACCATTGGCTCGCCGAAACCTGAAAGCCCGGCGGTGTGACCCATGATGTGTCGGACCTCAATGTCGGACTTGTTGGCTTGGGCGAACTCAGGCCAGTACGTCGCAACCTTGGCGTGAAAGTCCAAGTCGCCCTTATCGGCCAGCATCAAGGCCACGAGGAACGTCATTGTCTTGGTCGTCGACCACACATTGACAAGCGTGTCGCGTTCCCACGCGATGGTTTTCTCAGTATCTTGAAATCCGCCCCAAATATCCACGACGAGTTCTCCTCGCTGGAACACCGCGACCGACGCGCCGACATCGTCGCCGACGTCGAGGTTCTTTTCGAGTTGTTCGCGCACCGACTCAAACTTCGGATCCGTGATGCCTTGGACGATTCCCATGCCCTACCCCCAGATATTTTGGTTCGACTCTAACTGGCGCGCTAGGAGGTCATGCCCGTGAGACCGACGAGGGCCCGCGCGTGCTCGATCTCACCCATGTGGCGAAGGCCGTGTTGGTAGATCCAACATTCGAGAGCGTCACTACGCGAGATACCCTGCGTGCCTCCCACTCGGGCCGAAAACGTGTTGGCAATCCCTTCGCCATAGGGCGAGGGAACGATGATGTCGTGATACGTTTCGGGGTCGATGGACGAGACGAAGGCTTCCGTCGCTGCAAAGACCGAGTGCTGGAAAGTGAGGAACGCCTCGTAATTGCCAATGCGTTGGTGCATCATCTCCCCGACGGTCTTGGCCTTGCCGTGGTCGTGTATCGCAAGACCCATCTTTTGCGCCCACTCGTCGTTGAATTGAGGCATGGGCCCGCCCGCGAAAACAACACTCCCATCTTCAATGAGCACTTGGTGCACCAGAGAAAAGGCAATTGGCAAGACACCCGGTTGGCTGACGTGATTGACCTGTTCGAGGGTCATCGTCGCGCAGGCGTCGTCGTAGAGCGAATGCATGGCGCGAAGGCGACGAAGCAGCGACGAAGAGTAATCAAAGGGCATGTTCGTAGTCTGGTCGATACGCGAGCTCGCGACAATCGAGCATCGTGCGCCAAGGTAATTGCTTAGTAGTTCCTGAGGAGCCTTCTTGTAGGATTGATCTATGGACATTGCCGCACTTTTGGGCGCTGAGGCGTCATCGCTACTCGACCACAAGGCCAGCGCCTTTCCAAAGGAGCTCCTCACGCTCCCGGGTCCCGATCACCTCCAAGAGGTCTTCACCCAAAGCGATCGGTCGCCCACGGTATTGCGTAGTCTCGGCACGCTGTACAACCACGGGCGCCTCGGTGGGACGGGTTACCTCTCGATTCTCCCGGTCGATCAAGGCATCGAGCACTCCGCGGCTGCCTCCTTCGCACCCAATCCAGAGTATTTTGATCCCGCGCGTTTGTGCGATCTCGCGATCGCGGCGGACTGCAACGCGATTGCGACGACACTCGGCACGCTTGGTTCGGTGTCGAGGCGTTACGTACACCGGATTCCTTTCATTGTGAAGATCAACCACAACGATTTGCTGCGCTACCCCAATTCGTTTGACGAGCGGATGTTCGCCTCGGCACGCCAGGCGGCGGACCTGGGCGCCGTAGGCATTGGGGCGACAATTTATTTCGGTTCCGAGGAATCGATTCGTCAAATCGAAGAAGTGAGCGCCGCGTTCGCCGAAGCGCACCGTTTGGGCATGTTCACGGTCTTGTGGTGTTACTTGCGAAACGTAGCGTTCAAGACAAAGGACGCAGACTATGACGTGAGTGCTGACCTCACGAGTCAAGCGAACCACATCGGCGTCACGATCGAAGCGGACATCATCAAGCAAAAGCAACCGGTGAATAACGGAGGCTACAACGCGCTGCATTTTGGTAAGACCGACCCTCGCGTGTACTCAGAACTCACTACGGACAATCCCATTGACCTGACTCGTTGGCAAGTGGTGAATTGCTACGCCGGACGCATTGGCCTGATCAATTCCGGAGGTGAGGCGAAGGGTGATGACGACCTCGCGGGTGCGGTACGCACCGCAGTGATCAACAAGCGCGCCGGTGGACAGGGACTCATCCTTGGTCGAAAGGCCTTCCAGCGTCCGCTTCACGAAGGGGCCGCCCTGGTACACGCGGTGCAAGATGTGTACCTCGACGAAGCGGTCACGATCGCCTAAGTAATAGCCTCCAAGCATGACCAGCGAGCGACACATCGACGCGGGATGGCGCACGTGGGCGAACCTGGTCACGGCGGTGCGATTGGCCTTGATACCGCTCTTCCTTTGGTTGTTGTTCTCCACCAATCATCGAGCGATCGCCGCGTGGTTGCTGGCTTTTCTGGGCGCGACCGACTGGATCGACGGGTTTCTCGCGCGACGCCTCGACCAGGTATCGAACATCGGCAAGATCATCGACCCGGTCGCGGACCGCTTGCTCGTCATCGTGGGACTCCTCGCCGTAGCAGGGGCTGCGGGAGTGCCGTGGTGGTTCGCGCTGACGACGCTCACGCGCGAAGTCCTCGTCTCGGTAATGACCCTCGTGCTCGCGGCCCTGGGTGCCGCGCGCATTGACGTGCTGTGGTGGGGCAAGGTGTCCACCTTCGCCCTCATGACGACGTTTCCACTCTTTCTCTTGACGACGAATCCGCACCACGCGACACCCGTCGCGTGGCAGCACGCGGCGCGCGATGTTTGTTGGGTGATCGGGATCATGGGGCTTAGTTTGTCGTGGCTTGTCCTCGCTGGTTACGTGCGTCCCGCGCTCGTGGCATTGCGCGATGGGCGTCAAGGTCGACAAATCTTGTAGATTCTGCTTCTATGCAGATACCGAGTGAACTTCGATACTCCAAAGACCACGAATGGGCGAAGGCCGATGGGGCTGTGGTACGAATAGGCATCACCGATTACGCCCAAGACGCCCTCGGTGACGTCGTGTTCGTTGACGTTCCTAAAATCGGCACCCAGGTGAGCGCAGGCGGCACGCTCGGTGAGGTTGAGTCGACCAAATCGGTGTCAGAAATTTACGCACCAGTATCGGGCACGGTGAGTGCGGTGAACGACACGCTCAAGAGTGCACCCGAATCGGTGAACGCCGACCCTTATGGCGCGGGTTGGATCTGTGAGATCACGACGACGTCGCTCGATGACTTCAACTCGTTACTCGACGCACAAGGGTATCAAGCACTCACGAACAACTAGCCCCGACGGGACTGCACAAACCTAACTATTGTGAGTCCCGTGAACTGCCGTCGATGTGGGGAGATCCTCAACGCCAATGCAAACTTTTGTTGGTCGTGCGGAGCTCCTCAACATGAGGCGACATCACCCGAAACGGTGGCCGTGCCCGTGGTGAACATTCCCGATTCGCTCTACGTGAGCGCCCCCAAGGGACCAAGTGGTGTACACGGTGACGAATTGGTGATCGTTTCGGGTCCAGAAGCTGGGGGACGACTCGATCTGGACAAGGAGTTCATCAGCGCGGGCCGGCACGAACAAAGTGATCTGCTACTCGATGACGTGTCGGTATCGCGCCATCACGCATTGTTCACGCGCACGGCGAGTGGACGCATCACGCTTCGCGATCTCAATTCGCTCAATGGCACCTACGTGAATGGCAAGCGCGTCGAAGAAACTGCGCTGCATTCGGGTGACGAAGTGCAAATCGGAAAATACAAACTCGTGTTTTGGGAGTCAACGCAATGAACGCACAAGGAACCATGAGAATTGGGGAGGTGCACGCCATTCTTCGCCGTGACGTACCCGACATCGAACTCTCGAAGATCCGCTACTACGAGGACAAGGGTTTGGTGCGGCCGACGAGGAGTCGTAAGGGGTACCGCCTGTACTCACAGCGTGACGTCGAGTGTCTCCGCGAGGCCATTCGATTGGCCAACGAAGAGTTCGTGCCATTACGCGTCGTGCGCCTGCGATTGATCGAGCAGGGTCTACTCGATGACGAAAGGACGCAGCCGTCGAACTTTCAGGTCGCGCGAGCGTCCAGTGCGAGTGTTATTTCGATGCCCGCGCCGAGCGAATCACCGTCGCCCGGGCGTGGCGACGTCACGGACCTGACCACCAACGACGATGACGACGCGTCGCCAGTGTTATCCATCGTCTCGTCGGAGCCGTCGCCGTTTGGCGTGGACGAGCAGGAGCCGACGCCTGAGGTGGAAGCGGTCCTGAGTGCACCTGGGAGCGTCGACGAACCAAGTACATTCCTCACGACGGTGGAGTTCCTTGACGCATCAGGTCTCGATGCGCCGACCATGAACCAATTGTTGGCGTCTGGACTTTTACGTCCACGGGTCATTGCCCAACAGAGTGCGTTTGACGAGTTGGACCTTCGAGTCGCTCGCAGCGCGGGGGCGCTCTTGGCTCGCGGCGTGGACGTTCGTTTCCTGGGTTCGCTCCGTCGCAACGTCGAACGTGAAATTGGGCTCTTGAATGACGTCACGCAACCCATTCGTGTCCCGCAGCGCGGATTAAGCGTTGACCAAGCTCGCGACACCGCGCAGGCTGTGGGCGTTGAACTCGAAGCGTTGCGCGCAGATCTGTTCGCGCGAGCCCTGCAAGAATATCTGGGTGTTTGAACCAGTCAAGGCCGCCAGTGCGAGGTCTAGGCTGGTGTGATGATTGAAGTCGTTCTTCGCGCAGTCCGTGTTGATGTGGGTTCGTCGACGCCACTGCTACTTCTCGAAGAGGTGGGTGGCGAGCGTGTTCTACCAATCTTCGTGGGCGCACCCGAAGCCACCGCTATTGCCTACGCGCTGCAAAATGTGCCCACGCCTCGACCGATGTCGCACGATCTGTTGGGAAACGTCATCGCCGCGCTCGGTGCTCAACTTTTCGCGGTCGAAATCACCGAACTTGTTGACAATACCTATTACGCCAACCTTCGTCTCTTGCGGGAGCGTTCCGAGATCAACGTGAGTGCGCGGCCAAGTGACGCCGTGGCGCTTGCGTTGCGCGTGGGAGCGCCGATTTTGGTCAACGACCAGCTCATGAACGAACGCGGAAAGATAATGCATTTGGACGAGACCGAGGAGAGCGACGAGCTCGACGAGTCTGACGATGAAGCGCCGAGTGAAGCCGAACTGGTCGCTGAATTGCGCGACTTCTTGGAGAACATCCGTCCCGAGGACTTCAATAAGTGAGTCGAGCGTTGAAGTCGTTGGCGATCTTTTTCGCCTTTGCGGTTATCTTCACGATTAGTCGTCATTACGCTGACGCGAAATCGAGCACTACCACGACGACCACTGGAACCTCGTCGTCGACCACGGTCACGACGATCGCAGGCGCGATGACGTGCGAAGGTAGGGACTTCACAGGTGTCTTCAATGAAGGAGAGGGTGCGGCGGGCACGATTCTTGCGAGCGTGACCCTGACCAAAAACACCGCAGGAAGTTGCACCGTCAAGGGTTACCCACTCCTTACGCTCCAGGATCTTTCGGGGAGCGTGCTGGCGTCCAGAACGCTCGATTCCAGCCCGGTGCAGTTCCCAGCCACCAAGGCGAACGAACCGCCCACGCTCGTGAGCGTCAGTGACGGGATGTCGATCAATTTCTCGCTCGGCTATTCGGACGTCCCCGAAGGCAACGAAACGTGCGCGTCAGTGACGTCGCTCGCCGTGCAATTCGCGTCGGGTGCGTCATCGGTGTCAGTGACCCCGAGCTATGCGCTGCAGCCATGCAACAACGCGACGCTGTGGGTGAGTCCCTTTTATTAATCCCTCGCGAACGCTGGGCGGACAAGGATTCGTCCGCGAGTGCCGCCGCGCTTGATCGTCGCGAGAGCGTCGTCTAATCGCTCGAGTCCGATCTCGCGATCGACCAATGCCGAAAAATCTACGTGGGGCGCGACGTCCCCGAGCCGTTCCCACACGTGCTGGCGCGTGGCGCTCGGCGCTTCGACCGCGTCAATGCCGAGCAGGGCCACCGCTCGAGTAATGAAGGGATACACGTTCGTGTGGAGTTCGGCACTGGCGACGAGTCCACTCGCGGCGACGGCGGCGCCGTAACGAAGCGAGCGAAGGATTTGTTCCAAGGTCGTGCCGCCAACGCAGTCAATGGCACCCGACCAACGTTCGCTCGCCAAGACGCGATCGGGACGGTCAGCGATGTCGTCGCGTCCAATGATGCGTGCGGCTCCACGTTCCAACAACCACTGCGACTCTTGAGGCGAACCAGTCGACGCGACGGGTTGATAGTCGTAGGCGTGAAGCAACGACACCGCGAGCGATCCGACCCCGCCGGTCGCCCCCGTCACGAGGACTTCACTGTGAGGTGCGAGACCGTGCTCCTTGAGCGCGAGCACACTCGCCATGGCGGTGAAACCGGCAGTACCTATCACCATGGCGTCTCGCGTCGTGATCGCGGCGGGCAAGACGCTGATCAATCGACTCGGCGCGTAGAGGAACTCGGCGAATCCTCCGTCGCGACCTACGCCCAGGTCTGCGCCGTGCACGGCGACCTTGGTGCCCACGGGTAGTGCCGGGTCCGTGGACGAGATGATTGATCCCGCCGCGTCGACGCCGCCAATGAGTTCGTCAACGCGTCGCACACGACCGTCGATACTCGCGACGAGGGCGTCTTTAAAATTGACGCCCGAATACTCGACATTGATCAAGACGTCGTCGTCGCTCTTTGCGGTCGCCTCTCGTTCTTCGACGCCCGTCGTCAGCGTCGCGTCGCGCTCTCGAATCACGTAACCTCGCACGACGCAACTGTAGAGGCACTGGTGAGCGAGTCGATGAACATATACGATTCGCGTATGACGATGATCACGCTACGGGGACAAGAAATCTGGGCTCTCGAGCCAAAGAAAGGTCCGACGGTGCTCTTGTTGCACGGGGGACTCAGTAGCAGTGCGAGCATGCTCGGCTCCATTGGACCGCAATTGAAGAAGTCCTTTCGCGTGGCGGCCTTCGATCGGCGCGGGCACGGACGAAGTCCCGACAATGATGAGCCGTTCCATTACGCCGACATGGCAAAAGAGACGATTGCCTTCATTGAGCACCTGCAGCGACGTGTTCACCTCGTAGGTCATAGTGATGGAGGAATCGTCGCGTTACTGGTGGCCCTCGAACGCCCCGACCTTCTCAAGCGCGTCGTCGTCATTGGCGCCAACTACAACCACCGTGGTCTTTTGCCAATGCCCAAGTTCTCGGAGTCCTCACCGGGCTTTAACGAGTGGGCCGAGAAATACGCGGCGCTCTCGCCCGACGGCATTTCACACGCCGGCGTCGTCGCGAAGAAGACGCGTTACCTCTACGCGCACGAACCGTTCCTACACCAGACGGACTTGCGCGCTATTGCGGTTCCCGTGTTGGTCATGGCGGGGGACGACGACGTCGCGACGTTGCGTCACACCTGTCAGATATACGAAGCGATTCCCGAAGCGCAACTGGCGATCATTCCGGGTGCTTCCCACGGACTCTTGAAGGAGCACACGAAGCTAAGTGTCAAGCTGATCGTCGACTTCCTCAAGGGGGAGATCCCGCCGGTCACGACCGCACCCTTGCGTCGACGAGCGAAGAACTCATAGTCGGGTGCAACCCCATCAAAAGGGGAGCAACCTAGACTGACGCTCATGTTGCGCCAACTCGAAGCCTCCTGGAGCAATTCGGTGCAGCGCTGGAAGTCGTTGGCTGGTCTCGAGAGCGATGCAGTGCTCTATGGCATCTCGGGCGTATTCGCACTCGTTCTCGGGATGACCTCCACGCAGGTCGCCCAGTGGCACTGGGGGTACCTGACCGCGGTGCCCTACGGCGCCATGACCGTAGCGGCGATCGTTTTCAGTCGGATTCGTTGGCGACGCGCGATGGTGGTGCGAATTGCGCTGCTCATCATCGTCATCCTCGGGGCGATCGTGATACCGCTTGGGCTCGAAGCGCGTTGGCGCGCGGAAGATCCTAGCCAGGGTTACGCGCAACCTGAGGTCTCGGTTATCGAGCGCTCCGCCACCTGGGTCAGTCACGGCAAGGATCCCTACCGGTCGTACTACACCGACGGGCGCGTCGTCGACGAAGTGCCCGGCGTTCCCGCCTACGAGTCGTTCTTCCCGTACTTTCCGCTGATGAGCATCTTCGGTTTGCCGTCCGCCGAGACCCACGAGACCCACGGGCTGAGCGACGCGAGGATCGTCATGTCGTTGATGACTTTGCTCGCGAGCGGGGCCGCTCTATTGATGTTGCGCGCGTCGGGAAAGAAGAAAATTCGTATCGCCCAGGTGCTGCTCGCCCTGCCCACGGGAGCATTGTTTCTCTCGACGGGAGGCGACGACATGCCAATCTTGGCGCTCATGTTGTTAAGTGTCGCCGCGTTGCAACGACGCGCGAACACCACGGCGGGGATCAGTTTGGGCATTGCGGCCGCGATGAAGTTGACGGCGTGGCCGCTCGCGCTCGGTGCGCTGCTGGTCGCTCGCGATAATAAAAACCGCCCGGCGTGGTTACGCGTGGCGTTGTGGGTCGCGGGCATCGTGACAGTGACGGTGCTGCCATTCGTGTTCAAGGCACCTTGGGCCTTCGTCTCGAACGTCTTCGCATTCCCCCTGGGCCTCGCGCACGTCGCCTCGCCCGCCGCCAGCGACCTTCCCGGTCACGTGCTCACGTCGTGGTTGCCAGTACTTGGCCACTTCCTTGCACCCGTGACGTTTCTCATCGGGGGCTATTTCCTCACCAAGTACGCGAGGCGACACTGGCCGCTTAGCCTTTCGCAACTTCTCTGGATCATGGCGTGGGTCTTTCTCACCATGATGTGCGTGGCGTCAGCGACGCGCATTGGCTACGTGATCTATCCGATCAACCTCGCACTGTGGGCGTGGGCATGCGACGAACGCCACAGCACCCAGCCGTACGCTGAAGTGTCGGCTCAGAGCGTCTCGGAGTTCTGATAGATCCGGTAGGTCCAGTCACAGGAGTTCGCATCACGTGAAGTGACCGTGATACCTATCACCCAATAAAATGTGTCACTTCCGGCCTTTTGGAAGAGGTCCTCGGGATCGCCGTTGGGAGCACCCTGGGAAAACAGGCTCCAACCTCGCGCCACAAGTTCGGCGCTGTAGTAACCAAGCACCTTGTCCGCCGGGGCCCTGGTTGCAAAATCGCGATAACAGTCGTAGTCACCGGCGCCGTCGTTGGGCAACACGAATGAACCAATTGCGCGCGTCGCCTCGGGTAAGACCATCGCCGATTCGATGTTGGCGGGAGGATTGTCTGGTTGCTTGCAACCCGATAAGAGCGAGGATGATTCGCTGCTGAGACCGCCGACGACGATGGGAATGGTGGTGGTCGTGGTCACGCTCTGGTCCGAAACCGAGTTGATAAGAAGAAAGACTCCCAACATGACGACACCTAATATCAACACCGCGGCGGCAGGCCAGATACTGGTGGTGGTCGTCAGTGGCGGTTTTGGACGCTCACTCACAACCCCATCCTAGGTGGTCGATGGGACCTCTCCCTTTGCCGAGCTGCCACGTGCGAGCGCCGTTGAGAGCAGCGAGGACAAAGGACTTGGCATCGCGCGCCGCGTCGGGTGCGTTGCGGCCGAGAGCAAGTCCCGCGGTAATCGCGGCCGAGAGCGAGCAACCGGTGCCGTGATCGTTGAGCGTCTCGACGAGACCAGCGTCAAAGACGCTCACCCCTTCTGGGCCGACGAGGACGTCAGGAACGTGCATCGATGATGCGTCGCTGAAGTGGCCACCCTTCACGAGTACGTAGCGAGACCCGAAAGCGAAAATCGTTGCCGCGACGCGCATCATGTCCTCAACTTCCTTGATGTCACGCACGTCGACGTCGGCGAGTACAGCCGCTTCACGGAGGTTCGGCGTCACGATCGTGGCGAAGGCGAAGAGAGCGTCGCGATACGCCTGGACGCCGCCTTGGTCCATGAGTGAATGTCCGGTGGACGACACGAGGACGGGATCAACGACCAGCTGGGGGAGCTGGCCCGCGCGCGCGAGCTCGCTCACTGCGATCACCGTGTCGGGACTCGCGAGCATGCCGGTCTTCACCGCGCGAACATCGAAATCCTCGAGGACGGCACTCGCTTGGGAGAGCACGAGGTCCACGGGCGTATTCCACACGGCGTCGACGCCGATCGTGTTTTGGGCCGTGAGTGCGGTCACGACGGTCGTGCCGTGCACCCCGAAGGCGGCGAAGGTTCGCAGGTCTGCTTGGATTCCGGCGCCACCTCCCGAATCCGATCCCGCAATGGACAAAACGGTCACGGGCTGCATGGGTTTTACCTTAACCAACGCCCTTATGGTCAGTACGCTTAGGGGAGTGAATGATCTCTTGCGCGTCGGATCGCTTGATTCGTCGTCACGATTGGTGATGGGTACCGGGGGATTCCGATCGCTCGACGTGCTCGAGTCATCACTGCTGGCGTCGGGCACTTCGATCGCGACCGTCGCGCTTCGCCGGGTCGACCCGAATGTCGAAGGTTCGATCTATGACCTCTTGAAGAAAATCGGCGTGTCGCTCCTGCCCAATACCAGCGGTTGCTTTAGCGCGAGCGAAGCAATGAAGTACGCCCAACTGGCCAGAGAGGCATTCGACACCAACGTCATCAAACTTGAGGTGATTGGCGACGACATCACCTTGCTGCCTGACACGAGCGAGACCTTGATTGCGGCGGAGAAATTGACGAGTGATGGTTTCGAAGTCTGGGCGTACACTTCCGACGATCTCATTGTCGCGCAGCGTCTCGAGCAAGTTGGTTGCGTCGCGGTGATGCCACTTGGATCACCTATTGGTTCGGGTCTTGGCATACGCAACCCGCACGCCCTCAGCTTGATCTGTGAGCGCATCGAGGTACCCGTGTTGCTCGACGCTGGCGTTGGGACGGCGTCGGACGCTGCGCTCGCCATGGAATTGGGTTGTGATGGCGTCCTCGTCGCTTCGGCAATCAATCGGGCGCTGGAGCCCGTGTTGATGGCGATGGCGATAAAAGAGGCCGTGGTCGCGGGCAGGCTGGCACATCGAGCAGGTCGGATTCCCCCGAGACTTCACGCGGAAGCATCGAGCCCATCGCTCGGTCGCCCCGATCTTTTTCTGGAATAGTGCTCGAGGAATATGCCCTACGCACGACGATGTTGGGAAGTCGACCCAAGTGAAGGCCACGACCTTTCGTGCGACACCACAAATGCGAAGCGACAATACTTAGTCGCGATGCCAATGTTCGACAATCTGTTCGCCTCAATACTGTGAAGTCGAAGAGAGCTCTTGTCCAAAGAATGAGAACCCGCATACCGAAGAATTGTGTTCGAGGAGGTCCTCGCACGAAGGTTCGCGACGGTGGGTAAATCGCACACCCCTCCGGTGATTGTCGCCACTGGCGTCTCCCAACGTTCGGGCATGGACGCGAACGTGTCGCGTGCTGATAAGGATGCCGAGCCCCGTCTCAGTACTTCGTCTGTGAGCAACTCAATGTTGATTGGCTGGGGCGTCGCGTGTATCGCGCTCGGTCTTGGAATTTTTCAATTGACCTTGCCGCACGTGCTCACCGGCGTGCTTGGCTGGAATCTTGGCTACGATGACGGCGTCTACATCGGAGCCGCGGTGCACTTCGCCCACGGTTCGTTGCCATATCGTGACTTCGTTTTCGTCCAACCGCCGGGCATCATTTTGCTTCTCTCACCTCTTGGGCTTCTCAGTCGCCTCACAGGTACGTACGACGCAGTCCTGATCGCGCGCGTTGTGACGGTCCTCGTGACGGCTCTCAACGTCGGTCTCACTGGACTAGTGCTGCGACGTTTTGGACGAACTGCGGTGTTGGTAGGCACTGTGCTGTTGGCTTTATGGCCAACTTCGGTCGCGGTGAATCGAACCGTTGAGCTCGAACCGTACTTGGTATTTTTCTGCCTCCTGGCGCTCTATCTCCTCTTTGACCGCGATATACCGTCAACATCGCGCGTCGTACTTGGGGGTGTCGCCTTCGGTTTCGCTGGTGTCGTCAAGGTGTGGGCGATTTTCCCGATCATCGCTGTGCTTATTTGTGTATTGCTCGCGCGGCGAAGGTTCTGGCTGACATGTGCTGGCATTGCCTTGGGAGCGGGCGTTCCACTTATTGGATTCGTTGTCGCTTCTCCGTATAACTTCTATCGACAAGTCATTGTTTCGCAACTCTTGCGAAAGCCACTTCACGGCGTCGCCACGCAAACGCTTGCGCACCGCGCGCTAGTGCTGTTCGGCTTGAACGCTCTGCGCGGTTTCAATGCTGGTTCGGAGCTCGCAGTTTCGGTGCTCGGCTTTTGTGTCGCGGTCCTTTTGTACGTGTTCGTTCGTCATCGACGCAACCTCAATCTTTTGGCGTGGGTCCTGCTCGCGTGCGCGATACTGAGCGTCGTTGGAATGTTCCAGTCACCGATCCTCTTTGATCACTATGCGTATTTCCCGTACACCTTCGTGGCGCTCGTGGTGGCGTTCGCAATCGCGATGATTCTTCGAGACGTGCGAGTCGCTCTGTGGGGAGGCACGCACGCGGAGCCGCCAAAGGGAATTATCGGACCCGCAATCGGAGTCGTCGTCGTCGCCACGGGACTTCTTGTGACGTCGAATGCACTGTTCATAAGGAGCTATTTAAGCGAAGCCTGGAGCCCGAGCGCCATGATTGATTCGACGATCCCTTCGGGATCGTGTGCAATATCGGATTTCCCAATTGACTTGCTCGTGGCGAATCGCTACGTCTCGACAAGCTCGACGTGCCCCGCGATTGTCGATCCTTACGGCGAGTACCTCGTGGGCGATGATGGGTACTCGCCAAATCCAACGGGACCATATCCATTGGCATTTCGTGAAGCCTGGCTTGCCACACTTAACCATGTGAGTTTCGTCGACATGAGGATCGCCTACAGCGACTTTTTTCCTTGGGACAACTACACGATTCGCTACTTCGCCCAGAACTATGAGCTTGTGGGGTCCTCCGCCGTGAGTTTCCCCCATTCGCTCATTGACAACCGCAGTCTCTCGTTGATTTATGAGAACACGCATCCCTGAGTGGGGCGACCGGTCAGGGCGCGAGTGCCGCAGGTATCGGATGGTGCAAGAAGAAGTAGCCAACAACGTCGGCGGCGCCGTGCCAGCCCGAGTACACCAAACTGCCATCCCACACGACGACTAACACGAGAACTACCGCAACGGGCGTCATTCGTCGCAAGACTCGAGTGATTGCCTTGGTGTCGAGTTTGCGCACGCAAATTGTTGCGACGAGCAAAATGGGAGCCCACATGGCTCCAGCGGTGATACGCGTCTCGTCGAGGGCGACGAGCGGTATGGCGAGTGAAGCGACCAAGCTCATCGCGAAGCACGCACGCGCCGCGGGAAGAAGACGTACCTCACGGCTCGCGAGAAGCACCCAACCAACTCCGAGGGCACTTGCGACGATGAGGGGCCAGTAGTCCAATGCGCCTACAAGGTAGCGGTGAAATCCATAGAAACGGAATAACGTGAATGTTCCCGTCGCACCACCCCAAGTGTGGTCGAGAACTGCAATCGCAACGTAGCCGTACGTCACGCCAAGTACAGGAGGAATCATGCGAGCATCGACGCGGCGTTCTTCGTCAAAGAAGATGATGACGCACACGACAACGCCCGCGACGATTGCTTCGAATCCGTTATTGAACGCAAAGACAATCCATCCCAGAAAGGACACCCATTTGCTTCGAGCCAGCACCGCGATTGACGCCGCAATGATGCTCACCGGGTCATAGGAGCCAACCCAGCTGAGCAGTAGTGAAGGAATGGCACTGCCGATAATCATTAGCCCGACGAGGAAACGTAGCTTGGCCTCATGTCGCACGGCGGGCATTGCGAAAGGGACAGTGAGCGCGACACACACGAGCACGAAGTGGAACTCAAGGAATGATGCGTTGCCGGTCAGGTGCAACCATCCGGCAAGTACGGCGGACACGGGCGATTCCAATCGAAAGTCTGCCGGCGACGCTAAAAGCGCTGATGCGTGTGGCGAGCGCCAGTGTCGTGCGAGCGCTTGCAGGTAGTTCCAAGAAGGATCGATGCCGACTCCGTATTTCGCCAGACAGAGCATTAGAGTAACCAGCGCGTAGAACGATGAACCTCGTGTGAGGAGCCACCGTTCGACACCTCGTTCTGCCGCGCGTGGCGCTGGTCCCGTATCCACGAAGGTCTCGCGACCTTGTTCGTCGCTCATGCTGAGTCCAATCCTGACATCGTTCCGACACGTGCGGCGGGTTTGATCGGTGGTTCTCCAAACACCAAGATGACCGCCTTTCCAGCGAATTGGCGCCCTCGTCGGGCTGATGAAAGGAAACTACAGCAATGTAGTCTTCGCGGGGTAGTCTGTGAGAACTCTGTCGGGAGGAACTACGGATGAAGAACTCTTTGCAAATGGGATTTAGTGGCCCTACGGTCTGCCGCCTTACGGGCGTCACCTACCGTCAGCTGGACTACTGGGCGCGTACCGATCTCGTCACGCCATCGATCACTCCCGCAAGTGGAAGTGGTTCGAAGCGCACGTACTCCTACCGTGACGTTCTCGAAGTCAAAGTCATCAAGTCGCTGCTCAACTCTGGAGTCTCGCTCGCGAGAGCGCGTCAAGCCGTTGAGTGTTTACGCAACGCCCTTGGCGCCGACCTCGCCGCGAGCAGCCTGGTGTTGAGTGACAGTGGTTCGGTGCTCGCGCACGATGACGGCGACCTCGTCGACTTGCTGCGCGGGGGACAAGGTGTATTCAACATCGTGCCGCTGGCGAGCGTGGTGGCCGAACTCACCTCCACACTTTCTAAAGAGCAACTTTCGACGTCGGAGAGGGAGCACCTCTCGGCGTGACGCCCCAATTCCTGCGTGGCGGCTCACGAGCGCGTCATCCCAGTGCCAGGAGCGCGACGACATCAAGTTTCGCGCACCCGAGCGAACACCTCTTTGCGACGCTGCTGACCTTGTACGGTTTTGACTGGCAGTACGAACCAATCGAATTTCCTCTTGCGTGGAACGACAAGGGCCAGCCCGTTCGAGGATTCCGACCTGATTTCTACGTACCGGCCCGACGCCTGTTCATCGAGCTCACCGTCTTAGAACAACGACTCGTCACCAAGAAGAATCAGAAGGTTCGCGAATTTCGCTCGCTCTACCCTGAAGTGAATTTGCTCGTGGTGTACCAGCGTGACTTCGTCGCGATCCTTTTGCACCATGACCTTGGTTCGCTCGCGGATTTAGCAGCGTAATGTTGCTGCCATGAGCGACCGGCGCCCTTTTCTCTATGACGCACACGTTGCTCTAGGTGCGAAAATCGTTCCCTTCGGAGGTTGGCTCATGCCCCTTCAGTACGCCGGTGGGACCGTTGCCGAGCACATGGCGTGTCGCCACGACGCCGTTGTCTTCGACGTGAGTCATTTGGGAACTGTTCGTTGTGATGGCCCGGGAATGTTCGACGTCCTCCAAGACACCCTCACCAATGATTTGGGGAAGATCGCACCCGGGCGCGCCCAGTACACGCATCTGTTGAACGAGGAAGGTTTTGTCGTCGACGACATCATTGTCTGGTGGGTGGGGACCAATTCGTTCGACGTCATGCCGAACGCGTCGAACACTTCGGGCGTCACGTCCGCGCTCCCAGGTGTTGACGTGACGAGCGAACGTTGTGTTCTTGCGGTACAGGGTCCCCACGCTCGTGAAAAGGTCGCCGCCGTTGACGAGCGCCTCGCCGCAATAGGTCGATTCCACGTCGAGCGAATGGATTTTCATGGCACTGAGGTGCGAGTGGCCGGCACCGGGTACACCGGCGAAGACGGCATCGAGATTGCCGCCCCAAACGACGTTGCC
>Ga0302319_10002975_pt1 | contig 35916 bp, 35 predicted proteins | sample Bog_T0_2_FD_203319 | JGI IMG/M metagenome (GOLD analysis project Ga0302319, IMG submission 203319) | Peat permafrost microbial communities from Stordalen Mire near Abisko, Sweden - Bog_T0_2 | ecosystem: Environmental > Terrestrial > Soil > Wetlands > Peat | place: Sweden: Abisko, Stordalen Mire...
AGGAACCCCAATGGATCGATTGGATTTAACCGGCCCTTCCCATGCTTTGATGTTTTGGTTAAAGTTCCGGCGGGTACAGAATATTTTTTTGACAAACATGGGGCGCTGACTTTCGACTGCAAGCTTCCCTGCCTCGTCAGCGCCACTTTTAGTGACGGCATCCCCGGTTCGCATGAAATGTTTTTGGATCGTATTCATATCTTGAAGCAAGGCCTGCCGTAAAACGCCTTAACGGCCTTGTGACTTAGCACCCCCTCCTTGAGGCTGGGCGTGGGACTGAGCCTGAGGCCGAGATTGCGCTTGAGGGCGAGACTGAACCTGAGGTCGAGACTGCGCCTGAGTCCGGGCTTGCACCTGAGGTTGAAACTTAGGCTGGGATGGGGCTCGGTAAGTTGAAGCTGTGTTCGCGTGCGACGCTGAGATCGTATGGTGGGTTGCGGCTGGAACCGCCGCCACATGAGTCGCGCTTGTGTTCGCCACATGGGTTTGACTCTGCGCGCTGATCTGCTTGTGGGACGAAGCTACCGTGCTGCTTTTCGCCGAAGTGACCCGCTGAGTCTTGACCGCGTCTTTCTGGGTCAGGGGCTGCGTGGCTGCGTGCTGCTGCGCCACCCGATTGTAAGACGCTGTGCTTGCCGCGGCTAGTGTGGCAGGTTTCCCACTATTAACGGTCGCTAGTTGACCGCGATCTTGTGAAGCGGCCCGAACATTGGCTTGTTGCGCCGAAGTCGCCTGCATGTGCCGCGCCTGGGAGAGCTGCCGCTGGTGTGCCGTGGCCTTAGCCTGCACCCCGCCGGTGCCGCCATTATAGCTCACGTTTCTTGTGCTGCTGTTAATCGCCGACCTATCCGCGTAGGTATGGCGAAAGTGGCCCGAGCTTACGTTGTTCACCGCCGTATTATATGAGAACTGCCCGCCCTGCCAGCGACCGCCGTTGTAGCCGTTGCCACCATAGCCATAGCCATAATTAATGCCGCCATAAAAACCGACGTTCGGCCCCCAGTAGCCGGAGTTAAACATATAAGCGTCTCCGTTCCATCCCCAATAACAAGGCGTCCAAAACAGTCCAACATCCGGAGGCTGCACCCACGTCCCCGGCACCCAGTAGTAACCATATTGGCCGTAAGCCCAATATCCGGGAGTCCATATGTAACCATCATCTGGACAGGCGGGCTGCGCGTACATCGGAAGCGGCGGCGGCGCGATGCCAATCGACAGAGAGACTTGTGAAAATGCAGGTGTTGATCCTAAAGCCAGCGCTGCGATAATAAAGCACTTGGCCAGGAGATTTTTTTGGACGGGGTTCATGGCCTAAATTAAACCGCGAACATCGTCCTCACGCTATGGGGTGTTAACCCCATGATCAGTTGGTTGAATCGGATGCTGTCTCCCACTTCGAAAAAGAACGGGCGGCAGGCATAACAGAGCTGCAACAAAATCGTCCCTAGTCAGCCTTGGGCATTTTCATTTTCGAATCGAATCAGCACAATTTCGGATTTCGTCCCCACACGCAACGGAGGCCCCCACGTGCCGGCGCCGTAGCTGGTATAAACTTGGAGTTTGCCGAGTCGGCTAAGACCGTGGCCGAAACGCCCATAGATGCGGGAGACCAGTAGATTCCATGGCCAAATCTGGCCTCCATGCGTATGACCCGAAAGTTGAAGGGAGATGCCTTCCTCTTCGGCGACGGACAAGTTGACCGGCCGATGGGCAAGAAGAATGCTCGGGTGCTGCCGATCTATCTGAACTTGGCGCAGGATTTCACGCAACTCAGTTGGATCTCCTGCTTCCGAGTCATGAACCCCGACAACTTGCAGGCCATCGAGGGAAACCTTTTCGTTGTTCAGCACTCGAATGCCCACACGCCTGACCGCATCGAGGTAGATGCTTCTCTCGGCAAACTCGTCATGATTTCCGGTCACGTAAAAAATTCCCCGGGACGTCGAAAACTCGCGCCAGGGGGCGACAAGTTGATCCAGCCCAATGGTCGGGCCATCGAACATGTCGCCGCTGATAAAAACCGCATCCGGCTTCAAATTGCGAAGTCGTGTGAGGACGCGCCGGAGAAAGTCCGGACCGGACAAAGGTCCTAGGTGCAGATCGGTGACCAAGGCCGCTGTGCGCCCCTGCCAGGCTTCCGGCAAGTTGGAGAGTTTGACCGTAACCCGGCTGACACGGAGCCACGCGGCGTTGATCAACCCGTAGGCCGTTGCCAGAAGAGCGACGCTAAATAGGATTGTCGCAATCTGGAAGCGCTGTAGCGGACAGCCTGAAAGCCAAGCTGCACCCTCCACGATCCAGCAGCCGGCCGCCGCAAAGAAGGCGAGGTTCAAGGCTCCCACCCACGTGGAGGTAATCGCGTAAACGATCCGCAGTGCCGGATGGTTAAAGCGGAAGCGCAGGATCGTCGCCGGAATGAAAGCCACAGCCACCACACCCGGAAGGACCTGCCAAGCGATCCATCCGGGCGGCCCGAAGAAATAACTCCACGTCGCGCAGACAAGGGCATTCGCCGAGAGCAGAATCGTCGACACAATGGAAGCAAACACGAGCATGCGTCTCACTGTAAAATCGGGCGGCACGGCAGATTGTTTCGAATCCATGGGCATGACCTGCTCTTCTTCAACATGGTGAAAAGGAGGGGGTGTGGTTGATACTCTACTTTGCATCGGATGCTTCGTCGAAAATGAAATGGCTTTCCGTTTCCGTTACGGATGCGACGGATCGATAGTCATCTGCTTCCGCAGGTGTTTTCCAGCATGAACGGTGGAAGCATCAGGCCCCGTTCCTCGGCGGTGACACCCGCGAGCCGGGTCACCGCCCGCGCGACCAGCCGCCTCTTCGACGCCCTCGGCCTGCCCGATTACGAAGCCATTGAGACGTTCCATCGATGGACGGTGGGGTAGCTTAAATGGCCTGGGCGGCCTATTTTTTTAGACTATTTAGAATATCGAGGCTATTTAAGGGCTGAAAATGGGTTTCGGCTGGTGTGGGGAATAGAAGTGGCTAAAATTTTCGGCCTTTTTTCGATTACTGCTTCGATGAAACGATGGAAGGTCCTCAGATGATCTGGCTAAACTTGTAGGCTGCAAAAAAACAGTCATCCTGAAGCCTTAATTACGCTTGCCCCCGTTTCCCTTCACATTTCCCTTCAAAATGACCTCAAAAATAAATGCCCGTGAAACCAAAAAGAAAAATTAAAAGGTTTTTAATCCTTGCAATTGTTGCTCTAATTGCTTACGCGGCAATCGCACTTATTCTTTTTTGTCATAAAATGGGTGAGCTAATCTTGCATATTCTGAGCCTAGCATAATTGAGGCAACCAAACACAGTCGCTCAAACGAGCGAGGGACTGGCACGGCGAGCAAAATTAACGATTCAAAATGTGACAACCAATGGTTGCGGTAGAGACCGGTATTTGCGTCGCAAGTCATTGCTTTTCAGTCGGTTTCTGGCGTGGGGCAGTGACGTGGGCAATTCCCAACTGAGCCAGACCCAATCGGACGACGCCAAACGGATCGATGGGTAATTCCCAACAGAGACAGACCCTCCAAGATTTGGCGTTGCAACAACTGACCCGCGCAAGGGCCTGCGCGGGCTACCTCTGAGGCTGGCGACGGTTCCTTCGACAGGCTCAGGATGACGGAGGGGGAATTTAGAGGAAGCAGGAGTCGGCGAGGGCGGTGGTGAGGGAGGTTTGTTTGTCGAGGACGGCGGAGTAGTCGAAGGCGGGGGAGGCGGTGGGCTGGGTGGTGTCGGCGGGGTTGAGTTGGACGAGGTGGTTGGACCAGTCGAGGACGGATTTTTGCGGCTCGGCGGCGGCGAGGGCCTGGATGGCGGAGCCTAGGGCGGCGGCTTCGGATTCGGCGAGGGTGACGACGCGGCAGGCGAAGATGTCGGCGCAGATTTGCCGCCAGACGGCGCTTTTGCTGCCTCCGCCGGTGAGGCGAATTTCAGTGGGGACAATACCGAGGGCGCGCATGCGGCGCAGGCCGTAGGCGAGGCCGAGGGTGACGCCTTCCATGGTGGCGCGGGCGATGTGCGCGGGGGTCATGGTGCGGGTGGTGAGGCCGTGAAGGACGCCGGTGCCGTTCGGGAGGTTTGGGGTGCGTTCGCCTTGCAGATAGGGAAGGAGGAGGAGTCCGTCGGCGCCGGGCGGGACGGTGCGGATGGCGTCGTCGAGTTGCGCGTGGGACCAGCCGAAGAGGTTGCGGGCGGCTTCGGTGGCGACGGTGACGTTCATGGTGCAGACGAGGGGAAGCCATGCGTCGGTGCTGTCGCAGAAGCCGGCGATTTCACCGGCGGGATCGACGACGGGTTTGTCGCTGTAGGCGTAGATGGTGCCGGAGGTGCCGAGGCTGGCGGTGACGCGGCCGGGCGCGACGTTGCCGGTGCCGATGGCACCCATCATGTTGTCGCCGCCGCCAGCGCTGATGACGATGTCGGCGGGGAGGTTCCAGCGTGTGGCGAGTTCGGGCAGGAGCGTGCCGGTGGGTTGGCGTGACGAGCCAAGAAGCGGCATTTTGTCGGCGAGCGCGGGGTCGATGAAGTCGAGGATGTCGCGAGCCCATGTGCGCGCGCGGACGTTCATGAGGGCGGTGCCGGAGGCGTCGCCGTATTCCATGCGGAGCTGGCCGGTGAGGTAAAAGTTGAGGTAGTCGTGGGGGAGGAGGACGGTGGCGAGCCTGGCGAAATTTTCGGGTTCGTTGCGTTTGAGCCAGAGGATTTTTGGCGCGGTGAATCCGGGGAGCATGTCGAGTCCAACTTTTTCGATGAGGGCTTTTGCGCCTCCGAAGTGGGTGCGGATGAGGTCGCACTCGGCGGCGGTGGAGGTGTCGCACCAGAGTTTGGCGGGGCGGATGACCTGGCCGTTTTTGTCAAGGGGGACGAAGCCGTGTTGCTGGCCGGAGACGCCGATGCCGCGTACTTCGGAGCGGCGCGCGCCCAATGCGGTGAGGACTTGCGAGATGGTGGCGTCGACGGCCTGCGTCCATGTGGAGGGGTTTTGTTCGAGGTGTCCGGACGGGAGGCCGGGGAGGACGTCGTAGGGTTGCGCGGCGGAGGCGATGATGCGACCGGAATCGGCGTCGAGGGCGATGGTTTTGGTGCTTTGTGTGCCGCAGTCGATGCCGAGGTAGATCATGGGGGAAGGATAAAAGGGAGAAGGAAAAAGGTAAAAGAAAAAGGCGGGGAAGACATTATTGGCGCGAAATGGAATTTCGCGAGGAGCAAGGGCGTTCCCAAGCACGCACGCGTGATGCAACTTGGGAACGAGGAGAAAGGCAGACCGATCTGATCCTTCGACAGGCTCAGGATGACGGACTTCTAGTAGGGAGCCTTTTGCAGAGGTCTCAACTTATTGTCCGGGCCACCCCGAACCGAGGAATCGGCTTGAATTGGCGTTGCGGGGGCGCACGATTGTTGTCCTATGTCCAAAACGCATTTTTCGAAAATCAAAACGATTCGTTACGAGGGTTCGGGCAGTTCAAATCCTCTCGCTTTCAAACATTATAATCCGGCTGAGATTATCGGCGGCAAGACGCTGAAGGAGCTGCTTCGCTTTTCGATAGCGTATTGGCATTCGTTTCGCGGCGTGGGGTCCGATCCGTTCGGACCGGGGACGATTATTCGCCCGTGGGAAAAAGGGAGCGATCCGGTTTCGATTGCGAAGGTGCGGATGGATGCGGCGTTTGAGTTTTTTGCGAAGATACAGGCGCCGTTCTATGCGTTTCACGATCGGGACATCGCGCCGGAGGGCCGGACGCTGGCGGAATCAAATCGCAATCTCGATAAAATCGTGGCGCATGCGAAGGGGTTGCAGAAATCGACTGGCGTGAAGCTGCTGTGGGGCACGGCGAATTTGTTTTCGAATCCGCGCTATATGTGCGGGGCGGCGACGAATCCGGACGCGCATGTTTTCGCCTACGCGGCGGCGCAGGTGAAGAAGGCGCTGGAGGTGACGAAGGAACTCGGCGGCGAGAATTATGTTTTTTGGGGCGGGCGCGAGGGTTACGAGACGCTGCTGAATACGAACTTGAAGCGGGAGCAGGACCACCTGGCGGCGTTCATGCACATGGCGGTCGATTACGCGAAGAAGATTGGATTCAAGGGGCAGTTTTTGATTGAGCCGAAGCCGAAGGAGCCGACGAAGCACCAGTACGATTTCGACGTGGCGAGCGGGATTGCTTTTCTTCGCACATACGGCCTCGATAAATATTTTAAATTCAATATCGAGACGAATCACGCGACGTTGGCGGGGCATACGTTCAATCACGAGATCGAGGTTGCGGCGGCGGTGGGAATGCTCGGATCGATTGACGCGAATGCGGGCGACACGCTGCTGGGCTGGGACACGGACCAGTTCAACACGGACGTGAAGGAGCTGACGCTGGCGATGTTTTCGATTCTGAAGGCGGGCGGGCTCGGCAAAGGCGGATTTAATTTCGATGCGAAATTGCGGCGGCCTTCGATTGACGTGGAAGATTTGTTTTATGCGCACATCGGCGGGATGGACGCCTATGCGCTGGCGTACAAGCTGGCGCTGAAGATTCGTGCCGAGGGAAAGCTGGAGGGTTTTGTCGCGGATCGGTATGTGAGTTTCGACAGCGATTACGGGCGCGAGATCGAGAAGGGGAAGATCGGGTTCAAGGAACTGGAGAAACTGGTGCTAAAGAAGCTTGGCGAGCCGAAGCGGAAGAGCGGGCGGCAGGAGTATCTGGAGAATCTGGTGAATGGGTATTTGCATCCGTAGGGATTGGCCACAAAAGAACACAGAGAACGCAAAAAACAGAGAGCAGAGAGGCATCAATCGTCCCGATGGAGACCTCTGCGAAAGGCTCTCTTTTAGGATTCTGTCATCCTGAGCCTGTCGAAGGATCAGCCTCAGGAAAATATTGCACCTCTCACGGAAGCTGATCCCTCGACAAGCTCGGGATGACGGATCGTTTAAAGTAGGAGTTTCGCAGAGATCTCCGATGGGACGCCTGGCTTTTCCATCATATACCCGGCGATAAATCGCCGGGCTACCATCACTTGTCCCTGCCGGGACAAGCGCCGCGCGATGGTGCGGCGCAGCGGCTGCGTCAGCTACCGCTTTTTTACACGTTGGGCAGGGACGAGTTCAGGCATCCAACCGCGCGACGAAGAAGTGGTAGAATTGCGCTTCGAGTTTTCCGGCGGAGACGGGAAGGACGGTTTCCGAGATGGGCGCGAGGCCGAGTTCGGAGCTGAGTTTTTCGAGGGCGTGGCAGGGGGTGCTTCGGCGCTCGACGGCGTAGCCAAGGAAGGCCCCGGCGCGCAACGAGGAGACGATGTGGGGCAGGGCGACGTAGTAGGGGATGTAGTCGCCGATGAGGCCGACGGTAATGGCGAAGTCGTAGGGTTTTGCGGGCGCGGGGGATTCGTGCGGCGCGAGGAGATTGGCGCGATGGAGATGGCGATAGCAGGCGGTCGCGTGCGCGAGGTCGAGCATGACGGGGGAGAGGTCGAGGCCGTCGAGGGGCTGGCGCAGGCCCGCGTCGCGCAGGGCAATGCCGAGGACGCCGGAGCCGCAGCCGAAGTCGATGCCTTGCGCGTCGGGATGGAGATGCGGCATGAGCGCTTGCGCCGCGCCTGCCGGAACGCCGCTGTCGAGGATCGCCTGATGGTACTCGGGCCCGAAGCGGTCGAAGGCGGCCTGGACGGCGGCAACGGAACCGTAGCTCGCGCCCCAGATGGTGTCGTCGAGGGGGGATTTCATGGGCCGCTTAGAAAAGATCACTATGCGTGCCCGTTCGTTCAAATCGGACGTGATTGCCTTCCAAGGTATAAATAAGGATCCAATCAGGTTCTATGTGACAGTCGCGACTTCCCGCATAATTTCCTCTCAACGGATGATCCTTATACTGGGGTGGCAAAAATTCGCCATCGATGAGCAGATCAAGGACCGCTTTCAATTTGTCGAGTTTACATCCTCGCTTGCCGGCAAGCTTGACGTCCTTTTTAAACTGACTCGTTCGGCTGAACGTTCTCACAACCCAAGATCGGCATAGAGGGCTTTTTTGCTGGAAAAGTGTTTAACGCCCTTCCCGGCCTTGCTCATCTTTAAGGTATTGGCCGTGAGTTCATTTGGGATACGAACGTCAAAGGGAAGACCTTGACGCATTTTGATTTGGCGATAGAGCAGATGAATCGTTTCGGAAGCGGTTAGTCCAAGCTGAGTCAAAATGAAATCGACCTCGCTTTTCAGGTCGGGTTCGATTCTCGCCCGAATAGTTGTTGTTTTGCTCATAGTCGTAATGTAGCCCCATTGTGGGTACAGGAGCAATAACTTAGTCGAGCGTTTAAATTTGAAATAATCGGGCCCTATCGCGCCTCTCATTATGGTGTAAGTTTCTTACACGAATCGCAACTCACGCCTATGCAAAAGATCATCAAGTCGGACGAGGAATGGAAAAAGCAACTGACGGATGAGCAATACCGGATCACGCGCGGGAAGGGGACGGAGCAGGCTTTCTGCGGCGTGTTTTACGACAATCACAAGGAGGGCGTTTACCACTGCGTTTGCTGCGATCTGCCGCTTTTTGCCTCGGGCGCGAAGTTCGATTCGGGCACGGGCTGGCCGAGTTTTTTTCAGCCGGTTGCGGAGGGAAATATCGAGACGATCACGGATTTCAGTCACGGCATGTCGCGCACGGAAATTGTTTGCGCGCGTTGCGATGGGCATTTGGGGCATGTCTTCAACGACGGGCCGCGGCCCACGGGCTTGCGGTATTGCCTGAATTCCGCGTCGCTGAAATTTGTCGAGGGCGCGCTTGCGCCTGCCGGGAAAATGGCGAAGGAAGAAAAAGCGGGCGTGCAGGCAGGGCTGGCGCAGGCCTCGTTCGGAGCCGGTTGTTTTTGGGGAGTGGAAGCGGCGTTTCGCGCGTTGCCGGGAGTTCGCGAGACGGCGGTCGGTTATCAGGGAGGGACGCTGAAGAATCCGAGCTACGAGGATGTTTGTTCGGATCTGACGGGGCACGCCGAGGTGGTGCATGTCGAGTACGATCCGCAGGAAATTTCCTATGAGAAACTTCTCGATCTTTTCTGGGAGGAGCATGATCCGACGACGCCGAACCGGCAGGGGCCGGATGTGGGCGCGCAATATCGGTCGGTGATTTTTTATTACACGCCCGCGCAGAAGGCAGCGGCGGAGGCTTCCAAGGCGAAGCTGGCGGCGGCGGGGCGTTACAAGCGGCCCATCGTGACGCAGATTCTGCCCGCGCCGGAATTTTATCGCGCGGAAGAGTATCATCAGCGGTACCTGGAGAAGCGGGGTTTGCGGAGTTGCGCTTTCTAAACGCCTTGTCATCCTTCGACTAGGTTTGGATGACAGGTTTACTAAAATTTCGGAGGGAAACTGCGCGTCGCAGCTTTTCGCTATTGGAAATGCTGATGGTGCTGGTGCTGATCGCGGTTGGGGTCGCCCTGGCCTCGAAGGGTTATGCGGTGATGATGCAGTCGGCGGCGGTGAGCACCGGCGCGGCGATGATCAGCGATGTCCTGACGGAGGGCCGCCGCGATGCCGTTGCGCAGAATACGACGGTGGAGGTGCGGATATACAATCTTCCGCCGCAGGCGGGAGGCACTCCGGTTTATGACGCGGTGCAGCTTCACTGGGTCGAGGCGAACGCAACGACTCCGCCGGTGAACGCAGTTTTATTTTTGCCTGCGTGGGTGGTGATCGACGCCACGGCGGCGCATTCCCCGCTGATTGCCTCGAACACGAATGTCGCGTCGACCGATGCGAGCGATCCTCGCTTGAACAGCCAGACGCGGGTGTTTCATTTTTTGCCGGACGGGTCGACAGACTTGAATCCGGCGACGAACTGGTTCATGACGGTGCGCGCGGCGACTCAGTCGGACCCTGCGTGTTTTCCGTCGGACTGGGCGAGCGTTCAGGTTGATGCCACGACGGGGCGGGCGCAGGTTTATCGGCCGTGAGGGGAATGGGACAGATAGGACAGATGGGACGAATGGGACTCCGTCCGGGGTGCGGCGGCTACCAAACGCACTCTTCGTCACACGGTCATCACAAAATAAATGCGTGTCTGCATTGCAATTAATCGCGTACGATTTATAGAAAGCCAATGGCAACGCCGTCAGAACCGTGGGATGTGGCCCGTGCGATCCACACTTATAACATCGCCCGATGGGGTAACTCCTACTTTGGGGTGAATGATGCCGGCAACATGACCGTGCGTCCGGTTCAGGACCAAGGCCCGGCGCTGGACCTGATGGCGGTGACGGCGGAGGCGCGCGACCGCGGGCTGACTTTTCCGCTGCTGCTTCGGTTCCAGGATTTGCTGCGGCACCGCGTGCAGGTTTTGAATGAGGAATTCCGGGCCGCGATTGCCGAGGCCGGTTATCAGGGCCAATACCGGGGCGTTTTCCCGATCAAGGTGAACCAGTTGCGCGAAGTGGTGGAGGAAATCATGGACGCGGGCGCGCCTTACAAATTCGGGTTGGAGGTGGGAAGCAAGCCGGAGCTTTTCGCGGCGCTGGCGATTCATCGCGACCCGGAGTGCATCATGATTTGCAACGGGTACAAGGACGCGCTGTACATCCAGATGGCGCTGCTGGGGCGCAAGCTGGGCAAGACGATCATCATGGTCGTGGAAAAAGTGGAGGAGCTGAAAGCGATCATCGACGTTTCGCAGCAGCTCAACGTGCGCCCGCTGATCGGGGTGCGCGTGCGGCTGCTGGCGAAGAGTTCGGGCAAGTGGGCGACTTCGGGCGGCGAGAACGCGAAGTTCGGGCTTTCGACGAGCGAGGTGATGGAAGCGACGGAACTGCTCAAGGCGTGCCAGATGGAGGATTGCCTGAAGCTGATGCATTTCCACATTGGCTCGCAAATTCCGGATATCCAGACGGTGAAGCGCGCGGTGCGCGAAGCGGCCCGCTACTACGCGAAGTTGCGGCAGCTCGGTTTTCCGCTCGAATACCTCGACGTGGGCGGTGGACTTGGCGTCGATTACGACGGGAGCCGCTCGGCGTACGACAGCAGCACGAATTACACGCTGGGCGAATACGCGCGGGATGTTGTCTATAACGTGGCCGATGTTTGCACGGAGGAAAAAGTGCCGCACCCGACGCTGATCAGCGAGAGCGGCCGCGCGATTGTCGCGCATCATTCGGTGCTGATCGTGGATATTTTTGGCGTGATCGAAAAAACGAAGGCGAAGCCGTTCGAGGTTCCCGAGGGGCCGAAGCCGCCGAAGCCGGTGACCGATTTGCTGGAGTTGCGCTCGACGCTGAACCGGAAAAATCGGCGCGAACATTTTCACGACGCGGTGCAGATCAAGGACGACGCGCAGGCGCGGTTCGATCTCGGGCTGCTCGATCTTGCGACGAAGGCGCAGGTGGAAACGCTATTTTGGGAGATCGCGGAGACGGTGGTGGGCCTTTTCCGCGGATCGAAGTCGATGCCGGACGAAATCAACGACTTGAAGGATTCGCTTGGCGACCAGTTCCTCTGCAATTTTTCCGTTTTCCAGTCGCTGCTCGATCACTGGGCGCTGGGGCAGCTTTTTCCCATCGCGCCAATCCACCGGCTCAACGAAGCGCCGGAGCACAACGCGACGCTGGTGGACATCACATGCGACTCGGACGGGAAGATCAGCAAGTTCATCGACAGCGAGGGCGAGGTGAGCCGGACGCTGCCGCTGCACGCGCTGAACGGGAAGCCGTATTACCTGGGGATTTTTCTTCTTGGCGCGTACCAGGACATCATGGGCGACCTGCACAATCTTTTCGGGCGGGTCAATGAAGCCCACATTTTTCTCGATGCGGACGAGGAGAGCGGTTTTTACATCGAGGAGACGATTCCCGGCAGCACGATCTCGGAGGTGCTCGGCGATGTGCAGTACGATACGACGATGCTCGAGCGCGCGATGAAGGAGCAGATCGACCGGGCGATCAAGGCCGATGTGTTGAAGCCGAACGAGGGGATGCGGCTGTTGGAATCGTATGAGCTGGGGCTGAAGACTTCGACGTATTTGCAGTTTTAGTTCCTCGTCGTCCTGAGCTTGTCGAAGGATCTCTAACTATTTTCTCATGGCGACATAGCTCATCATATGGGGTATGTCTTAGCGCTGGGTCTGCCATGAACTTTATTTTGCCGCTCAAGCGTATTTCGCTGCGCACGTGGGGGGCATTGTTTCCGTTGTTCTTTTTGCTCTGGTACTCCCCATACATCGATTTTCCCATCAAGGTTGGTGCGCTGGCGGTGGGCGCACTCATCATCGTGGGATCGATTCTTCTTGTTTGGCGGTTCCGAATTTTTCGATGGGTTTTAGTCGTCTTCTATGCGGTTTTGGTGGTGTTTCTTTTAATGCCGTCGCATGCGCCTAAAAATCGTTCCGATTTGCGCGGTAGCTACTGCAAGGCTCTGGATTCCTATTTGGGTTCTCGATATGTATGGGGTGGCGCGGGCTATTTCGGGATCGATTGCTCGGGCTTCGTGCAGAAAGGGATGGAAGATGCGCTGGTTCGCAGAGGATTATTGACGCTGAATCCTGATCTGGTTCGCGAGGGCATCTGGGTCTATTGGCATCGCACGACGGCGAAGGTTTTGGGCGAAGGCGATGCAGGAAGAACCTACACGGTTGCCACTTGTCCGACTTTGAATGCGCTCGACTACTCGTTGTTGATGCCCGGTGATCTTGCCGTGACGGCGTCCGGGGATCACGTTATGGCCTATCTTGGAAACAAAACTTGGATTGCGGCGGATCCCGGAGAAGGGAAGGTGACAAGGTTTGTAATACCCGAATTGAAGAATGCCTACTTTTCCACTCCGATGAGAATTGTGAGATGGAAGATATTGAGCGCGAATTAGGGCGGTTTATAGATGGGTCAGGACGGAGTCTGACCCTCCAATACTACGCGCCGTTCAGCACCGGGCCGAGAGTTTGGCCGGGACGATAGCAGGGCTCGAAGGCGAGGTCGGGCGCCGGCGTTCCCGTCAGGGCGGCTTGATTCAACGCTCTCGCGGCTTGCTGCCCGGCGGTGAAAAAATCGAATCGCACGGTGGTCAAAGCCGGTTCGATGCAGTTGAGGTGGGGCCAGTCGTGAAAGCTGACGATGCTGAGTTGCTCGGGCACCAGAATTCCTTCTTTTCGACGCGCGTGAAAGCTCAGAATGGAACCGAGGCTGTCGTCAAAGGCAATCACGGCTGTGGGGCGGGGGCGCAGGTGGAGCAGATTGAGCACGGTCTCAAGAATTGCGCCTTCCTTTTCATGCGTGGAGAATTCGGGTGTCTGGGCGGGATCGATGCCGGCTTCGCGGAGTGCGTCGTGGACGCCCATCCGTTTGGGGGCATCGAGGCAGAAATCGTACCCGGTCAGGAGCGCGATGCGGCGATGGCCTAATTGCAGGAGTCGCTTTGTCATTTGGCGGGCAGCCTCTCTCTGGCCGAGCGTAACACGAGGCCCCGGCAAGTCCGATTCCGGAAAGATGATATAGGGCAGCTTGCGATTTTTGAGAATATCGAGGTCATTTACCGTTACTTCATCAGGCACTACGATGACTCCGCCCAAGCTGCTTGCTTTTTCCGGACGCCATTCTTCCGGCGACGTGCTGATCAGCATCACGGCAGAACGGACTTCGGCCATGGCGGTCAGCGCGCCGCGGATCATTTCGCTGATTGGCCGATGTTCCGTCGCGTGGGACGATCTCAACAAGATCCCGAGGTGACGGTAAACGCGGGTCGAAGATCCATTTGCGAAGGTGCCCTTGCCGTGTTTGCGGTAGATAAGGCCGCGGTTTTCCAAATCGCTTAAAGCCAGCCTGACTGTAACACGGCTGACTTTGAATTGCCGACAGAGTTGGTGCTCGCTGGCAATGGGATACGAGGAGGGTTCATTCCGATTAAGGATTTCCTCTGTCAACGCGGCGACAAGACGTGCTCGCGCGGTAGCCGAACGTGGTAAGGGCACAAAAATACTAATGTTAGTATTTTCTTCAGGATGCAAGCAAAAATTTTAAATAACCTAAAGAATAGGTGATTTAAAATTCGATGAAATCGCGTTTCATAACGCCTTAAAAATCACGAATGAGAGCGTGTTTCGTGCCGGACGGGGTCGTCGAAGCGGGTGTAGGGCGCGTGGAAAAGAATGTCGAGGCGGTCGGTCGGGCCGTTTCGTTGTTTGGCGATGTTGAGGGAATAGGGAATGATCAGGCCGGCCTGCTTTTCGTTGCCGTCTTCATCCTTCTCGGCCTCGGGGCGATGGAGCAATAGCACGACGTCGGCGTCCTGCTCGATGGCGCCGGATTCGCGCAGGTTGTGGAGAGCTGGTTCGGTCTTGCCTTCCTCGCTGCGGCGGTTGAGCTGGGCGAGGATGATGATGGGGATTTCGAGTTCCTTGGCGAGGGCCTTGATGCCGCGCGAGATTTCGGCGACTTCGTTCTGGCGGTTGTCCTTGGCTTGGGCGGAGTCGGAGCGCAGGAGCTGCAAGTAATCGATCACGAGCAACTCGATCTTATACCGATCTTTCATGCGGCGGGCCTTGCCGCGAAGCTGGTTGATGGTGAGGAAGGAGGAATCGTCGAGGTAGAGGGGCCACTCGCGCATGTCGCCGGCGACCATGCGGAGTTTTTGCATGGCGTGCTCATCGAGTTGGCCGGCGCGAATGTGCTGGAGGCTCTCGCTGCCGTAGGAGGCGAGGAGGCGGAGCATGAGCTGCTCGTTGGTCATTTCGAGGGAGAACATGCCGACGGCATAACCGGGCTTGCGCCAGGCGTCGGCGGCCTCGTCGTAACGCTGGTCGAGGGCGTGGCGGGCGAAGGTGAGGGCGAGCGCGGTTTTGCCTTGGCCGGGGCGCGCGGCGAGGACGATCATTTCGCCGGGCTTCCAGCCGGCGGTGAGTTCGTCGAGCTTGTGGAATCCGGTGGGCAGGCCCTGGAGATGGCCTTTGCGGTTCTGGAAATTTTCGATGAGCTTGATCGCCTTGTCGATTTCGTGGCGGGCTTCGACGGTCGATTGGGTGAGGCCCATGTCGGTGACGTGGAAGATGGCCGACTCGGCGCGGTCGAGGACCTCGGCGACGGAGTCGGGCATCTCGGTGATGTCTTGGACGATGATGGAGCAGGCCGATTGGAGGCAGCGCAGGAGGCTCTTGTCTTTGACGATCTTGATGTAGGACCCGACGTTGAGGTGGGTGGCGAAGCCGACGAGCAGCTCGGCGAGAATGCCGGGACTGCCCACGGCCTCGGCGAGCTTGCGGTCGGTGAGCCACTGGTGGATGGTCATGACATCGATGGCCTGCTGGGAGTTGCGCATCTCGCGCAGGGCAGCGAAGATTTCCTTGTGGGCCGGGACGAAAAAGTCTTCTTTGCTCAGCGTGTCGGTGACTTCGTCGATGACTTCCTGAGGCTGCGCCATCATACAACCGAGGACGGCTTTTTCGGCTTCGGCGGAGTAGAGGACGGTGGGCGAAAGCATTTCCGCGGTGGCTGAGGCGCGGCTCCTCTTGGCGGCGGGTTTGGGCTGGGTGGTGTCGGAAGCAGGCATGATCATAGGCGTTTTAGGAAAAATAGCGGGTTGTGATGTTTGAGCAATTCGTGCTCGGAGAAAAGCAGAGACTTGTTTTTTCTCGTTCACATCTTATTCACAAGCGCACGGGAGCATGGTTCAAACACGGGCCAAGTTGCTGGCTGTTGCCTAAAGGTAGAATCGCGCAAGCTTCGGGTTTGCAAGTCTCGCCAGGAATTGTAAGCTGGTGTTGTGCCGACAACCAAAAGCAAGAACAAGAGTGAAGCCGATCTTCTCGATCAGGCGACTTCGCAGCTTATGAAAGCTGTTAAAGCCAAAGCGGCCAAGAGCGGCAAGCCGCTTCGCAAAGCGGAACTTTTAAAGCAGGGCTACAGCGAGCGGTTCATTGCGAAAATCGAAGCAGCTTAGTCGTTCTTTCGCAGCTCCATAAATTCTTTGATTGTGATTTCGAGCAAAGGAGCTGCTCTCTGCGCCGTTTTCCGAGCTTCTTCATAGGACATGGATCCCGTGAGTGCCCGGACAATATCGCGATCACTCATGTCGTGTGCGCGAGCCAATTGAATCGTGGGAGCCAGATCGGTATAGCGCAGAATTTCGTCCATCGGCAAATTCTGATGCTTGGGCTTAGGCTTGAAAAGCGGAGACTTATTTTTTGTTACTCACAGCTCGCAGCTTGTTCACAGGGAGTTGAGAGGACGAATGGAATTCATCCAAAAGTATTCACTCACTCATTCAAAAGGCTCTCTTTTAGAAGTCCGTCATCTGAGCGGAAGCGGGTGGCCGGAGAGGGTTGATAACAAAATTCCGTCATCCTGAGCGAAGGCGAGCTATGAATGTGTCTATCCGCATCATTTCCCGCCGAGCCTGAGTCGAAGGACCTAGCCGTCTGTGAGGAAAACTTCAAATGTCATCCAGCGCTTTCTCTGCGATTGGAGACTTTATCCCTTACGCGTGGGCGAAAGGCGGTCCTTTCAATTTCGAATTTTGTGCCGCCACTCTCACAAATGTTTTTTCGTGACTGGGTCCTTCGACTCCGGCTCGACATGTTGTGACTGGAAAAGTAGGTCTACCTCTCGCCTTTGCTCAGGATGACGGATCGTTTGGAGAACGACTTTCGCAGAGGCCTCGAATTGTCCGGGCCGCCGGTCATTCGGCTATTTCGCGGGCGCAGGCGCGGCGGCATTCGGGAAATATTTCTCGATGACGGGTTGGATGGCGTCGGCCCAAATCACATAGCCCTTGGCGGAGGGATGGAGGAAGTCGGGCATGATGTCGGGGGTGAGGGTGCCGTCCGGCTGGAGAAACTTCGCGCCGAAATCGAGGTAGGTGACGCGCTTGCCGTCCTCGTAGGTGGAGATGATGGCGTTGATTTTTGAGATCCAATCGCGGTCGGGATTATTGGCTGCGGCCCCGCGTGGGAAGACGCCGAGCAGGAGAATGTGGGCGTTTGGGCAGCGGGTTTCGTATTCGTTGAGGAGAAGTTTGATGCCGTCGGCGATTTCCTTGGGGTCCTCGCCGCGATTGTTGGTGCCGATCATGAGCATGATGAGTTTTGGGTTCTGGCCTTCTAACTCGCCGTGCTGCAGACGCCAGAGAACATGCTGGACCTGGTCGCCGGAGATGGCGAAATCGGCGGATTTGATCGAGCCGAAGCGCGTTTTGAAAACGTCCTGGCCTGTGGTCTGCCAGAAGTCGGTGATCGAATCGCCGTCGAGGATGAGGTCGTAGGGGCCGCTCTTCAATTTATCGAGATTGGTCTCAAAGCGGGCGAACCAGTCGAGATGGGGAACGGGGAAAGTTGCGCGCGTCGCGCCCGGCGGCGGTGTGGGGGTGGGCCATGTCAGCGTTAAATCGGAGGCGCAGGCGATGCCAGTGAGGGCGAGAAGAAGGGCGGGAACGAGAGGGAGGCGGATGGAAATCACGTGGCAAGCATGATCTCCCGCATGCGAAAAAGCAAAAACTTTTGAGGTATTGCCGGGCAGCAGCGAAATCGTGTCAGCCTCCGACGGCTGTGTATTCATGCAGGCCGCGTTTCCAGAGGATGCCGCTAAGGACGTAGAAAAATCCGACCCACGCCCATTGCCAGAGGAAGCCCGTCGCGAGGGCCTGGCCGTGGATGTGGCCGATTAAGATCGCTGCCGGGAAATAGGTTTCGTAGGCGAAGGGGAGCTTCAGGCAGAGGGTCTGGAGCCATGGCGGAAAGGCGTCGACGGGGAAGATGTGGCCGCCGAGGAGGAACTCGACCGAGTAGATGATGAAGGTGACGCTGCCGATATCGAGAATCCAAAAGGCGATCATGGCGAGGGCGAAGCAGAAGAAGAACTGGATGAGCGCCGCGCCGACGGTGGCGAACAGCGCCAGCGGCAAATTCACGAGCCAGGGGAGGTCGGTGTAGTATTGGCCGAGCCAGATCATGGCGATGCCGAGCGGCACGATGGCGAAGGCGGAATGGACGATTCGCGCCGCGGCGAATAGATGGAAGCGGTAGAGCCGGTAATCGATAGGCTTGAGGAGCAGCGTGTTGATGAGCCCGTTGCGGATGTCATCGGCGATTTGAAAATCGTCCTCGTTGGGGACGGTGAGAGTGTCGATGATGATGAGCGTGATGAAGTAGGCCACCATGCTCTTGAAGCTGTAGCCAGCGAAGCTCTTTTGCCCGGCGAAGACCGCGTTCCAGAGGAAAACCGAACCGAGCAGCGGGACGAAGCTGACCAGGACGCGGAGGAGAAAATTCCAGCGATAGATCAGGTTGCTCTGCACGCCGAGGCTGAACATTTGCGCGTGGACGCGGAGCGGGGAGGCGAACATAGATTTCAGAGACAATTTAGCCACAAAAGAACACAAAGAACGCAAAAAAAAGACTGAAGAAGCATTGATTTTACTTTCGAAATCTTTGTGTTCTTTTGCGGCTAATTAAGCGGCGTCTCGGCGACGTAATCAGGCTTGTCTAGTTTCCGAGTGTAAAGACGAATCCAAAAATCAGAAGTCCCCTCGTTCGACATGAAGAGTGTGTAGCTAAAATTTTTCTGGTCATGAAATAGCGTGCCTCGGACAAAGCCACCATAGAGACAATCTTCAGGCATGTAACTCGCTCCGAAACGCGCCAGAAGTGAACGAAACGGGAGAGTGCCAGCGGAATTGGATACATAAACCAAGAGGTCTTTTGTGGTCGGTGGAAAAACGGATCGGTCGTCAATAAACCAAGGAACATTCTTTTCTGGTTGGCCCGCTTCTTTATGGGCATGCAAAAGCGCACGGTCATATCTAAGCGCCTGTGAAATAAGAAAGTCGCAGGTATCAATAATATTTTTTGAATCTGGGCTTTCTATCAGGCGAACAGCTCGGTGGAAGCGATCCGCTGTCATATCAACAATCTATAGCTTCCCGTTGAAGAGGCGCGGGGCGGTATCTTCGGCGAAGACGAGGGAATCAGCACGAGTGTCGCGGCGTTCCAGGACAAGCTTGTTGAGTTCGGGATCGACGGGCACGGGATACTTGTTGTTGAAGCAGGCCATGCAGAATTTGTTTTCGCTGCGGCCGGTGGCGCGGACCATGCCCGCTTCATCGAGATAGCCGAGCGAATCGGCCTGCAAATACTTGGCGATTTCCTCGTGCGAAAGCTGGTTGGCGATCAGGTCCTTGGGATCGGGAAAGTCGATGCCGTAATGACACGAGAAGCGGTGGGGCGGACAACTGATGCGGATGTGGACTTCCTTTGCGCCGGCGTTGCGGAGGTTCATCACGCGCGACCGGGCGGTGGTGCCGCGCACGATGGAGTCGTCGACGACGACGACGCGCTTGCCGGCGACGCGTTCCCTGATGATGTTGAGCTTCACCTTGACGCCGAATTCGCGCGCGAGTTGGGAGGGGTTGAGGAAGGTGCGCCCGACATAGTGGTTGCGGACGAAGGCGACGTCGTAGGGGATTTTGGATTCCTCGCTGAAGCCGAGCGCGGCGTAGTTGCCGGAGTCGGGCACGGGGATGACGATGTCGGCGTCAACGGGATGGAGGCGCGCCAGTTCGCGGCCCATGTTGGTGCGGACGGCGCTGACGTTGACGCCCTCGATGGTGCTGTCGGGCCGCGCGAAGTAGACGTACTCGAAGATGCAGAAGCCGAGGCGGTCCTTGGGCACGAAGGGCTTGATGGAGCGCAAGCCGGTTTCATCAATGACGACGATTTCGCCCGGCTCGACGTCGCGGACAAATTTTGCGCCGGGGATGATGTCGAAGGCGCAGCTTTCGCTGGAGAGGAGCCACGCGCCGTCGGCCTGGCCGATGCAGAGCGGGCGGAAGCCGAAGGAGTCGCGCACGCCGATGATTTCGCGCTCGCTCAACAGGACGAGGGAGAAAGCGCCGGACACTTTTTGCAGGGCCTGGACAATACTGCTGTCGCCGAGGCTGTTGGTGGGCTGGGCCATGAGGTGAAGAATGACCTCGCTGTCGACGGTGGTTTTGAAGATGGCGCCCTTGGCTTCGAGTTCGTCGCGCAGGATGTTGGCGTTGACGAGGTTGCCGTTGTGGCCGACGGCGATCTGGCCCCGGGAACAATCGACGACGATGGGTTGGGCGTTTTCGAGGGTGCTTGAGCCGGTGGTGGAGTACCGGACGTGGCCGATGGCGCGCGTGCCTGGCAGCTTTTCCAATTCCTGGCCGTTGAAGACCTGCGAGACCAGGCCCATGCCATGATGGCTCTTGAATTTGCGGTCCTTGTCGTTTTTGACGACGATGCCCGCGCTTTCCTGTCCACGATGTTGCAGGGCGTAGAGGCCGAAAAAGGTGATTTCCGCCGCGCGGGGATGGCCGAAGACGGCAAAGACGCCGCACTCATCTTTGGGACGGTGTTGAAAAACGGCGCGTGCCGAAGAGGAATGGTTCATGCCCACGCTAGTTATACACCATCCGGGGCGAAGGAAAAGCGTTTCGGACTTTTTTGTGACTTTTTCGAGGCGAAACTGGAAATTTTTTGTGCAATCCCTGCGGAGACATCTGCAAAAGTCTCTCTTTTAGGATTCTGTCATTCTGAGCTTGTCGCACACTCGTACGTCAGGATCAGATCCTCTGAGATGGCTGATGTCATCCATCGACCTAAACGCCTATGCACCCACAAAACTTTTTTCCTTTCATTTTTGTTGCCATCTTCGTTCTCATTATCGGCTCATTCGTTTTTAAAATCTTCAAAAATGGAGGACTTAAATCCGCCATTTTCGGGGTTCCGATTGAGCGAACCGTCGGTGAGATAGCTGCCACTAATCCCTCCCGAATCATGAGTATCCAGAGTGTCGCTGTTAAAGTGCATGTGCTAGGCGGGACATCGCCGGACAAAGCGGTCGGCTTGGAATTTGTAGCCAAGTGTTATCCCAGCTATCAAATGTTCCCGGTTTCTTTGTCCAAGGCGGGGGCGAGAAAACTAATCATGCTTCTTGAGTCTGCCGCGAATGGGAGATAGGACACTGTGAAGCCCGAAATTCATCCCGAAGCTCAGGCGGAATACGAAGATCACCTCCTGTATTAGGCCGCTCGTGGATTTACCTTCACAACCTTGGAGGACTTCCGCGCCGAGATTGAGGCGGCATTTGAGGAGATCGCGACAAACCCTCTTACCTATCGGTTGGTAAGAAAAGGCGGCAAGCAACGTCGCCTCGGTCCGACAAAGACATTTTGCTTTATCGTTTACTACGTTCTGAAGAACGATGGAATAACGCATTACATCCTTGCCGTTGCTCATCCCGGCCGCGAACCGGACTACTGGACTTACCGCGCCTGACGATCCCGCTTGATTTTGGACATGAGCCGGTCAATACGAGTTTTAGACTCGAGAGCTGAAACCATTTTCACTTTTCCTGAGAGAGCCTCGTCTGCGCGCCGCTCGATCTCATCGTAAGACGGAACAATTCGCTCCGCCGGAACGCTATCGAGCAGGACGCTCGCCAGCTTGAGGCGCTGGGCTTTGGGAAGTTTCAGGGCTTCGCGTTTGAGTAGAGTGAGACTCATGCCTCTAAATTCCTCCAAATGCGCCGACCGTCAACTCTTCACTTCGGGATAATGACTGATCGTCACGACGAACTGACCGACGGCTTCGTTGTGATAAATGCTGTCGACCATGCAGCGTCCGCCGAAGGGCAAACGCACGCCCGCGTCGTCCCGCGTGCCGCTCGGCACCGCATCGCCCAAATTGAGAGACCGATCTTTTTTGAATACCAAACGGTGGGAGGATGTTTTGGCCATGGGGCAGGCTAGCCCGTTTTTCCTCGCCGGGCGATACATTAGTTTGTGGCCGCTACGGGCGGCTACGCATTGCGTATCTTCACCGAAGCCGCCACCAGAGCATGAATTCGCGCGGCGAGGTCCGCTGAAGGCTCCAGTTTCGCGCTGAAGTCCTCGCCCTTTGCATAGACAAAACGCGGGATGATCAGACACCGGAAATCGAGCATCAGGCTGTTGGCCAGGCTCATGATCGACATGTAGCTCGTCGCCCCGCCCGCCGCGCAAAGAAATCCGACCGTCTTGTTTTCCCACGCGCTGCCAGTCAGCTCGATTAGATTTTTTGCCGTGGCATTTGCGGCGTAATTATAGATCGGCGTCGCGACAATAATCACTCGCGCGTTCTGGATCATGGCCGACAACGTCGTCACATGGGGATGCTCGTAAGCCGCTTCGCCATCGCACAGCGGCAGCACGTACTCGCGCAAATCGACGAGTTGATGCGTAACGCCGAGTTTCGCGTAGGCCGCCCGCAATGTTTCCGCCATTACGCGGCTTAGGCTCGCCGTGCGAAGCGAAGCAGAGATGATGAGGTACTCGGGCAAAGCGGCTTTTGTCATATCGTTATGCCAAGCATCTCCAATGCCCGGTCTTCCGTAAATCCCGTAATTCTGGTTTTGGCTTTTATCGATGTGCGATTGATCTTAAGCTGTCCCAACATGCACGCCATTGCCCCCGACCCGCAAAAAGAGAGATTGCAGTCGCTTGGCGAGGAGATCGCCAACAGCATCAGTCACGGCATCGGCCTGATCGCGGCGCTGGCGGCGGCCCCGATTCTTATCTGGGTCGCGGTCAGAAAAGGCGAAGCGCTCACCATTGTCAGCGTCTCCATTTTTGCGGCTTCCATGGTCCTGCTTTACCTCAGCTCCATGATATACCACTGCCTGCCCAGAAACCGGGCGAAGCACGTATTCCTTATTTTCGACCACATCGCCATTTTCCTTTTGATTGCCGGCACCTACACGCCATTTGCGCTGGGCGTCCTGCGGGGGGCGCTGGGTTGGACGCTTTTCGGGATGATCTGGGGCGTCGCTTTGTTCGGCATCATCACCAAACTGGTGCCCAAGCTCCGGCATTCCAAACTTTCGCTGGCTCTCTATCTGGGAATGGGCTGGATGGTCGTGCTGGTCATCCGCCCGCTTTGCCAGCACCTGCCGTTCGATGGCCTGCTTTGGCTGGTCGCCGGCGGCCTTGCCTACACGGTCGGCGTCATTTTTTATGTTGCCGACAAACGGTACAGCCACTTCATCTGGCACCTCTTCACCATCGCCGGCACCACCTGCCATTTTTTTGCGGTGCTTTGGTACGCGGTTTAATTCTTCCCTTCAGTGCTCGGATTTTATAGGTCAGGCCGGGAGAGTAAACTCGTTGAGGACAGAGCCTGATTTGAAATGCTTGTTACGGCTGGGTCATTAGACCGCTTAGGAATGTATTTAGTAAAAACAATTCTGTCATCCTGATCCTTCGGCAAGCTCAGGACTAAAGGCAGGTCGAAGGATCAGCTACCAGAAAATGTAGCATAACCCACCGGAGGCTGATCCCTCGACAAGCTCGGGATGACGGAGCTTTTTTACCAAGTAATGGCTACAGGTGGCATTACTTTCTGTTCGCCCGGTAAAAAAGATAGAACCCGATGGCCTGAAACAGAATATTCGGCGTCCAGATGATCAGCTCGGGATAGAGCCCCGCATGGCCCTTCAGCCCGCGCCCCACCGCTCCCAGAACATAATAGAGGAGCACGATCAGGAACGTAATGATGATCCCGAAGGAGGTTTCCCGCCGTTGGGTCTGAATGGCCAGGGGCACCCCGACCACAATAAACGTGAACGCCGTGATCGAAAACGAAATGCGCGCCTGCAACTCCGTCAGGTACGGCGACGCCTGTTCGCCGGTGGGCGCGGTTTGCATTTCGTAAATCACATCCTCGATTTCCGGCAGCGTCATCCAGGCAAGCTTGCGCTGCACTTTTTCGTAAAAGCTGTTGAGCGAGACCGCCTCGACCATCTGCTCGCCGTGGCCGCCCGGATGCGCCTTCATCGCGTCTCCGTCACGGGGATATTGCTCCTGCCGTCCATTCACCAGTTTCAGCAGCAACTGCTGGTGCTCCAAATCGAGGTCGATCGTGGCCCGGCTGGCGCGAATGGAACTCGTCAGCCGGTTCGAGCTGTCCAATTGCCAGAGGATGACATCATCGAGCTCCGTTCCCTCCTTCTTGGCGAAATAAATTTTCCAGCCCGGAATCTTGTCGACGACCTCCTCCGGGCTCAACAAAGCCATCGGATTGTTGATCACGATCTCATGCTTCATCCCGTTGAACTCCTTCTGGCATTCGGGCACGACATAAGCCACCAGCCAATAGTCGAGGAAGCTCAGGCCGATTGCCATGAAGATGACCGGCGCGACCACCGGCGCCAGCCCGATCCCCGCCGCCTTGAGCGCGAGCAGTTCGCGATCCGACGACATCCGGCCAAAAACGATCATCACCGCCGCGAGCAGACCGGCCGGGATGGTCAGCGTCAGCGTCAGCGGCACGCCCAGGAACATCAGCTTCGCCGCCAGCCACAGCGGCAGGTCGGTGTGGAGGAGCGTCGGAAGAACCTTGAACATGCTCACCGCCACGAGGAGAAAGGTCAGCACGCCGATGATCGCGGCGGTGAGCAGGATGATTTCCTTGTAGAGATAATTATAGATGAGCGTCACGGCGGTCGAGAGCTAAGAGCGTAGAACGTAGAACTTGGAACTCAAGGATGGAGTGGCGCTTCGTTCTCCGCCGCTCGGGGGTTCAGCCTCTTTGCAAACTCTCGGCTGGGTTTTTGACCCAATAGGCCGTAAAAAGCCCAATGGTGGACGCATCTTCCGACAACTTGCAACGGCTCCGCTCCGGCGACGAGGCCGCTTGGGGAGAATTGCACCGCGCCCATTACCCGCGGCTCTGGAGCAGCGTCCAGCGCATTCTCAACAATCCCACCCTCGCCGACGATGTCGTCCAGGAAGCCTTCATCAAGGCCCATCGCGACATCAAGCGCTTCGAGGGCCAGTCCCAACTCGGCACCTGGCTCTATCGCATTGCCATCAACCAGGCGCTCGACACCGTTCGCAAAAAGCAGCGGACAGATCGCTGGCTCTCCTTCCTCTCGCCTCTCGCTGATGACGAAAACCAGCCAGCCATGCCCGAAGGCCACGTCGCGCCCATGGTCAGCGCGGGACTGGAAAACATGGAACTGCGGGAAACGATTTTTGAGGCCATGGGCGAACTAAGCGTTGAGCACCGCGCCGTCGTCCAACTTCGCCTCGTTGATGAAATGAGTCTCGAAGAAACGGCACGCCTCTTGCGGTGCAGACCCGGGACCGTGAACTCCAGGCTCCATTATGCGTGCGAGCATCTTCGCCGCAAATTGGCCAAGCTGAAAAAGGCCACGGACTCAGGAACTTAGAGCCATCGGCAGATAACTGTAAAAAAGAGAAGAAAAGAAAGAAAAGCTGAACTGATTTGATCGAGCCATCGTCATACGAATAGGGTTATTAACGACAACATCACCCATCTCCATGCAAGACAATGAACTAAGAAAACTCCTGCTTGAGACTTGCCCTGTTCGGCCGGGGCAGGAAAGCCGTGCATGGGCGGCTCTCCGGGATCGGCTTTATGCCGCCCCTCAGCCTCGCTCCGCCTGGGGCTGGCTCTATTATCCCACATGGCGCGGGCTCGCTGTCGCCGCCGTGGCCCTTGTGCTCATCCCCATCGCGGGCAATTTCATCCTCGGGCGACTGGCGCCCATATCGCTGGCCACGGCCGACAGCCAATCGCCGGGCATTTACGCGACCGCCTTCTATTCACGCTCAGCCCAGGCGCAGGTCGTCTGGCTGAATGGCATGGATCCCGCCACAGACAAGCCGACTTATCTCGATCCGACCACCGTTGTTGGCGGGGAAAAGGCAGCGCCCCGACCTGTGCGCGATCCGAACAGCTTGTGAGGAGCGGTTCAGGCGGAGGCATCGCGCTGCCTGTTGCGTCATGTCTGTGGAGAGAAGGGACATCAAGATGATGGGAACGAGCTTTCGATTTTTGGTTTTGCTTCTGGCCCTTTACGGGCTGGGCATCGGCGCGGCCTGTGCCGGGGAAAGAGTCTGGATCGGACTCTACTTGGCAGAAAACGCGCCGCCGCCGCCCGACGCCATCCTCGCGCCCGAAGGTTTGCATCATCGCCTGCACGAAGTCTTCGGTTTCAAGCATTACGAACTGATCCAGTCGGACGAAGTCGAGTTGCGCAACGAATGGGAACAGTGGTTCGTGCCGCGGAAGGATTTCTTCATTCGCGTTGAACCGATGCATCACCAGCCCGGCGAACCGCGATTCATCTACTACGAAATTTACCAGAACGGCTTTATTCTGGCCCACGGCAAATACCAGCCCCAGGAGGACACGCCCCTCTTCATCAACGGCCCCGACTTCCACCAGGGACGGCTTCTTTTCGTCCTCGACGCGCGCGGAATGTAGTTCGTGATGGCCTGCGCTCGTCGCCCGTGATTTCCGAGCGCGGGTTTTGTGCTCGTCGCCCGGAGGTCGACGGCTGCCATGGGAACCGACGGCGGGCGCAGACCGCCGTAACAACTGCCGACCGCAGGTCCCTACGCCTTCTTAACCTGCTGCTCCTTGGCCGCGTCCTTGTCGGAAACCGCGGTGAAGGGCGTTGTAATCATATCCTTGCGCGGCAGATCGGTCAGCGTGTGGATCGTCTCGATGCCGGCCCGTTCCATGTCGGCCACGAGGCTGTGCACCTGCGCCACAAGAAAATTATGCGCCAGGTAACACGGAATCGCCACGGCCAGCCCTGCGGCGGTTGTGATAAGCGCGAGATAAATTCCCTGCGAAAGCTCGCCCACCGAAGCCGTACCGCTCGTCCGGTTGATCTGCTCGAAAGCCTGGATCATTCCCAGCACCGTGCCGAAAAGCCCCAGCAGCGGAGCCACATAACCGATCGTCCCAAGCTGCGAGATGTTCGCCTCGAGATTTGGAATTTCCAACTGAGCGATTTCACGCACCACTTCGCGCAGTTCATCGGGTGGCAGGTGGCGCTTGTAAATGGCCGTCCGCACCACCGAGACAATCGGGCCGTGGCCTTCCTCGCAACGCGAAATCGCCTCCGCATAACTCTGGCGGCGAACCAACGCCAGGACCCCCGCCAGAAATTCGCTCACGTTCATCCGCGAACGTTTGTAATAAAACATCCGTTCCGTAAATACGCCAAGGGCCCATACGCTGCAGATGAAAAGCACCACCATCAGCGGGCCGCCCCGCTGCATCATCTGAAATGGCCCCATCGTCTCTTGGACGGGTGCAATGTTGCCGGTCTGCGCAAAGACGGAAGCAAAAAAAGTGGTTATCATGGTCTGTTCCTGATTCCTTTTACCAAATAAAGGACTTCGCCTCCGCGACAACGGTATCGCCCTTCAGGACGGTGAATCGCCACGAGACAACAGGACCGTAGGCGAGGTAAGCCTGATCCACAACGGCAAAATAGGAACGCGTGGCGCCCGAAACGCCCGGCTTCTCCTGCGTCAACGTGCGAACGATTTCCTTGCTCTTCACCTCGCGGTATTCAAACCGGGTCGTGAAATCGGCTTTGGGCCCGTCGTTTTCCCATGTGATCGTAAAGTAATGGCCCCGCCGCGCTTGCAACTGTTCATCGGTCACCGCGCCCCAGTTCAGATATTTCAACTCGTATTGCAACGAGTGATTGTCGGAGCCGCTCGTACCCCCGTCATTCTGGACATCATGAATCACCGGAATCGTGATCCGCTTGTCCAAGGCCGTTTTTTCGTGGACTGCCAGAGAGGCGTTGTCCGCGTTTTGCGTCTCGGCGAGATCATCCGTCTTCGAGGCCCGTACAAAATGTTTTTGCACCGGCCCGACATCAGAGGCCGTGGGGCCCTCTTTTTCAGCAGGCGCCGGCGCGGCGTAGGCTTGGGGATTTTCCGGTTCAGCCTTCGCCGGGGGCAGTTGGGTCGGCGTCTTCACCGGTCTCGGTGGTGGCGTTTGCGTTGCCGTTTGGGCAAAAACCGGCACAGCCGGCAACAAAGCGGCCAGCGCGATGATAGGCGTCCAACGCATGGAACAGACTAGTAGTTGGACCGCCTCTCTGTCAATCACGTGAAAGCGGGTAAACGCAGGCAAGAGATTTATGGATAAGCCTTTCCCTCATTCTTAAATTTCTGAATAACCAGAGTTTCGATGCTTCTTCTCTAAATTTTAGTAATTTGGAAAATTTGGGAATTTGGTCATGCCTTTCTTACCTCGCCACCAAGTCATACTCATCCGCGGAAACAACCGTCACCTCCGCAAACTGCCCGACCGGCAGCCGCTTCGGCACGAAGACCCGCGCGTCCACTTCCGGCGCGTCAGCCTCGCTTCGGGCCACGCCGGGCGCTTCCACCAGCACGCGCAACTTCCGCCCCACTGCCGCAGTGGTTTGTTCCAGGGCGATCCGCCGTTGCAACGCCATCGCCTTCTTCCAGCGCGATTCCTTCGTGCGCGACGTCAGATGCCCGTCGCGTTTTGCCGCGCGCGTCCCTTCCTCGCGCGAATACTTGAACACCCCCAGCCGCTCGAAACGCGTCTCCTCGATAAACCGCAGCAGCGTCTCGAAATCCTCCGCCGTCTCACCCGGAAATCCCGCGATGAACGTCGTGCGCAGCGCGATGCCGGGGATGCCCGCCCGGATGCGCTTGATCAGGTCGCGGATATGTTGCGACGACGTTTCGCGCCGCATCGCATCGAGCATCGGATCGGAAATGTGCTGCAGCGGCATGTCGACGTAGCGCGCGACCTTGGAGCACTTCGCGATGGTTTGGATCAGCTCGTCGCTCCAGTGGGCCGGATGCGTATAAAGAAGCCGGATCCAGAAATCGCCCTCGATCTTCTGCAACTCGCGCAATAGATGCGTCAGCGAATCGCCCCGCGCCGAATCGACCAGCGCGCGCGGCCCCGCTTTTTCCTCCCACCGGTCCATGCCGAAGTAAGTCGTGTCCTGCGAAATCAAATTCAGCTCCCGCACGCCTTCGGACACCAGCTCCCGCGCCTCCGCCACAATCGACTCCACCGTGCGGCTGCGATGCCGTCCCCGCATTTGCGGAATGATGCAGAATGAGCAGGGATGGTTACAGCCCTCGGCGATCTTCACATAGGCCGTGTGCGATGGCGTCAGCCGAAAGCGCGGCGTGTCGAAGTCGGGAATGAACGTCGGCTGAGGCGTGACAAAATTCTCCGGCGGCGCTTTCTTCTCTCGCTCCTTCGCCAAAAGCCCCTCGATGATCGACGCGATTTGCGTGAGCTGGTCCAGCCCGATGAAGGCGTCCACTTCGGGCATAGACGAACCCAACTCGCCCGCGAAACGCTGCGCCATGCAGCCGGCGACAATCAGCTTTTGCGCCCGGTGGCGGCGGCGCATCCCGCGGTCGCGATTGGCATCAAGAATCGCCCCGATGCTCTCCTCTTTCGCCGCGTCGATGAACGAGCACGTATTGACGATCATCACATCGGCCTCATCCGGATTCGGCGTCAGCTCCATGCCCGCCTTGTGCAAATGGCCCGCCATGATTTCCGAATCGACCAGATTCTTCGCGCATCCGAGCGAAACCAGCCCCACTTTCACTATTTTAGGGTGGCCCGGACTACTTTGTTGTCCGGGCGCGCGCAGCGCGCAGGAAGCGAGTACCGGCGCGCTCATGGCAAATGAGACTCCACCGTAAAGGTTTCCGGCGCTTGCTGGTCGCTATGCGGCCCGTAGTTCACCCCGTCGAGCTTGATCCCGACCGCTGCCGGAATGCCCACGTTGATCGAAAACTTGCGCCCATTGAATCCAATCGATTCTCCACTATGCAGCACGGCGGCATACATCGGCTTGTCGGCATCGGGCGAATCGAGATTGGTCACCCGCACAAAGGAATCCTGCGAGGCGGTCAGCACGAGCCGCTTGTTCGGATCGGCGGACGTTGACGCCGTGGCATCCGAAGCGGTCGGCGCAACCGGCGGCAAAGGCGGCTCCATGACCGGACCGTTGTGCGGCTGCGGCGTCGCACTGCTTGCGCTCGGAACCGGCGCGCGAAGAGTCGGGGCTGACGTCGCGACTGGAGGGATCGGAATCTTGGCCGCCCCATTCGACGGCTGCGGCGTATTCATCGCAACCACCGTTGTCGGGGCCGGAGCCGCCGGGGCCGCGTTGTTCAGATCAGCGGGATTTACCGGCAGCGCGCGCGGAGCCACCGGAGCTGCCGCATTCGTCAGCTCGGAGGGATCGACCGGCAACGCCCTCGGGGCATGCACCGGCGCGGCGTTCGTGTCGGCGGTAGCCACATTCGTCGCGAGAGTGGAAAGATCGACCGGCAACGCCCTTGGGCTGGTCGGCGCGGCGTTGGTATCGACCGTCGCCGTGGCCGTATTCGTCGCAGTCGCCTCATTCGTCGTCGCGTCAACAATCGGTGGCGGAGTGTTGGAGTCCACCGGTAGCGCGCGCTTCATCGCATCCGCTGCGGGAATCGCCGGAGTGCCGTCCGCATTCGTGCCGGATGTTCCGGCGGCGGCGGCGGGTTCCGTACTGCTCGCGAACCAGTTCGAGAGCTCACCGACCCGGTAAGCCTCGAAAAGCACAAACATAATGGCCAGCGTCACCACGGCCCCGAGAGCCATCACGATATAAAGCCCGGTGTAATCCATGTGCGCCGCGCGCGGCGGCATCGACGTTTCCGGCAGATAGGCCACGCCCGTCTCGGTTGCGATATTTGAGGAATCGTCGTCCGGAAGCTTCGTATCGAGCTGGCGCAGCATCCGGTACTCGTCCAGCCCCAGCGCGCGCGCGTAGGTGCGGACGAATCCACGGGCATAGGTCGGGCTCGCGAAGTGGGAATAATCGTCCGCTTCGAGATCGCGCAGCCGGTCGACCTTGATCTTGGTCTCGCGCGAGGCAAGCTCCGGCGTCCAGTTTTTGGCCAGACGCGCCTCCTCCAATTGTTTGCCGACGGTTTTCATGGGAAACGATTAGAATAGGGATTTCTTTCCCACGTTACAAGAAGCGACATCCCTGACGTGGGGCATCCCTAAAATAGCACATGCGGCATTCCGATGCTTGCTTGGGCTTCTCCCTGGCGGTGTTGATAAAAAAAGTAAAGCATATAGCTTTCGCTTTACTTCGCGTTGATTCCTTGCGGCCATCGTGCTATCCTGCGTCATGACGATCTCCACGCTATCCCCCAAAAATCAAACCACGCTCAGCGTCGAATTTGTCCGTCAGTTGAATTTGCGCGCGGGCACAAGGCTCAAACAGTCGGTGAAAAACGGGAAAATTATTTTGCAACCCGTGCCGGATGTCTCAACGGCCTTCGGCGCGCTCAAGCCCAGGCGAAAATTTGTCTCCATCAAGGAAGAAACCAAAGGCATGGAAAAAGCCATCGGAAAACAGGTCAGTTCCAAGGGGCTTAAGGCATGACCTCCAAGCCGGCCTATCTGCTCGATGCCAACATCCTCCTTCGTTTTTTAACGAACGATCATCCCAGCCACGGCGCTGCCGCGAAAAAGCTCTTTGCGGATGCCGGCTCCGGCAAAATCAGCCTGCACATTCCCTTTATCGCCATCACGGAAACCATCTTTACGCTCCAAAGCTATTACGAAATTGATCGCGCGGACATTGGCCGCGAACTTCTCAAGCTTCTCACCGCGCCGGGCGTCGTGTTGACCTGTCCCCGCTGGGTTCTCGAAGCGGTCGAGGACTACCAAACCCGGAATGTCTCTTTCGGCGATGCGTGTCTTGCCGCCGAGGCAACAGCCGATCAATTACCCGTCGCCTCCTTTGACCGCGACTTGGACAAGTTCCCCGGCATCAAGCGTCACGAACCGCGGTCCTAGGTGATTGCCGTTTCTCATTGCCCCAATCCGGTTTTTATTTTATTCCCACTATATGCGGGGACCGAAAACGCGCGGTGGTGCTGAAACTGATTCTTACGTCGAGATTCGGTTGATGACGGTTGCCGCCCTCGCAATCTTGGTTTTTACCCTGCTCATTCCCGCCATCTTGCGGGCCGTCGATGCCAATGGGGACAACCTTGATGATGCCTGGGAAGCCAGGTACGGGATCACGACCGGCGCCTACGCCTCCACCAATTTAGTCGGATGGTGGCAGCTCGACGGGCCCACACATGCAATCGACCGGTCCCCGAATCAAATCAACGGAACTCTCGGTGGATTTACCGGGAATGCCTTCGGCCCGGGATTATTCAGCAACGCTCTTTACTTCACCCCGCAAGCCCACGTCGATTTCCCCACCAACAGCGCTCTCAACACCCCGAACGGCCTGACCTTTTCCGCATGGATCAAATCAGTCAATGGCGCCACCAACGACGCCGTCATTGCCACGTGGATCGATACCGCGACGAATTCATGGAGCGTCGGGATAAACACCAAAGGCATGGCGCAGATCAGTTTTGCCGATGCTGCTGGAAATACCCAAATCGTCGGCCCCTCGACGAATTCCGCAACCCTCTACGACGGGACGTGGCATCATCTCGCCGCGACTTGGGCCCCGGGGCAGGAAGCCCGGGTCTATGTCGACGGCGAAAATCAGGACAGCGGGATGATTGCGGCGTGGACTCCCGGTACGGTGGCGGCGTTCAGCTTTGGGACGCCCGACGACAGCGTTACCAATCAGACCTTCATCCTCGACGAAACCCGGCTCTACAACCGCGCCTTGGGGCCGAACGAGATCACGCAATTACCGGTGACCTACACCGATTTGAATGGCAGCGGATTGAGCGTATGGGAAGATTTCCAGAGAGGGCTTAATCCGATAGCGCCCTACACGGGGTCGGACATCGCCCCCGTCAATTCGGTGCCCGTCTTAACAGGCGAGCCCAGTTCCTCCGACTTCACCCCCTGGATGGCCAACCCCGAATTCGGCAATTTCCTCCTCAAATTACGCGGTACCAAGGCCCATCCCTCCGCCTATTGGGGCAATGGACACTGGATCAACGCCGTGGAAGGCCGCTGGCACGATGGAGTCGCCCAATACCGAATCACCTACGGCCCGAAACCGAAGCACAAGGCTCTCTGGTGGTATTGGTATTTGGGCATCGGCCAGCAATCCTTTAAGCAACACGCCGGAGAAATGGCCGCTCAAGGTTACACCTTGCTTGATGGCAACTACTATACCAAGCCCGACGGCACCCGCCGCTACCAGGGCGTGTGGCATAAAGTGATCGCGCCCGACGTTGTGGCTGCTGCCGCCGTCCCGCGTTCCAAATAAAAACTCATTGGGTTCTCTGGACGGCCCGGACACCCGGACCGCTCGAATACGCCCCGCGTGCGTTTATTGCTTGGGCTGCGCTCTTCAGGGGTAGCCCGCCGCTGGCTCAGTGGCGGGTGCCTACAAATCCAGCATATAGCTCTCAAGATCGACGAGGATCTCCCGCGGTTTCGCGCCATCGGGCGGACCAAGTACGCCCACCTTTTCGAGATAATCGATAACATACGCCGCGCGGTTGTAGCCAAGACGCAGCCGTCGTTGCAGATTCGACGTGCTCGCCTTCTTCTCCTGCCGAATCACATCGAAACACTCGTAGATCAGCTTCTTGTCCTCTTCGCTGATATCCATCTCGGCAGGGGCCTTGCCGGAAAGTTTCGCGTCGAGTTCCGGCGCAAACTGCGCGTCGCCCTGTGCGCCCGAAAAGTCGACCACGGCCTGCACTTCCTGGTCCGACACAAACGCGCCCTGGCCGCGTGTGAAGCCCGCCACGCCCGGCGGACGATAGAGCAGGTCGCCCTTGCCCAGCAGATTTTCCGCGCCGTTCTCGTCGAGAATCACCCGCGAGTCGAGCCCGCTTGGCACCTGGAACGCGATGCGCGCCGGGATGTTCGTCTTGATCACCCCCGTCACGACTTCGCGCCGCGGCGTCTGCGTCGCCACGATGAGATGAATCCCCGCCGCGCGCGCCTTTGCGGTCAGGCGGGCGATCGCGCTCTCCACATCGGCGGGCGCGGTCTGCATCAGATCGGCCAGCTCGTCGACGATAATGATGATGTAGGGCATCTTGTCAGGTATAATCAGGTCGTCCTCGCGCGGCACGCGAATCGGCGGGCTTTGCGTCTCGTCCGCATCCTCTTCGCCCTCCTCGGAATCATCATTAATCTCGACGTGCATGAATTCAAGTTGCGGCGAGTTGGCGGCGGGCGGCGTCACGGAGCGATTGCGCGAGTTGAACCCCGCGATGTTCCGCACGCCAACCTTCGCCAGGATGCGGTACCGCTTTTCCATTTCGTTGATCACCCAGCGCAGCGCGAGCATCACTTTTTTGGGGTCGGTCACGACCGGCACCACGAGATGCGGAATCGCGTTGTAGACCTGCATCTCGACCTGCTTCGGATCGATCAGGATCAGCCGCAACTCATCCGGCGTGAAGCGAAACAGCAGGCTCATCAGCACGCAATTCAGGCAGACCGATTTGCCCGAGCCGGTCGTGCCGCCGATGAGCAGGTGCGGCATCGCCGCGAGGTCCGCAACCAGCGTCTTGCCGTAGACATCCTTGCCGAGCGCAATCGGAATCTTCGCGTTGGTGTTTCTCCAGTCCTTGCTTTCAAGCAGCTCGCGCAGGAACACGGCCACCTTGCTCGAATTGGCGATTTCAATGCCGACCGTGTCCTTGCCCGGGATGGGCGCGAGAATGTGAATGCGCTCCGCACGCAGCACGCGCGAAAGGTCCCGTTTCAAGCTGCTGATTTTGTCGACGCGCACGCCTTCGCCCGGAAAAACCTCGTAGCGGGTGATCGTCGCGCCGGGGGTGATTTCGCGCCCCTCCGCCGCCACGCCGAAACGCTTCAGCGTCTCGATAATGAGAGCCAGGTTGCTGTTGAGCTGGTCCTCACTCAACCCGACGTCGCGCGCCCGGCCCGCCGGCGCGTTGAGAAGTTCCAGCGAGGGCAGAACGTAATCGGGATGAGTCATCGGCACGGCCGGGACGAGTCCCGTGTCGCTTTTCTTCGCGGGCGCGGCGCGGCGCTCGGCCGCGGCCGGCTTGGGCGTGGCAACCGGAGGCGCCTCGGGTTCGTCGTCGTCCTCGGGACGCCGAATGTTGAAGCGCGGCGGCGGCGCTTCGGCGACCGAGGCCTCCGCTTCCAAGGCAGCTTTCTTTTGCATCTCCTCGATTTGTTTCCGGATGCGTTTTTGCTGCGCTTCGAGCTGCTCCTTCGGCGGCGCGTTGGCCAGCCGCTCTTCTTCGCTTCGGATTTTCCATTCCCGATACCACGAGAACGCGTTCAGCGCGGTCATCACCGGATTCACGTTAAAAAGATAGATCGCCGAAATGCCGAACATCGTCGCGAAAAGAACGCCCGCGCCCACGCTCCCAAGGGCATAGGGAACGGTCAGATAAATGATGTAACTGCCGACAACCCCGCCGGGGCTGTCGATATTCGCCACGCGCTGGATCAGATGCCAGCCGCCGAGGTGCTGCAAATCGAGCAGCGCGCAGCCGCTCGCGAGAAACAGAGAGAGCCACACCGGTTTCCACTTCCACTTGATCTCGATCCCCAGAAAACTCGCCACGCAGCAGCACAACGAAAGAACAGGCACAAGATAAGCGCCGAAGCCGAAACTAAAATAGAGCATTCCCGCCAGCGCCGCGCCGAGATCGCCAATGAAATTGGAGGGATTCGGATTCGGCGGAAAAGAATTAAACCCCAGGTCCTCCTGATCATAGGAGAGAAGCGACAGCAGCGTGACAATATAAAGCGAAAGCCACAGAAACCCCATCACCTGCTTGAAAAGAGGAAGACTGGCGAGATTTTTTGGCCAGGATTGGCGATGCGAGACGGCACTACTCGGCATGAGAAAGGCTAGCTGCTCGACTCCGGAGAGTCTATCCGAAACTCGGCATCCCTGGAGGGTCGACGCCAGACGCGTCTGCTGTCCCGACTCTGACTTTGCCTTTTCTTCTCGTTCCCAAATGGAGTTTTGAACGAGGGGAAACTTCGTTGCCTCCAGCCTCATCCCAATTCCGTTAATTTGGAAAATTTGGAAATTTGGTCATGCTTCCCTGCCTATTAGCGTTAACAGGCCCTAACAGGCTGCTGAAAAAGTCGGAACGTCAAAAATGAACTCTGAAAAAGA
>Ga0302319_10002979_pt1 | contig 35892 bp, 26 predicted proteins | sample Bog_T0_2_FD_203319 | JGI IMG/M metagenome (GOLD analysis project Ga0302319, IMG submission 203319) | Peat permafrost microbial communities from Stordalen Mire near Abisko, Sweden - Bog_T0_2 | ecosystem: Environmental > Terrestrial > Soil > Wetlands > Peat | place: Sweden: Abisko, Stordalen Mire...
TTTGCCGACTCGAACAACAGCATTTCACCCAGTTGATCCATGAGATCACCGAACAATTCACGAGGAACCTTCCGATTCAGAGCAGCCTTGTCGGTTGCCATCAGATGACGGTAGTGCTCAGCATAACCCTTGAGCAACTCGAGTTTTTCGGGTTTCGATAGCTTTTGGTCGTTTGTCGGCCTGTCGTATGCCAAGGGAAGCTGCCTCCAATCAAGAAGAAAAACTCAACCTGCTACGATCCAACCTCACTGTTGTTGAAAACTAGCGGTGTTTGCCAATCCGCCGAGGAGCAGGAGCAGCAATGCTTTCTGCGCGTGCATGCGGTTTTCGGCCTGGTCGAAGACGATGGACTGCGGGCCGTCGAGCACCTGGTCGGTGACTTCGGCGTTGCGGCGCGCGGGCAGGCAGTGCATGAAGACCGCGTGGTTGGCTGCTTTCTGCATCAGCGCTTCGTTCACCTGGAAGGGACGGAAGATGGGGGCGCGCTTGGTGGACTCGTGCTCGAAGCCCATGCTGACGCACACATCGGTGTAGACGGCGTCGGCGCCTTCGACGGCCAGTTGCGGGTCCTGGAGCAGGCGGACTTCGCAGGCGTTGGCCTGCGCGATGTCGCGGGCGAGGGTGACGATTTCGATGTCGGGCGAGTAGCCGCGCGGGGTGGCGACGGTGACGTTGACGCCGAGCTGCGCGCCGGTGAGCATGAGCGAGTGGCAGACGTTGTTGCCGTCGCCGACGTAGGTGAAGTTGAGGCCGTTGACAGAGCCGAAGTGTTCCTGCAGGGTCATGAAGTCTGCCAGCGCCTGGCAGGGATGCTCGAAGTCGGAAAGCGCGTTGATGATGGGGACACGCGAGTTGGCGGCCATTTCGACGATGGTGTCGTGCGCGTAGGTGCGCAGGACGATGACATCGACCCAGCGCTCGACGTTGCGCGCGACGTCGGCGATGGATTCGCGCTCGCCGAGCGGGGAGCTGGTGTGGTCGACGAAGATGGCGTTGCCACCCATGGTGTTGATGCCGGTTTCAAAGGCGAGGCGGGTGCGCAGGCTGGCTTTCTCAAACATGAGGACCATCTGCTTGGCGTCGAGGGCGTGGCGATAGTCGCGCGGATTGCGCTTGACGTCGTGGCCGAGCTTGAGGATGGCGCGGACTTCGGCGCTCGATAGATCAGCGATGGAGCAGAGGTCTTCGCCGGCGAGGCGAGCGGCGGCGGCGAGGATATCGGGGTCTTTCTGCACAGACACGGCGGTCTCGGGGCTTTCGATGGTGGCTTTACTAGACATGGTTCTGTTCTCCTGCGGCGTTTGCGGTGCTGACTGCGCCGGCGTGTTCAGTGAAGATTTCGTCCAGCGCCGCGATGGCGGTGTCCACGTGGGCGCGCTCCAGAATGTAGGGAGGCAGGAAGCGCAGGACCGTGTCGCTGGTGCAGTTGATGAGGATGCGGCGCTTGAGCATCTCGGCGACGGTGAGCCTGGCGAGGTCGGCGGAATCGAGTTCCGCGGCGATCATCAGGCCCATGCCACGCACGTCAACGATGGCGGAGTGGCGCGCTGCCAAGTCGCGGAGCTGCTGCTGGAAGTAATCGCCGACTTCGCCGGCATGGGCGAGCAGATTCTCTTTCTCGATGTAGTCGATGACGGCGATGGCGACGGCGCAGGCTAGCGGGCCTCCGCCGAAGGTGGTGCCGTGCATGCCGGCGTGAATGGCCCGCGAGGCTTCTTCGGTGCAGAGGACCGCGCCGAGGGGAATGCCGCCGGCGAGGGGCTTGGCGAGGGTGGTGACGTCAGGCTGAATTCCGTAGTGCTGATAGGCGCACCACTTGCCGGTGCGGCCCATGCCCGATTGAATTTCGTCGACGATGAGCAGCGCGCCGGTGGACTGGGTGAGCGCGCGGGCTTCGGCGAAGAACTCCCGCGTGAGAGGGCGAATGCCGCCCTCGCCCTGGATGGATTCGACGAGGATGGCGCAGACTTCGCTGGAGAATTTGGCGCGGAGGTCGGCGACGTCGTTGAAGCGGACAAACTCGACGCCGGGAACGACAGGTCCGAAGGGCTCGCGGTACTTGGCTTTCCAGGTGGTGGAGACGGAGCCGAAGGTGCGGCCGTGGAAGCTCTGTTCGAGTGCGAGGAACTTCGTGCCGATGTTGACGCCTTCGCTACGCTTGAGGCCGGCGTAGGCGCGGGCGAGCTTCAGCGCACCTTCCCAGGCTTCGGTACCGGTGTTGGCGAAGAAGACGCGATCCATGCCGGTGCGCTCGGTGAGACGCACGGCGAGCTCGGCCTGCCCCTCGTGATAGAAGAGGTTGGAGGTGTGGATGAGCGCGAGGCTCTGCTGGAGGATAGCTTCCTGAATGACGGGATGGCCATAGCCGAGAGCATTGACGCCGATGCCGCTGAGCAGGTCGAGGTACTTCGTACCGCTCTCGTCAACGATGTGAACACCCTCGCCGCTGACGAAGAGGATGGGGTTGCGTTCATAGGTAGAAAGCAGAAGCTTTGCTTCCGCGGCGCGAATTTGATCGAGTTTGGTCAACTTCATTCTCCTGGTGTGCTGTCCATTCAATTCATCCAACAGGCCGGGCGGTTCAAAAAGCAGATCCTTCGACTCCGCTGGAGTGCGCTTCGCTCAGGATGACAGCATCACTCGCAATAACAACTCACATGAAACAACATCAGGCCACCATGACTTCGGTGCCGTGGGCTACGCGGGAGCTGCACAGGTCGGGAAGCGATCCGGCAGCTTCTGCGGGCAAGATTCTTACGCGCTTTACGCCGTTCAAGAGAGCTTCACGGCAGGCGCTGAGCTTGGGCAACATGCCGCCGGAGATGACGGCGCTCTTGGCCATCTCGGCGATCTGATCGATCGACAGCCATCGGAGGACCTGCCCATCCGCGCCTTTGACGCCGGGGACGTCGGTGAGGAAGACGAGGGCATCGGCGCGGCAGGCGATGGCGCAGGCCGCGGCCATTTCATCGGCATTGACATTGTAATATTCGCCGTCGAAGCCGAGCGCCATGGAAGAGAGAATGGGGACGCTGCTCAACTGCCAGATGGCTTCGAGGAGGCGCGGGTCACTGGCTACGATCTCGCCCACAAAGCCGAGGTCGGGCGCGGTGCGTTTCTTGCGGGCGCGGAAGATGAGGCCGTCGCCGCCGGAGAGGCCGACCGCGGGCTGGCCCAGCGCGCCGAGCGCGGCTACGAGGCTCTTGTTCACCTTGCCTGCAAGGACCATGAGGGCGACGTCGCGGGTCTCGGCATCGGTGACGCGGAGGCCGTTGATGAACTGGCTCTCTTTGCCCAGCGACTTCAGCGTGCGGGTCAATTGCATGCCGCCGCCGTGCACCACGGCGACCTGGTTGCCGTCGCGCACGAGGTCGGTGATGGCGCGCATGGAGCCGGCAAGAAGCGAGGGCGTTTCAAGTCCTGCGCCGCCGAGTTTGACAACGTACTTCATTCGCGACCCTCCGCGGCGAAAATCATTCGAGGCCCTCGGCTTCATGCCAGCCTTGCATCACGTTGAGGTTTTGCACGGCCTGGGAGGACGCGCCCTTCAGCAAGTTATCGAGACAACTAACGATGACGGCGCGGCGGGCATCGGGTGCGAGCTGGAAGCCGATGTCGGCATAACAGGTGCGCACCGAGTGCTGAATCTGCGGCAATGTTTTGTCGTGGAGACGCACCATGGGACTGGAGGCGAAGAATTCATGGTAGACGCGGGAGATGTCTGCCGTGGTTTGCGGCTGATGAAAATGCACGTAGATCGTAGAGAGAATGCCGCGGGGAATGGGGAGCAGGTGGGGCGTGAAGACGATCTGACTTTTGTCCAGGCCGATCTGCTCGAGCAATTCGCCGGTGTGGCGATGGGTGAAGACGCCATAGGCGGAGAGATTGTCGGCTGCGTACATGAAATGCGTTTTAGGCGTAGGGGCCTTGCCTGCGCCGCTGACGCCGCTCTTGGAGTCGGCGACGATGCCGTGGCCGAGGTCGACGAGTCCGGCGGCGACCAGCGGCTTGAGGGCAAGGATGATGGAGGTCGCGTAACAGCCGGGGTTGGCGACCAGGTGCGCCGAGGCGATGGCGGCGCGATGCAGCTCGGGCATGCCGTAGACGGCCTGCGCCTGGACTTCCCCGGCCAGTTCCGTGCCGTCGTCGTCGAAGTTGTAGACGGCGCGATTGGCCGCATCGGCGAGCCGCCACGCGCCGCTCAGGTCGATGACCCTCATGCCGTGCGAGAGGGCCTCTGGGACCCATTCGCGCGACTGCTCGTGCGGAGTGGCGAGGAACAGGACGTCAACGCCGCGACCTGCGAGCAGCTCCCAGGAGAATGGTTCGAGCTTCAGATTGGCGATGCGATGGCTGCCGGCCAGCTGCGGATGAATCACGGCGAGAGGCACGCCGCCGCGGGTCTCGTCGTCAGGATTGAGGCGGCCGGCGAAGACGGGCGGCGCGTCTTTGAGACGAGGATGGTGGAGCAGCAGGCGGGCCAGCTCCGCGCCGGCATAGCCCGTGACTCCAACGACCGCGGTTTGTATTGCGCTGCTCATGACTCAAGAATCGTCCTCAGGCGGGCTTCCACTTCCGCGGCGCGGCGCGTGTCGGGGCAGATGACCAGCACGGTGTCGTCGCCGGCGACGGTGCCCACGACTTCAGGCCAGCCTTCGTGGTCGAGGGCAGCGGCTACCGGCTGCGCGCCGCCCATCACGGTGCCCACCACCACTTGATTCATGGCCTGGCGCACACGCAGACCGAAGCTTTCAATCATCTCCGCAATGGACGGCGGGCCGTCGTCAACCAAGGCAACGGATGCTCCGTTGCCGTTGGGCAGCGAGTAGCCGCCGGGGCCTTTGGAGAGACGCAATTCGTGAATGTCGCGCGAGAGCGTGGCCTGGGTGACTTCAAAGCCGCGGCGGCGCAGCTTGCGGCGCAGCTCATCCTGGTTGGAGACCAGGGAGCGGCCAACAAGGTCTCGAATCGCGTTGTGCCGTTGAAATTTCATTGCCGCCCGTCCGCATGCGCTGCCAAGCAAATGGAAAGCGCGGAACGCAAGGTTGCGGCCGCGCATGTATAAATATACACGAAAAGTGCATAACTATGCAAAATAGAGAGAATTCCGCGGTCACGACGCCGCTCAGTTGAGGGTGGACCTTTTGCGGCGTTTTTCTTCGTACATGGCCAGGTCGGCCTTGGAGAGCAATGCTCCCAGGGGTTCGGGCGTAGAGGGTTCGGAGGTGACGTGGCCGATGCTGAGGCTGAGGGTGACGCGGCTGCCGGACTGGGAGTTGCGCAGGGCGGAGGCCTCGCGAAGGCGCTCGGTGGCGACGACGATGGAGTCCTGGCTGAACTGGCCGGCCACGGCGAACTCATCGCCGCCCACCCGCCCCAGCACATCGGTCTCGCGGAAGGTGGCCTTGAGCAGACTGCCTGTCTCGCTGATGGTCGCCGAGCCCACGCTGTGGCCGTGTTCGTCGTTGATCCGCTTCAGATTGTCGAGATCGATGAAGAGAACGGAAAAGGGAACGCGGGAGCGTTGCGCCAGCAGCTGGGCCTGCTCGGCGAGAAGGTGGAATCCGCGCAGGTTGTAGAGGCCGGTGAGTTCGTCGCGGAGGGACAGGTTGTGGATCTCTCTCTCCATGCTGTCGATGCGCCAGGCAAGGAATAGGAGAAAAGCAAAGGAGAATACGGCGGCCAGGGAGGAAAGGATGGCGCTGGCGTAGTTGGCGGGCATGCCGGTGGTCTGGATGACGTGTTCCCGCGCGGCTTCGCGCATGAAGGGCAGGACAATCAGGATGGGCGAGGCAAAGCGGGCGATGCGGCTGCCGATGCCACGCCCCATGAGGATGGAAAAAACGCCCTGTTCGGCGCACCGAAAGAGGGCCACCTGGGTGAGCACGAGGAGGCAGAGCATGGTCAGCGTTGAGGTGCGGAGATTGGCCGAAATGCCGAACATGGGCAACACGTCAAAGATGTAGCCGGAGACGAGGACGAGTACCAGAAGGCCGAGGAGGGACATGCACAGATCGGCGAGGCGGGCGGCGATGCGCTGCTTCATCTGGAGCAGGAGGATGGTGAGAGCCAGGAGCACGAAACAGGCCGCCGTCTGCGGAGGCGTGGGCATGGAGGCGGCGGAGAGATGAAAGCCGTAATCGGCCAGCACGGCGGCGGCGAGCAGGTCGGTGGCCGAGGCGAGGAGCACGATGTAGAGGAACATTTCACTGCGCAAGCGCGGATCGGAGAGATGGAGAGCGATGGCGCTGAACAGGACGCACAAGGCGGCGTCGGCCGGCATGAAGTGCCAGCTTCCGGGCACCACGCGGCCGAGCGCGGCCAACAGGTCCAAGACCAGGGACAGCAAGGCAACCAGCCCGACAGCACCCAGAACGAGAGGCCTGACGAGATTCAGCGAGGAAATGAACGACTGGTCGGGTTCGCCGGGCGACAGGAACGGTGTGGGCTTGGGCATAGTTGGAGAGCGGAAGCTGACAGATTGATTCCCCTAGAAGTCAATCCATTGCGATGGGAACAGTTTACGGCATTTCCAGACTGCCGTCTTGCGCAGAATTTCCAGGCAGCCGGCGATCGAGAGGTCTGCAGGGGCGGCAATGGCGGCCGAAGGGACTCAGGAACAAGGGCGACAGGCTGGAAAATACGCGGAAGGCTCAGCTCGAGCCTGCGATCGGCTGGCTCTCGATGACCGCATGGCGCTTCTTCATTTTGAGAAATGGAGTCTCAAAATAGCGATAGGAGATGGCTGCCACGAGGAAGATGAGGGTGAGGCTGAGGACGCCCTTGAGCGGATAAAGTGGGCTCTTCATGGAGGCAACGTGGGGCATCAATTTGTCCATCAAGTCAATGCAGAACTCGTGGTAGACATAGAGGCCGAAGGAGATGCGACCGAAGTAGACGGCCCAACGAGGGAGGAACTTCGGGTTGATGCCCAAGGCTGCAACCAGGATGAGGACGGAACCCACTGCGCCCAGGGCATATGCGGCGATGAGGTCCCAACTGCCAGGATTCGCGCCCGGGCCGAAACGGAAATGCAAAGCGTAGGCGGCAAAGAACCATCCGGCCCAGCCGGCGGCGAGGAGAAGCAGGCGCTGCCACAGAGCGAACCGAGGTACGCTGCCGCGCAGGAACAGGCACAGCAGAATGCCGGCTGCGAAGCACTGGAACTGGACGAAGGAGTCGGCCCAGATGCGGTAGTCGGAAGCAGATGTCTTGCCGAGGTAATAGAGCCAGGCATTGGAAAAGACGATGAGCGCCAGACAAAACGCATAGATCGATTTGCGGTTGAAGAACTTGGCGACCCACGGGGCGAGGACGTAAAACTGCTCTTCAACGGAGATGCTCCACAGCGGGGAGGCGGGATTCTTGAGCCAGCCGAATAGAGAGGAGTGCCAAGCGCCGAGGAAGAGCGCAAACCAGCCAATGATGGGGAGATCGGCGCGATCGCCGCCGGGCAGAAAGACGACCAGAACGCCGAGCGCGAGGCCCAGGTAATAGAGGGGCCAGATGCGCAAGATGCGGCGCAGATAAAACTGCTTGACCACGACGGTGCCGATGGCCTGGCGCTCGCGCATGAGCAGTTCGAAGATGAGGAATGCGCTCAGGGTGAAGAAGAGGCTGAGCCCAAAGCGGCCGGCGTTGGCTATGGCGTAAAGAATGGGGCCGAAGGCTTTCAGATTGGCGCGTGAGCGTGGATCCGGGCCGCCGGGCAAGGCGTGATGGAGAAAAACCAGGAGGAATGCGAGAAAGCGGACGACGTCGAGTTCAGGGCGATAATATCGGCCAGCGGACTGGCTCCGGGATTCCATGGAAACCGTTGACCTCTTGCGCGCCGCGCGTTGCGTCCTGCATGGCTTGGGGGGTAGGACAGGGAGATCATATCATGGGCATTGATTGTTCCCAGGGAGGCAGGGAGGGCGGCCGGGTTGCGACAATCGACACCTTCGCCGAAGGGCCTCAGCGCTGTTACACTCTCGATTGGCCGTGGCAATGGGTTCTCCGCACGGCCCAAAATCGACCCCATGACCCGGATTGCGCCGATTTCTACCATCAATGACCTGTTTTGCCGCCTGGCGGCGAGCGCCAACCCGCGCGCCATCCTGTGGCAGGACGAGTTTGGGCAATGGCAGCCGATCTCCTCGGACCAGATGTACCATCGGGTGCGGGCGCTGGCGCACACCTTTCTCAGCTGGGGCGCGCAAAAGGGCGACCGCATAGCGCTGATCGGCGAAAACCGCTGGGAGTGGGCGGTCACGGACTTTGCCTCGCTGGCCATTGGCGCGGCCAACGTGCCTATCTATCCGACGCTGACCGGCGAACAGGTGGCTGCGCTGATCAGGGACGCCGGCTGCCGGATCGCGGTGGTTTCAACGCGGCAGCAGTATGAAAAGCTGAACGCGGTGCGCGGGCAGACGCCGCTGGAGCGGATTCTCATCATGGATTCGATTCCTCCGGATGGTGCCATCCCCTTCAGCTCGGTGATTGCGGATGCCGATGGGCGCGGCAGCGAGCGCGATGCTATCTTCGATGCGCTGGTGCGCTCCGTAGAGCCCAAGGACGTGGCCACGCTGATCTATACGTCCGGAACCACGGGAGAGCCCAAGGGCGTGATGCTGACGCACGGCAATATCGCCGCCAACCAGAATTTCGCGGCAGCGGATTTCAATTTCAATGCGACCGACTCGTGCATCTCGTTTCTGCCTTTGTCGCATATTACGGCAAGGGCTCTTGACTACGTGATGTATATGTCCGGGGCGCAGGTGGCGTATTGCTCGCAGTTCGACCGGCTTCCCGTCGCCATGAAGGAGATCAGGCCCACGGTGCTGGTGGGCGTGCCGCGGGTGTACGAGAAGATCCGCCAGGCGGTGGAGCAGAAGTCGAATGCTTCGCCGGTGAAGAAACGGATTCTGGCGTGGGCCATCGGGTTGGGAGCGGGGCATCGCGAGACGGTGTACGACGGACGGAAGCCGAAGGCGCTGTTGTGGAAGCTGGCCGAGAAGCTGGTTTACTCGAAGGTGCAGGAAGCCTTCGGAGGGCGGGTGAGGGTGTTTGTTTCGGGCGGCGCGCCGCTGGGGATCGACACGGCCAAGTGGTTTGCCGCGGCGGGGATTGCGCTGTGGGAGGGCTACGGCCTTACCGAGACATCGCCGGTGATCGCGCTGAATACGCCGGTGAGCCACCGCATGGGATCGGTGGGCAAGCCGCTGCCCAACGTGGAGTTGAAGCTGGCCGATGATGGGGAGTTGCTGACGCGCGGGCCGGCGGTGTTTTCCGGTTACTGGCAAAAGGCGGAGGCGACGGCCGAGTGTTTCGACGCAGAGGGCTGGTTCCTGACCGGCGATATTGGGCACTTCGACGCGGAGGGGTTCTTATACATCACCGACCGCAAGAAGGAGTTGCTGAAGACATCAGGCGGGAAGCTGGTGGCGCCGCAGCCGATCGAGAACAAGCTGAAGAACAATGTTCTGGTGGCGCAGGCGGCGCTGGTGGGCGACAAGCACAAGTTCATTTCCGCGCTGCTGGCGCCCAATTTCGCCGCACTGGAAGAGTGGGCCAAACATCACGGCATCCAGGCCGAGAGCCGCGAAGAGCTGGTGGCCGACAGCCGGGTGATTGCGCACTATGCGGAGATAGTCCGCGAGGTGAACAGCGGGTTGGCGAACTTTGAGGCGCTCAAGCGTTTCCGCGTGGTGGCCGACGAGTGGACACAGGAGTCGGGCGAGCTGACGCCTTCGATGAAGCTGAAGCGGCGGGTGATTACAACACGTTACGCGGCGGTAATCGGCGCACTCTACGCGGACGAAGCAACCTCGCGCGGCGAATAGGCGCTGCCAGTCTGCCACGGAACTCGGCGCGGCTGGTCCACATGCGCTGGATGCCGCGAAAGAACGGCGCGCCCCACGCGCCCACGCCTAACAGGCTGCCGAAGAGGATGACGGCGTCGATGCTGATGCGTCCTTCGTGCGTCCAGTAAGCGTCGGGTTCAAGATTGAGCCACAGGGCAAACTCGTCGAGGGTGAGCGCGGCGCCCACGCCGTAGCTGACCGACATTAGGCGGCTGAAGAAGATGGAGAGCGGGGAGTGCGATCGTCCCAGGTCGAGCAGCCATCCGTAGCCCACGAGAAGCAGAATGAGAATGCCCCACACCAGGTGATGGATGTGATGGCCGCGCACCGTGACCCACTGGAAGGGACCGACATTGAGCCTGATCGTCTCGACCAGGATGCGCACGCCGACAAAAGTAATGACGAAGGCCACGGAAGCAACGAACATGCGCTGGCGGGGCCGGTCGGGAATGGTGGCGCGAATGAGAAGACCCAGGCGGGTCAACTGCAGCAACACCAGCAGCACGATGACGACCAGGGTGGCGAACGCAAGAAGGAGCAGCGCTCCGGTTCCGAGCATGTCCTTATTGAATCATTGCGGCGCGGATTTCCGGCAATTAATTTGGGTTGCGCATCTTCGCGGGCGAACGGCCCGGTCGGGTAGAGTGGGGCTGTGCTCTACCGCCGCTACGCGCCGAAGGATTTTGCTTCGCTCTATGCGATCGAGGAAGTGTGTTTTCAGCCTCCGCTGCGCTTCAGCCGCGTTTATATGCACCAACTGGTCCAGCAATCCAATGGGGCCGCATGGATTGGCGAAGATGAGCGCATGTGCGGCTTCGCCATTGTGGAATGGACGCGGGAGGAAGCGGGAATGGCGGCGTACATTCAGACTCTCGAGGTTCTCCCGGAGGCTCGCGGGCGTGGCGTGGGCGCGGAATTGCTGCGCCGCATGGAGGATTCAGCAAGAGCCGCGGCGGCGGAAACAATCTGGCTGCATGTGAATGCGGAAAACGATGCGGCGATTCGCTTGTATGAGCGTCACGGTTACCAGGCGCGGGGGCGGTCAGCGGGCTACTATGGGCGCGGCACAGCGGCGCTGATCTACCTGAAGGCGTTGCCCGCGACAGACACACCGGGCTCAGGGCCATGAAACCGCCGATCCGGCTGCAGTTCTTCGCGCCCATGCCGATGCGCGTAAAATAGACGATGCCCCATGTCCATCAGCAATCCGAATCTTCCCAAATCGATTCTGGCTTTCCGGTCGTATGCCGGCCCGATGTTCCTGCACGATCTTCTCGCCGGGGTCATGGTGGGACTGGTGGCGCTGCCGTTGGCCATGGCCTTTGGCATCGCCTCCGGCGTGACGCCGCAGGCCGGGCGCGTGGCTTCCTGGCTGACCTGCCGAGCGCCGCGAACGCGGTAGTCTGAAGTGCAGGCAGCGGAGCACCGAATGAACGCAGGCGAAACGAAAAGCAGCCGAGGGACGCCCGCCGATGTGTATGCCGGTCGATTGCATGCGTTGAACCGGGCACGGGCCGTGGAAGGGCGGCGCGAGCGGGTGCTGGGCTACACCAAGCTTGCTGTTGCTGCGGTCACGCTGGTTTCCTCTTTGCTGCTTCTGCATTTTCTGAGAGCGCTGGAGTTTCTTGCGGCTCCAGTGGTTCTTTTCCTGGTTCTGGCGGTCATGCAGGAGAAGCTGATCCGGCGGCTGCGCTTGCGGGCGCGGGCCATCCTGTTCTATGAGCGGGGACTCGCGCGCCTCGAAGGCCGCTGGGCGGGGAGCGGCGAGAGCGGGGAGCGGTTTCTGGATCCGCTGCATCCCTACGCGCGCGATCTCGACCTGTTTGGGACAGGATCTATGTTCGAGCTGCTCTGCACGGCGCGGACGCGCTCTGGAGAAGAGACGCTGGCCGTTTGGTTGCTGGCGGCCGCGCCTGTCGCGGAGATCCTCGAGCGGCAGGCGGCGGTGCGCGACCTCGAAGACAGGGTTGGATTTCGAGAGCAGCTCTTTTGCCTGGGCGAGACGGTGCGACATGGAGTGCATTCCGAGCCGCTGGCGGCGTGGGGCGAGCGTGCGACGGTCTTTGCCGATTTGAAGACGCGAGTCGTGACGCGGGTGCTGGCCGTGGTGTGGCTTCTGAGTATGGTGGTGTGGGCCGTATGGGGGTTCAGCGACCTGGCGGGCGCTGTGACCATTCTGTGCGTGGCGTGGGCGCACCGGCTGCACAAGCGGCTGGAGCCGGCCGTGGATGCTTTGGAGAGAGCCGCGGACGATTTGGAGGTGCTCTCCGACGTGCTCGGCCTGGTGGAGCGCGAGGAGTTTGGCGCGGCGAAGCTGAAGGGACTCCAGGAAGCGCTGAAACGCGACGGCATTGCGCCATCGGCGGCTATTCGCAGGCTGGCGCGGCTGGTGGAGATCATTCGCTCGCGGCACAGCCTGTTTCTGCGTCCGCTGGACCTGGTGCTTTTCTGGAGCGCGCAAATGGTCTTCATGGCCGAGAACTGGCAGCGGGAGTTTGGCCCGTCGATCCGCGGCTGGCTCAAGGAAGTGGGCGAGCTGGAGGCTTTGACGGCGCTGGCCGGCTACGCCGATGAGCATCCGGGGGATGTGTTTCCGGAGCTTGTGGCGGGGCACGGTGCGGAAAAGGCTGTGTTCGAGGCGGAGGGCATAACGCACCCGCTGCTGCCCCCGAGCAAGGCCGTGCGCAACGACCTGAAGCTGGGCGACGGGCTGCAATTGATGATTCTGAGCGGGCCGAACATGGCCGGCAAGAGCACGTTCATTCGCAGCGTGGGCGTGAATGCGGTGCTGGCGCAGTGCGGAGCGCCGGTGCGCGCGAGGCGGCTGAGGCTTTCACCGCTGAGGGTGGCCGCGTCGATTTGCGTGCTCGATTCGCTCTCCGGCGGGGTGTCACGCTTCTACGCCGAGATTCATCGCGTGAAGCTGATCTCCGAGCTGGCTGCAGGGCCGGTTCCGGTATTGTTCCTGCTGGACGAGCTGCTGTCGGGGACGAACTCGCACGACCGGCTGGCGGGGAGCGAGTTCATTGTGCGCAGCCTGGTGGAGCGGGACGCCATCGGCATTGTCAGCACGCATGACCTTGCGTTGACGCAAATTCCGGAAGCGATGGGCGCGCGGGCCGCCAACTGCCACTTCGAAGACCGCTTCGACGCGGGCCAGCTGATCTTCGACTACAAGCTGAAGCCGGGCGTGGTGAAGACCAGCAACGCGCTGGAGCTGATGCGGGCCATCGGGCTGGGCGTGGACGCTCCCTTGCTATAGCTCCCACCAGTCGAAGAGCCTCATGCGCGGATAGTAGAGGGCGGCGCGGACGACTGCGTCAGCGCCGTGCAGGTTGCGTAGGACTTGTGCGTAGGTCTCGAGCTGGCGCGCAAAGAGCGGGCGGAGCTGGGGCAGGGCTGTAGCGGGGTCAAGGTTGTCGGCGTGGGCGGTCTTGTAGTCGACGATCCACCAGGCCTCCTGGCCATCGGATTGGGGGACGAGGCCGGCGCGAAAGACGCGGTCCACGCGCACGTTGGTCAGGGCGCTGTCGACCAGGCCGGACCAGCCGACCTCGCTGGCAGCCTCAGGGCCAGGCTCGAGAATCCATTGGGCGACGGGATCGCGCGAGGCATTGAGCGTGAGCTGGAGCGCGTCGGCGGCGATGCGCGCGGCTTGCGGATGGGCGATGCCGGCGGAGCGGATTTGCGCGGCTATGCGCGGTTCGAACTGGAGCAGGGATTTACGAGAGGTCTCCAAGTCTGAGGTGGCGCGGAGTCGGGCCAGCTCCTCGAAGAGGGAGTGAACGGCTGTTCCCAGGGCGCGGGAGAGCTGGCCGCCCTGGTGGCGGGTGTAAAGGCGGGAAGGAGCTGAGGCAGAGGGGAAACCGGCGGGCCAGGGTTCGTGGTTTCCCACCCTTTCCGCAAGGAGCTGCGGAAAGGGTGGGGCACGGAGGCCTTGTGCGGGGTCGTAACCCGGCGGCAGGCGGCGGAGGAGGGTTGGATTGACCGGGGCCGGGAAGGGGATCGGGTCGCCGGATGCGGCGATGGACTCGATCTGCGCAGCTGAGTCGTCCTCGCGGACCGGGGCGGCGGGCTGGCGAGTGGTCTTCCACGCTTCGAATTGGGTGCGGACCTCCTCTTCGAGGCCGGGCCAGGCCGTGGCCAGGAGGCCAACTGAAGGTTCGACGAGGCTGAGGTCGCCGTTCGATTCGACCTTGTAACCGGGGCGGGCGAAGAGGTGCAGTTCCTCGCGGGCGCGGGTGGCGGCTACGTAGAGAATGCGGCGGGTCTCCTGGGATTCGCGGTCGCGATACACGCGGTCGACCCAGGCCTTCGATTGGCCGGAATCTTCGCCCTTGGACTGGAGTGGGGCGACGAGGAACTCGGTAATCTCACCTGTTTCGCTGGGGACGGGTGTGCCGGTGGCGTTGGGTTGGACACCGCGCTCCAGCCAGGAGAGCAGTTTGCGGCTGCCTTGCGCGGTGCGGGCCTGCAAATCGGGGACGACGACGACCTCGAACTCCAGGCCCTTGGATTTGTGGATGGTCATGAGCTGGACGCCGCAGTCGCTGGAGGCGGCGGGATCGGGCAGGGCGGTGAGCTTGTCGAGTGCGGCAAGGAGCGCGGGGCCGAGCAGGTCCTGCTCGCCGGCGGGCAGGCGGTCCAGGCAGCGCCACAGCAGGTCGAGGTTGGCAAGAGCGATGGCGTCGGAGCAGGCTGCGCCGCCCAGGCTGAGCCAGAGTTGCTGGAGGGTCGTTCCGGTGGATGCGGTTGGGAGGCTGGCGCGGAGCGCGGGGGCCTGGGCGAGCGCATTGAGGAGGCGCTGGACTGCGCTGTAGCCGGCTTGGCTCAGCAGGGAGTGACGCTCGGCAAGCAGGTCCGGGACGGGGCGGGAAAGGAGTTCGGGATCGTCGGCGCTGGTGAGGCAGTGCACGTCGTCGAGGGTGAGGCCGCACCAGGGGGCGCGCAGAACGCCGAGCCAGGCAATGCGGTCTTCGGGATTGAGCAGGGCACGGGCCAGCGCCAGCGCGTCGAGGACCTCGGAGCGGTCGGCAAGCTTTTCGAGATCGACGGCACGAAAGGGGATTTGCGCCTCGTGGAGCGCTTCGGCGATGGGGATGAGCGAGTTGCGGGCGCGGGCGAGGACGGCGATGCGGTACTTTTCTCCAGAGATTCTGGCTTCGTCGATTTGCATCCGGCGGTCATGGATAAGGGCGGTGATCTGCTCGATCTGGGCGGCCTGCGCGGCCTCTCTTTCGGAGACTTCTCCAGGAAAAGGAGTTGATTTTGTAGCGGTTTGCGGGATAAATGCGAGATTCAACGCGAAGTTCGGGCCGGGGTTGGGGTGGGTCTCGCGAGCGGGGACGGCGGCTGAGAAGGTGACCCCGCTGCCGTCGTCTTCGGCGAAGACTGCTTCGAACGTCTCGTTCAGCTTGCGGACGAGCGGTGGGGTGGTGCGGAAGTTGGCGGTGAGTGGAATGAAGTCCAGCGGGAAGGGCTCTGCGCCTGGGATCTCCAGGCCAATCGTCTTCAAGCGGGTGAAGAGCTCGGTGTCGGCGTCGCGGAAGAAGTAGATGGACTGCATGGGGTCGCCGACGGCAAAGAGGGTGCGGCCGGTGCGGTCGGGCCAGGCGGCAATCAGGTCGGCGAGCAGGCGGTGCTGGCGGCGGCTGGTGTCCTGGAACTCGTCGACGAGCAGGTGGTGGATGCCGTCAGCGACGGCGATGGCGGCGTCCGCGGGCCGGCCGTCTTCGCCGGTGAGAACGCTCTGGGCGATCTGAGCGACTTCGACGAAGTCCACGGCGGCGGCTTCGGCGAAGGCGACCTTGAGCTGGCCGGCGGCGTGACGCAGGAGGGTGAAGCAGGCGCGGACGATTTGCCAGTCCTCTTCGGTGTAGCGGGCTGGGGGCAGGACGCGTACCAAGGCCAGAGAGGATTCGAGGCCGGGAACTGCGGCGAGGCTGGCGATCAGGGCAGTGAGCCGCGATTTCTCGGCTTTGCAGTCGGAAGGGAATCCGAGGTTCTTGTCGATGCGCTTGCGGAGGTTGCCGTCTTTCGTGAGCAGCAGTTCGCAGAGGCAGGCGAATGCCTGATGCGCTTCTTCAACGGTTTCGGGATTGAGGAACGGGGCGCTGGGAAAGTCGACGAGCTCGGCCAGTTCGCGGAACTGCTCGCCGCCCGGCTGAGAACAGGCAAAGCGGGCAAGCTGGAGCGCTTCTTCGCGCACGCCGGGAACCTGGTCGAGCAGCAGGCTGACCTGGGCGAGCGCGCTGCGGACGGCGTTGGCGAACGGGCGCTCGAGGCGTTCGCGGAGGACTTCCCAGTCGGGGTTGCGGCTGAGGACAAACTCCTGCATCCAGCGGTCGCGCTTGCTGAGCATCTCCACCAGCAGGTCTTCCAATTCCTGCCAGTTGTTGTCGCGCCAATCGAGGAGCTTTTCGACGGCATTGCTGACGGCAGAGCCGGGGCGGCCGATCTCCTCGATGGTGCTGCGAGCGGCGCGGCGGTGGAGGTCGCTGGGCTGCTCGGCGATGGCCAGGCCGCCGCCCAGGCCGGAGAGCAGAGGCTGCTGCAGGGCCAGGTCGCGGCAAAAGGAGTCGATGGTGGAGATGCGGAGCTGGGCAGGCAGGTCGAGGAGCTTCCAGCCGCGGGCGTTGGAGTGGTCGAGGGCGCGGCGGGCGATGGGGCTCGGGTTTGGGTCGCGCAGATTGTCGAGGATGCGGTTGCGCATCTCGGCGGCAGCGGCGTTGGTGAAGGTGATGGCGACCACCTGGCCGGGCTCGTCCACGGTGGCCAGCAGGGTGAGGAAGCGCTCGGTGAGGAGGGTGGTTTTGCCCGAGCCGGCGGGGGCCTGGACGAGGATGGAGCGGGTGGGGTCGAGGGCCTGGCGGCGTTGGAGATGGTCGGGGGGCGGGGAGTTTGGCGCGGGCTTAGGCATCGGCACCGTCCTCGTCCCCGGAGGCGTCCTCGGCGTCGGGCGGGATGCGGTTCTCCTGGATGCGGCAGAGGGTTTGCAGGCCGCAGCGCTCGCAGGTCTTCGGGTAATCGCGCGGGTTGACCTGGGCTTTCCCGGTGAGAAAATCCTCGGCGAGCTGGTCAATTTCTTCCTTCCAGGCGATGAGTTGTTCTGCCTGGAGGCGGTTTTTTGCCAGGGAGGTAGTGGATTTGAGGCCGGCAAAGAGCGTTGCAGCGGGTGCGGCGACGCAGCCCACGAAGGCCAAGTCGCCGGGGCGGAGCTTGGCGAAGACCAGGCCACCAAGTTCCCGGTCAGGATCGAGGGCATAGCCGGCGTAGAGCGGCAATTGCACGTCCTCGGGACGGGGTGGGTCCCAGGATTTTGGCGAAACAAGGCCGGATTTGTAGTCGATGACCAACTGCGTGCCGTCCTCGAGGCAATCCAGGCGGTCGAGGCGGAGCTTGAAGGTGAGTCCGGCAAGGGTGACTTCGCGTTTGGCTTCGGTTTGGACCACTTCGAAAGGAAGGCGGGAGGATTCGTAGTCGAGCCATGCGGCGACCAGGCGAGTGAGGCGCTGCTGCTCCAGCTCGAGGTAGCGCGCGGGCATGCGGTCGCGGACGCCGGGGGGCAGCGTTTGGGCAAAGGCGCGCTCAACGTGGGAGGCCGTGAAAGATATTCGGTCGGTGAGGCCTAGGAGTTCGGCGTGGCTGCGGATTCCGCGGGGAGGGCCGGCCCAGACGGCGTGGAGGACCTCATGGAGGAGCTTTCCGCGTTGGGGCGGGGTGAGGCCGGCCTGTGCCGGTTCCCAGCCCTTCGCGTCGAGGCGCGAAGTGGCGAAGGCCTGGAAGGGGCAAAGAGATTGGGAGGTGAGCACGGCGGCTCCGCCAGGGACTCTGCCGGGCGGGTGAGGGATGCGGCTGAAATCTTCAACGGTGATGGTGACCGGATCGGGGTTCGGCGGAGGGGTCAGAGCCGAGGGCAGCGGTTGTGGGGGTCCAGCAAGCTGCACGATGAGGCCGGAGGGACGGGCCTCTGCGCCTTCCACCTGCTTTGCGCAGCTGAAATGGACTTCCCCGGCGGAGGCGAGCAGTCGGGTGGTCATGGATTGGGCGAGATCCCAATCGAGCTGCGGGCTGGCGTGGGGCATCCGCGCCTCGCGCTGGATTTCGGGCGGGAGCAGTGGGTGGGTTGCGCCGCCGGCGGGCCAGGCGTCCTCGGCTGCGCCCAGGAACCAGACGGCATCGGCGGTGAGGCCGGCGGATTCGGCAGGGCCTGCAATCTGGATGGGCGCGTCGCGGGACTCGGGGGCAAAGAGCGTCTCTTCCACGGTGCGGGCGAGAACGGAGAGGAAATCCTTCCAGTCGATGCGGCGTCCGTCGAAGCCGAGCGAGCCGGCGGTCTCAAGCGCCTGCTGCCAGCGTTGCGCGGCCTGGAACTCGGAGCTGGAGAGCGCAGCGGCGCCGGCAAAATGCAGGGACTCGAGCAGTTGGGGCACGAGTTCGACCCACTCCAGCGGCGGCTGGGGACGGCGATTCATCTCGCCCAGGCGGCGCTGGGCCTGGAGGATGCGATCGATCCATTGAGCGGGAAGGGGATTGTCTTCCGGTTTTCCGAGGAAAGGGGTCAGGAAGGCGTCGAGGGTCCAGGAGGGCCGCTCGAGGCCACGGCGGCGCAGTGCGCGCATGCGGGCCTGGAGGGCGGCGGTCTCCGCGGGACTGGCCGCGGCGTGGCCGGTGGAGAATAGCCAGTCGAGTTCGTGCTCGGCGAGCGGGCCGGAGAGCCAGCGCAGCAGGAGCATCGCGGCGCGGGCCAGGGGGGCTTGGTTGAGCGGGATTCCGAGCGAAAACTCGAAGAGCGGCGCGTTGGCCGAGCCGGTTTGGCGGAGCAATGTTCGCTCGATCTGGCCGCGGCGGGCGCTCACGTCCTGGGTGACAATGAGAATCCGCGTACCGGGCTCGGCGGCGAGCCGGTTTCCGCACCAGAGGGCACAGGCGGCCAGCTCTTCCTGGTCGTTGGAGGCCTGAAAAAAGTCAATGCGGGCGGCCGGTTGGCTGGGTGAGGATTCCCGCCAGCTGCCCCATGCGTCGAAGACGGCGCGCTGGACGGGCAGAATGCGGTCGAATCCGGCGAGCAGGAGGGGAGGGCGGTCCGGGCGTGTTGCGGTTTCGTGGCCGGAGGGCGCCGATTCGGGTTCGTGGTCTCCCACCCATTCCGCAGAATGACCAGAAGCAGGTCCTTCGACTCGCTGCGCTCGCTCAGGATGACAGGATGGGGCACAGGTCGGTTGTGGGCCGGTTGAGGGGGGATTCTCAAGTAGTTCGAGCAGCTCCAGGGGAAGGCGCGCGGGGCTGAGCAGATTGTCTTTGCGGCAGGCTTCATCGAACGCGGCCAGCCAGCGGCTGAAGGCGGCGGCGTCGTTTTGCCAGGCGGTGCGGGCGCTTGCTCGGAGCAGGCGCGGCGCGTGGGAGCAGAGCAGTTGATGGGCTTCCATGGCCAGGGTTGCGAGGCGATAGCGCGGACCCTCCAACAGCGCGCCCGGAGGGCCATCGGCAGCGGCGATGGCGGCCCAGAGAGACTGCTCCTGCGCAGGGTTGAGCAGCAGCCGGGCGTCCAGGCTGCGTGCCACCCAGGCGGTGCGCACGAAGCTATTCCAGTCTTGAATGCCGGGCGCATTCCACGCGGTCAGGCCCTCGGCCCGGCGGGCGCGATGGAAGGCGGCGGCAAGGGCGCGGGCGGCGCGCTCACTGGCCGTGATGACCAGGCCGCCCCGGCGCAGCCACGCGTCGATCTCCGCCGCTCCGGTGGGTCCCATTCCAGGGTTATACGCCGAGGGGCGGGGGGAATGCCATCTTGCGCGGATCGGGGAGTTTTTGGGTTGAAGGGCTGTGAGGCGGCGCTTCCGTTTGCGCCGCAAAGGATATGGCGGTCCGAGCAGGTTGTACACTGAGCAGTGATTCGCGGATTGATTGCTTGTTCATTGCTGGGGGCTCTCTTGCTGGCCGGGTGCCACTCGGGCCGTGAGACCGCCTCTCTTTCCGTCCAAGATTTCAAGGTTTACAAGCTGCGCGGCAAGGTGGTCTCGACCAGCTCCTCGACGGGCGAGGTGACGCTGAACCATGAAGCCATTCCCGGCTTCATGGAGGCCATGACGATGCCCTACAAGCTGAAGGACGCAAGTATCCTGAGCGAACTGCATCCCGCAGACATGATTACGGCGGATGTGCTGGTTTCGCGTGATCCGAATGCCGATGTGCTGCTCGATCATATTGTGGTGGTGGCGCAGGGCAAACCGGATTACAAGCCGACAGTGTTCTACCACGTGCCTGCACCTGGCGATCAAGTGCCGGACTTCAAGCTGCGCAACCAGGATGGGCGGCCGATTCGGCTGGGGCAGTTCAAGGGCAAGGCGTTGCTGGTCACGTTCATTTACACGCGCTGCCCGCGGCCCGACTTTTGCCCGCGGGTGACACGGAACTTTGCCGAGGTGAACCGGAATCTGGCGGCGTCGCCGGGAATTTATGCCAAGGCGCACCTGCTGTGCGTCAGCTTCGATCCGGAGCACGATACGCCGGATCGATTGCGGGCATACGGGGTGCAATACATTGGCAGCGACGCGGCGGGGGCTTTCGATCATTGGGATTTTGCGGTGCCCGAGGAGCCGGTGCTGAAGCAGATGGCGCAGTATTTCGATGTGGGCATGAGCGACGCAGGCGATGGAAGCATCACGCATACGCTCTCAACCACACTGATTGGGCCGGATGGCAAGGTAGTGAGGTTTTATCCCGGAAACGAGTGGACGGCGGAGCAGGTGGCGGCGGATGTGAGGGAAGTGGTTGCAGGGAAGGGTTGAGTTTCTTTTCGGGCCAATGGGGATGACTTTGAGTTTCAGTGATTGAGGCTTCGAATCAACACAGGGAGAAAGCAATGAGCGGTGGGCTCGTAATTCGCAAGGACGCGGAACTGGATTTTCTTTCGCTGGGGGCGCTGGTACACAGGCTCGATCCGGGGATCATCCCCTTCCGCAAGGCGACGGAGTGCAAGATTCACGTCAGCGGCGGCGAGTTCAACGTGGCTGCCAATCTCTCCGACTGCTTTGGGATGCGGACGGCCATCGTATCGGCGATGTCGGATTATCCGATCGGCGACCTGATCGCCGAGCGGGTCCGCGCCATGGGCGTCAAGCCCATCTACAAGCACTTCAAGCACGACGGCGTGACGGGGCCGAACATGGCCACCGTCTACAGCGACCGCGGCTACGCGGTGCGCGGGCCGGTGGTCTTCTACAACCGCGCCAACGAGGCCGCGGCGCAACTGAAGCCGGGCGACTTCGACTGGAAGGCCATCTTCGCCGGGGGAGTGAAGTGGGTGCACTGCGGCGGGATCTTTGCGGCTCTCTCGCCCACCACCGCGCCCCTGGCCGCGGAGATGATGCGCGAGGCCAAGGCGGCCGGCGCTGTAACCAGCTTCGATCTGAACTTCCGCGAGAAGCTGTGGAAGATTCACGGCGGCAACGAGCGGGCTGTCGAAACGATTGCCAGCATTGTGGAGAATGTGGATGTGCTGGTGGGCAACGAGGAGGACCTGCAGAAGGGGCTGGGGATACCGGGGCCGGAGGTCGCGGCGAAATCGAAGCTCGATTCCAGCGTTTTCTTCTCGATGATTGACAACGTTGTCGCGAAGCATAAACACGTGAAGGCAGTGGCGACGACGCTGCGCGAGGTTCACTCTACCAGCCGCCATAGCTGGGGCGCGGTGGCCTGGATCGACGGCAAGACTTTTGCGGCTCCGACAGTGGAACTGGATGTCTGGGATCGCGTGGGGGGTGGCGATGGGTTTGCCTCAGGCTTTATCTACGGTTTGCTGAGCGGCGAAGATCCTGGAGAGGCCGTGAAGCTCGGATGGGCGCATGGCGCGCTGCTGACCACCTTCCCCGGCGACACGACCATGGCGACCCTCGACCAGGTGCGGGCGTTTGCGCGGGGCGGGTCGGCGCGGATTCAGCGGTAACCACCTGCGGTGGGGCAGCCGCTCGCTTCTCGCTCGCAGGAGCCTTGTGGTTTCCCATCCTCCCGGAAAGGGCGTGGAAAGGGTGGAGCACCCCGGGATCCCCGGTCTCGAATCGAGACCGGGGGCATCCAGCCATGTGGGAGTACCGACAAAGAGCTGCCGGATATTGCAGCCAAGCCTTTTGCATCAATGGACGGCTGCCGGGCATCTCTCCAACTGTTATCCTTGCGATGGATTGTGAGAGAGGTTCTGCTTGGCGAAGTTGACACTGGTTTTTGCGGTTCTGCTGGTTGCACTTGGCCTGATCGGCTACCTGGGCACAGGGAGCCTGCACCCCACAGCACTGATTCCCGCGTGGATCGGGCTGGCTCTGGGCGTCTTCGGCTTTCTGGCTATCAGCCCCAATGAGGGACGACGCAAGCTGTTCATGCATATCAGCGTGACCATCGGCCTGCTGGGTTTTCTGGGCGGGACGGTCGAGGCCATCCGCGGCTATGTGCATGCGAAGTCGCTGGGCGTGGAGCCTGATCATATTGCGCTGGCATCCAAGGTCACGCTGGACCTGCTGCTGCTCATTTATGTGATTCTGTGCGTGCGGTCTTTCATTGCCGCGCGCCGTACGGGGAAGGTTTAGCTCTTGGGCACCATGCGCAGTGGGTTGGGGATGGGCGGTTCGCGCTCCGAGCGTTCGCCGCGCGGGGGCGGCGCTCGCGCGATCCAGGCAGATGCGGCTAAGGCCAAGCCCAGCTTGAAGAAGATCTGGCCGCAGGTGTGGGGCCTGGTGAAGCCGCGCATGGGACTGCTGATTGCCGGCCTGTGCCTGATGGTGGTCAACCGCGTGGCCGGCCTGGTGCTGCCCTATACCGCGAAGCCGCTGCTGGACAAGGTGCTTTCTCCACAGTTGGCGCATCCTGAGTGGCTGCCGAGGATCATCGCTGTTGTGTTTGGGGCGATGGTGGTGCAGGCCATTACGTCGTATTCGCTGACGCAACTGCTGTCGAAAGCCGGCCAGCGCCTGATTGCGGAGATGCGCCGCCAGGTGCAGCGGCATGTGGGCCTGCTCTCCGTGGCCTACTACGACGAGAATCGCACCGGCACGCTGGTGGCTCGCATCATGACCGACGTGGAGGGCGTGCGCAACCTGGTGGGCACGGGGCTGGTGGAGTTTGTGGGCGGCATGCTGACCGCGGTGCTGTCGTTTCTCTACCTGTTGCATTTGAGCGTCACGGTGACGCTCACCGTGTTTGCCGTAATGGGTGCATTCGTCTTCGTCCTGCAATACGCGTTCAGGACCATCCGGCCCATCTTCCGCGAGCGCGGCAAGATCAACGCCGAGGTGACGGGGCGCCTGACCGAGTCGTTGGGCGGCGTGCGCGTGATCAAGGGCTACCACGCAGAGGAGCGCGAGGCCAGCGTCTTCTCCGCCGGTGTGGACCGGCTGCTGGCCAACGTGATGAAGTCGCTGACCATGACCAGCGCGCTGGGCGCGGCGTCGACCACGGTACTCGGGCTGGTATCTTCGCTCGTGATGTGGCTAGGCGGCCATCGCGTGCTGGACCACACCTGGACCGTCGGCACCTATTTTCAATACAACATGTTTCTCGCCTTCATGGTGGCGCCGGTCTTCCAGATCGTGAACATCGGCACGCAGTTGTCGGAGGCTTTTGCGGGTCTGGATCGCACCAACGAGATCATGAGCGAACTGGAAGAGAACCAGACGCCGGAGCGCACGGTGAAAATGCCGGCCATTCGGGGCACGGTTCGCTTTGAAGATGTGGAGTTTGCCTACGAGCCGGAGAAGCCGGTGCTGCATGGAGTGAGCTTTCTGGCCGAGCCGGGCACGGTGACCGCGCTGGTGGGCTCGTCGGGCTCGGGCAAGTCGACCATCATCAGCCTGGTCTGCGCGTTCCATTCGCCCACCAGCGGACGCGTGCTGGTGGACGATGTGGATCTTGCGCACGTGGACCTGAACACCTACCGCTCGCAGCTGGGCGTGGTGCTGCAGGACTCGTTCCTGTTCGATGGGACCATTCGCGAGAACATCATGTTTTCGCGTCCCGACGCGAGCGAGGAACAGTTCTTGTTTGCCTGCCGCACGGCGCGCGTGGATGAGTTTGCGGAGAAGTTTCCCGACGCCTACGACACCATTGTGGGCGAGCGCGGGGTGAAGCTCTCCGGCGGGCAGCGGCAACGGCTCTCCATTGCGCGCGCGCTGCTGGCGGAGCCGCGGATTCTGATTCTGGACGAGGCGACAAGTTCGCTGGACTCCGAATCGGAAGCGATGATCCAGGCCGGCTTGAGCCAGTTGATGGAAGGACGGACGACGTTTGTGATTGCGCACCGGCTTTCCACCATACGCCGCGCCGAGCAGATCCTGGTGGTCGAGGGCGGAAAGATCGTGGAGCGGGGCAACCACGCGGAGCTGTTCGCCATGAGCGGCCGCTACTACGACCTCTACACCCGCCAGCATGGGCTGGAAGCCAACCTCTTTCTTGCGCCCGGCGAGGGAGATGCGGTGGAGGCGTAGACGGCGGAGCCTGCTCCGGCGATCGCGCAGCGGGCCAAATTTTTGGCCAGCATTAGGATATTTCCGAGAACCCCGTTTGAGTCATGCCGGTTGAGGTTTATGGTTTCCCGCCCATTCGCAAAAGCCGCGAATGGATGGGGCACGGGGCGTTTCATCCGCTCAACCGCCGCCAGCCGGAACGCCTCACTATATCGCACCCCGCTGTTTGCCACTCCATGCTCCTTTCAATGCATAGTGTGGCACTCGAAACTGTCTCAGTTTTGGGGTTCACTCCAGTTTTTTCGCGGGTTGAGTGTGGGCAACTCATAGTTTTTGGACAGGTTCTCAGAGCGCAAGGGAGGTCAGCTCGGCAGCTCCGACAGGGCGGGTTGACATTGCGCGGAGTGAGACCGCGATCTCACGAAAAGAAATTATGTCTCAGTACTTGACACGGGTTTCCATTCGCCGCAGACTGGACAAGTAGCCACTTGGCGAAATGGAGGACCATAATGCGAGACAGTGCTCCACAAGGTACCTACAAGGTTCAAGCCCTGGACCGGGCCTTTGCAGTGCTTGATTTGCTGGGCGAAAGCGAGACACCGCTGGGATTGGCGCAGGTCGCGTCTTCGTTGCAACTGCACAAGAGCACGGCGCATCGGTTTCTGATGGTTCTGGAGCGGCATCGCATGGTGGAGCGGACGGCGAACGGCAAGTTTCGGCTGGGGCTGCGCCTGTTCGATTTTGGGAATCGAGCTATTGAGCAATACGATCTGCGCGACCGCGCGCAGCCGCATCTGCGGCGGCTGGTTGCCGAGACCGAGGAGACGGCGCACCTCTGCATTCTCGAGGCTTCGCGGGTCATCTACATCGACAAGATTGAGCCGGCGCGATCGGTTCGCATGATTACGCGTATTGGCGCCAGCAATCCGGTGCATTGCACTTCGGTGGGGAAGGCGATTCTGGCGTTTCTGCCGGAAGAACGCGCTGCCGAGGTGGTGCGCCGCACCCGGTTCGAGCGCTTTACGCATCGCACCATTGCTACCGCGGAAGCACTGCGCGCGGAGATGGAGAAGACCCGCCGCCGCGGCTATGCCGTGGATGACGAGGAGTTCGAAGAGGGGTTGCGGTGTATCGCCGTGCCGCTGCTGGATGCGCAACGGCTGCCGGTCGCGGCGATCAGCATCTCCGGCCCTTCATTCCGCGTGACCGCGCAGAAGCTGCCCTCCATTGCCAACCACCTACTGCAGTGCGTGCGCGGCATCTCAGCCGATATGGGCTACACATCCGCGGGCCGCGGGAATCGGGCGGCCTGGTCTGCCTAACATTTTTCTCGAAGCGCAGGGCAGCGGTTTGCACCAATCGGGAGGGATGGACTACCGACAAATAAGGGTGTCAGGCGGACTGAAACGGCGTTTTGGCGAAGCAGATCTTTCAGGTACACTCAAAGCTGTCGTTGGGGCAGATTCGACTCTTGCGAAGCAAGAACGAAGAGTGGTTGCAACGGCAGTCTGAGGTTCTGACGCACAGCGGAATGCAACGCCAGTTGAGTTTCGATGTCGGCGAATCGGTTGGTTTGAGAGAGCAAGTGGGGACGTAGCTCAGTTGGTTAGAGCGCTGCCATCGCAACAAATTCCTTCCTTTTCTTAAACATACAGAATATGCTGTCCATCGTGCTGTCCATTTGACCGATATAGCCGCTCAGGTTATCTATGCCAAGTCTCACTAGGAGGCTTGGAATCGATGGCCAGAGCAAAGCAGTACACAGACCGCGTCAACATCATCAAGAGAATCAAACTGGGCTCCAGGTGGCCCTTCACCTCCGTCGTGGAAAACAACGGCCGGATCGTTCGCGATCATGTCTGGGTCGCAGGCTGCGACGAACACCATCCCGAGGGCCGCTATTATCTGGAGTGGTATGAAGCGGGAAAACGCCGGCGGAAGCCGGTCTCCAGGTTCGAGAATCTGTTGCAGGTTGCCCGCTCGAAATCCATCGAACTCAATGCCCTCAAGGCTGGCCTCCTGCCCCCGTCCGGCGCGGCTGCTGTTCGGGAAGACGCCATGCCCACCTCGTAGGCAGCACAACATAGACGTTCTGCACGCCACTGGCGGTCGAGCCGCCAACCTGCATCCCGGTAAACTCCAAAATGTTGGTGTTGTAGCCAGCCTTGATCTCAACGCAATCTCTGCGGAACTCTTTGTGGAGATAGAGCATCCACAAGTCCAGCGCCTTCGGACCCGCCGGCTCCCAATTTACCGGCCTGGCGCTCTCTTCACTGCGCACCTGTTTTCGCGCGCTGAACGGAATTTGAAGAGGATTGATCGTGGAACGGGGTATTCGCCTCATAAAGCAGAATGCGGCTACGGATCGCATTGGCAAGAGGTTCGTCTTTGCGATTAATAGCCAGGTCGAAGGCGCGATTGGCGATTGTGAGTGCTTCTAGAAATTGCCCGGCTTCGGCATAAGCTGCCGCAAGAGTATCGAGAACAATCGGATCTCCTTCTGGCGAAAGGTCCTGGGCCCTATTAGCAAGTGCTACAGCCTCCGGTCCGTTTCGGAGGGCAGGGTCCGGCGCGGTTGCCAGGAGCCAAGCCATGCCAACAAGGGCGCTGCTGCGACGCGGTTCAATGGCAAGCGCCTTGCGCCAATGATTGAGTGCTTCCGAGCTGTTACCTAACTCATCATTAACAACTGCAACGGCCTCTTCGCCAGCTGCGTCTCGCGGCTCAAGCGTGACATCGGTTTCGAGTTCCGGCAATGCTTGATCTGGATGGCCAAGGTGCAGAAGAGACATGCCCAGGTTAAAGTGGCCCTCGGCAAACTGAGGATTAATAAGGATGGCTCGACGAAGGTGTTCGAGTGCGTCTGGAACATCGCCATGAATGAAATAAGCCATTCCAAGGGAGTTTTGAACTTGGGGGTCGTCTGGCGCGATTGCCAAAGCCTCTTTCCAAGTCGCAAGGGCCTGGTCGGCGTCTCCCTGTATACCAAACTGCCGCGCCTGTTCCATCAGTTTATACAGGTTCGCGGCAGGAACCTGAATCTCCCCGATTCCATCGCTGGCAATGTTGACAAACTCCGGGATGTTGACCGCCCGATTGGCTGCGGTAGCATTATCGATCAGAATGGCGGGACTGTCTTGGCCGTTGGAATCAATATGCGTAAGATACATCTGGGTGTATGGCGAACGAGCCTTTGAAGAAAAAACAAGCCAGCGACCGTTGGGTGAAAAGCTGTGCCATGAGTTCATTAGGGGAGTGTTGGCGCGCAATCTGCGTGCTACGCCACCTCCGAATGGAACAATATAGAGCTGACTGTCGGGACGCATGAGCTGGCCGTTCTGGCATTGCACGAAGACGATCCAACGCCCGTCCGGTGAGACCTTCGGAAAGTTGTTGCTCATTCCGTTTCGCGAGGCGCCAACAATGCGCTCGGCCGTGCCTCCTCTTCCGTTATTGAAAGGGAGCCGGTAAAGGTCGTACTGAATCGGCGTTTCGTTGGCATCGTTTGCATGAGTTGCCGGCTTTTGCCCTTCCGGGTTCGGGTCCCTCGCCACTGCACGAGCAAATACGACGGACTTCCCGTCAGGACTCCATACGCCATCGGTTTGCACGTATTGGGGATCGTCTGCACCGGGCAACGGCTGCCGCCTTCCGGTGGCTCGGCTATACCATTCCAGGATTCCCCGTGTCGGATAAAAGACCTGGAGAAAATGATAGTCTTTGAAGTTTGTGACGTAATAAGAATTGGAAATCTTTAGATTGGGCCCGGCAAACGTACTCAAAACGTATTGACCGTCGGGGGAGACCTGAGACATGAAGCCCACTCGAGTCTTGCCGGCTCGACCATCTGTGTTCCACTGCACAATGTCCTTATTCTCAATCGAGATATGGCGCTGCACAGGGACCAGAGCGTACAGGCCCTTGTCGTTTGAAGGGCCATCAATGTCCATGCCCATCGTCTTCCCGTCGGCAGAGAACGAATGGCAATTCGCGCAGGTGTGCATTTCTTTTAAAACGGTACGGCTTTCCGATTGACGAATATCGCGGAGGCGCCACTGGATGAGATGGATGGCCGACTGCGCCAAAGGTTGCACAGTTCCATTTGTGCCTTCCGTCGGCATGAGCGGAACATCGCGATAGAAGATCGGCGCACCCACTGGGTCTAGCGATGTCGAGAATGTGATGTGCGATTGCGAGGACTTCATTTGATCATCGCGATAGCCGGTGATGGTAAGCGTGGCCGGCCGCCCCGCCGAATGCAATTGAATAGCAGACCATGTGGCTTGGTCGGGGATCCAGGTCCACGAAGCGGCCTGCTGCGGAGTCAGCTTTGGCGGCTCGTTGGTACTGCTTACGCACTCCGAATCAATGGCTCCAATGTGCATACGCTCTCCCTTGGACAGCGCGTGGATGTACGGAGCCTTATCGCCGAACGATATATCAATGCTCCAAGACGTTGCCGCGGCATCTCGCCACAAAAACGTTGGCGGCGTGATTCCGGGTGGGAAGATTGAGCCATCCTCCGGGTAGTCGATCGAGATGGGCGATGGGGAGAGGTTAGAACGCGGCGGGGAATCGTGGGAACCGGCTTCCTGCATGTCCCCGAAAGCCCTTCGCTGAAAGGGCAGAAGCCAGATCACGAGAAACAGGATCGCTGAGACCGTCAAGACAATGTAGACGGCATGCCTATGCTCTTGGGGAATCCGGGGACTCATTTCAAACAATTGCTATCTCCTGGCGTCGCACATGGATTGTCGTTCCCTTACGTCCTTTCGGTGAAAAAGGTGGCGTTTGTGCAGAAGAAGAGTCAATCGCCATTCGGTTTGCTTCCAGGTCCTTTCGGGAAGATTCTCGCAGGAATCTTATCTTCCAGCACCGCTTCGCTCCAACCGCAGCGCGCGTGACAGATACTACAGGGCCAATCCGGGGGCCGCGGCGAGAGCCCTTCAACGAGCAGTCTATTCCGCGTCCTTCACGCAGCGGAAGCCGACTGCGCCGGAGCGATCGTAACTGGGTGCCATGAGGAGCAGTTTGCCATGTTCGCCGTTCTTGTAGGCTTGCGGAAAATACCAGACGGAGCCTTGAGGTCGATAGTGGCTGCCGCCCCGCAGGATGGCCGCCCGAGTATGTTCATCGACATACTCATCCGTCCACTGCCATACATTGCCAACCATATCCAGGACTCCAAACGGGCTCGCCCCTTTTGGATGTGCATTGACGTCGCTCGCTGCGAGCATCACTCGACCCTTATCGGGTAGAGGTGCAAACGTTTCCGAATTGCCGGCCTGCGATGCACAGGATGGCGGCCCGCCCAGAAGCTGAGGTTGGAGCCAATCGCAGCTTCCCCATGGGAATTGCCGTTCATCATTGCCCTGTGCCGCGTATTGCCATTCCCATTCATGAGGCAGCCGCTTGCCAGCCCACTTCGCATACTCGCGGGCGTCCTCAATCGAGACCCACGTCACAGGCTTGTTGGCTGCACCGTCAGGGTATGTGCCACCGTTCCAGTCTTTCAAGAAATTGAGATCGTCCTTGGGGTGGTATCTTGACAAATCCAGGAACTTCTTGAATTCGGTATTGGTGACCGGATACTTGTCGATATAGAAGGGTTTGATCTGCATTCTGTGTTCATGAAAGCGACGCGGACTGTCTTCCCACGGGTACTGGACATCGACGCCGATATCATTGCTCCCTTCGATTTCGATGCCTTGTACAGTGAAGAGATAGTCACTTCCATCGATTCGAATCATTCCCTCAGGAGCCGAGGTCGCAGCCTTTGTGGGCGCAATTTCGACCAGTGTCTGGAGGTTTTTCTGCCATTCGTGCGAGAAGCTCGATAGGGGTTTTGCTGTCATAACCTTCATCTTTTCCAAGAATTGCTGAGTCTTGGAATCGAGTGTGGAGGTGGCGAGAATTGCGCCGTACCCATGAGCCTCAGTTGCAAATGACAATACTGCACGATCAGCTTCCAGTGCCGGCTTGAGTTCAACGCCGTTGTAGAGATCAAAGTAGCGCATTCCCGGATTGAACGGCACCGTGATCTGTCGGCCGTCTACGTCATATTCATTGCGATTGACGATCGTCCAAAGGGTTTGATTTTCCAAGGGCCAGCGGCTGGCGAAGACTCCGTACATGTGCATCGGGTAAAGGGGCTCCCAATCCGGGCTCACCAGGAATGGAGCGAAAGCTCGCTCTATGCTTGCAATCCGCTTCGTCGTCTCTGCGTCTACGGGAGTGATGCCGTTCCAGATTCCCCAGATGTTCTCCCAACTCTCCCAACCTTCGCCGTTGAAGAACGCGAATTGCAGATTATCGTTGTGGTTTCTATTCCAACGATCCGAGATGTGGACCATGTGATGAGTCTCAATCCATCGGTGACGGTCGATGCTGGGAACGAACTGGTACTTGTAATATCCCCAGGTCATCACGTTCCACGCGAGAGCTTCGTCGCTTGTCCCAACTTCCGGCTCAAACGCGAGCGAATGGCCAACCTTGTCGGCAGCCAATGAAAAGGCCAATGGAACACCGTCCTGGGTATCGCCGTTAATGCCGTCTGCATCGAGTACCTTTAAGAATTCGGCAACGGAATCGGGCCACGACTTTCCCGGATCTCTCGTTCCCTGGTCCCACATCATCATCGGAAACATGACTCGGACACCGCGTCGATGAAAATCGGCAACCATCTGCTTGAGGCTCTCTATCCCGCCCGGCATCGAACGGACCATATCCTGCTGGTTTCGGTCGTCAATGCCCATGTTCGGGTAAGTCGCCCAGACAAGAACGGAATCAATGCCGCCGTATCTTCTATCCAGATCATCCAGATATCGATTGACCGTGTACTTCCCTTGCACTGGATCGTAGAAGTTCCGATCCTGCACCATCATTTGCGGCTGGATGAAATCGGACTGCGTCCAAGTAAGGCTGGGGAGGGAGTATCGCGCAGGATCGTAGCCGATTCGGATCCGGCGCTCTGCGCGCCAGTGCGATAAGTCTGACAACCATTCTTCGTGCATGAGTGGGGTGCATGGAATGCCGCCCCCTTCCCAGGCATTGCGCATTGTCAGACAAGGGGGTGCGGGAATCAGCTCATCCATGAACGTAAAAGGCGCGTACCGTGAATCCTGCGCCCACGCAGACGTCGCAAAGATTGCGATCAAAAGAGGAATACTTGCTATCCATCGAGCGAGGTGCATGGTCGATTTCATTACGATTTCTCCTGGAATATTTACGACAGTGTGCACATGCGCACTTCGAGTTGTCTTCTGGGATCAAGAACAGGTGCCTGAGTAACCGTGCATAAATGATTCCACTTCGGCCATCGTCGGCATGGAAGGTTGCGCTCCGAGTCGAGTTACAGAAACCGCGGCCACTCCAGCAGCAAATACTGCGCTTTCGCGAGCGGACTTTCCCAGCATAAGGCCAACCGCAAACGCTCCATTGAAAGCATCACCGGCCGCTGTCGTATCGACAGCCTTCACGGCGAAAGCAGGGATGGCTTCGCGAAGCCCCGTCCGCAAGGCTATATAGGAGCCGTTCGAACCCATCTTGAGGACTACACCTTTGCATCCCCTGCATAAGATCGTCTCTGCCACGTCGGAGGGGTTCTCAGATCCTGAATGGTGACCATTCTCCGATCCGTAGAAAGCGGCTTCGGTCTCGTTTGGCGTAAACCAGTCGACCTGTTCCAGCACCTTCTGCGGGAGCTTGTTGGCTGGGGCGGGATCAAGGACTAAGGGGATATTCTCACGGGCGCAGAGAGCAGAAAGATACTCGACAGTCTCAAGCGGGATTTCTAGCTGCGCAAGAACCATACCCGCCTCTCGAATGATTGCCAGATTCTCGGAGATATCCTCTGGCATCACCTTGGCATTCGCTCCCGGAGCTACGACAATGCTGTTCTCCCCTTTGCGGGAAACCAGTATGACGGCGACTCCCGACGGCCCGTCACTCTCACCAATTCCGGCCATATCCACCCCCGCACTCCCAAGGTGACCTTTTAACTGCGCGCCAAAGGCGTCGCTCCCCAGTCTTCCAACCAAGCGCACTGGGTATCCGAGTCGGGCAACTGCAACGGCCTGGTTAGCGCCCTTTCCCCCTGGGTGAATCTGAAAGTCATTTCCGATCACGGTTTCACCGACAGCGGGAATTCTCTCCGCCGTCGCGACCAGGTCCAGATTGATGCTGCCGACTACTACGATTGGCTTCTTGCTGGGCATTGTTCTTCTCCTGCATTTCGGGGCAAAGATACTGCATGTCACAAAGAGCGAAGTCTGAACAGTGACAAAGACTCGAACTCATCAGTTTCTCCCCATCGAACTTTCAACCACGCAATGCAAGCTTCAGCTCTAAAACAAAGGCGCCATGGCGACGGAAGTCAGGCCGGCGAGAAATAGGAGGAACATCCCCCAAATAAATGTTTTTGCGATTGAAGGCGCCATGGCAAACTCACGCCAGACAAATACGCCCCATGCTGCCGATATCATTGTTGCTCCCTGTCCGATCGAATAGGAAACGGCAGGCCCAACAATGTGTGCCTGCGAAGCAACAAAGTTCAGAAGTGCGCCCGTGCACCAGATGGTGCCGCCGAGAATTCCCCAGAAGTGCGGACCACTGCCTGCATGAAAGTACTCCTTCATCGAAGTAGGTTCGCGGCCATCCAGCGGCTTGCGCATCAGCAGCCAATTGAAAGGAACCGCGCTGAGCGCAACGCCGACAGCAAAGAAAAGGACGGCAGCGTAGGGTCCGACTGCAGTTCCGCCACTCATCGCAGCCGAAACGAAGGGATAAAAGCACCCCATCAAGACTCCCGCAATGAGGCTGATGAATATTCCTCGCCGGCTCATGGAAGCCTTCTTTTCCTCGCGCATCCTATATGCGATGGCATCAAACACAATCGCCGCGACGACCAGGGCAATGCCGCCAAAAAGCAGAAGAGGATTGCCTTTCGGCGAAATCACGTAGTTACCAACGGCACCGACCACGAGCGCCAGCCCGATTCCGATCGGAAATGCGACGGCAAGCCCCGCAATATCGATTGCGGCGACGAGAAGCAGGTTGGCAACGTTGAAGATAGCTCCTCCGGCGACAGCCAGGAGGGCGTTGCGAAGGCTCACATTGGCTATGTCTGCCAGGAATGGCCTCCCCGAACTGCCAAGGGAGCCCAGGGTCATCCCCCAGAGACAGGCGCCAACGAATAAGCCAACAACGTAATCCCAGTAAAAGAGCTGGAACCTGAACCCCGGACAGAGCTTGAGGGTGTTTGCCCAAGAGCCCCAGCAGAGCATGCTGACAATCATGAACGAAAGGACGATGCCATAGGCTTCAGGCTGATACATGCAATACGCTCCTTTCTCGCATTCAGTCGATTGCGCGGTGGGCACGTACAGCTGCGGGCGCAAGCGAAGACAGCGAAAGTTGACTTTGGATTGCGTCAACTATTCGCTCGGTCTTTACGGCGCTTTTTGATCCCAATATGAAAGCTTTCATAGCGGGCAAGCACAAGATAATGTGTCGGGTTTAAAAAGTCAAGCGGTCTTCTTGAGGCTGAAATCTCCAGTATTGCGCTTATTGTGCATGCACATCGCTCTGGATCCGAGGCTGTTCCTCATGCCACTTGCCTGGCGCTGGCCTGGGAGTCGGAGGGTTTCTTGAATGCTTCCATATCGAGCTATACTCGAAGCGATCCATCTTATGCCGATGCGCCTTATCTTTCTCTTCCTGGGCGGAAGAAGGAAATCCCATGGCCAACATGAAAGACATCGCCAAGATCGCTCGCGTATCCCTCGGCACGGTCTCTAACGTAATCAACAACTCTGCCAGGGTTAGCGAACCTCTTCGGAAGCGCGTTTTAGAGGCCGTCCAGGCCGGCGGCTATCAGCCTAGCCAGCTTGCGCGAGGATTAAGACGCGACAAAACGAATGTAATCGGCATGATCATCCCCGACATTACAAACCCGTTCTTCCCTGGAGTGGTTCGGGGAGCAGAGGATGTTGCGTTTTCCAACGGCTACAGGCTAATCCTCTGCAATACAGACAACGATCATTCCAAAGAACTGGTGCATTTACAGGAGTTGCGCACATACCTTCCTGCAGGTCTGATTGTGATTCCGTCGGACTTCAGCGATTTGACTGTGCAGACTGAGTTCTACCAGCGTTCAGGTACAGGTGTTGTCTGTGTAGACCGTCTGCCGCGGGATTGGGCTGGCGATAGCGTCACTGCCGATAATGAAAAGGGCTCTTTGGAAGCGACTCGACACCTGATTCAAATGGGCCACAAGAAACTCGCAATGATTGTCGGTCCTCAGCACCTTACAAACGCAAAAGACCGGTTGAACGGCTTCAGACGGGCGATTCGAGAAGCGAAGATTGGTGTTTCGAGGGAGTACATCCAAGAGGCGACCTTCGACAAACAGGGCGGCTATGTCAAGACCCTCCTTCTCCTGCGTCTCATTCCTCGGCCGACAGCGATCTTCGCTGGAAATGACATGATTGCACTGGGAGCGCTTCGGGCGATCCGCGAAGCTGGTCTGCGCTGTCCAGAGGACATTTCCCTCTTTGGCTTCGATGACCTTGATCTCGCAGAGGCGACGCACCCTGCTCTCTCCTCCGTATCCCAATCCGGATATCAACTTGGAACGACAGCTGCGCACATTCTGATTCAGCGCCTTCATGGTGATAAATCTCCTTCAAAGCACATTATCCTCAAAACCTCTCTGAGCCTTCGGGACTCGGTCGCAGCGCCTCCACAAGAGCACCTGCGCTGAAACCACCAGATGCATTTTCCGTCAGGTCTCTACGTCATATCGAATGCCGGAAGCAGCATTGCATCGCACGGAGATTTGAGAAGCTGAGATTCGTTTACGATCTGCTAAATCTCAGAATCCAATTGGAATACTGCCGCCGAAATGCTGCCTTGCGGTGGCGAGCGGGCACGCACCTCGTCTCTGGACTGCCAGGATCGAAAACTCCCTTGAACCGCCCCACCCCAAAAAAGCTCTTGACATCTGAGATTGAAACGTTTTATCTTCCACGCGTCTTCGTTTGCGGAAGAAATCCAGAAACCAAGATTGAAAGGTGTTTTCGAAATGGCTGGTACGCAGTAGCAGGATTTGAAAGCTTTCAACAAAAAGGGAACCGCAGGAGACGGGATCAGCGATGTTCAACTTCCAAGCTCGTGCCTCTCTCAACCACGGGTGGGGTGGGTTTCTCTGCCCATGTGCCCGAATGCTTCTGTGTTCGGCCCTGCTTGTCGTGTTTGTTCTACCGAGCGTTTTCTCGCAAACACAGCCAGGGGTCTTGCCGTCCCCCAGCGAAAGCAAAAGTCCGTATGAATCAGGGCTTGCACTGGTCAGAAGCGGGCACATTGACCAAGCGATCGACGTATTCAAAAAGGGACTTGAAATGGCTCCCCAAGATAAAGTCTTGCTCGATGCTACGGGCGCGGCCTACAGCATGGGGGGGCAGCTCGAAACCGCGCGAGACTATTTCAATGCGAGCTTGAAACTGGTCAGTGCTAAGTTCTCTCTGTCTCATGCGGCGATCTCCGCGCCGCAATTGTTGGATTGCGAGGCGTTGTTGGCCTCCTTGTAGCGGCGGAGA
>Ga0302319_10002980_pt1 | contig 35879 bp, 30 predicted proteins | sample Bog_T0_2_FD_203319 | JGI IMG/M metagenome (GOLD analysis project Ga0302319, IMG submission 203319) | Peat permafrost microbial communities from Stordalen Mire near Abisko, Sweden - Bog_T0_2 | ecosystem: Environmental > Terrestrial > Soil > Wetlands > Peat | place: Sweden: Abisko, Stordalen Mire...
CCGTGACGGTGGCCACGGGGGTGACTGTGCCCAGGGCGTCCAGGAAGATGTCGATGCTCCCCAGCTTCACCGCCCCCGCGGACACCGGGATCGCCGGAATGACGGGAGTGGGCTTGGGCTTGTGGCAACCCCGGAGCAGCAGGACGGCGCCGAGCAGGACGCAAAGCGCGATTCCGATCGCGAGCCCCCGGCGCTTCCCCGCCTTCGATCGGGCGCGCGGATCGGTTCCGGCATGGAGATTGCTGTGCTGGGGGGACGTCGGTTCCGATTCCTTCATAAAGTTCCAATGGTCTTCCGCTTTGGTCGCAAACTCCCGAGATTATGCTGGCGGAAGCCTGCGTCAACCGCGCGAGACGGATGGCGGGTGGTTTGGTTGCGGGCAAAGCGACGCCGGGGACGGGACGGAGATTTTTGGCACGCCGGTCTTGCAGGCGGCGCGGCGGTCGTCTAGCGTCGAGGCTCCTTCACACCATGAATCCATCGATCGAAAAAAACCTCGGCGCCAAGGCCGACCTGCTGCTGAATTTCAAGACGCCGAAGATCTCCCGGGAGCGGCTGCATGTGCCGGGCCCCGACTTCGTCGACCGGATCTTCGGCATCTCCGACCGCAACGACCGCGTGATCGCGAACCTGCAGCGGATCTTCAACACCGGGCGCCTGGCGGGCACCGGGTACGTCTCCATCCTGCCGGTGGACCAGGGCATTGAGCATTCGGCCGGGGCCAGCTTTGCCAAGAATCCGGATTATTTCGACCCGGAGAACATCGTGCGGCTCGCCCTCGAGGGCGGCTGCAATGCGGTGGCCTCGACCTTCGGCGTGCTCGGGATGGTGTCCCGGCGCTACGCGGGCAAGATCCCCTTTCTCGTCAAGATCAACCATAACGAACTGCTCACCTACCCCAACAAGTTTGACCAGATCATGTTTGGGACGGTGAAGCAGGCGGCGGACATGGGCGCCGCCGCGATCGGGGCGACCATCTACTTCGGCTCGGCCGAGAGCTCCCGGCAGATCGGCGAGGTCAGCCGGGCGTTCGCCGTCGCCCACGAGATGGGCCTGGCGACCGTGCTGTGGTGCTACCTGCGCAACGACGCCTTCAAGAAGGACAAGGACTACCACGAATCGGCGGATCTCACCGGGCAGGCCAACCACCTCGGCGTCACGATTGAGGCCGACATCATCAAGCAGAAGCTGCCGACGACCAATGGCGGCTTCAAGGCGCTCAACACCGGCGGCTCGAGCTACGGCAAGCTCGACGAGCGCATCTACACCGAGCTGACCAGCGACCACCCGATCGACCTCTGCCGCTACCAGGTGGCCAACTGCTACATGGGCCGCGCCGGGCTGATCAACAGCGGGGGCGCGTCCGGCAGCAATGATTTCAGCGAGGCAGTGGTGACCGCGGTCATCAACAAGCGGGCCGGCGGCATGGGCCTGATCAGCGGACGCAAGGCCTTCCAGCGCCCGCTCAAGGACGGCATCGCGCTGCTCAACGTCATCCAGGACGTCTATCTCGATAAGGACGTGACGGTCGCCTGAGGCGGACCGGTCGCCGGCACCGCCTGGAAGGTAGAAGCGGCATGCAGCTGCCGCTTCCGGACGCGGCCTGGATCCGTCTTCGCTGCGCCACGCCGGACAAGCTGTCGCGTCCACCTTGGGATCGCGATTCCGCCGCTCACATGTGGGCGATAATATTGTCCCCGAAGCCGCTGCACTTGATCTCGGTGGCGCCTTCCATCTGGCGGGCGAAATCGTAGGTGACTTTCTTCGACGCGATGGCGCCGTTCAGGCCCTTGATGATCAGGTCGGCGGCCTCGTTCCAGCCCAGGTAACGGAACATCATCTCACCGGAGAGCACGACCGAGCCCGGATTGACGACGTCCTTGCCGGCGTACTTGGGCGCGGTGCCGTGGGTGGCCTCGAAGATGGCGTGGCCGGAGATGTAGTTGATGTTGCCCCCCGGGGCGATGCCGATGCCGCCGACCTGGGCGGCCAGCGCGTCGGACAGGTAGTCGCCGTTGAGGTTCAGGGTCGCGATGACGTCGAACTCCGCCGGCCGCGTCAGCACCTGCTGGAGCGTGATGTCGGCAATGCTGTCCTTGATTACGATCCCGGCGCCGGGCCGGCCCTCCGGAATCCGGCACCATGGGCCGCCGTCGATCTCCACCGCGCCGAACTGCTCCCGGGCGATCCGGTAGCCCCAGTCGCGAAACGCGCCCTCGGTGAACTTCATGATGTTGCCCTTGTGGACGATCGTCACGCTCTTGCGCTTATTCGTGATGGCGTAGCTGATGGCGGCTTGGATCAGCCGGATCGTCCCCAGATAGCTGACGGGCTTGAAGCCGATGCCGACGTCCACCGTGGCCTCGCGGTGCGGGGCGCCGAGGTCCTCCAGGCGCTGCAGCCACTGCGCGGCGGCGTCCTTGGTCCCGAAGCGGATTTTCTTGAACTGCTTGGGGAAATTCTGAGCCAGGAAGTCCAGGATCTTCTGGCTCTCGGGCGTCCCGCCGGCGAATTCGATCCCGGCGTAGATGTCCTCGGTATTCTCCCGGAAGATCACCATGTCGACCTTCTCGGGATGCTTCACCGGGCTGGGCACGCCGGAGAACCACTGGACCGGGCGCAGGCACACGTAAAGGTCGAGCATCTGGCGGAGCGCGACATTGAGGGAGCTGATGCCGCCGCCGACCGGAGTCGTGAGGGGCCCCTTGATGCCGACGAGGTACCGCTTGAAGGCCTCCACCGTCTCGTCGGGCAGCCAGGTGTTGAAGCGCTTGAAGCTCTCCTCGCCGGCGAACACTTCGAGCCAGTCGACCTGGCGCCTGCCGCCGTAGGCCTTCCGCACCGCGGCGTCAAAGACGCGCACGGACGCGGCCCAGATGTCCGCGCCGGTGCCGTCGCCCCGGATGAAGGGAATGACCGGACGGTCAGGGACGGCGAGCTTGCCGGCGGCGACGGTGATGGTGCCGCCCGTGGGAGGGGTGATGGTGGATTCGGGCATGATGGATGGATTTAAAGTTTTCCGCAGAATCGCGCCAGGCGCTCGACGCCCCGGGCGATGATCGCATCGCTGGTGGCGTAGCTCAGGCGCAGGTAGCCCTCGGCGCCGAAGGCGCTCCCGGGCACGGCCGCGACCTTCTCCTCCTGCAGCAGTCGCGCGCAGAATTCCTGCGAGCTGAGTCCGAACTTCGCGATGCTGGGGAAGAGGTAGAACGCCCCCTGGGCCAGCACGCAGCGCACCCCGGGGATCTGCTCGAGCGCGGCGTGGAGATACTTGCGGCGGCGGTCGAAGGCGATGAGCATGGCCTGGAGGGCGGCCCGGGTGGGCTCCGGCTCGGCCAAAGCCGCCAGGGCGCCAAATTGGCCGAACGTGGTCGCGTTGCTCGTCATCTGGCTCTGCAGCTCCCCCACCGCCTTGGCGATCGGGGGCGCCGCGACCAGGGTGCCGAGGCGCCAGCCGGTCATGGCGTAGGTCTTGGAAAAACCCGAAACCACCAGGGTGCGTGCGGCGGCCTCGGGGCCCATCCCCGCCGGCGTGACGTGCTGCGCCCCGTCGTAGAGGAGATGCTCGTAGATCTCGTCGGAGAGGATGTAGAGGTTGTGCTTGAGCGCGACCGTCACGAGCGCCGTCAGCTCCGCGCGCGAATAGACCGCGCCGGTCGGGTTGGACGGCGAGTTGAGGATGAGGAGCTTGGTCTTCGGCGTGATCGCGGCCTCCAGCTGGGCCGGGGTGAGGCGGAAGCCGGTCGCGTCCCCCGCCAGCACCGGCACCGGGACGGCGCCGGCGAGCTTCACCATCTCCGGGTAGCTCACCCAATAGGGCGCCGGGATCACGACCTCGTCGCCGGGCGAGCAGACCGCCAGGATGCCGATGTAGCAGGAGAACTTGCCGCCCGGGCTCACCACCACCTGGGACGGCGCGAACTTCAGGCCGTAGTCCGAGGCGTACTTGGCCGCGATCGCCGCCCGGAGCGGCTCGATGCCCGCGGTGGGGGCATACTTGGTCCGGCCGGCCCGGAGGGCGGCAATTGCCGCATCCTTGATGTGCGCGGGGGTGTCGAAATCGGGTTCGCCCGCGGCGAAACTGCAGACGTCTTCGCCCGCGGCCTGCATGGCCTTCGCCTTCGCGTCGATGGCGAGCGTCGGCGACGGCGAGATGCCGAGGGCCCAGGTGGAGAGGGGCTGGGGGGAAGAGGACATGGGCGGAAAGGCGGAAGGCGAAAGGAGGAAGGGGAAGTAGGAAGGAGGAAATATGAAGTGGCAAGCGCGGGCCGGGACACGGCGGGGCCGCGTGGCCGCAGAGGAACCCGACTTCTTGGCGGGGATTCCCCTTAACGCCGGGCTTTTTTTGCGGGCGCCCGGGTCGGCAGGCTCTCGAGCGCCAGGCGCAGGAGCTCGCCCACACTGGTGTGCTTCAGGCGCGCGTAGCGCTTGAGCATGGCGCGCTCGCGGACGCCGATCCGCACGGACATCTGGCGGTGCTGGTCGGGCGACGGCTGGTATTCCTCAAAATCATACTGCTCGATGGCGAGCCGGATGACATCGCTGCCGCTCTTCAGACCGTGGCCGCGGCGGCAGGTCTCGATCTTGGTGACAAAGGAAAGGGGAAGATCGAACGTAAGCGGCGCCGAGGCGGGGCGGGATCGCGTGGCCATGGGATAGTAAGTTGAAGCAGCGGGACAGCGGCGGGAAGAGAAGGCACGGGAGCGACCCCGCGGCAACAAAAAATGGTGTGGTATCAGCCTGAAAGGTGGAGTGCGTTGTCCCGAACGCGTTCCTCAGGCGCAGCATGGGCTTCCAGCCCATGTCATCCTCGACACGGGCTGGAAGCCCGTGCCGCGTCGAACCACTAAATTTCAGCGGACGTCACGGCGCCACCAAAACAAGCCGGCTGGCGGCCGGCACCGCCGCGTCCTCCGCCAGGCGGCCGGGCGAAAGCAGCCCGGCGCTGAAGTCCAAGCCCAGCGCCACGGCGGTCAGGCTGAAGCGAGTCTTGTCGCGAGTGAGCTCGTCGCGCACGTCGAACTCCTTGAGCATCCACTGCCCATCGATCTTCTTGAGATCGACGATCGACAGCGTCTTGTGGACGCCGCCGTCCCGGCCGATGATCTCGATCTGGAGGGGCCGGTCGAACTCCGTGTCCAGGTAGGCCCGCACCGCCGCGAGCTCGGGATGGATGACGGCAAAGGCCGCCGGTGGCCGGAAGACAAAGGCGTACGCCGGCCGCCCGCGGATGCGATTGAGGGCCACCACCGAGGTGTCCGGCCAGTAAAGGTAGGGCATCTGGAGGTCGAAGGCGGTCAACTCCACCCCGCCGACCAGCGGATCGAGGATCGAGGTGCCCGCCAGGGGCTGGGCCTGGCCGGCGACCACATTCCAGGCGCCGGCCTGCGGCCCGTTTTGCACCAGCCAGCGGCGATCCTGTCCCGCCCCGTCCCGCAGCACGATACGCATGATCATGCCGTCGTCGCCCCGGCCGCCCCAGAGCCGGCCATGGTAGAGCTGCTCGTCGCCCCGCCGGGGCATCTGGCGCAGGTCAAATTCGAGAAAATAATCCCCGGTGGCGAATCCGGCCTGGCGGAATTGATCGAGCAGCGCGTGGGCGGCGGCCGCATCCGGCAGCCCGATCTGCGGGTAGTCCGGCGGCGTGATGCCCCCGGGAGCGGCGGCCGCGCGGTCGGCCGCGGCCAGCATCAGGAGAAAGGCCAGGGCCAGCCCGGCGACACGGACGGGCCGCCTCACGGCTTCTGGCCGGTCGGTCCCGGTTGGGCGCCCGACGGCGGGGCGGCCGGCATCCGCGGTGTGCCCGGCAGCACGATCGACGGCAACGCGGCTCCCGCCTCCACCGCGTGGCGGCGCTGGTAGATGCGCCCGAGGAACAACGCGCAGCTCAGCACGAAAAAGGCGATGGCGGCGTTGATCGTCGCCTTGCTCAGGACATTGCCGGTCTCCGCGCCGAAGGTGGCCTCGGCCACGCCGCCGCCCATGGCGGCTCCCATTCCCCCGTCCGACTTGGCCTTCTGCGCCAGGACCACGAGGATCAGGAAGAGCGAGATCAGGATCAGTACAAAGGTGAGGATGCCCAGGAGGATGTTCATGGAAATAGAAGAGGGTTATGACAGCAAATTCCGGGGGAGAATGTCAATCGTCGGCTTGGAAGGTCGCGCAGGCGGGGGACCCGTCTCCGTCCCGCTGGACGCGGGACTCCGCCGGGCAGGCGCCTGCGCTACTTTTTGCTACGCTTCGACCCCCAGCTTCCCCAGCAGCCGCTGCAGGTCCTCATTGCCCCGGTACTCGATGACGATCCTCCCCTTCTTGGCGGTGTGGAGGAGCGCCACCCGGGCCCCGAGATGGGAGGTCAGCTTGCGCTCGATCCCCTCGATGGTCGCGGCATCCTGGGGCGGGACGCCCCGGCGCCGGGAGCCGGTGCGCTTGCCGCGGGAGGCTTTCGATCCCTGGACCAGCTTTTCGGTCGCGCGCACGCTCAGACCCTCCGCCACGACCTGGCGGGCGAGGAAGGCCCGCTGCGCCTGGTCCTCGGCGCCGAGCAGCACCTTCGCGTGCCCGGTGCTCAGGAGATTTTTCGCGATGAAACCCTGGATTTCGGCATCGAGGGCCAGCAGGCGCAGGGTATTGGCGACCGCGGCGCGGCTCTTGCCGACGCGCTCGGCGGCGGTCTCCTGCGTGAGGTCGAAATCGCGGATCAGGCTGGCGTAGCCGTGGGCCTCCTCGATCGGATTGAGGCCTTCGCGCTGCAGGTTCTCGATCAGCCCCAGGGCGGCCGCGGAGGCGTCGCTCGCCTCCGCGATGCGCGCCGGAATCGCCTTGATCGCGAGCTGCTGAAAGGCGCGCCAGCGACGCTCGCCCGCGATGAGCTGGTAACGCTCGCCGTGGCGCCGCACCACGACCGGCTGCAGCAGCCCCTCGCTGCGGATGCTCTCCGCCAGTTCACCCAGCTGCTCGGGCGGAATCTCGCGCCGCGCCTGGTAGGGGCTCGGGTCGATGAGCTGGACCGAGATCTCCTGATAGCCGGCCAGGCCGGAGACCGGGGTGGGCGCGGCGGGGGCGGGAGTCGGGGCCGCGGCCGGAGCGGCCGGCGAGGGGGGCGGTTTGGCGGCGGCGATCAGGCCGCCGAGTCCGCGGCCGAGTCGGGATTTGGGTGCTGCCATGTCATTTTCCTCCGGGGATGAATAGCGTCTGCCCCGCCTGGATGAGCGAGGGATTGGCAATCTTGTTGGCGGCCACGATGTCGGCCAGCTTCGCGCCCGTGCGCTTCGCGATCAGCGCGAGGGTGTCGCCGGCGCGCACGGTGTAGGTCACGCCTTGCTTGGGAAAGTCGCCGGCCGGCGCCGCCGCGGCCGAGGGGGCCGGCGCCTCGTCCTTCGTGGCCGCGACCGCCAGCTGGATCGTCTTGTTGAGGTCGGCGATCGCCGCGTTGAGCTGGGCGAGGGTGACGAAATTCTCGTCGGCCGACTTGGCCTGGTCGCGCAGCCGGGCGTTGTCCGCTTCCAGTTGCTCGACGCGCAGCGTCAGGTCGGCGAGCCGCTGGGACAGCCCCCGGACATCCTCATTCAAGCCGGCGATCGCCACCTCCGGCGAGGCGGTTTGCGCCCACGCCGGGGCGGCGAGCAGGACGAGCGTGGGAAGGAGCAACCGCTTCAACATGGGGGCAGCTTGGGGAACGGCCGCAGGAAAACAATCCGTTTTGAATGACGGGCTCCGCGCCAAGGCATTTTTAACAGGAAGGGCGGGAGGAGCGGGAAGGTTTCGAGCCACCGGGCGTTCTTCCCGATCTTCCCGACCTTCCTGTTCAAATCAGGTCTTGAACGGTTTCGGTCCAACCAGGAACGACATCGCCCTTGAGGGGATTGTCCCGCCCGCGGCAACCGGAAACCCGCGCAGAAACTCGGCCGCCGGGAGCATGCGACCTCCGGGCCGCTGGAGTTTTCGCAGCCGCAGCGTCCCTGCTCCGGTGGCGACGAGCAGCCCTTCCGGGTCCGCGCCCAGGACAGTCCCGGGCGCTCCGACGGGCGCGGCCGCCCCGTCGGCGTCGGCCAGGCCGAGCGTCACGGTCTGGCCTCGCAGCTCCGCCCGGCACGCCGGCCAGGGGTACAGGCCGTTGATGCGGGCGGCCAGGGTCGCCGCCGGCGCCGCGAAGTCGAGGTCGCCGTCCTCCTTCACCAGGCGGCGACAATAGGTCGCCCGGGTCTCGTCCTGTTCCACAAAGGCGAGCTCGCCGCGCGCCAGCTTCGGCAGGGACCGCGCCAGGAGCGGCACGCAGGCGGCTGCCACCCGAGCCTCGACGTCGGCCGCGGTGTCGAGCGGGCCCACAGTGACACCCTCGCCATCCGCCACCGGTCCGGCATCGAGCCGGCGCACGATCCGCATCAGGGAGACGCCGGTCGCCCGCGCCCCGCCCGCCACCGCGGTCTGGATCGGCGACGCGCCGCGCAGCGCCGGCAGCAGCGAGGCGTGCAGGTTCAGGGTCCCGCGGCGGGGTGTCGCGATGAAGGCCTCGCGCAGGATGTGGCCGTACGCCATCACCAGCGCGAGGTCGGGCTGGAGCGCGGCGAGCCACGCCGCGTCGGCTTCGCCCAGTTTCTCCGGCTGGTGGACCGGCAGGCCTCGCGCCGCGGCCCAGCGCTTGATCGCATTGCCCTGGACCGACTGGCCGCGGCCGGCCGGCCGATCGGGCTGGGTGGCGACCGCCACGATCTCGGCCGTCGCGCTCCCCTGCCCCGCCAGCCAGTCCAGCGCGGGCAGGGCGATGGCGTCGGAGCCGAGGAAGACGATCCGCAGGATCATGGGTGGAAGGCTAGTCCTCTTCCGTGCCCGCGTCGAACTCCGCGGCCGCTCCGGACCCGGAGCCCCGCCCCGGCCGGGGACCGCCGGTGTTGGGCTTGCCCACCAGGTCGAAATAGATCGGGCAACCGTTGAGCTTGAATTCGTCGACCAGCCCGGCCTCCAGGTACCGGCGGTAGGATTCGGTCAGCTTCTCCTCGCGGTTGCAGAAGACCTTGATGCGAAACGGGCGGTTGCCGGTCTGGGTCGCATAGTAGATGCGGAAGCGGCGTCCGCCGATGGAGGGCGCGGGCGTGCGGTCGGCGAGCCGGGTCAACAGCTGGTTCAGCTTGGCGGTCGGCAGCTTCTTATCGAGCGTGCGGTTGAGCTGCACGGCGGCGTTGAGCATGCGGTCCACCTCGTATCCGCTCAGCGCCGAGGCGAAGACCAGCGGGGCGCCGGGGGTGAAGAAAAGGCACTCGAAGACGGCGTGCTCGTATTTCTCGCGATAGTCGCGCTCGCTCCGGTAACCGCGGATCCCCTCCGGCTCGAGGAAGGCCTGATGCACGAGATCCCACTTGTTGACCACCACGACGATGGGCTTGCGCTCCTTCATCGCCTCGCCCGCAATCGCCTTGTCCTGCTGGGTCACGCCGTCCATCGCGTCGAGCACCAGGAACACCACGTCGGCGCGCTGGATCGCCTGGAGCGAGCGCAGGCGCGAGAAGTACTCCACCGGGGACGCCAGCTTGGGCGAGGCCTTGATCCCGGCCGTGTCGATCAGGCGAAACGGATAAAGCCGGCCGTCCCGCCCCTTGAACTCGAAGGGCAGCTCGACGGCGTCGCGGGTCGTGCCGGGGGTCGGGTTGACGATCAGCCGGTTGCTCCGCAGCAGCCGGTTGGCGAGCGAGGACTTGCCGACGTTGGGCCGGCCGATGAAGCAGAAGCAGAGCGGGTCGGCGGCGGTCTTGGGCGCCGTTTCGGGCGCGGCCCCGAGCTGCGCGGCGATCGCCTCGCGCAGGTCCTGTTCGCCCCGCCCGTGCTCGGCGGAGACGCGGAGCGGCTCGCCCAGCCCGAGACGGTAGGCCTCGGCCAGGTCGATCTTCTCGTCGTCGAAATCGGCCTTGTTCACGACGAGGAGGACCTTCTTCCCGCCCCGGCGCAGCCGCGTGGCGATCCGGGTGTCGAGGGCGGTGATGCCGTCGAGCCCGTCCACCACGAAGAGAATGAGGTCCGCGGCGTCGATCGCGAAGCCGACCTGGTTTTCCGACGCGGCGATCAGGTCCTCGGAGGTTTCGCCGCCGCGCAGGCCCAGCCCCCCGGTGTCGAGCAGGGTGTAGGCGCCATCGGCGATCTCGGCGGCGATCACGTCGCGGGTGATGCCCGGCTGGTCGTGGACGATGGAGATGCGCCGCCGCGCCAGCCGGTTGAAGAGGCGGCTCTTGCCGGTGTTGGGCCGGCCGACGATGGCGACGGTGCGAGAAGACATAAAAAATCGAAATTCGAAAATCGGAATGCGAAAACCACGATTCAGGGGCGCCGGCGGCCCTGGACGTAGCGCTCGATCCGGGTGCAGGCCTCGGAGAGGTGGTCGTAGCTGGTGGCGAAGCTGGCGCGGACGTAGCCGGAGCCGTTTTCCCCGAAGGCGGTCCCGGGCACGACCGCCACCCGCTCGGCCTCCAGCAGGCCGTAGGCGAAATCGCGCTCGCTCTGGCCGGTGGCGCTGACGCTGGGAAAGGCGTAGAAGGCGCCGTTGGGCGAATGGCAGGCGAGCCCGGCGGCGTTGAATCGGCGCACCACCAGGTCGCGCCGCCGGCGGTAGTTGTCCCGCATCACCTTGACCGCCTCCTCGCCCCGCGCCAGCGCCTCGATCGCGGCCTCCTGGGCGAGGATGGGCGCGCAGAGCATCGAGTACTGGTGCACCTTCATCATCGCCTCGATCAACTCGGCCGGTCCGCAGGCGTAGCCGATGCGAAATCCGGTCATGGCAAACGCCTTGGAAAAGCCGTGCAGGAAGATCGTCCGCTCCTTCATCCCGGGAAAGGTCGTGATGCTCACGTGGGGGGTGTCGTAGACGAGCTCCGAATAGATCTCGTCGCTCAGCACGATCAGGTCCCGCTCGACGCAGAAGCGGGCGATCCGCTCCAGCCGTCCCGCGTCGCAGGTGCCCCCCGTGGGATTGCACGGCAGGTTGATCATGAGGACCTTGCAGCCCGGCCGCCAGGCGCGGGCGAGGTCCTCGACATTGAGCGCAAAGCCGTCGTCCGCGCGGGTCGGGACCGGCACCGCGACGCCGTGGGCCAGGGTGACCCCCGGGTGATACGAGACGTAGCAGGGCTGGTGGTAGAGCACCTGGTCGCCCGGATTGAGCAGGGCGCGCAGCGCGAGGTCGATCGCCTCGGAGACGCCGACGGTGACGATGATCTCGTCCTCGGGCCGGTAGCCGGGGCCGTAGTGCCGCTCCACATACCGGGAGATCTCCCGGCGCAGCTCGATCAGGCCGAGGTTCGAGGTGTAATGGGTCTTGCCCTTCTCCAGGGCGTAGATCGCCGCCTCGCGGATATGCCAGGGCGTGTCGAAGTCCGGCTCGCCGATGCCCAGCGAGATGACGTCGCGCAGCTTCGCGACGATCTCGAAGAAGTCGCGAATTCCCGACTTCGGCAGGTCGACGACGTGCCGGGCGATGAAGCGCTTTTGCTCCATGGTGACCCGGTCAGGGCGCGACCTTCAGCCGGCCGGTCGCCTCCGCCGGCAGCTCGAGCAGGAAGCCGCCCTCCTTGTAGGATCGGAGCAGGAAATGGGTGCTGGTGGAGATGACGCCCTCGATCGGCGCGAGCTTCTCCGAGACGAAGCTGGCGACCTGCTGCAGGCTCGCCCCGGTCGCGAAGATGAGCAGGTCGTAGGCGCCCGACATGAGGAAGCATGACTCCACCTCGTCGAAGCGGGCGATGCGCTCGGCCAGCCGGTTGAATCCGCCGCCGCGCTCCGGGGTGATTTTCACCTCGATCACCGCGCGGACGGCCGCGGCGGCCTCGCGGGAGAGGTCGAGGACCGGGCGCCAGCCGAGGAAGATCTTGTCCTGCTTCAGCTGCTCCAGCTGCCGGTTGACTTCCGCGTCGGACAGGCCGGCGATCTGCGCGATCTGCGCCGGGGTGAGGCGGCCGTCTTCGATTAAAAGCTTGAGCACGGGGTTCATAAGAGCGGTGAGCATCGCATGAACCGGGCCGGTTAGGCCATACAAATTTCAAACCTCGATCCGGTCTCAAGCCAAGGCGCCCAGCCGCAAAAAATGCCCCTGCGCGTTCAGTCTTCAGTCCACGTCACCAAACAACGAAAGTCCGGCTCCGCAATGCGGAACCGGACATTCGATGTTTGGTGGGCTTGATGATCGGAAGGATCGGGCTTTGCGCCTTGGCGTGAAAATGATCGGGAGAAGATTGCGTTGCCTCCAGGTTTCGCTGAAATCAAAGCCCAGTCATGTTCGAATCGCTCACAGACAAACTCGGCCAGGCCATGCGCAATCTGCGCGGGGTCGGCCGGCTCACCGAGGAGAATATGGCGGAGGCGCTGTCGGAGGTGCGCACCGCCCTGATCGACGCCGACGTGAACGTGGCGGTCGCGCGCGGGTTCGTCGAACGGGTGCAGGCGCAGTGCGCCGGCCAGGAGGTGCTCAAGGGCGTCACGCCCGGCCAGCAGATCGTCAAGATCATCCACGACGAGCTGGTCCGGCTGCTCGGCGAGGGCGCGACCGCGCTCAGCACCGCCCGGCCCCTGAAGATCATGCTGGTCGGCCTGCACGGCTCGGGCAAGACGACCTCCACGGCCAAGCTGGGGCGGCTCCTGCAGAAGCGCGGCTACCGGCCCCTGCTCGTGGCCTGCGACGTCCAGCGCCCGGCGGCGATCGACCAACTCGAGATTCTCGCCGGCCGGGAGCAGCTCGGCTTCTACGCCGATCGCGCGTCCCGGGATGTCCCCGCGATCGGCGCGGCCGCCCTGCGCGGCGCGGCGGGCGCGGACGGCCCCGACGCCATCCTCTTCGACACCGCCGGCCGCCTGCAGATCGATGCGGACCTGATCGAGGAGGTGAAGCAGTTGCGCGCCCGGGTCCAGCCCGACGAGGTGCTGCTCGTGGTCGACGGCGCCCTGGGCCAGGAGGCGGTCAACGTCGCCCGGACGTTCCACGACGCCCTCCAGCTCACCGGCCTGATCCTGACCAAGCTCGACGGCGACGCGCGCGGCGGCGCCGCGCTCTCGATCAAGTCGGTCACCGGGGTCGCGATCAAGTTCATCGGGACCGGGGAGAGGACCGAGGACTTTGACACCTTTTACCCCGACCGCCTGGCCTCCCGCATCCTGGGCATGGGCGACGTGGTCTCGCTGGTCGAAAAGGCGCAGGAGTCGATCGACGAGCGGGAGGCCGAGAAGATGGCGGACGCGCTCCGCAAGGCGGACTTCAACCTCGAGGACTTCCTCGCGCAGCTCCAGCAGGTCAAGAAGCTGGGCTCGGTGCAGAACCTGATCGGGATGATGCCGGGCATGAGCGGGGTCAAGGTGGGCGACATCCCCGAGCAGCAGATGCAGCGCACCGAGGCCATCATCAAGTCGATGACGCTGCAGGAGCGGCGCAAACCCGACATCCTCAACGGCAGCCGCCGCCAGCGCATCGCCGCTGGCGCGGGCGTGAAAATCGTCGAGGTCAACCAGATCCTGAAGCAATTCCAGCAGATGCAGAAGATGATGAAGATGATGAAGGGCGGCGGAATGAAGAAGATGATGCGCCAGATGGAGGCGATGAAGGGCAAGGGCGGCTTTCCGGGGATGTGAAGCGCGCCACGCCCGGCGTCACGAGTGGGTCTTCAGCAGCTGGGCTTGCAGCTCGGCGAGGTTGCTCTCCGACTTTTTCAGCCGCGAATCCAGGTCCATGACAATGATCCGCTCCTGGTCGGACTGCGTCAGCAGTTCGGCCGAATGGGCGTTGGCCTGGTCGAGCTCGGACTGCAGGTTGGCGGACCCGGTCTTCGCCTTGTCAAACTGCGCCTGCAGATCCGCCGCTTGGGCCTTCGCCGTGTCGAGCTGTGCCTGGACCTCGTGGGTCGCGTCCTGGGCGAGCTCGAGCTTGGCCAGCAGATCCGCCTCCGCACTCTTGGCCTTCGCCAGTTCGGCCGAGAGGTCGGCGGCCTGGGCGGTGGCGGCGTCCAGCTTGCCCTGCGCCTGGGTGGCGTCGGTCTTGGCCTGGGCCAGCTGCTGCTGGGTGGCGGCGACCGTGGCGTTCCGGTCGTGGACCTTCACCCCGAGGATGATGACCAGGATCGCGAGGACGAGGAGGGGGACGAGGGCGGAGATCCAGGGGGACCGGCCCGCGCCCGGGTTCGTTTCGGGAGCATCGGCGGCTTTCATGGTGGCTTGGACCCCGAATCCCGCCGAAGGAGCCCGCCAACTGGCATCTTATTCGGCCCGGAACTTGCGGTAAGGGAGGCAAACCCCCTACCTTGGACCAAACCACCTGATGGCCCTTCACATCGCCCTCCACCACCGCACCTGCTACCGCTACGATCGCCCGACCCTGCTGGGGCCGCAGACGGTCCGGCTCAAGCCCGCGCCCCACTGCCGCACCCCCATCCTCAGCTATTCGCTGAAGGTCGAGCCGGCGGAGCATTTCATCAACTGGCAGCAGGATCCGCAGGGCAATAACAGTGCGCGGCTGGTCTTTCCGAAGCCGACCCGGGTGTTCTCGGTGGAGGTCGACCTGGTGGCCGAAATGGCGGTGTTCAACCCGTTCGATTTTTTCCTCGAGCCGGCGGCCGAGAAGATCCCCTTCACCTACGAGCCGAAGCTCCACACCGAGCTCGCACCCTTCCGGCGCAAGGTCAGGCTGACCGCGGCGCTGCGCAAATTTCTCGCCGCGGTGGATCTCACGCCCCGGGCCTCGATCGATTTCCTCGTGGCGCTCAACCTGAGCGTCAACCGCGCGGTGCGGTACATCGTGCGGCTGGAGCCCGGGGTCCAGACCCCGACCGAGACGCTCCGGCTCGGCAGCGGCTCGTGCCGCGACTCCGCGTGGCTGCTCGTGCAGCTGCTCCGGCACCTGGGGCTCGCGGCCCGCTTTGCCTCGGGCTACCTGATCCAGCTGCGCCCGGACGTGAAGGCCCTGGGCGGCCCGGAGGGCGCGGCGGAGGACTTCACCGACCTGCACGCCTGGTGCGAGGTCTATCTTCCCGGCGCCGGCTGGGTCGGGCTCGACCCGACCTCCGGACTCCTGGCCGGAGAGGGGCACATCCCGCTCGCCTGCACCCCGGAGCCCTCGAGCGCGGCCCCGATCAGCGGCGCCACCGGTCCGTGCGAGTCCACGCTCGAATTCGAGATGAAGGTGCGCCGGATCTTCGAGTCGCCGCGGGTGACGCTGCCGTATTCCGATGAGACCTGGGCCGAGATCGACGCGGTCGGCGGCAAGGTCGACGCCATGCTCAAGCGGACGGACGTCCGGCTGACGGTGGGGGGAGAGCCGACTTTCGTCGCGGCCGATGACATGGACGGCCCCGAGTGGAACACCGCCGCGCTGGGCCCGCGGAAACGGGAGCTCGCCGGGCGGCTGTTCGCCCGGGTGTTCACGACGTTCGGCCACGGAGGTTTCATTCACCACGGGCAGGGCAAATGGTATCCCGGCGAACCGCTGCCCCGCTGGGTGCTCGCCTGCGTCTGGCGCAAGGACCGGCAGCCGATCTGGGGCGACCGCAGCCTGCTGGCCGATCCCCTGATCGCGGGCGACCGGAATGCCGCCGATGCCCGGCGCTTCGCCGCCGCGCTCGCCGGGCGCCTGGCCATCGCCGAGGACCGCCTGGTGCCGGGCTATGAGGACGCCTTTTACCATGTCTGGAAGGAGCGCCGCCTTCCGGCCGGCTACGACCCGAAGGAGACCAGCGTCGTGGAGCAGGCGGAGCGGGCGCGGCTCGCGGCAGTGCTGGAAACCGGGCTGGAGACGCCGGTCGGCTATGCGCTCCCGGTGCGGCGGGAGCCCGGCGGGGCCTGGGTGTCGTCCGCCTGGCACTTCGTCGCCGGGCGGATGTTCCTGATTCCGGGCGATTCGCCGATGGGGCTCCGCCTGCCGCTCGCCCTCCAGCCGTGGCGCCACCCGGGTGCGGTCGGCCCCGCCGCCGATGACGAGGTGCGGGTCGCCCTCTGTGTCGAGGCCCGGGGCGGCCAGGTGTGGGTCTTCATGGCGCCGATGGAAGTGGCGGACGACTATCTCGCGCTCCTGCGCGCGGTCGAGCAAACGGCGGCGGCCCTGCAGCTGCCGGTCGTGCTGGAGGGGTACCTGCCGCCGCACGATGCGGCGCTCGACCATATCCAGATCACGCCCGACCCGGGAGTGATCGAGGTCAACATCAACCCTTCGGCCACCTGGCCGGAACTGGCGGAAAAGACCGAGTGGCTGTACGCGGCCGCCCGCGAATGCGGGCTGGCGGCGGAGAAATTCATGATCGACGGCCGGCACACCGGCACCGGCGGGGGCAACCACGTGGTGCTGGGCGGCCCGCGTCCCGAGGACAGCCCGCTCTTGCGCCGGCCCCACCTGCTCAAGAGCCTGCTGGCCTACTGGCACCAGCATCCCGCGCTCAGTTACCTCTTCAGCGGCCTGTTCGTGGGCCCGACCAGCCAGAGCCCCCGGATCGACGAGGCGCGCAACGACAGCATCTACGAGCTGGAGATCGCCTTCCTCGAGCTCGACCGCAAGCTCGAGGCCTCGGGCGGCCGGCCCGGCGCCTGTCCCCCGTGGCTGGTGGACCGGATCTTCCGCAACCTGCTGGTCGATGTCACGGGCAACACCCACCGGGCCGAGTTCTGCATCGACAAGCTCTATTCCCCCGACAGCGCCGCCGGGCGCCTGGGGCTGCTCGAATTCCGCGCCTTCGAGATGCCGCCGCACCCGCGGATGAGCCTGGTGCAGCAGCTGCTGATCCGCGCGCTGGTGGCCCGGTTCTGGGAGCGCCCGTACTCCCCGCGCCGTCTCACCCGCTGGGGGACCGAGCTGCACGACCGTTTCATGCTGCCGCATTTCCTCCGGCGGGACATCGGCGAGGTGGTGGCCGACCTGCGGGAGTGGGGCATTCCGTTTCAGGAGAGCTGGTTTGCCCCGCACCTGGAGTTTCGCTTTCCGGTCTTCGGTTCGGTCCGCTGCCGCGAGATGGAGCTCGAGCTGCGCCAGGCCCTCGAGCCCTGGCATGTCATGGGCGAGGAGAATGCCGGCGGCACGGTGCGCTTCGTGGATTCGTCGGTGGAGCGCCTCCAGCTCAAGGTCACCGGCCTCGCGCCCGACCGGTACCTCGCCGCCTGCAACGGGGTCGTGATCCCGCTTCATGCCACCGGCCCCGCGGGCGAATATATCGCGGGCCTGCGCTACCGCGCCTGGCAGCCGCCGTCCGCGCTGCACCCGACGATCGGGATCGACAGCCCGCTGGTGTTCGACCTCGTGGACACCTGGAACGGCCGCTCCCTCGGCGGGTGCACCTACCACGTCGCCCACCCTGGCGGACGCAACTACGCCGCGGTCCCGGTCAATTCCTACGAGGCGGAGAGCCGCCGGCTGGCGCGGTTTTCCCCGCTGGGCCACACCCCCGGGCAGATGATTCCCGAGGCGACCGTGGCCGGCGCGCCGGAATTCGGCCGGGCGCGGGTGAATTTCCACGAGGTCGCCGGGCGCAGCCTGGGCCAGTTCACCCCGCTGGGCCACACCCCCGGGCAGGTGAAGCCGCTGGTGGCGGTGACCGGTTCCCCGGAGTTCAGCTACACGGCCGACCTCCGGCTTGCCCAAAAGGCCGCGGTCCGGCAGGGTTAGGGCGGTCCCCACCCCATTGTTCCCATGCCCGTTCCTACCCCCGTGGCGGTTTCCGACGACCCCCTCCCCGGCTATGCCGGGCTGGAGGACCGCTTTGACGAGTGCCGGGATCGGGACGGATCGATCCGTCCGCACTGGGCGGAATTTCTCCGGGCGCTGGGCGCGGATCCCGCCGCGACTCTGAGGACGGCGGCGAAGGCCAGCGCGCGCGCCGTCCTGGAGCAGGACGTCAGCATGAATGTTTATGCGGGCGCCCGGTCGGAGCCGCAGCCCTGGCCGCTGGATGTCGTGCCGCACCTCGTGGCCGCCAAGGACTGGAAGCTGCTGAGCGACGGGCTCCGCCAGCGGGCCCGCCTGTACAACACGCTCCTCGCCGACCTCTACGGCCCGCAGAAATTCCTGCGCAGCGGGGTGCTGCCCGCCGAACTGGCCATGGCCAATCCGCATTTCCTGCGACCCTGCTCCGGTCTCGGCAGCCATGGCGGCGTCTTCCTGCACCACTACGCGGCCGACATCGGCCGCTCCCCGGACGGACAGTGGTGGGTGCTGCAGGACCGGCTGGACGCCCCCTCGGGGCTCGGGTACTCGCTGCAGAACCGCGCGATCGTCCGGACGGCCCTCGCCCAGGAGTTCCGCGGGACGCGGGTCGAGGGGCTGGACAGGTTCTTCGGCGACTTTCGGTCCTCGCTCGCCGCGCTCGCCCCCTCGTCCACCTGGGGCGAGGAGCCGCGCGTCGTCTTCCTCACCCCCGGCCCGGCGAACGAGACGTATTTCGAGCATGCCTATCTCGCGCGCTTCCTCGGTTTCCCGCTCGTCGAGGGCGCCGACCTCACGACCCGGGACCGCCAGGTCTTCCTCCGGACCGTGGGCGGGCTGAAGCGCATCGACACGGTGGTGCGCCGCGTGGATTCCGGCTTTTGCGATCCGCTGGAGCTTGACTCGCATTCAGTCCTCGGGGTCCCGGGCCTGGTCCACGCCGCCCACGGGGGCCGCATCGCGCTGGCCAACCAGCTCGGCGGGGCCGCCCTCGAGAGCTCCTGCCTGCTCGCCTTCGTCAAGCCGCTCTGCCGGGCCGTCCTGGGTGAGGACCTGCGGCTGCCCAGCGTGGCCACCTGGTGGTGCGGCCACCGGGCGGCGCGGGAATACGTCCTGAAGCATCTCCGCTCGCTGGTGGTCAAGCCCTCGTTCCGGGTGCGCGGCGGGCTCACCACGCGCTACGGCGCGCTGCTGACCGACGCGGAGCGCGCGGCGCTGGCGTCCCGGATCGAGGCCAACCCCGGTGAATTCTGCGGGCAGGAGCGGCTGCTGCTCGGGACGACGCCCGCCTGGGCGGCCGACGCCCTGCGGCCGATGCCATTCGTCATGCGGCTGTTCGTCGCCTGGCACGACGGCGAATACCGCGTCATGCCCGGGGGGCTCACGCGTTTCGACTCGACGGGCGCCGACGCCATCGTGTCGCTCCAGCGCGGCAGCGCGACCAAGGACACCTGGGTCCTGGCGTCCGGGCCGCCCGCCGAGGCGCCGGCGGCGTCCCCGGTGGCGCTGGCGGAGCCGGCGGGCGGCTACCACCGGCCGGAGAGCACGCCCAGCCGGCTGGCGGATAATCTCTACTGGCTCGGCCGCTACATGGAGCGCACGGGCCAGATGGTGCGGCTGCTCGGCGAGCTCGATCCGCTGCTGCGCGACGAGATCGCGGCGCTCGACCCGGCGGTCGCCCGGGATGCCTTGCGCATCCTCCTCGCGGTCCAGCAGGGTCGGCCGCGGGCCGACGCGACGCCCGGGGAACTCGCCACCCAGGTCCGCGTCGAGGCGGACGACCCCGATCATCCCGGGAGCCTGGCGGCCAACCTCGGCCAGCTGATCCGCGTGCTCGACCAGGTGAAGGTGAATCTCCCGCCCGAATTCTGGCGGGTGCTGCGCCGCCTGCGGGCGATCGCGGGCACGGCGCACCCGCAACTCGAGTCCGATTTCGGCCAGCAGCTCGCCACCCTCGAGTCGCTGGGCACCGAGACCCTGGCCCACGACACCGGCTGGCGCTTTCTCAAGCTCGGGCGCCGGATCGAGCGGGCCCGCCACGTGATTTTCCTGGCCAACGCGCTCCTGCGGCCCGAGCGGCCGGAGGGCGAGGCGGTCCCGCCGGCGAGCGAATTCCGGCTGCAGACGCTGCTGCATTTCACCGACAGCCTTTTCACCTACCGCAGCATCTACCACGGCGTCTGCCAGCCCGCTTCCATCCTGGCCTGGCTGATCGGCGCGCCGGAAAACCCGCGGGGCCTCCGCTTCCAGGCGGAGCGCATCGCGGAGCACGTGGCGGCGCTCCCGGAGGAGGTCGCGCCGCGGGCGGTCTCCGCCCTGCGCGCCACGGCCTTCCGCCTGGTCAGCAGCGCCAAGCTGGCCGACCCGGCCGCGCTGGCCGGCGACCCGCGGCTGGCCCGCGAGTTCTTCGCCGCCACGGAGGCGGTCCTGACCGAGCTCAATGACCGGCTCAGCCAGGTCTTCTTCAGCCACTCCGAGGTGCCCGAGGCCATCCGCGGAACCTAGCCGCCCATGCCCCGCTACAGCGTCGTTCACACCACCTGCTACAAGCACCACGCGCCGGCGAGCGCCGCGTGGCAGGCCCTCCACCTGCAGCCGCGCAACGAGCCGGTGCAGCATTGCGACGTCTTCGAGCTTCACGTCGCCCCGCATCCGACGGACCTCACCTCGCGCTTCGACTATTTCGGCAACAAGCAGCACCTCTTCACGCTGCGGGAGCCGCATCGCGAGCTGGTGGTCACCAGCCGCAGCCTCGTGCGCCGCGACGAGCCGACGCTGCCGATGCCGGGGCTGACGCCCGCGATCGGCGACGTCGCCGGGCTGGTGGCGGAGGCCGTGGTGGATGACGACTTCACGCTCGAGCAGTTCCTGCACGCCTCGCCCCTGGTGCCGCTGCTGCCCGGTGCGCGGGAGCTGGGCGAGGAACTCGGCCGCGGCCTTGGCCCCGGCACCTCCGTGATGGACTGGCTCGGGCTCGTCGGCGAACGCTTCGGCGAGGCGTTCGTCTTCGACCCGGAGGCCACTCGCATCTCCACGCCGCTGGCCGAAGTGATCGAGAACCGCCGGGGCGTGTGCCAGGATTTCGCGCACCTGCTCATCAGCTGCCTGCGCCAGCGCGGCCTGCCGACGGCGTACGTCAGCGGCTACCTCCTGACCAAGCCGCCGGCGGGGCAGCCGCGGTTGATCGGCGCCGACGCCTCGCACGCCTGGGTCTCGGTCTACATTCCCGGGACCGGCTGGGTGGATTACGATCCCACCAATGCCTGCTTCGTCGGCACGGGACACATCGTGATCGCGCGCGGACGCGATTTTTACGATGTCAGCCCGGTGAAGGGGCTGTTCAGCGGCGGCGGGGGCCACGAGCTTGCCACCGGCGTGACCGTCGACCTGGCGGACTGACCGGGGCCTCGTTCAGGCCAGCGGCTTGAGCCCCGCCTCGATCTCCCGGCGCCGCGACTCGAGGAAGGGCGGGAGCGCGAGCCGCTCGCCCAGGGCGTCCTGGGCCTCGTCCACCGCAAAACCGGGCTCGTCGGTCGCGATCTCGAACAGGATCCCGCCCGGCTCGCGGAAGTACAGGCTCTTGAAGTAATACCGGTCGACCGGGCCGCTGGACGGCATCCCCTTCTCCTGGAGGCGCTCCGCCCATGCGGCGTAGTCCTTGAGCGTGGTGCGGAACGCCACGTGATGGACGCCGCCGGCGCCCAGCCGGGCGACGGGCTGGCGGGGCTCGACCGCCACGTGCAGCTCCGCCGCCGGGCCGCCGGCCCCCATCTCATAGACGTGCACGTCGGCGTCGTCCCGCCGGTAGTGGCGCGCCGGGCGCAGGTTCATGACGGAGGTCAGGACGCGGTGGGTCGGGTCGAGGCCGGGCACGCTGAGCCCGATCGGCCCCAGCCCGCGGATCTGGTGTTCGGCCGGGACCGGGCTCCGGGCCCAGGGATGCGCCGGTCCCGCCGGCGCCGGCTCGACCACCAGGGCGAGGCGCTGGCCCTCCCCGTCCTCGAAGTCGAGCGTCCACCGGCCGTCGCGCTCGGCGGCGGGCCGGTGGGCGACGGCCGCGTCCGCCAGGCGCTTTTCCCACCAGGCCAGGCTGGCCGCGCTGCCGACGCGGAAGCCGGTGCGCACGATGCTGCGCGTGCCGCGGCTCTCCCGCGCCGCGGGCCAGTCAAAGAAGGTGATGTCGGTGCCGGGCGATCCCGCTCCGTCGGCGTAGAACAGATGATAGGCGGACACGTCGTCCTGGTTGACCGATTTCTTCACCAGCCGCAGCCCGAGCGTGCGGGTGTAGAATTCGTGATTGCGCGAGGCCTGCGCGGTGACGGCCGTGAGGTGGTGAATGCCGGCGAGTTGCATGGCAGCAAGGATAGCCAAAAACGGGCTCGGGTCCAGTGGGCCGCCCCGGGGCGCCGCGAGGGCGATTGCGCCTTGCGCGCGCGGAGGCCGGCGCTACATCCTCTCCCGATGCAATCGCCGCACTTGCCCCGGGTGCTTTTGGCTTTCCTGCTCCCGCTCCTCCCTCTCGTCCCGCCCGCCGCCATGTCCGCCCCCGCTTCCCCCTCCCCGCTCGCGCGGCAGTTCCAGCCGCTGCTCACCGAGCACCTGGTCGCCGGCGCGGTCGCGCTGGTGGGCAGCCAGGACCGGATCCTGGACGTCGAGGCGATGGGCTACGCGGACCTGGCCACCCGCCGGCCGATGCGGCCCGACACGCTCTTCTGGATCGCGTCGATGAGCAAGGCCTTCACCGGCACGGCCGTGATGATGCTGGTCGACGAGGGGAAGCTGCGCCTCGACGATCCCGTGGAGAAATACCTCCCCGCCTTCAAGGACCAGCTGCTCGTGGTCGAGCGGGACCAGGACCGGACCGTCCTGCGGCGGCCGGCGCAGCCCATCACGATCCGGGACCTGCTCACCCACACCAGCGGCATCGTCCACCGGACCCCGCTGGAGGACCGCATCGACCGGCTGCCGCTGGACGAGAACGTCATGATCTACCCGCTGACGCCGCTGGAGTTTCCCCGGGGCGCCAGATACTCCTACAGCAACGCCGGCATCAATACCGCGGGGCGGATCGTCGAGCTGGCGAGCGGATTGTCGTTCGCGGATTTCCTGCAGCAGCGGCTCTTCGGGCCGCTGGGCATGAAGGACACGACCTTCTGGCCCGATGCGGAGCAGGTCGGCCGGCTCGCCAAATCCTACGAGCCCGGCCCGGGCCCGACCGGCCTGCGGGAGGTGCCGATCGATCAGCTCAGCTATCCCCTGTCCGACCGCCGGCGGGGCGTGAGCCCGGCGGGCGGCCTGTTCTCGACAGCCGGCGACGTTTATCTTTTCTGCCGGATGATCGGCCAGGGCGGCAGCTGCGGCGGCCGGCACTACCTGTCCTCCGCGCTCGTCGATGAGATGACCGCCAACCAGATCGGCGACCTGCGGATCGCGCCCGGCAACAGCCTCGACTACGGCTATGGCCTCGGCTGGCTCACCCGCCGGAAGGTCGAGCACGCCAACGAACCGGTCAACCTGGGGACCTTCGGGGCGGGCGGGGCCTACAACACCAACATGTGGATCAATCGCCCCCGCAATCTGATCACGGTGTGGATGGTCCAGCAGGTGAATTATCCGGACGAGCAGCGCAGCTGGGTCCGCAATACCCTGATGAAGGCGGCGGTGGCGGCGTACGGACAGTGAGGGCCGCCCGGCCGCCTATTTGACCGTAATATTGTTATCGACTTCCTTGACGTTGGGCACGGCCTGCGCGTCCCGGCCGGCGGCCGCCCGCTCGTCGGAATTGTCCACGAACCCGCTGAGCTGCACGGTGCCCTTGAAAGTCGTGACGTGGATTTCGAAGGATTTGACGGCGTCGTCGCCCAGCAGGGCTGACTTCACCTTGGTCGTGATCGCGCTGTCGTCGACATACTGGCCGGTGCTGTCCGAAGTGGGGGTGGCCGCGCAGCCAAAGGCCAGCAGGGCGATGGAGGCGGTCAGGGACAGGCCGAGGATGAGGCGTGAGGGGGAGGTTTTCATGGTTTGGCAACATTGACCCCAATTCCCGCCCAAGGTCGCATGCGGCAGGTCAAAATCGGGAGGTGGGATGCAGCGAGTGCTTCATTTACTTTTTTTTAACCGCTACCCGCCCAGTTTTTATTAGGGGCCCGGTGGCGTCCGGACTATCTTACCCTGCGACCATGCACGCTTCCACGCACAGCTGGCACGAGAAGCTGATCATCGCCCTGATCTGGGTGGCGCTGGCTTGGATTGTGTGGGACTTCATCCACTGGATCGACCCGGCCTACCGGATCGATCCGGCCACCAACCCGCCGCGCCTCAGCCCGCGGGGATTGACGGCCGATCCCACACCCTAGGTGTGGCTCGGTTTTCCTTTGAGTAAAGCCCGGCAACCGCTGTGGTAGGCGGGAGCCGGCGATCCCATCCCCCATGACCACCGCTTCCCGCCCCGACCCCGATGCCATCCTGGCCTCGCTCAAGCGCGAGGAGGCGCGGGCCTCCCACGGGCGCTTGAAGATCTTCTTTGGGATGTGCCCGGGTGTGGGCAAGACCTACGCTATGCTCAGCACCGCGCGCCAGGAGCTGAAGGACAAGGTCGATGTGGTGGTCGGCGTCGTGGAGACGCACCGCCGGGTTGAGACCGAGGCCCTGTTGGAGGGGCTGCCCGTCATTCCCCGCAAGGTGATCGAATACAAGGGCATTCAGCTCACGGAAATGGACCTGGAGGCGATCCTGGCGCGCCGGCCCAAGCTGGTCCTGGTCGACGAGCTCGCGCACACCAACGCCCCGGGCTCGCGCCATCCCAAGCGCTACCAGGACGTGATCGAGCTGATCGAGTCGGGGATCGACGTCTACTCCACCCTCAATGTCCAGCATATCGAGAGCCGCGCGGACGCCGTGCGCCAGATCACCGGGGCGCCCGTGAACGAAACCGTGCCGGACTCGATCCTGGAGCTGGCGGATGAGATCGAGCTGGTCGACCTGACCCCCGAGGCGCTGCTGGAGCGGTTGCGCCAGGGGAAGGTCTATATGGCGGATCGCGCCGTGACCGCCGCGGAGAATTTCTTCAAGGACGCGCATATCACGGCGCTGCGCGAACTGGCTCTGCGCTTCACGGCGGAGCGGATGGACAAGCGCCTCCGCGAGATGCGCGCCACCGGCGCCGGGACCGTCTGGCGCTCGGGCGAGCGCCTGCTCGTCGCGGTCGGCCCCAGTCCTTCCTCCACCCAACTCGTCCGCTGGACCCGGCGCATGGCCGCGGCCCAAGGGGCGGCCTGGATCGCGGTGAACGTCGAGTCCTCGCGCAGCCTGTCGCCGGAGGCCCGCCGCCGGCTTGATCAGAACCTGTCGCTGGCCCGGGAACTCGGCGCCGAGGTGCTCGTGACCCACGATGAAAACGTCGCGGATGCGCTCGTCCGCGTGGCGCTGCAAAACAAGGCGACCCAGATCGTCGTGGGCAAGTCGCTCAACCCCCGCTGGCTCGACCTGCTGCGCGGGGGCAGCCTGCTCGACCGCCTGCTGCGCGCCCACCAGCCGATCGATTTCTACGTCGTCCCGCCGGAGCGCTCGGAGAAGACGGTCTGGATCGACTGGTCCTCCCGCTCCCCGGCGGCCGGCCGGGAATACGCCGTGGCCTTCGGGGTGATCGCCGCGGTCACGGTCGTCGGCTGGTTCCTGGCCCCGCACACCGGCTACCAGGCGATCGGCATGCTCTATCTCATGGCGGTGATTTCGCTCAGCCTGCGGGTCGGGCGCTGGCCGGTCCTGCTGGCGGGCATCGCGAGCGCGCTCGCCTGGGACTATCTCTTCATCCCGCCACTTTTCACTTTTGTCATCACGAAGTTCGAGGACGGCATCCTCTTCGGCATGTACTTCGTGGTGGCGCTGGTCACCGGCCAGCTCACGGCGCGGGTGCGCGCCCAGGAGCGGCACGAGCGCCTGCGGGAGGAGCGCGCGACCGCGCTCTTCCATCTCACCCGGGCGCTGAGCTCCGCCAAGACGCTCGACGACGGGGTGTTCGCCTCCCTCCGCCAGGCCGACGAGCTCTTCGCCGCGCAGACCTCGCTCCTGCTGACCGACGAGAATGGCTCGGCGCTCGTCCCCCACTTCGCCGGCTCGTTCGCCATCGACGAGAAGGAGCGCGCCGTGGCCGACTGGGTCCGGCACAGCCGGAAAAAGGCCGGACGCTTCACCGACACGCTGCCCTCCTCCGCGGGATTTTACGTGCCGCTGGTGCGCGAGGACAAGGCGCTGGGCGTCCTGGGCGTCAAGGTCGGCACGGAGGCGACCCTGACCCTGGCGCAGCGCGACCTGATCGAGGGCTTCGCCGCCCAGATCGCGCTGCTGGTCGAGCGCGAACACCTGCGGGCCGCCGGGGAAAGGGAGAAGCTGCTGGTCGAGTCCGAGCGGCTGCACCGGACCCTCCTCGACGGCGTCTCGCACGAGCTGAAGACGCCCCTGGCCGTGCTCGGCTCGGTGGCCGAGAATATCGCCGGGGCCGAGGGTCCCCTGCGCGCGACCCTGGTGGAGGAGATGCGGACGGCCACGCGCCGGCTGACCCGGCTGGTGAACAATCTGCTGGACCAGACCCGCCTGGAGTCGGGGACCCTCCGGCCCAAGCTCGACTGGTGCGACGCCCAGGACCTGGTCAATGCGGCGATCTCCGGCGTCGAGGATTCGCTGGCGGGCCATCCGCTCGAGGTGGTGGTGCCGCCGGAAATGCCGCTCTTTCGCGCCGACACCGCCCTGATGGAGCAGGTTATCGCCAACCTGCTGCTCAATGCCGCGCGCCACACCCCGGCCGGGACGCCCATTTTCCTGGCGGCGGGCGTCGACGGCGCCCGGGGCCGCGTGTTCCTCACCGTGGCCGACCGCGGTCCCGGCTTTCCCCTGGAGATGCGCGAGCGGCTCTTCCAGAAATTCCAGCGCGGCGATGAGGCCCGGGCGGGCGGCCTCGGGCTCGGGTTGTCCATCATCCGCGGCTTTGTCTCCGCGCAGGGAGGCGACGTGGTGGTGGGCGAAAATCCCGGCGGCGGCGCGGTTTTTACTGTTTACTTGCCTTACGAACCGCATGCGGATGTCCCCAACGAATGAATCCCGATAACGCCAAACCCGAGATCCTGGTGATCGACGACGAAACCCAGATTCGCCGGCTGCTGCGCGTCACGCTGGAGACCGCGGGCTATCGGGTGCGCGATGTCGACACGGGGCAGGCCGGGCTGGGCGAGGTGACATTTCGGCGGCCGGACGCGGTGATCCTCGACCTCGGGCTGCCGGACCTGCCGGGTGTCGAGGTGCTCCGGCGCCTGCGAGAGTGGAGCCAGGTGCCGGTGCTGGTGCTGTCCGTGCTCGGCCAGGACGACCAGAAGATCGCGGCGCTCGACGCCGGGGCCGACGACTATCTGACCAAGCCGTTCAGCGGCGGCGAATTGCTCGCGCGTCTGCGGGTCATGCTGCGCCGCGGCCAGCCCAGCGACGACCTGAAGGCCGTGCATTTCGGCACCGTGGACGTCGACCTGGTCCGGCGGGTCGTCACCCGGGGCGGGCAGGAGGTGAAGCTGACGGCCAAGGAGTATGCGCTCCTGCGCCTGCTGGTGGTCAATGCCGGCAAGGTCATCGTCCATCGCCAGATCCTGCGCGAGCTGTGGGGGCCGAATGCCGAGGACGAAACCCAGTATCTGCGCGTCTACATGGGCCGCCTGCGGCAGAAGCTGGAGGAGAATCCCAACCTGCCGAAGCATCTCAAGACCGAGTCGGGAATCGGCTATCGCCTCGTGCTGGAATAATTGGTGTGCGTCAGTTCGATCGGAGAGGCTCCCTTCACGGCCCGTGAAGGGAGCCTCTCCGATCGAACTGACCTCTCACGAATAAATTGCCCCGAAAGAATCCGGACGACAGGGGCGGCGGGATTGTGCTACGGTGGGGGCATGCGCATGAGCCACGCCCAGATGTACGCCCGTTTCGTCGCCGGCGATGCGGGATACGACGGGCGTTTCTTCGCCGGGGTGCGGACGACGGGGATTTACTGCCTGCCCTCGTGCCGGGCGCGGAAGCCGCGGCCGGAGAATGTCCGCTTCTTCCCGACCTGCGAGGCCGCGCGCGCCGCCGGGCTGCGGGCGTGTCGGAAGTGCCATCCGGACGATTTCGCCCGGGGCGCGGATCCGGTGCTCGAATCGATCGAGGCGGTTGTGGCCGAAATTCGCGCCACGCCGGCGGCCTTAGCCGACGCGGGCGCGGTCGTCCGGCGCTCCGGTTTCGGCACCACCCGCGCCTTCGAGCTTTTCCGCCAGCATTATCACACGACTCCGGCCGACCTGCTGCTCCGCGCGCGGCTCGCGGAGGCGAAGCGCCGGCTGATCGAAACCGCGGCCCCGCTGGTCGCGATCGCCGGCGAGGCGGGCTTTGAGTCCCTCTCGGTCTTTCACGCGCGCTTCCGTCAGGCCAATGGACTGACGCCCGTCGCCTACCGCGGGCTCGCGACCGCCCGCGGCTTCCGGCTCAGCCTGCCCCCCGGGTACCCGCTCGGGCACCTCCGGCGGGCCCTGGGGCGAAACCCGCACAGCCTGAGTGAACGCCTGACCGGGGACACCTATACCGCCGCCGTGCGGCTCGATGGCGCGCCCGCGCGGCTCACCCTGCAGCTCTCGCCCGGGTCGGTCGACGCGACGGTCGAACGGGGCGATGTCAACCGGCGGTTGACATTGGGCGTGCCGGCGCCGCGCCCGCCCCTGGTCGCCGCGCACGAGGTGGCGGCGGGCCTGCTCGGCCTGGAGCAGGACGCCGGCGCCTTCGCCCGGCTCGCGCGCCGCCTGGGGCTGGCGCGGCTGGTGGCCGGCCGCCCCGAGCTGCGCGTGAGCCAGATTCCGGCGGTGTATGACGGCGTCCTCTGGTCGATCATCGGCCAGCAGATCAATTTTTCGTTTGCCGGCCTGCTGCAGCGCCGGCTGACCGAGCGGGCCGGCACGCCGCTCGGGCCGGACCTGGTGGCGCCCCCAACCGCGGACGCGGTCGCCGCGCTCGAGCCGCGCGACCTGCGGCCGCTGCAGTTCTCCCGCCAGAAAGCCGACTATCTCATCGCCACCAGCCGCCTGGCGGCCGAGGGGAAGCTCGACCTCGCGGGGCTGCGCGAGCGGTCGGCGACCCGGGCGGAGCGCACGCTGCTCGCGGTGCGCGGACTCGGCCCCTGGTCCGTGAACTACGTGATGATGTGCGCGCTCGGCCTGCCGGACTGCGTCCCGCTGGGCGACACCGGCGTCACCAGCGGCCTGCAGGCGCTGTTTCGCCTCGAGCAGCGGCCGGACCGCGACGCCACGCTGCGCCTGATGGCGGCGTTCTCGCCCTATCGCAGCCTGGCCACCGCCCACCTGTGGCAGCTCGATTCGCCACTCCCGGAATCCTCAACATGAACGTCTACACCGCCACCTTCCCCACCCCGTTCGGAGACTTCTCGGTCGCGACCGATGCCGCCGGCGCCGTCGTGGCCACCGCCTTTGGGGGCGCGCCCGCCCTGGCCGCCCGCCGCGGCGGATGTCGTCCCGCGGACGACCGGAAGCGGACCGCCGCGGTGCGGCGGCAGATCGGCGAATATTTCGCAGGGCGGCGGCGCGGGTTCAAGCTGGAGGTCGCCCCCGCCGGGACGCCCTTCCAGCGGCGGGTGTGGGCGGCGCTGGCGGCGATTCCGTACGGCCAGACGGTGAGCTACGGCGAGCTGGCGGCGCGCTTGGGCGCGCCCCGTGCCGCCCGCGCCGTGGGCCGCGCCTGCGGCGCCAATCCGATCTGTGTGCTGGTTCCCTGCCACCGGGTGGTTGGCGCCGACGGCTCGCTCGCCGGCTTCGCCTTCGGCGCGAAGCGCAAGGCGCAGCTGCTGGTGCTCGAAGGCGCGGGGCCGGCGAAGAGACGGAAGCGACGCGCCGTCGCTGGCTGCTGAGAAGGCAGACGCGGCATTCTGCCGCGTCCGGAAGCGGCAGCCCCGGCCGTGAGCCAAGTCGAACGGATGCCTCTTCTACCTTCAAGACAGCCGCTTGGCGGGATCGCGTCTAGCCCGCTCGGGCAGATATCTCCTTCAGCACGGCGCCCAGCGCGCGGAGCTTGGCGTGGTCCTTGACGCCGGGCGCCGACTCGACGCCGCTGGCCACGTCGATAAAGCGCGCGCCGCTCAGGCGGACGGCCTCGGCGATGTTGGCGGGGCTCAGTCCGCCCGAGAGGATCCACTGCGTCCCGGGATGGGCCGCCTGGATCCGGGCGAATTTGCCCCAGTCGCCGGTCCGCCCGGTGCCCCCGAAGACCTCCCGGCTGAAGGTGTCGAGCATGACGAAATCCGCCAGCCGCAGCCACGCCGGGTCCGGTTCGGCGGCCGGCGGCAGCTTCGGTGCCAGGAAGAGGCGCGGCTTGCCGACCAGCCCGGACCACGCCGCGAGGCGTTCTGCCGCGGTGTCGGAGCGAAAATGGATCTGGAAAAAGTCGAACCCGGCCTCCACCGCCTGCGCGAGCTCCGCCTCGGTGGGTTCCACCAGGACCGCGACCCGCCCCCGGGACGGCAGGCCGGACGCCAGTTCCCGGTAGCGGGCCAGCGGGAGGTGGCGCGGCGACTTCGGATAAAGGTTGAAGCCCAGGTAGCCGGCCCCGGCGCGCGCCGCCGCCTCCGCGTCGGGCTGCGACGTGACTCCGCAGATTTTGAACTGGATGGCGTTGGACATGGCGGGCGTGTCCCCACCCTATTTCGGTCCGCCCTCTCGTCAATGGTCGGCGGCCGGCGGCACGAACAGATCGTCGGCGAGCGGGACGCCGGTCTCGATTGACTGCAGGCGGGTGACGGTCTGCCCGGCGTAGTTCCTGATCGTGGTCACATAGGGAATCTCGAGCCCGTCCGCCGCGCGAAAGTCCGAGAAATCGATGACCGTGCCGGCGGTGTCCCGGCCCCGCGGTGGGACGTAGCGCAGCAGCCGCCCGGTGTCCCGGTCGAAGTAGTAGGTCCCATCCGGCCCGGCGAGGCTCGACAGGGCGACCGCCACCGCGTGCCGCCCGTTCACGATGCGTTCGCCGACCAGCCGGCGCAGGGGCAGGCGGTCGGCGAGGCGCGGCAGTCGGTAGCTGTTGGCCTGGCCCAGCACGTTGGCGATCTCCGCCGGCTTCAGCTCGCGGAAGCCCAGGATGTCGCTCGCCTCCCAGCCCATCTGCCCGTTGGTCACCTGCCAGGTCCGCCCCATGCCGGGAGTGTCGACCTCGTAGCGGACGAGGTGGGGCGCCCGGAACGAGACCGTCACCTGCTCGCGCAGGCCCGAAATCGACGACTCGACCGTCCAGCGCACCACCCGGGAATCGTCCGGCGGCTGGTCCTCGCCGGCGTTGCCATAGACGGAGGCGTGGCGGTCCAGGATCGCCTTGACCGTGTTGATCTCGTGCAGCTGGTCCATCGTCAGCACGAACCCGGCCTCGTCCACCGGCGGGTTGATCAGCAGCCGCGAGCGGCGGATCGTCATCGCCCAGGTTCCCGCGGTGATCCTGATCGTGTAGGGCAGCGTCAGGCCGCCGGTCGGCCGAAAGTCGGAAAACGACATCTCCATCTCCGGTGCACCGCCCGCGGCGGGACGCACCCGCTTCACCCGCTGGTGGCTCTCCTTGTCGAAATACCAGGTTTCGTCCACCGGGTCGCGCCCGCTGGCCCGGATCACATAGCACGGGTGCCCGTCGAGCGTCTCGGACGGGAGCAGGACTGTCACGGGATGGGAGCGGATCGCGTCCTGCGCCAGGTCGAGCCGCGCCTGGGCGACCAGCGTCTGGATGTCGCCCTTCGACATCGGGCCCATGCCCCATTGGCTGTGGCTCCGCCAGCCGATCCGGCCGTCGAAGGCCTGGACCAGGGTGCCGGTCGCCGGGCTGGTGGACTCGACCCGGACGTGGCCGGCGCTCGTCTCCACCACGTGGAGCGCCACCGCAGGCTGGCCGTTGCTGAACGTCACTTCCTGCACGGTCTCGTAGCCGTCGAGCGCGTAGCCCTCGGCGGGATTGCCCTCCGCGGCCGCCCATCGGTTCAGGATGTAGTGGCAAACCCCGGCCGAGGAGTCGTCGAGGTCGAGTTGCTGGGCCAGGGCGCTGCTCGCGCATACCGCACCGACGAGGATCAGCGCGAGTCTCATGGCTGGTTCCTGGCCGCGTCGAGCCACAGGCGCGCCGCCATCACCACGGGATCCCGGCCGGCCGCGAGGTCGGCGCGCGTCCGGACGACCACCTCGTCCGGTGTCACGCCCGTTCCCTCCAGCACGGCCTGGCGGGGGGTCGTCACGTCGGCGACGGCGTACTGGAGCAGGTCGCCGGTGGGCAGCGACTTGAAAAATGAAGGCAGCGCGGCGCCCGCGCTGTGCTCGCCGAAGATCCGGGCGTGGCCGGTTTCCCCGAGGCCCGCCGCCAGGATCTCACTGGTCGAGGCCGATCGGCCGTCGATCAGGATCGCGACCGGCCCGAGGAAGGCCCCTTCCTGCGGATAGACGTCGAGGCTGGAGGTGCCGCCCCGGGAGTTGATCTCTCCCAGGGAAAATTCCTGGTCGCAGAGCCATCCCGAGATTCCCTGCGCGATGAGGGACACCCCGCCGCCATTGCCGCGCAGGTCCACGATCAGGCCGTCTCCCGGGCGGAGGGAGCGCAGGAGGCTCCGCGCCGTCTTCATGACCGGGAGGGCGAAGGTGTTGAAGCGCAGGGTGGCGATCCCATCCTCGCCCCGGGTGGCCTCGCAGCGGATCGGCAGCGACGGAAAGCGCCCGGCGGGCTCCGACCAGACCGCGTCGTTGGTCCGGCAGGTCACGGTGGCCTCGCGCGCGGCGCCGCCGGAACCGGTGAGCCCGAGCCGGACCTTGGAGCCGACGGGCCCCTCGAGGCGCGACTGGACGAAATCCGAAAGGTAGGCGCCGCGCTTGGCGGCGGGGATCCCGGCCTTGACCAGGGCCTGCATGGCGCCGGCGATCACGACCGTGTCGACCCGGGTCACAAGATCGCCGGGCCGCAGGCCGGCGGCCGCACCGGCCGAGCCCGGCCGGACCTCGGTCACGGCGACACCGCCGTCAACCGGCGCCACCTCCACTCCCGCCGTCCCGATGCGGACCCGCTCGGCGGGATTGAAGACGGCCCCCTCCCGGGGCAGGATCTCAAAATGGGTCCGCTTGAGCTCGGCCAGCATGGCGCAGAGCAGCCACCGCAGGTGGGCGTTGTCCGGGACCTGGGCCAGCCGCACCCGGTATTTCTCCCGGACCGCCTTCCAGTCGACTCCGCCGAACGCGGGATCGTAGTACGCCTCGTTCACCGTCCGCCACACCAGCTCGAAGGTCTGGTAGCGCAGCTCGTCCCAGGCCCGCTCCCGGGGGGCCAGCGCGGCGCGCCGCCCGCGGATCAGCCGCTGGCCGGCGAGGGCGTCCGGCTGGACGGGATCGAGGGCGAGCGCCTGGCCGAAATCGTCGAGCGCCTCGTCGTCGCGCCCCAGCGCCGCGTAGGCCTGCCCGCGGAGCACGTAGCCCGCAGCGGTGTCCGGCGCGAGGGCCACCGTCTCGTCGGCGTCGGCGACCGCCGACGCGTAGTCCTTCAGCAGGAAATCGACCTGGCCGCGCGAAAGGTGAAACCGGACGTCGTCCGGATCGAGGCGGACCGCCGCGGCGAAGTCGGCCCGCGCGAGGTGGTTTTCGCCCAGGCCCTGGCGGGCCAGGCCGCGATCGTAGACGGCGTCGGCCGAGTCCGGGGTCAGCCGCAGGGCCGCCGCGAACGCGGCCATGGCGCCGAGGAAGTCATGCCGCGCCAATGCGTCCTCTCCCCTGGCGCGCGCCTCGCCGGCCGCCTCCGCCGGATCGGTCGGGGCATCGGCCGGCAACCCGGCGAAGACGATCGGGATTTGCACATGGGTGACGACCGGCCGGCCGTGCTTGAAGCCGGGCTGGAACAGCCACTGCATGACGGCCGCCTCGGCGGCCTGGGCGAGCCGCGGGTCGGGCGACTCGACCGCCCTCGCCCCGGCGACGGTGCCATCCGGCAGGACGAAGAAGTCGACCACGACGGAACCCCGCACCCCCTTCTCGGCGTAGGCCCAGGGATACCTGGGCTGGACGGAATAGATCACGTGGGGCGGCTGGTCGGCGGACTCGCTCCCAACCTGCGCCGGCGCGGCGGAGAGCATTCGGTCGACCGCCGCAGGAGAATACGGCGACACGGGCTCATACCCGCCGGCGGCCGGCCAAACCGGGCCGAGCAAACCGAGAATGACGCCCGCCACCCACCGCCCGCCCAATCCACGCAGGTGTCGCGCCGCCATCATCGACCCTAGAACGAGTTGAGCGCGGCGATGACATGCCCGACCTGCGCGTCGGTCAGCTCGGGGAAAATGGGCAGGCTGAGACAGGTGGCGCAGACCTCCTCGGCGACGGGGAAGGAGCCGGCCGGATAACCGAGGCCGGCGTAGCATTTCTGCAGGTGGAGCGGCACCGGGTAGATCAGGTCGGTGCCGACCTCCCGGTCGGCGAGGTGGGCGCGCAGGGCGTCGCGCCGCGGATGGAGCAGCGTGAACTGGTGGAAGACGCTCTGGCCGTAATCGGGTTGCGCGGGCAACCGGGCGCCCGGGAGTCTGATCTCCGCGAGGTAGCGCGCCGCGATGGCGCGGCGTCGGGCCGTCCACTCCGCCAGGTGGGGCAGCTTGACGTTCAGCACCGCGGCCTGGAAGCCGTCCATGCGAAAATTCCCGCCGATGATGTCGTGATGGTAGCGCCGGTCCGAGCCGTGCACGCGGACCTGCCGGGCCCGGGCCTGCACCGCCTCGTGCGCCGAGACGAAGGCCCCGCCCTCTCCGCAGCCGCCGAGGTTCTTGGTCGGATAGAAGCTGAAGGTGCCGCAATCCCCGGCCAGGCCGACGGGCCGGTCCCGGTAGCGGGCCCCCACCGCCTGGGCGCAGTCCTCGATGACGAAGAGCCGGTGGCGGCGCGCCACCGCCATGATCTCGTCCAGCCGGGCGGGCTGGCCAAAGATGTGCACCGCGATCAGAGCCTTGGTCCGCGGGGTGACCGCCGCCTCGAGCTTCGCCGGGTCGAGGTTCCAGGTGTCCGGCTCGATGTCGCAGAACACGGGTCTCGCCCCCGTGTAGCTGATCCCCCAGGCCGAGGCGATGAAGCTGAACGGCGTCGTGATCACCTCGTCGCCCGGGCCGAAGCCGGCGATCAGGCAGGCGACATGCAGGGGAGCGGTGCCGCTGTTCATCCCCAGGACGCGCGGATAGCCGAGCGCGGCCCCGAAGTTGCGCTCGAAGTCCTCGACGTCCTTCCCGAGGCAGAAGCGGTTGGCGTCGTAAGTGGCCGCCAGCGCGGCCAGCGCCGGCTCGCGCAGGGCCCCGTGCTGGAGGGAGAGGTCGAGGAAGGGGACCTTCATCGCGTCACAGCCCGTTGGTCAGGCGCTGCACCAGCGCGTCGATCAGCTCGTCGAAACCGGGCGGGCGGGCCTCGAAGTCGACCGTGATCCCGTTTTTCCTCATCGTGGCGCTGGTCTGCGGGCCCATGCTGCCCGCCACGGGCCGCCTGGCTCCGGGCGCCAGCTCCAGGTCCGCGCGCTGCTCGGCGAAGGACTGGGCCGAGGACGAGCTGGCGAAGAGGATGGCGTCGGCGCCCTGGGCGCGAAAATCGATCGTCGCGGGCTGGCCGGCGACGCTGATCTTCTCGGTCTTGTAGACCTGGAGGCGGTCGACGATGGCGCGGGCCTCCTCGAGCCGGGTCACCAGGGTGTCGCGATTGAGGTTGCCGGTGATGACGAGGACCTTGGCGTTGTCCAGGCTGCCGGTGGCGACCAGCGCGTCGGCCAGCGCGTCCGCGGTCGCCTTCGCCGGCCGGCACTCGATCTTCAGGTGCAGCGCCGCAATGCCCCGGGCGGTGCCGTCGCCGACGCAGGCGAAGCGCAGGCCGCCGAGGGCGCGGATGTCGTCGTAGATCCGGAAGAACTCCTCAAAGAAGAAGTGCACGCCGTTCGCACTTGTGAAGACGATCCAGTCGTAACTGCCCAGCTCGAGCAGGACGTCGGCCAGGCTTTCCTTCGCGATCTCCCGGGAGATGCGCAGCACCGGCAGTTCGAGCACGGTGGCGCCGAGCGCGGCGAGCCGGCTGGCGAGTTCCGACGCCTGCTCGCGGGTCCGGGTGACCACGACGCGGCGGCCGGCGAGAGGCTGGGAGGGTGATTTCACTTCCATGCTTTTGGGAATTCACCGCGGAGGCGCGGAGAA